>Ga0316192_10000582_pt1 | contig 26723 bp, 26 predicted proteins | sample MerIslwburrow_MG_FD_204931 | JGI IMG/M metagenome (GOLD analysis project Ga0316192, IMG submission 204931) | Coastal sediment microbial communities from Maine, United States - Merrow Island worm burrow | ecosystem: Environmental > Aquatic > Marine > Coastal > Sediment | place: USA: Maine...
CTGCCGTACAGCAGCATGGATTCAAAGATAACGGAGAAGCTCGACAAGGAAAAAACCCAGGCTTATTACAATAATGAAACAGGACAATATTCAGCTGCGGATGAAGAAAGATCTTTATTGCATCAACGAATGAAAAGGCTTGGACAGGATGAATTCATTATTCCAGCGCCCAGGCCGGAAAGCGCTGCCACACATTTTTTTGGCAACTCGCTCAAGCAGATCCAGCAGCAGATGGATAACATCTGGTACCTGAAGAACAAGGCAATCTGGAGCAAGCGATATCAGCAGGGCATTAACGAAAAAAAACAACTAAAGCATTTGCGGGATCAGGCTGCACGAGCGCTGCTTTCAAATGAGGAAGCTCACCGCTATGTACTGCTGCTGCAAAAATATTTAGAACCTGATAAATCGAGGCCGCTTTTGCATGAAATTCTCAAAACCAACTCGCATGACCCGCAAGTCTGCTTCAAAATCGGCCGCCTGCTGCTGAAAACCAATGACGAACAGGGTGTCGATGCCCTTAATCTGGCCATGGAAATGTCGGCCGAGCTGACGGTAGAATGTTGCCGGCAGATCGTTAAATACATGGTACATTCCGGCGACATGAATCAGGCACAGATTTACCGCAGAAAAATACTTACATACCAGGTTGCAACTTGAGCCTTATTCATTCAGACAAGCGCTCAGCACTGTTGCCTCTGAATAGCGTCCTGTTCCCCGGCTGCACACTGCCTTTGCAGATATTCGAGCAGCGTTATCTGCGCCTGATCAAAACCTGCATGCGTGACAACCACGGCTTCGTTGTCATTCTTATCAGCGTCGGCAAGGAAGTAGGCGATACTCCAGAAACCTACAGCATTGGCACTTATGTTGAAATTGTCGACTGGGAAATGCTGGAAAACGGGCTGCTTGGCATCACCATCGAGGCCAAATACCGGGTACGGGTTAGCAACCCCTGTGCACAGGATGATGGTCTCATGACAGGAGAGATAGAAACACTGCCCCTGGCCGATGAAGTGGACATTGATACTATTACCCAGATAGCGGACCTGGTCGAGACACTCAAACAGCTTGAGCAGCATCCCTATATAGAGAGACAGGCAATGGAAGTCGATTACAGCTGCACACAGGATGTTTGTCATAAATTGTCCCAACTGCTTCCGGTTGATCCGCTGACAAAACAAAGTTTGCTTGAAATCGACACCACTGCAGAAAAAATCGATAGACTTAGACAACTGATTCAAGGAATACAATATTAGCCATGCAAACAAAACAACTGTATGAATACAGGGTCTGGGACCTGCCAACAAGACTGTTCCACTGGATCAATTTCACCAGCGTGATTATGTTGATATTTATGGGACTGGTTATGTTGTTCAAAAAAGAGCTTGGCATCACCAGCGTTGAAGCCAAGATTGGCCTCAAGACAGTGCACGTAATTATCGGCTATGTATTTGTTACCAACCTGGCAATAAGAATATTATGGGGATTCATCGGCAATAAATATGCACGTTGGCGCGGACTTGTCCCCTCCAGCGGACATATGGATACAATTCGTAACTACATGAATTCAGTCAAACAGGGCGAGCCGCTGCAGTATGCGGGACATAATCCGCTGGGACAGCTTGCCGTTGTCGTCATATTTCTATGCCTGATTACGATGGCTGTAACCGGCCTGACCCGTGCCGGCACCGATATTTACTACCCGCCTTTCGGCTCGATTGCCGCCGAGTACATCGCGCAGCCCGGAGTTGATCCTGGCAGCCTCGTTCCCTATGACACCTCTGCTGTCGACAAGGAAAAGTATGATGCGCTGAAGGCGTTCAAGGGGCCTTTTGGCACTATTCATATTTACACCGCGTACTTTCTGATGTTTCTCATCATCGTACATATCGCAGCCGTTATTCGAGTTGAGACAAAAGAAGGCGGCGGAATAATTTCAGCCATGTTTACCGGCAACAAGTACCTGCGCGATAAAGCCCGGGATACGGACGACCCGGCCTGATCAAATATCATCACAACTCCTGAAAAACGCGTTTTGAATTCGAGACACTTCTGATGGCATGGTGGGGAAAAATTATCGGCGGCGCCTTTGGCTTCATGCTGGGCGGTCCCCTGGGTGCACTGCTTGGAGCTGCACTCGGCCACAACTTTGACAAGGGCCTGAAGCTAACCGATGAAATCGGTGGCTTTGGATACGGTGACCAGGAACGCATACAGGCGGCTTTCTTTACTGCCACCTTCTCGATCATGGGGCACATTGCAAAAGCAGACGGCAAGGTTACCCAGGCGGAAATCGCCAACGCCGAAGCGATCATGACGCGCATGCAGCTCAACGCACAACAACGCAAGGCCGCAATAAACCTGTTCGATGAAGGCAAGGCTGACAACTTTCCATTGCATGATGTACTGGTCCAGTTCCGCAAGGAATGCCACCGGCGTATCAGTCTTATCCAGATGTTTCTTGAGATACAGATCAGCACGGCCTTTTCCGACCAGAAACTGCACCCGGCCGAAAAGGCGATTCTGTACAAAATTGCCGATGAACTGGGCCTTACCCGGCAGCAGCTCGATCACCTGTTTCATCTTGCCGGCGGCGTTGCCTCGCCAAAAACAGAAAAAGCAGCGATCAAAGAAGCTTACGAGATACTGGGCGTGTCAAAAGACGCCTCGGATGCTGATGTAAAGAAGGCCTACCGCCGCTTAATGAACCAGCACCATCCTGATAAACTCGTATCCAAAGGGCTGCCTGAAGAAATGATCAAACTGGCAAACGAGAAAACCCAGCAGATCAAGGAAGCCTACGAACATATCAAGAAATCACGACAGTAATCATACGGACTCATCATGGAAATTAACGGACCTTTTAATATCGGCGCCCTGCAAAACGACATGGGCGGCCACGAATTGCACCTGGATTTCACCACCGAATTCAGGGCGATGAACAGCGCGCAGCAGGCTGATGCCTTTCAGAATTACATTAACAACCTGATTAATGAAATCAGCCGCCTTGATGAAAAAGATGCTAACCGCCAGGGTATGCTGGCTATTCTGCAGGTTGCCGAGCAATTAATGCCGCACATTCAGGCAAATGAAATACCGCTGGAAGAAACCATCGTCATCAGCCTGCAGCAGGACAATCCCTTCGGCAACATTACGCTGCAAAACTAGGGAAAACTTTAACGCAAAGGCGCGAAGACGCGAAGGACGCAAAGAATTTATTTGTTAATACATTGGAGCAACTTTAGTCGCAAATAAAAGCATTCAGGGCATCTGCCCAGTCTTTTATAAAACTCTGACATAAGCTGCGAAACAAAAATATTTTTTTGCGAATTTCGCGCCCTTCGCGACTAATAAATTATTTATTTTTTGCCGCAAAAAACGCAAATAGCGCGAATAACGTAGTAGGTTGATGGCGAAATCGGGGTGCTGTTCTTCCTCAGCCCTCGCCCCTGGTAACTAGCCCCTGTGCTTCAGCACTTCGATGGCGTGGTGGAACCGCTCAGTTCCCAGGCATAGGCGCAGTCGAGTTCGGACAGGACCGTGATCACCCCGCTTTCACCATCTTCCAGCATGGTGAGTACCGGTGTGCGTTCTTTCATGCGGCGATGCGGGGTATTCATCCAGCGAGGCCCCATATTTACATTACGCGGATAGGTTGTACGCAGGGCGTCGATGATACCGAGCAGGCGAATGACACGTGCATTGATCGACTCAATATCAGGTAATGGCGTGTCCTTGCGGTATTGTTGCAGATGGCGGCTGCGGTGGCCTTGAGGAAAATCCAGTAATGCGAGGATCTGATCACCGGATAATCCCCATGCGTCCACAGACTCCATGATCTTCTGGGTAATTATGATGCGCTTTTCCGGGCTAATATTTTGCAGTGAAACAGCCACAGCACGGCCTCGACAGATATAATAAAACAGCATCTTATCATTAATGTTTTCGATAAAAAACCTGAGGTAAATCATGGCCATCCATACCGTCCTGCGCATGGGACACCCGCTGCTGAACCAGCGAGCCGCAGAAGTTGAAGCCTTCAATACAGCAGAACTCGATCGCCTGATCGAGGATATGCTGGATACCATGCAGGCTGAAGATGGCGCCGGCCTGGCCGCACCCCAAATAGGCATAGGCCGGCGTATCGTGGTGTTCGGTTTTGACAATAATCCGCGCTACCAGGACGCGCCCGCGGTACCCAGAACCATTTTGATCAATCCACACATCAAACCACTGGATGAAACCATGGAAGACGGCTGGGAAGGCTGTCTCAGCGTGCCCGGCATGCGCGGCCTGGTGCCGCGCTACACAAAGATCGAATACAGTGGCTTCGATGCCGGGGGTGAGCCGGTCAGGGTTGAAGCCGAGGGCTTTCATGCACGCGTGGTCCAGCATGAATGCGATCACCTTGATGGCATCCTCTATCCACAGCGTATTCGTGATTTCACCCGATTTGGCTTCATTAACGAACTGGCAGAAGCCGGCTTGTTAGCATTACATACACCTGACGATCAGAACTAATGCAGGGTTAAACGGTCACAAATTGATGTACAGCACCGTCTATAATAGCCCTGTCTGCCGCCTGATTTCTGTTTAAACTGATGATACAGCCCCGCCCCGTAGCAATACCCATGTTCCTGATTTTACTGTTCTGCAGCCTGCAGGCCGCTGCCACATCGGTACTACCGGTATCACTGCAGCGCATGGCAGCAACAGCCGAGATGATTTTCCATGGAACAGCCATCGGCAACGAGGTCAGGCTCGACCAGGCAAGCGGTCGTGTTGCCACCTACACCAGCTTTAAGGTCATCGAGGTCATCAAGGGCAATCCGGGCGAAATACACACGATCAAGCAGATCGGCGGTCAATTGCCCGGCAGTAATGTGCGCCAGGTGATTCACGGTGTACCTCGATTTGCCGTTGGCGAGGAATATGTCATATTCCTGCCAAAAGCCTCCAGCCTGGGCTTCGCCAGCCCCATCGGCCTGTCACAGGGTAAATTCGATATTCGCAAGCTGAACGGACAAGCCGTTGTCAACAATAGACGTCAGCTTACTGCACTGGAGAAAACCACGTCACAACACGTATTGCCCAACGCCCCCTCTGCGATCGCAGCCAGCCCGCTACCTGATCAGCCAACCGCTATGCATTTAGCTGATTTCCTGCAAACCGTACGCGGCATGGTCAAGGAGTAACAGCGTGTTGAAACAGCTTAACGCATTACTCGTACTCTGTTGCTCTACCTCGGTAATGGCTGCCGGACCCCTGGTACTGGAGGGCCCGAATGGTCATGTACCTGCAAAATACCAGAACCCCAATATCATACTCAATATTGAAACCGGCACGCTGGGTTCGCGGGATAATGACATCGCAGACCGGCTGGTTAGAGAAGCACTGGCCATATGGAACAATATCAGCACATCTACGATCAACATCACTCAAGGCATTGATGTTCCTGTAGATATCGATGAAACTAATTTCACCAGCTATATTCCTGATCCATTCAACAACACTATTCACAATGATGAAGATGGATTAAATCCGGTCGTCTATGATAATGACGGCAGTATTATCGATGCTTTCTTCGGTGTTGGCCAGGGAACAGGACCTGATGCCTCGGTTGTCGGTTTCGCCGCATCTTCGATTTTTATCGGTGCAAGCTTCTTCACCGAAGGCTTTGCAGTCATAAACGGTAATGACAACCTTCCGATTGACAGCAACCAGCTTAAATTGATTGTTGCGCATGAAATCGGCCATTATCTGGGTCTCGATCACAGCCAGACCAATATTAACAACACTGAAATCCTTCTTATAAACAGCTGCGATACTGCCTCTGATCGAAATGACTACCCGTTGATGTATCCATGGGCATGTCGTATTAGCCAGGAGACTCACCCTGATGACAATGTATCGCTTTCTACGCTCTATCCGACCGCAGACTTTTACCCGGCTCAGGGGCAGCTTACCGGCAAGTTTATGACCAGTGACGGCACCCCGGTTAGAGGTGCCAACCTGTGGGTGGAAAATATGCAAACTGGCGAGGTCGTCAGTATCGTTTCAGATTATCTGCAGCAATGCACCGGGTTTTTTACACTAATGCTGCCGCCCGGAAACTACAAACTGCATGCCAACAGCATTAACACTGAATTTACAGAGGGCTCAAGCGTAGGCCCGTATGCAAATAGCCCCTCCGATCTTTCCTTTCAGCCGCCGGCAAGCGATATCGGTTCTGATCTTGTATTTGATGCCGAAGGCGAAGTGCCTGCGATCATCACTCTTGAAGAAGGCAGGTCAGTCGATGTGGTTTTCAGAACAGATGGCAGTGGCAGCTTTACCGTGAATGATAATCAAGTTGACCTGGCGCAGATTTATAACTCGGCAGATGCATGCCCGAGTAGCGGCGGTGGTGGCGGCAGCCCGTCGCTGCCCCTGCTGGTTACTCTGTTGTGCATACCAGCGCTTAGAGCCTTTGCAAGAAGGTTAGTGTAACAAGCTTATTCGGCCGTTGACTCTATCCAGTCAGAAACAGTAACGAACTGTTTGAACTCGTCATAACGCATGGGTTTACTGACATAATATCCCTGTACGATTTCAGCACCTCGCGACCTGAGGAATTCGAACTGTTCCTCGTTTTCTACACCTTCGCCAATGACACTCAAACCAAGGCTGTGCGCCATACTGATAATGGCCTCACACAGCGCGGCATCATCGGGATCAACACCGATATCCTGAACAAACGCCTTGTCTATCTTCAACACATCGAACGGAAAACGCTTCAGATAACTGAGTGATGAATAGCCTGTACCAAAATCGTCAATAGATAATTTGATACCCATTTCCTTGAACTGGTTTAACGTGGTAAGCACCTCTGGTACATCTTTCATCAACAGGCGTTCTGTTATTTCCAGTTCAAGGCTGTCGCCATTGAGATCATATTTGGATAAAGTGTCCGATATCTGCCTGGCAATGCCCTTGCCTCTGAACTGGCGACCGGAAAGATTGATTGCAATATAAAAATCCTTGCTATCCTTATCCGCCCTCAGACCCTTGACGTCCTGGCACACCCTGTCGATAACCCAGCGCCCGATATCAACAATAACACCCGACTCTTCTGCAAATGGTATGAAGATTTCCGGCGCTATATTACCAAGCTCATCATCTTCCCAGCGAATCAGCGCCTCGGCGCCTTCAAGATGCATACTGCGTGTATTGACCAGCGACTGGTATTTAAGATAGAACCTGCCATCTTCAACGGCACGCCTGAGCTTGCTCTCAATCTCGACACGTTTGACGATCTTGTCGCTCATTTCAGGCGTAAATTCTTCATAGGTGTTTCTGCCTTTACGCTTTCCTCTATACATCGCAGTATCGGCATTCTTCAACAGAATATGCGGGTCATCGCCATCTTCCGGGAATATCGCGATACCAATGCTCGCTGTCACCGAGAACTCCATATCTTCAATAAGGCATGGCTTGGCAACTTTGTGCAATATCTCTGCCGCCTTTTGCTGTATTTGCTCTCTATATTCAGACAGGGGGATCTCGCCGGATCTATGATGTGTGCTCGTGAGTATCAGCATGAACTCATCGCCGCCAAGCCTTGCCACGGTATCGACATCACGCACAATACCCTTCAGTCTTTCGGCCATCGATATAAGAAAACTGTCGCCGGCATAATGGCCGAGCGTATCGTTGATGTTCTTGAAATGGTCGAAATCAATGTACATTACTGCCAGGCGCTCCTTGTCCCTGATAGCATTGGCCAGTGCCTGTGTTAAACGATCAAATGCCAGTGAGCGGTTTGGCAGATCGGTGAGCTTGTCATAGCTCGCCTGGTACATAAGCCGCTCTTCGTATTCTTTTCGTATGGAGATGTCTTCCTTGATGGCAAGGTAATGCGTATTCTGGCCCTCATTCGATTTTATCGGTGAGATAGTTACATTTTCCCAGAACAGATCACCGTTTTTCTTTTTATTGTAAAGCTCACCACTCCATGACTGACCTGTTGTAATACTGTTCCACATGTTAGTGAATTGTGAAGGCGGTGTATGTCCGGACTTGAGAAAACGAGGATTTTTTCCTTTAACTTCTGCTGCCGCATAACCGGTTACGCGACTGAATTCAGGATTCACGTACTCGATGTCGCCGTTAAGATCGGTGATCATTACAGAGACGGGGCTTTGCTCAATCGCCTGTGACAATTTACGCAAACTGTCTGCCGTCAGTTTGTGGTTATCAATCTCTTTTTCAAGATCATTCACCAGCACCCTGACATTGTTTGTCATATCGTTAAATGCATTGGCCAGACCGCCAATTTCGTCATTGGTGTCGACCCTGGCCTTGATCTCCAGGTTGCCTTCACCAATCTTCTTGACCACAGCCGTGAGTCGTCTGATCGGGTCAAGTAATATTCGCGTGGTGCCTGAAACAATAAGCACAACCAGTAATGCGATACCGCTGGCAAATAATAATGTTGCCCGGGTCTGCTCTTCTACAGGCTTGGTTAATACCGCCTTTGGCTGCGCGAATACTACTTTCCAGGGTGCGGTATTCAACCTTGCTATAGACAATGAGTACTCATCTTCGCCCATGCCAAACAGACGAACCTGGAGATTCGTGTTATTGAACCTGGTTTTTTCCAGCTTTTCGATGAAATCAGGGTGCTCGACAAAAAGCCGTTTCGAATCATGCGGAACCACGCCGTTATCCGCCAGAACCTGCAAATCCACAGCGCTGATGTTACTCGCCATGGTGTATTGCAGATCACTGCGTCTGCCATGCATCAAGCGAAGATTGTTTTCATCAATTAATATTGCAAATGCCCCACGACCTATACGACCACGCGAGTCAGATAAAAGACTATTGAGAATATTGGCGTTATATTTGATGCGCAGAACCCCAAGGAAACGCCCGGCCACATCTTCAATCGGACTACTGAAAAATAATGCCGGCTGTTCGGATTCTGAAAAAATAACCGGGGATTGATAAGGAGACTGCCTTAAAGAGACCTCTTTAAAATATATTTCCTGGCTTTCATCGCTACCAATATACCGGGTAACGGTATCAACCATGTTGATACCATCCTTATTGAGCACTGCATAAGACTCAATATATTTTCCCTGTCTTGATTGCAGTGCGATAAGTATCTCCTTGATCGTCTGGCTGTGATAAGGCTCTGCCCCCCTTAACTTGATGTAATTTACAAAGGCCGGCAACCTTGCCTCAGACTGTATTGATTCCAGATTGAACTCGTTAAACTGGTCGATACGGTCGGCATACTGTCTCGCAGCCACATCCAGAACCTTGTTTGTACTATGCCTGAGATTCTCGCTCATCAGGTAACTGTCCAGCGCCGCGAGAAGACCCAGGGACAACAGTACGATAAACAGGAAAGCCGAAAGCAGTTTTGCGCGTAAAGTGTACTGACGCGCAATCATGATGCCAACCACCAGCAGCAGCAGGCCGGCAATTACCAGAGATGCTGCAACATTGATCAGCATTTATGCGCCCCATAAAGAAAAACGCAGGCCTGAGCATTGATGCCGAAGCAGCAAATTTTGAATTGAATTAACATGTATCAAACAAGTATATGCACCACTGTGCGCTAATTCTATCAGAACACCCTGTTTACACTGTTGAATATGGCTAAAAATATCCTACCTTATGGCAGCTGGAAATCGCCGATTACCAGCGATCTCATCACTTCAGAGTCAGTGACACTGGACCAGGTCCATATTTACGATGGCACCATATACTGGCTGGAGCGCAGGCCCATGGAGTCGGGACGCTCCGTCATTGTCAGCTTCTGCAACAACACGACGAAGGACATGTTGCCGCCACCTTTCAATGCACGCTCACGTGTGCATGAGTATGGTGGTGGTGTCTACTGTGTTTGCGAACACGGGATATTCTTTGTAAATGATGCAGATCAGGATATTTACCGGCTCGAGAACAGCAGCAATCCTCAACGTATAACCGATATGGAGAATGTCCGCTTCGCAGACCTGTGCTTTGACAGTCGGCATAATCGAATTCTGTGTGTCTGTGAAGACCATAAAAACAGCGAGATTGAACCCGTTAACAGCCTGGTTTCGATTGATGTTACAACCGGCGCGATAAGCACACTGCACCAGGGATACGATTTTTATTCCAATCCCCGAATAAACCACGATGGCAGCAAGCTTGCATGGCTCTGCTGGAACCATCCCAATATGCCATGGGACGGCACCGAACTCTGGTTGGCTGATGTCAATGAACAGGGCCTGCTGGCAACCCCCTTGCATGTAGCCGGCAGTGAATCTACTTCGATCTTTCAACCACAATGGTCGCCGGAAAATATTCTATATTATGTAACCGATGAGTCCGGCTGGTGGAACCTTGCGCGGCATGATGAAACCGGAAGCGTTGCTGTCACCACGCAAAAAAGCGAGTTTGGTTTACCGCAATGGGTATTCGGACAAACCACCTATGCTTTCAACGCTAACAATACTGCTTTTTGCACCCACATTACAGACGGCATTGGCCGGTTATCAGTTATTGATCTCGATACATTGGCAATCGCGGATGTTGAAACCCCGCAGAACTCATTCGTTTCCATATGCGCGGATGACAGCACTGTGTGCTTTATTGCGGCTTCTGAGAGTACGTTCACACAAGTAATCAAGCTGAATGCTGACAATCTCGAGTCAGAAGTTATTGCGAGCTCGTGCAACACAAACATTGATGATGGCTACATATCAAGAGGCCAGAGCTTCAGTTTTGAAACACGCCATGCGGATAAAGCATATGCAACTTATTTCCCGCCGGTTAACAGGGAGCATGAAGCACCGGAAGGCGAACTACCACCATTGATCGTGCTTTGCCATGGCGGCCCCACTGGCATGGCGGATGCTTCACTGGATTTGCGCAAGCAATACTGGACATCAAGGGGGTTTGCTATCGTTGATGTTAATTACAGTGGCAGCACGGGATATGGACGTAACTACAGAGACCGCTTAAAAGGTGAATGGGGGGTTCGCGATGTTGAAGATGTATGTGATGCGGCGAATTATTTTGCCGACAAAGGCATCGTCGATAAAAACAGCCTGGTCATCAAGGGCAGCAGCGCAGGTGGTTATACTGTGCTAGCAGCACTGACTTTTCATAATACCTTTTCATGCGGCGCCAGTTACTATGGCATTAGCAACCTTGAATCGCTGATAGCTGATACACACAAGTTTGAGTCGCGCTATACGGATCGGCTCATAGGCAGTTACCCGGAACACAGGCAGCTTTATTACGATCGATCACCGATTAACTTTATTGACCGGCTTTCATGTCCAGTGATTTTTTTTCAGGGCATGGAAGACAGGGTTGTACCGCCTTCACAGGCAGAAAAAATGGTCACGGCACTGAAGAACAAGGGAATCGCAGTAAGCTATGTATCATTTGAAAATGAACAACATGGCTTCAGGCATGCATCTACAATAAAGGCGGCTCTGGATTCAGAGTTCTATTTCTACTCGGTGATACTTGGTTTCAACCCGGCCGATACAGTGACGAAGATACACATAGACAATATTGGCGACTGACCCGCATATTGCACGAAGGCGAACAAAATATCGCGCCAGCCCCTGAATTCCAAATCCTTCATGCAATATGTGCTTAATAGTGCTCTACCCGGATCGTTTTTGGATCCGGCCGGATAATTTCACTGTAATGTGTGGAAAAATTCCCCGATTTTCTGTCTTCGTAGTACAGCCTCAGCGTTTCTATGATTACGGGAAAAGAAAGCTTGTCCCACGGCACATCTTCTTCAGAAACAAGCTTGACCTCAAGACTCTCCTCACCCGGGCTGGCCAGGCCTTGATGTAAAACGCCACGGTACATGGTGTACACCTGGTTAATATGAGGAATACTGAAGACGCTGAAAAGCTTCAAATCGCGCAGCTCCGCATTGGCTTCTTCCAGGGCCTCGCGCGCAGCACCAAACATGCTGCTTTCACCGTTTTCCATGAAACCGGCAGGTAAAGTCCAGGTACCGTATCTGGGCTCAATCGCGCGTTTGCACAACAGGATTTTGTCCTCCCATTCGGGTATGCAGCCAGTAACGACATTGGGATTCTGGTAATGGATCATGCCGCATTCATCGCAGACAAAGCGATGCCTGTTATCCCCGGCAGGAATAAGCAGCGTTACTTTTGAACCACAGGTAGAACAGAAATTCATAACATACTAATTTTGTCAGATACCGGCCTCTTAAGCATTAATTATTGTCTGTAAAGCCGAAATATCCTAGTAACCTTGCCCACACCAGCCCGCATATTGCACGAAGGCGGACACATCGGGCGATAGTCCAACCTGGTTGTTCGTCTCATCCATGAGACTCACCCCTGGCGGGGCTTGCGCGAAAAATCTTTCCAGAAGATTGTGCCAGCTTGCCCCTAAAATCCAAATCCTTCGTGCAATATGCGGGCCAGAGGCATAAACTGCTTGCTTTTTGAATTGCGACAAATAATACTGATTACAAGGTCTTAAGGCGTTTAGAAGGGTTTCCATGAAACATCAACCGCTTCAAAATCGGGCGCCTGACACGAATACACTTGAGAGGAGGTTACAAAAATGAGAAGACTGTATTTTATGGTACCGGATATCGACACTGCCAATACAGTAGTTGATGAACTACTGTTAAAACGTGTTGATGATCACCATATCCATGTTGTTGCCAAAGAAGGCACCCCGATGGGTGATCTGCCGGAAGCCAATTTGCTGCAAAAGAGTGACTTTATTCCTGCAATGGAACGCGGGCTGGCTGTTGGTGGAATGACCGGTGTGCTTGCAGGTATCGCTGCAGTCACTTTCCCGCCGGCGGGCCTGATACTGGGTGGCGGCGCCATTCTTGGCACCAGCCTGGCCGGCGCAGGTATCGGAGCATGGATCTCGGGCATGATCGGTATGGACGTGCCGAACACCCAGATCGAAAAGTTTGAAGCTGCGATCGAGAACGGCGAAGTATTGATGATGATCGACGTACCCAAAACACGGGTGGAAGAAATCGAGGCATTAATTCAGCAGCATCACCCGGATGCGGATATGGGTGGTACCGAGCCGCATATACCGGCTTTCCCATAATATATAATCAATCTAGATAAATTAAATACCGGGTATCCTCAAGCGAGGATATCCGGTATTAATGTATTTTCAAGGCGTGCGATATCGTCCTTCAGCTGAAGTTTGCGCCTTTTCAAGCGCTTGATTCTCAGCTCTTCAAATGTACCTGATGCAGCAAGGTGGTCAATGGCAGCATCAAGATCGCGGTGCTCCATTTTGAGCTCGACTACTCGTTTTCTGATACTGTTTAACTCTTCTTCGGTTAATCTTTCAGACATCATCTCACCGTAGCATAAAGGTCTCGGTTAATTATAAATATTTGCACTTTTATTTAATTTATTCTATATTTCGAAACATGTCGAAATATAATCAACACCATATAGACAGATTTTCTACCATATTCAACGCGCTTTCCAATCCACATCGCCTGCAGATTTACACCCTTTTGTCAGGCTGCTGCACCCCCGGAACCGACTGCGATATTGATATCATTACATCGTGCTGCGTTGGTGACCTGGGCAGCGAACTCGATATTGCGGCTTCAACGCTGTCACACCATCTGAAAGAACTCAGCCAGGCCGGACTGATCAATATGCAGCGCGATGGCAAGCAGGTCATCTGTTCCGTCAATAACGAGATGCTCAACGATATTCGCCAATATTTCCAGGGAAACACCGAGGTACATCATGAATCATAAACAGGCCGATGAAATTCGTCAAAACGTCAGAAAGAGTTACAACGAGGTTGCAGAAGCCAGCAATAGCGGCGACTGTTGCGGTGAACAGTCAAGCTGCTGCGGCGTATCTTCAGATGCCGCCATAAATACCCTGGTTTCAACACGCCTGGGTTACAGTGCAGTCGATCTCGACTCCGTGCCGGACGGTGCAGACATGGGACTGGGTTGCGGCAACCCACGCGCTATCGCCAGCATCAAGCCTGGGGAAACAGTACTGGACCTCGGCAGTGGCGGTGGCTTCGACTGTTTTCTCGCGGCTGCGGAAACCGGTGAAAGTGGCCAGGTTATAGGCATCGATATGACGCCCACCATGATCAGCAAGGCTCGAAATAATGCGGATAAAGGCAATTACTCCCAGGTCGAATTCAGGCTTGGCGAAATAGAATACCTCCCGGTTGCAAATGACACTGTCGACGTGATTATTTCTAACTGCGTCATCAATCTCTCCCCCGACAAGAAACGCGTGTTCAGCGAGGCCTTCCGCGTACTCAAAAATGGTGGCAGGCTTGCCATTTCGGATGTTGTAGCCAGCGTCGAACTTCCGCAGGAAATCCGCGACGACCTGCAGTTGTATTCGGGCTGCATGGCCGGTGCTTCTCACATGAGTGAACTTGAACAGATACTGGCTGACAGCGGATTTACAGATATTCGCATAGCACCCAAAGACGAGTCGAAAGAATTCATTAAAGACTGGGCGCCGGGACGTGGTGTAGAAGAATTCGTGGTATCGGCCACCATTGAAGCGGTAAAACCCGGTGGCGGCTGCTGCGGAAATGGCTGCTGTTAATTGCGCAACACGATGGTCAAATATAGACACATATTATTTGCCGCAAATTACGCAAAAGGCGCAAAAATGACAACCTGTTTTAACCGTTATACTGGACAACCCTTTTGCGGGATTCGCGTGTATCGCGGCTAAAATAAACATTCATCCAGACTCATATTGGTATATCGTTAAGTAAATAGTTAAACACACTGGATATTTACCATGTCTGATCGCAAAGTAACTAAATCTGATGAGGAATGGAAAAACGAACTGACCGATGAACAGTATCGTGTAGCCCGCGAGGGTGGTACCGAGATGGCATTCACCGGCAAGTATTACAACAACAAGGACACCGGAATGTATCACTGCATTTGTTGTGGCGAGCCGTTGTTCAGCTCCGATGAAAAGTATGATTCCGGCTCAGGCTGGCCGAGTTTCTGGCAGCCCGCAAAAGGTCATGATCCGACAGAACTGCGTGACAACAGTCGCGGCATGACGCGTGTTGAAGTACGCTGTCCTGCATGCGATGCACACCTCGGACATGTATTCGAAGACGGACCGCAACCAACAGGCTTGCGTTACTGCATCAATTCAGCATCACTGGATTTCAAGCAAAAGAAATAAGAATGATGTAACCACAGAGACGCAGAGTGCGCAGAGGTTTTCCTGGCCACTCGCCCCTCGTCCCTAGCCCCTGTTTCTCAGCACTGTTCCCAGGGGAGATTGTGGTACCGCCACCCCCCTGACGAACTGCGGTGATGCTGTTCATTGAGCTCGCCTTCAAAACCCTCATCGATATGATAGACATTGGCGATTCCTGCTTCCAGCAGTTTATGCCCGGCCTCTTTTGAGCGCTTTCCACTGCGGCAAATCAGGATGATAGGCACACTGCCCTGAGCGTCATCTTCGACGACACCACCAAGAATGAGTTTTCTGACTTCAGTAACGAAATGGGGATTAACCACCCAGTCGGGTTCATCAATCCAGGGCACATGCACTGCCCCTTTGGGATGGCCTACAAACAGGTATTCCATGCTGGAACGTATATCAACCAATAATGCCCGCGCATCTTCATTGATTAATTTCCACGCCTGTTTGGGCGTAAGGCCTTGCAGCTCGTCTAACGTTTGCTCAGGCATTATCAGTACCGGTGCGCCCGGAATTCGACCGTTTTGCAACATAGTCAAGAAACGGATTTAATTTTTCTGCAACTGTCTGCAACATGTTGTCTGGTACCTGGAAGTAAGATCCCTCAAGTATATGCTGAAAAGCCATGCGTATATCCTCGTCGGTAAAAGCCGGCTTCTGTTCAACAACTTCCTCATGATCGAAGAAACTGGAGATTTTTTCACCGTTACTGCACGCGAGCGCGTTTTGCAGTGCAGACTCAGCCTGCTCCATCATTTCTGTGAATAACATCTTCTCACTTACATCCGGAGAAGTATAACCTGCCGCCAGCGACACACGCATCTTCTCATGTCCGGTATTAAATACCAGTTTATTAATACTTTCACGAATACGTTTAATCACTACACGTGAGTCGGCATCATTCGTCAATGGCAGTAACACAGCAAACTTGGCAACACCTAAACGTGCAGCAATATCCTCTGTGCGCATGGTTTCATTCAAGCGCTTACCAACAGCAATAATGATCTGCTGTGCAACGCTTTTGCCATGAGTGAGGTAAATGTCCTGAAAGCCTGTAATCTCAAGATAAACTGCTGATATTTTAAGTTTATGGCGCAAGGCGAAAGCGAGCGCCTTTTCACCCTGCTCCTCAAAACTGGCCACACTAAAGAGCCCGGTAAGCTTGTCATGGCCGGTTTTCTTCTCCAGTTCTACAACCTTGCGGTTCAGACGCGCATAGGACTTGGCCCTGCTGAGAAGATCGATTGATTCAAATGGCTTGGCAATAAAATCCGTCGCACCGGCATCAAATACCGTGCGCTTTGCATCCTCTGTATCATCTGCACCGGTGATCATGATTACCGGCAGGGCTGCCAGACGTTCATTATCTGAATTGCGTATATTGGCCAGCAGTTCCATGCCGTTCATTTCCGGCATTTGCATATCGGTGAAAACCACTGATATGGCATCATTACGCTGCAACTGCTGCCAGGCATCTATACCATTGGCTGCTTCATGCACTTGGTAGTCATCAGCCAGCATTTTATATACGGCGCGACGAACCATCTTGGAATCGTCGACAACCAGAATTTGCGGCTTTTCTGTTACTTCTTCACTCATGCCTGTTTATACCCTTAGCGCCGGTGATAAGTGGATAACATCTTCAGGAACCGAACTACCTGTTTAACTAAAGGTTTTTTACCCATTCTGCACTCTAATTAAGGATAGTTCGTTATCCTCCGGTTGCAATGGAGATTTACATTTTTGGACAAATTTGTGTCAAATCATAGAAGCTAAGCTATTATCGAGTGTGACATATAACAATTATGATACAAGCGTCTATACTCTGAATATTATTATAAAAAAACAGGCTTGATGCGGTACTGTCACAACGGAAAACACAAAATAGCAAATCGCTTATGAGCAATCACTATACACTTGGATCGCCACAAGAGTACGGCGAACTTATCGCTGAATTAAAATCTGATATAAGCACGCATCTGCGCAACTCGTTGACCAGTATGCTCAACGACGCCGATGAAAAATTGCTCGATATGGCTGATGAAGCTGCTTACAGCCATGAAAAAGATGTTTTTTACATGCTCAAGAAGAAACTCCTGGATCAAAAATCGGAAGTTGCAGCGGACTTCATCACGAATATATTGCCCTTGCTGCGTCCTTATGCTGTGACCCAGGCAGAAGAAGCCGCACAGAGAGTTGAGGAAGTCGATGACGAACTCAGCCTGATCGGCCAGGATGACATGGAAGACATCGTAATGGTGAAAAACGTAGGCACCGAAACTGCAAGCAAATTCCGCGAACAGATTTCAAACCTTGAAACACGCCTTGACCATCTTGCACTTAAAACGACGGACATATTCGCCAAGAATGCGCTGGCGCCCATGAAAATATCCCAGGCCTTCGATGACACGCTGATTGGCAAATTTGAACTGGCTGAACGAAGAGTCATGTTCAAGTTGTTCCAGCAAGATGTCGCGTACAAGCTCGACAGCCTGTACGACGATCTGAATAACAAAATGATCGAGGTCGGTATTCTGCCAACAATAAAAGCGTCTTCAAGGAGCGTCAGGCGCGCTCACGGTCATCAGCCGCAACCAATGGATGTACCGCCTGAAGAAGAAACGTATGATGAGGGTGGTGATCAGCCCTATAGCGGTGATCAGCCCTATGGCGGTGGATATGCAGCCACGGCAGCGCCCGGCGCATACAGAACAGGCCATCATGGCGTTGGTGCGCAACAAGGTGGTGGAACCGGTATGCCCCAGGGTGCAGGTGCTCCCGGCGGTGGCGGTATGCCCCAGGGTGCAGGTGCTCCAGGCGGTGGCGGTATGCCCCAGGGTGCAGGCGCTCCAGGCGGTGGCGGTATGCCTCAGGGTGCAGGCGCTCCAGGCGGTGGCGGTATGCCCCAGGGTGCAGGCGCTCCAGGCGGTGGCGGTATGCCCCAGGGTGCAGGCGCTCCAGGCGGTGGCGGTATGCCTCAGGGTGCAGGCGCTCCAGGCAGCTATTATGGCGGCCAGACAGCGGCCCCGGGCGGAAATTACGGGGATATACCACTACCCCCAGGTTCTGCACCACAAGGGTCTCCATCAGGTGCAACTGGCGGCGGCTTCAGCGGCACACAAGCACCTCCTGATGAACATGGCGTTTATCAGCATCAAACAGCCGGAATGCCCGCGAGTAAAGTAAGTAACACCCTGGGTAATTACCTTGGCGCCCCGATTAAAGGCGGTGGCGCAAAAGCAGCTAAAAGCGGCGAGCAAGTTTCTGCATACCCCGTCAGCACAGCTCACCACTTTGGCCACGATGAAATAATATCCGCCTTATCCAGCATTCAGGAACAACCCGAGTTTACCAACCCCGATGAACTCAAGTTCAGTGCCGAGATGGTTAAACAGGCTGTGATGTCGGCTATTGCGAGATCCTCTGGTGGCATAGTCACCAAACGCATGAACCAGATCGCAGAGAAAACCATTGATTTCATCGAGCTGGTATTCGACGCCATCATTGAAGATGAAGACATTTCCGATACGATCAAGGCACTGCTGCTACGCTTACAGATCCCTGTCATCAAAGCATCCATGATCGACCAGGAATTTTTCATATATGACGATCACCCTGCCCGTGTATTACTGGACAGAATTGCAGAAGTCGGCATGGGCATCTCTGGACACAGTGATGAAGTATACGTGCGGCTGGACAAGATTGTGAACCAGTTGATCAGCGAATACGAACTGGACACTCAGGTATTCCAGAATGCGCTTGATAAAGTTAACGAGTTTGTTAAGGAACGCGATGAGACAGCGCGTATCAGGGAAGAAGAAGCACAACAACAGGCTCTACGCGAACACGCAAGAAACTCCGTGCTTAGATCGCTGCGCAATATCACTGCCGGCAAGACACTCCCTGAAGCCGTGCATGCACTGGTGTTGAAACGCTGGCCAACATTGATGTTTAACCACTACCTTGAAAACGGCAAGGACAACGATGACTGGATTATAATTATCGAAGTACTGCGTGATGTCATTGACAGTGTACAACCGCTCAAATCCGCTGAGGACCTTGCCTACCTGGTCACTGAAAAGGACAAGCTCATAGAACGTGTAAATCAACAACTGTCGAGAACATACAAATCCAGGAAAGATATTCAGCATGTCGTCGACGGCCTGATTGAAACTTATGATGACATGATCGCTGATGCCAACTTCCAGGAAGAAGAAATTCAAGTTGCAGAAAAAACTGTCGCCGAAACTCCGAGAGAAAAAGAACCCATCAAACCGGAGCCGGCGCATGTTCCGAAAACCAGGCTGCCTTCAAACATCATGCCTGGCATGTGGTTCCAGATTACCACTGGTGAGGGCAATCCCACACGCCGCTGCAAACTGTCAGTCATCATTGTTGAAGATGAAAAACTGATTTTCGTAACGCACGATGGTGAAGTCGTTGCGGAAAAGAGTTTTGAGGAATTTACACAGGAACTCGACAAGGATATATCAAAGGTCATTATGGGCCACTCGGTATTTGACTATGCACTGAATTCAGTGATTACCAAGCTTGGGCCGACCACCCTGCACTAGCAGGCATCTTTTAATTAAAAGCTTTTTTACCACAGAGGCACAGAGATCACAGGGATTATTACAGGTACAAGGGACGAGTAACGAGGGGCAAGGAAAAACAAAGCTGAGGTGAGGGAGGACCAGTACGTCGCCTGAATGAAATGAAACGCGAACAACTCATGACATACCTCGGATGCTGCATCCGGGCTATAAACTGTAATAGTCAGGCTTCAATCCGACAGACAGTGTCGCATTAACTCAAACCCGGACGATGATTTTTTGTCAGTATAGTCGGGATTGGCGATATAGAAAAAGCTATGGATATTGACTCTCGCAGAGGCGCAGAGAAAACATGATGTCAAACCTCCAATATAGGCAGGTTTTCCTCTTATACGAAAATCAACAACAACTGCAAGATCAGATCGCGACTAGTACATTTTCATGGAATAACAAATACATAACACCTTTGCGTCTTTGCAAGAAATAATGGTCTCAGGCATCATTATTGGGCCGGTGACGGCATTAGAGATCTAGCAGTAAATGTCAGATCAAGTCTGAACTACTACAAATCAGGCTCTCAGACCAGCCATCGGGTCTTGCTCCGCGTCATATGCTTTACCTTACCCCTCGAACCTCGTTCCTGATCCCTGTATTTACCGGCAGTATTTATTGATTTTGGCACGAAGGCTTTTCGTCGCGCTGGCACGTTCGCCGTCTGATATATAAACCCTGTTACCATCCTTGTCCAGTTTGTATAATGCGTTGGCCCGTTCATAGTGACGCATCCGGTCGCGGTATCGATTGCATTTCTGCCGGTTCTTTTCATTTTCAGCTTTTTGCTTGTCGCGCTTTTCCTGCTTCTCAAGCCGGTCTTCTTCCATTGATTGAAGCAGGCGCTCGCGTTTTTCTTCCCGCGACAACAAATCCTCAGAGAATGAAGGTTCTGGTGTCGTCTCTTCAACATTCATTTCAACCGTTGGCTGAGTGGCTTGCGGTGAATCACCATAATGGACCTTACCATTTTCATCCACCCACTTGTACACACCCGCATGAGCAGCAACAGGTGCAATAAAAATAAGCAACATGATTATATTCTTCATACCGGTTTCCATATCTATAAATTTATAGCACATGCCTGAAAAATTTTGCTTATACAAGCATACGAGACTATATCAGTCCACAGATAAACACAGATATTAAACATGTTATTTGTCCGCAAAAAACGCAAAGGACGCAAAAAGCGCTAAAGCCTTTAGTTATGTTTTTGCCTTGATCGCGTTGTTTGCGTTTTTCGCGGACCATTATTATTTTCATGGTTTACCAAAGACACTGAACTCCTGCGTTTACAGGAGTAACGGCATAAAAACATCTGGGCTTATCTGCGTTCATCTGTGGAAATACACCTTACTATACTCTGTGTTCCACATTGAGCTCTGTGGTTCATACCCCCCCCGGATTGCGCTTCGCTTCATCCGGGCTACAAAAAAGCCGGGCTTGGCCCGGCTTTATTTGCTGCTAAAAACATTATGTTTAGATTATGTAGCCACGTTCATCGTGCTGTGTAATATCGAGACCTTCGGTTTCCTGCTCATCGCTAACGCGCAGGCCAAGTATGGCATCAACGACTTTAAGAATCACAAAAGTCACGGCCGCTGTCCATAAAACCGTTGCAACTATACCTGTCAATTGCACACCAACCTGAGATCCCATGTTCATGCCCTCTGCATAACCGGCGCCGCCGAGACTTGATGCAACAAAAACGCCCGCCAGGAAGGTACCCAGAATACCGCCAACACCGTGCACCGGAAACACATCGAGTGAATCATCGATTTTCAGTTTGCGCTTGATAAACCCGGTCGCGATAAAACAGATAACACCGGCAGAGGTGCCGATCACCAGCGCACCCATCGGACCTACAAAGCCTGATGCCGGTGTAATCGTACCCAGACCTGCAACCATGCCGGTTACCGTACCCAGGGCACTTGCCTTGCCGTACCTGAACCACTCCATCACCGCCCAGGTGAATGCACCGCAGGCTGCACTGATATGAGTTACCAGTATCGCCATACCTGCATCGCCGTTGGCAGCGACCGCGCTGCCGCCATTGAAGCCGAACCAGCCGACCCAGAGCATGCCCGCGCCGGTCACCGTCATGGTCATGTTATGCGGCATCATCGCTGTCTCCGGGAAACCATTGCGTTTACCCATCACCATCGCAGCCACAATAGCGGCGACACCTGCAGTGATATGCACCACGGTACCTCCGGCAAAATCGAGCAGGCCTTTCTCGCCCAGCCAGCCGCCGCCCCATACCCAGTGACATACCGGGAAATACACCAGGCTGACCCAGAAAATACTGAACAACAACATGGATGAGAACTTCATGCGCTCGGCAAAACCGCCAACAACCAGTGCCGGTGTAATGATCGCAAAGGTCAGCTGGAACATAACGAACACGGTTTCCGGCAAGGTGCCATTCATGGATTCACGTGTTACCTCAGCAAGGAAGAGATTACTCAAGCCGCCTACCCAGCTGTTACCCTCGGCAAAAGACATGCTATATCCATAAATAACCCAGATTATCGTTACCACGCAGGCAATGACGAAGCACTGCATCAATACAGACAATACGTTTTTACTACGCACCAGACCGCCATAAAACAGCGCCAGGCCGGGAAGTGTCATGAACAGCACCAGCGCAGTTGAAGTCATGATCCAGGCAGTATCACCCGAATCGAGTGTTTCAGCCTGTGTCGCCAGGGGTGATAATAAAAGCACGGCAATTGAGGACAGCCTGTTGATCAGACATTTAAATTGATTCATTTTTATATTTCTCCCCGGAAATATTAAATCTCCAAGTAATTTATAAAACACATAACCCTTTTGTTCTCCGGCAAGGCAACAACGCTCGCGAAGAAGGAATTTACAGATGAGTAAATAACTGACTGAGCAGGTTTACTACGGCGCATGAGGACAAAAGACCATACGTGACTAAAGCGCCTCGTTGCCGGATTCGCCGGTCCTTATACGAATAGCCTGTTCAATCGGTAGAACAAAAATCTTACCGTCGCCGATTTTCCCGGTGTTGGCCGACTCACGAATCGCGTTAATGACATTTTCAACATCATCATCGCCAACAACTGTCTCCAGTTTCACTTTTGGCAGGAAATCAATTCTGTATTCAGCACCACGATAGAGTTCGGTGTGACCTTTCTGACGTCCGAAGCCTTTAACCTCGGATACAGTAATGCCCTGAACGCCGACTTCAGACAGTGCTTCGCGCACGTCATCGAGCTTGAAGGGCTTGATTATTGCTTTGATGAGTTTCATTTATTCTCCCGATAGGTACTGTGGTTATCTATTTATGCTGTGATGTCCCACCATTTCTGATGGAATAAAAACCCGACCATTACCGGGCGGGCTCAACAACTCGACTACTGAGGGACTTTTTACCATATTTGCCCCGGTCTTTGTATTGTGGGCACTGCATCGAGCATAAAAAAAGGCCGGGCATTTGCATGCCCGGCCAACCACATTACCAACAGGAGTCTTACTTCGCGCTGATAAATTCCGGATAAGCTTCCATACCACATTCAGCAAGGTCCATACCTTCGTATTCCTCTTCATCGGTTACGCGAATACCCATAACCATTTTCAGGATCATCCATACGATGAAGCTGGTAGCAAATGTCCATGCGAAAATCACGCCGAGGCCATAGATCTGCGAACCAAAGGCCGCATCACTATTGGTCAGCGGCACTGCCAGCAGACCCCACATACCGACTACACCGTGTACCGAGATGGCACCCACCGGATCGTCGATCTTGACCTTGTCCATCATTACGATGGAGAACACGACCAGGACACCACCGACCATGCCGATCAGCGTGGCGATACCCGGCGTCGGGGTCAGCGGTTCAGCCGTTATGGCAACCAGGCCAGCCAGGGCGCCGTTCAATGCCATGGTCAGGTCAGCCTTGCCGAACAGCAGCTTGGCTGCGATCAGGGCCGCGATGACACCACCGGCAGCAGCGGCATTGGTGTTGACGAATACCATCGCAACTGCATTGGCTTCTTCAACGTTGGAGATCTTGAGCTCGGAGCCGCCGTTGAAACCAAACCAGCCCAGCCACAGGATGAAGGTACCCAGTGTAGCCAGCGGCAGGTTGGCACCGGGAATCGGGTGAACTTCACCGTTCTTGCCGTATTTGCCCTTGCGAGCACCCAGCAGCAGTACACCCGCCAGAGCCGCGGTAGCACCACACAGATGCACCACACCTGAGCCGGCGAAGTCACTGAAGCCGGCAGCGTCGAGGAAACCGCCGCCCCACTTCCAGTAACCCTGCATCGGGTAGATGAAGCCGGTCATAACAACGGCGAAGATAAGGAAGCTCCACAGTTTCATGCGTTCTGCAATAGCACCTGAAACGATAGACATCGCAGTGGCTACGAACACGACCTGGAAGAAGAAGTCTGACAGGCTTGAGTAGTAAGGTGCATCCTCACCGCCGGCGATAACATCTGCAGTCGCATTGTCACCACCGAGGAAGAATGAAATACCCGGCCACCATGAATTGACGGCTTCACCCGGGTACATGATGTTGTAACCCATAATCATGTACATGGTGCAGGCAACGGCAAACAGGGCGATGTTTTTGAGCAGAATTTCCGTGGTGTTCTTGGAACGAACCAGGCCGGCTTCCAACATGGCAAAACCGGCAGCCATCCACATCACGAAGGCCCCCATAACTAAGAAATAAAATGTATCCAGCGCGTAGCTGAGTTCTAGTACTTGATCCACAATTAGATCCTCCAGATTCGGTTAGGGCGATTACAGCGCTTCAGCGCCGCTTTCACCGGTTCGGATTCGAATAACTTCTTCAACTGGAGAGACGAAGATCTTGCCATCGCCAATCTTGCCAGTGTTGGCAGCATTGCGGATTGATTCAATGACTTTTTCAGCCATGTCAGCAGCAACAGCAACTTCCAGTTTCACCTTGGGCAGAAAATCAACGACGTATTCCGCACCACGGTAGAGTTCTGTGTGGCCTTTTTGTCGGCCGAAACCTTTCACTTCAGTCACGGTGATGCCCTGCACGCCAATTTCTGACAGCGCTTCACGAACATCGTCGAGCTTGAAAGGTTTGATAATTGCAGTAATCAGTTTCATTTGATATGCACTCCTGGGAATGTGCTCGCCCTCAAACTTCAAGGGCGAGACACTCGGTTAAAGGATTAATGTTGATTGGTTATCCCTTACATCAACTCGAAGTCTTTACTCCAAGTAACCGTAAAGCGAACATTGTCGGCCGTGGGATCACCGCCTGAAATTGGGTGGTTAGCGTCGATATCATTTTGCTCTGCTGCAAAACGGAAATCACCTTTACTCCAGGCGGCACCGTAGTGAATGTAATCAAAATCTGGATTACCTGACTGGCTGCTGTTATCGAACATGTAGCTGCCAGCGAACAGGCTGAAGTCACCCGCCTTGGTACCGAAGTCCAGGCTGCCATAGGCATAGGTATCGCCTTTATCAAACACCCCACCTGCGTTTTCGTTGCTTGATGTTGTATCCACGGTGTAGTTAACACCAAGAGTCAATACCTTCCACGTGCCTGCAACATAAGCTTCGGTGAAATTGATTTCAGGAGTGACCGGGTACTGGTAGGTGATCACACCGAGGTCATAATCGAAACTGCCTATCGAATTGGCAAAACCGGCATAAAGGTCCATTTCGTAACCGGTGTCATCACGCGCTGTTGTAAGATCACTAAAATCAACATTGGACAGCCACGTACCGGCATATAAGCCGGAATCATGACCCCAGTCGATACCACCCTGGATAGCTGCCTGGTCCCTGGTCTGGGTGATACCACGCCAGATGTAGTTATTCGTAGCTGCTGCGTTAGCGGTAACTTCCGCTACCGCAACACCACTCGTTAATGCCGCTGTAACAGCAGCCCCCAAAGCAATTGCTGTGAAAGTTTTAGAATTCGTCATTTGTTGGCTCCAAATAGTTAAGAAAGAGGTTCAGTTCATAAAACTGTAACAAGCTAAAAGCAGCCATCGTGCCAACTTTTTTATTTACTATAAGATCAATTGCTTATATAAACGTATAGCGAATATTAGTATTTTTTAATGAACTAGCCGCACTAACTTGGTGCGCGTGCAAATTGTTGGCGCCCCATACAGGTGCGTCTTCATTGGGGTAAGATATTCGCTCCAATTCAATGCATACAGGACAGCTTCCAATATGGTTAATCGCGACTCATTAAACGACCTGGCCAGAAAAATCACCTCGCTGTTGCCGGAAAATGTGCAGCAAATGCAGGATGACCTGGAATCCAATATCCATAGCCTGCTACAGAACGCGCTTTCAAAAATGAACCTGGTCACGCGTGAAGAATTTGATGTGCAGACTGCCTTGCTGGTACGCACCCGTGAAAAGCTGGAGAAACTGGAGAAGCTGTTAGACGAGCTGGAACAAAAGAGCTAAAAGCTTTCAACGCAGAGACGCAAAGGGCGCAAAGGATATATTTATTTACCTGCTACTCTTCACTATCCCTTACCTCTTGATATTACCCGTAGGGTGGGCTTTGCCCACCAATGTATGATCACGGTGGGCAAAGCCCACCCTACAACTGGAATTAATCAAATTAGCTTTCGCAATCTCAATTCATTAATATCTGAAAATATTCATTAAACACGTCATAGCAAGGAGCTTTACATGCCGTATATTGACAGGATGTCTATTATATTTACCTCGTCCCTCGTTACTCGTCCCTCGTCACTGCTCTAATGCGCCTGGCAAGGGTCATCACCCGCGCGCTGGTCGGAATCAGCGCACCCGAAGTCATCGTCGAAGTTCACATCGCCAATGGTCTGCCTGCCTTATCGATCGTAGGTCTGCCGGAAGCTGCCGTACGTG
>Ga0316192_10000586_pt1 | contig 26676 bp, 21 predicted proteins | sample MerIslwburrow_MG_FD_204931 | JGI IMG/M metagenome (GOLD analysis project Ga0316192, IMG submission 204931) | Coastal sediment microbial communities from Maine, United States - Merrow Island worm burrow | ecosystem: Environmental > Aquatic > Marine > Coastal > Sediment | place: USA: Maine...
CGAAAGAGAAACAAGTGCCCCCTCAAGCCTGGGGAAATCTACTGCGTCAAGTGCCGAGCACCCCGATCCCCCGCTGGCGATATGGCCGATTATGAATCCCTCACCGAGACGCAAGGAGACCTGATTGGCATCTGCCCAACCTGTGAGATCACGATCTACCGGCGCATCAGTCTGACCAAACTAGAGCAAATTAGGGGTCAACTGGACATCACGATACCGCAGGCACTGCGACACATAGTCGATAGGGATAAGCCCTCCCTAAACAGTGACTTGAAATAGGAGCGTGAAACCATGAGAAAACACAACCCAGCAAACGAGAGAATTAAGCGGCGGTATTTCACCTATCTCAAAGAGGCCAAACGCCAAAGTGAGGCGAGTGTGGATGCGGCCGCCAAGGCGCTGAGTCGCTTCGAAGTGTATACCAAGCATCGGGACTTCAAAGCCTTTCATTACCAGCAGGCAGTGGCCTTCAAGAAGCACCTAGCCGAGCAAATAGCACAGCGATCCGGTGAGAAGCTGAGCAAGGCGACGCTGCATGCGACGCTTGGGCATCTAAAGCAGTTCTTTCGGTGGCTAGCCAGGGAGCCGGGATACAAATCACGCATTCAGTATTCGGAGGCCGAGTATTTCAACCTGTCGGAAAAGGACACGCGCATCGCAACAGCACGGCGGCAAAAGCCGGTGCCGACGTTGGAGCAGATTAAACACGCTATAAAAACGATGCTAGCAGATTCAGAGATTGAACGGCGGAACCGCGCCCTTCTCGCGTTTACGCTTCTGACTGGTGCGCGGGATAGCGCCATCGCCTCAATGAAGCTCAAGCATGTAGACCTATCTGCGGGCAACGTATTTCAGGATGCGCGAGAGGTGCAAACAAAATTCAGTAAGACCTTCACGACATACTTCTTTCCCGTGGGTGATGAAATTCGCAAGATTGTCGAAAACTGGGTGAGCTATCTGCGGGATGAGAAACTTTGGGGCAATGACGATCCACTGTTCCCTAAGACGGATATGGCAGTGGGATCAGAGCAGCATTTTGAGGCGGTTGGGATGAAACGGGAACATTGGAGCAATGCAACGCCAATCCGTACAATCTTTCGCGATGCATTTAGCAGTGCCGGCCTTCCTTATTTCAACCCGCACAGCTTCCGGAATACGCTTGCCCTGCTCGGTGAGAAAGTTTGCCAGACGCCAGAGGACTTCAAGGCGTGGAGTCAGAATCTAGGGCACGAAAAGGTACTAACCACGTTCTATAGCTACGGGGAGGTTTCACCCCGACGGCAGGGGGAGATCATTCAGGGCCTGGCATCATCACCACATCGCTCGGCTCAGACGAGTGTAGAGGAACTTGCAAAGGCTGTTGTGCGCGAGCTTCGCGGCTCGAAGATAGATGCGTAATGCACGCCAGCTAACTTGATCTAACGACTAGGCGAGTGGGGCTTAGCGAAGGTCCGGAAACGGCCAAAAGCGGACATTCAAAATTAATCGAGTCTTGTATTCCACATAACGCGGACAAATGAGGCATAAATTGTTGGCGGTGGTCATATCAAGTGCCTCTCTGCCCTTCCAAATGGATGATCTTGTGCTTAAGTAGCAAGTAGAGGTAGATATGAACCTGAAATTTCTGGATAAGCGGAATTGTCATGCTCTATTACCAACAGGTCATGGATTGTCCATGCTGCAACGACTTGATGAATGCTTGCGCCAAGTAAACGACAAACCAGGAAGGTATCATGGCCTGTTCGATAAACTGATCGAACACAACAAAAGTACGATACACATGGCACATGGCTCCGAGCGCCTCTTGAATGTCCAAATAGACATCGCCCAAGGACTACTTCTTGTTGAAAAAGCAATAAATACTCAGGTTAGGGATAGGCCATATCCCGGACCGGCACAATTACATACGGTGCTCGAATATGAGGATGGGACGGTTTGGAAGACATTGGTTCCGCTACAGTACCTGCTTAAGAGATGGGGGAATGCCAACGTTGGACATCAATGCTATGTACACACTATCTCCAAAAACGTATCCAAGACAGGAACTGTCCATCAATTAGTATCCCGCCAGATGAGTGATGAAGATACCTATTACTACGTTGGTATCACGGGACGCAATTGGTTGAAGCGGCTAGGCGAGCACATCGCGGAGACACGCCGTGGAAATAGGCGACTCTTCTATCAGGCTCTACGGGAAAGCATGGGCTGGCATGGTGTTCTCTATACCTCTGCACTAAGGGAGATAAATCAAAGCTACGACGAAGCCATGAACTGGGAAGAATCGCAAGTGGACGATATTGCGTCTGATCAATACGGTATGAATATGATCCCTGGTGGGTTCAAGGGGCTGAAGTATCTCCACAAGCTTGGGCTCACAAAAAAGGTTCGTGTGTCACTCAAAGAGCGGGATCGTGCGATTTCTGATTTAGTCAGACAAAATCCGCGGAAAGGTATTCCAAACCCGTTCATAAAGGCCTGGTGGGAAGACGATGAGCACTATGAACAAGTCAATGAGGCTAATCCAAAAAGGCTTTCAGTAAACCAAAGGAAAGAGATACGCCGTTTACATGCCGAAGGTGTATCAATACAGAAGATAACTAAACATGTTGGTGCATTAGACGAACGGCAGGTTAAAGATTTCTTGTCCGGAAACACCTACAAACGAAGTACTGTCTAAGCCGAATGTCCGATTCTGGCCGTTAGCAGTCATTTGCCCAGTGTCCGGTTACGGCCATAAGTGGACATTCGATTATCACCATACATTGCATTCCAAACGGTATAAATCTGGCTACCGGCTTGAGCGGATGACTCTTAAGCCATTTTTAGCCCTATATGAGTGGCAATAGTCAGGATTAGCTATGCACCTAACTATTTGATATTAAATAATAAGTCCTACACAAGTGTCAGCTTTCTTTACATAAGTATTTCTACTTATACGACCGCTTAACTTATTGAAGTTAAAGGGATTTAAATTTTTCACTTCTGAATGGAAGGAAATTCAGGCTGAAAAAGTGTCAGGTTTTTTTACAATTTCCCATTCTAGTCAACGGTTCAGGCGATACCCCCCCCCTAACTGATTAGAATTAATCGTATTTTGTTGCCAGGCATGGAAATTGCTATAAGATTTAAAGTGACAGAGTGGAGGGTTATCTTTATGAACACCATTATCACGAAATTATTCGCGGCCTCGATTCTTCTCCTGGCCATGTTGTGCGGCAACGCGCATGCGGTGATTGTCTACGCCGTCGATGACGGAACAGCGGAAACGTCTGTTACCCGTAGTGGTTCCGGGGATATGATGTGGCTCAACTCGTTCAATGCCGTGCCCGGGGGCGGGCTGATCGAATCAATTTCCCTGGCATGGGGGAACACTGGCGGTGGTAGCTCAGGACTGCTCGGGGGTGAGCCGACCACGGTATTGCTCTATGACGACCCCACCAATGATGGCGACCCAATCGACGCCGTTTTGCTGACTTCAGCAGCAACGGCCGTCGCCAATCCGGACACCGACACCTTCTTGACTGTGCCGATCACGCTGACGCCGATCAGCGGCACGTTCTTCGTGGCCGCGCTCATGAATACTCCGGGGGCGCCAGCGGCGTTTCCAGTATCGTTTGACACAACGGCTCCTGTTCTGGGGCGCTCTTGGTGGGTGAGCCCGGCGGGTGGACTGATCGATATCAACGTACTGGCTAACAACCCACTAGAGTTGGTGGAAAGTTTTGGAACAGCAAACGCAGGCAACTGGCTGCTGCGGGCGAACGCTGTGACCGTTCCCGAACCAGCCACTTTGGCGCTGTTGGGCGCTGGCCTCGCAGGCTTAGGCTTTAGCAGGCGTAAGAAAGAGGCATAGGAAGGTCTCCTCCTATCAACAAAAGGCCCCGCCATTGCGCGGGGCTTTTTTGTGGGCTGATGGAGGGCCAAACAGGAGTCGAACTGAGGGGCAGCAACTTGCTACTTACGAGGGCAATGCCACATACATCGAATGTCCGCTTTGGGTCGGAAGCAGTCATTCGATTAATGGCTGAAAGCGTGGTGCGGCAGGGTGTCGATTTGGATTGCTCTAGACCGCAAGGTCTCGCAGATTTCATTGCAACGCCACAAGGCGCACATTGCTTAGGGGAGGGGGGTGCAAATCTCTAAAGGTGGAGAACAAGTGACCGGACGCGCAGTCAATTTTTCGCAAGGGCAAAATGGGATGAAAAGATGGGGTAGATTGAAATTTGGGGGTATGTCTGGGGGTATAAATCCAGATCGAATAGATAAGAACTTTGTCATATAAGGGAAAATATCGACTTTTCGAGTCCAGTCTCCGCACCAGCAAGCAAAAAGGAGTGACTCAATGTCACTCCTTTTTGCGCGATAGCTTCGAAAGATTTAATCCGGAGTGACCCAATGTCACTCCTTTTACCAGGCAGCTCCCAGTTTTATGAAGAGTGCCTGAGGGCGTCGTCAGTTTGTGTCGCTGCCCACTGCTACGCCTAAACGATCCTGTGCTATAGTCGCTTCATGGTTCATGGAGGAAGCATGAAGAATCGGTCGCGAATAAACCTGATCGCGCTTGGATTCGCTCTGGCTGTAACCGGCCTGATGGGATGCGCGGTTGAGCAGATTGCCGGGACTCGTGATGTTGTCACTGGCATACCGGACAACATCGAACTTCCGGCCGTTTTTGAGCAAACCTGGCAGCGCACCTGGAGACACCATGATCTTCGCACTCCTTATGAAGCCGTGGGCACGCTCAAGGTCAGTGAGGGAGGCGTGGAATTTACGCATGAGATTGGTGTGATTTCCATTCCAGCTGAGACCATTCGAAACGTAACCTTTTTCGATGGCTCCCGTAACTTGACGCGGGACTGGGTGACGCTGGAATACAGGCAAGGCAATCTCACCAAGACGCTGGAGTTCAAAGCGCCTCCCGAAGCCGGGCAAGGCGCCGACAACCGTATCTACTGGGCGCTGTTTGAAGCACGTGAGGCAGGGCTGCGCATGACCGAGCCGAAGCCATAGCGGATGCGCGCTGGCAATTTTCGGTTACACATACCCAACCTCATGGAGGCGGCATGAAACGCGTGGGGTTATTGATGGCGCTTTGCTTGCTGGGAATAGCGTCGGCGTCCGCGGAGGACTTCAAAGCGCACGGGCTTGGGACGAAGCCATGTGTTTCATTTGTTTACACGCTGAACAGCCTTAAGGCCGGGGTTGAAGTCAGCCAGCGGGAAATATCCCAATATCTTGGCTGGGTTAACGGCTATGCCACCGGCGCGGGCCTGGCCGTGGACACCGGACCGCTCAAGGGCGTGAGCGGCGACGATAAGATTGCCTGGCTTCGTCACTATTGTAGTGAACATCCAAACGACCCCTTTTATGTAGCTGCCGCGCATCTGCTGAATGCCTTTGTCTCGGGCGAAGAGAAGCAGCGCTAATAATCACGAACTGGTTCTTCATCGTTGTCGCCATATCCGTTTCCGATCTCGTGGTCTGCGGTTATAGTTGCCTGGCAGTTTTGAGCGAGGGAGTCATCTGATGACGGACAAGCCTTGGGGCGGCCGCTTTACAGCAGCGACGGATGAGTTCGTCGAGGCGTTTACCGCTTCCATCGACATTGATCAACGCATGTATGCCGAGGATATCGCCGGCTCCCGCGCCCATGCCCGCATGCTGGCCAGCCGGGACATCCTGACGAGCGATGAGTTGGCGGCAATACTGAAAGGGCTGGATGATATTGAGGCCGAGATCAAGGCCGGTGAATTTGCTTTTCTTACCGAGCTTGAAGATATCCATATGAATATTGAAAAGCGCCTGACCGACCGTATTGGCGAGCCCGGGCGAAAACTGCACACGGCGAGGTCGCGCAATGACCAGGTGGCCACGGATCTGCGTTTGTACCTGCGCCGCCGGTGCGGTGAACTGCTTGCTAGCCTGAGTGGCTTGCAGCAGGCGCTCGTGGTGGCCGCCGAGACGCACTCCGACGCCATCATGCCAGGCTTTACCCATTTGCAGGTCGCCCAACCGGTGACCCTGGGCCACCATTTGCTGGCCTATGTTGAGATGCTGGAGCGCGATTCCGGGCGTTTTCGCGACGCGGGCTCGCGCCTGAACCAGTGCCCTCTCGGAGCGGCGGCGCTGGCTGGAACCACCTTTGCTATCGACCGCCATATGACGGCCGAGGAACTTGGCTTCGATAGCCCGTGCGCCAATTCGCTGGACGCCGTATCCGACCGTGATTTCGTTCTCGAGCTGCTGGCGGCGGCTTCGATCTGCGCCGTGCATCTATCGCGCCTGGCCGAGGAACTGATTATCTGGGGCGCGCCGCAGTTTGGTTTCGTCGAGCTCTCCGATGCCTATTGCACCGGCAGTTCCATCATGCCGCAGAAGAAAAATCCCGATGTGCCCGAGCTGGTGCGCGGCAAGAGCGGCCGTATCTTCGGCCATTTAATGGCCATGCTGGCTACGGTCAAGGGCCTGCCGCTGGCCTATAACAAGGACTTGCAGGAGGACAAGGCTCCCGTGTTTGATGGCCTGGAGCAGTTGCAGGATTGTCTCATCGCCTTTACCGGCATGATTCCCGGAATCAAGGTCAATAGCGGGGCGATGCTGATCGCCGCCGCCAGCGGGTTTTCCACCGCCACCGACCTTGCTGATCTGCTGGTTCGCGCCGGTGTCAGTTTCCGTGCGGCGCATGAGATCGTCGGCCATGCGGTGGCCTATTGTATCGATCAGAGCAAGCAGCTTGAGCAGCTCGATGCCGACGAGTGCAGCCGGATCGATGAACGTCTGACGGTGGACATGGTGGCAAAACTCTCGCCGCAGGCGAGTGTTGCGGCGCGCGATCACTGGGGCGGCACCGCACCCGCCCAGGTGGCGGCTCAGTGCCAGCTTTGGCGCGAGAGGTGGTCCTCATGATGAAATCAGCAGCTGTTCTCCCCCTGATCGCAGGACTCCTGCTGCTCACGGCCTGCGGCATGAAAGAAGCGCCGCAATTGGTTGAAGATCTGGGCTCGCCCGAGATCGCGGATTTCCAGTACTCGATGGAAGGCAATGGCCTGCGCATGACCTTTAAGCTCATGGGCGGAGCTGGCGGCATCGGATACCAGATTGATCGCGCCGAGATTGACCCTGCCTGCGATTGCCCGTCATTCTGGCGCAGGTTTTACGAGCAGCCGCCCCTGCCCAGACAGGCCGGCAAGCGTCAGCAGCGCACGCTCGGGCTTCCTTTTGAACGCGGCTTTGCCTTCCGCATCCGCGCCGTGGATGGGCTTGGCCATCTCGGGGCATGGGGCAAGGTGATCCACGTTCGAGCGGAAAAGCCCTAGGGCTGGCCGCCGATGACCGCCGAGAATTTCTCCATGGCTATGGACAGCTAAGATGCATCAGCCCCGCTTGGACAGACTTGGACCTTACCCCTTCCAGCGACTCTCGGCTCTGCTTAAGGGCTGTGAGCCAGCCGCCGGCATGGCCGCCATCGATGCCGGCGTCGGCGAGCCACGCCAGCCCCTGCCGGATTTCGCCAGGCAAATTTTATTGGACCAAAGCGATGGCCTGACGCGTTACCCGACCACCCGTGGCGGTCTTGCCTTACGCCAGGCCATTGCCGCATGGCTTTGCCGGCGCTACGGCCTGGCGGGGGTCGATGCGCAAACGCAGGTGTTGGCGGCCAACGGTACGCGCGAGGCGTTGTTTGCCGTGGCCCATGCCCTGATTAATCCGGAGGCGACGGAAAAGCCCATCGTCGCCATGCCCAATCCCATGTATCAGATCTATCTGGGCGGCGCGATCACCGCCGGAGCCGAGCCCTATTTTTTCGACTGTTGCGCCGCCGATGGGTTCGCACCCAATCTTGACGGCGTGGCGGATGAAATATGGCGGCGCATGGCCATGGTCTATGTCTGCTCGCCCGGCAATCCGACCGGCTGGGTGGCGGATCGCGACTACTACGCACGCTTGCTGGAACTGGCCGAGGCTCATGACTTCGTGATTTGCGCCGATGAGTGCTATTCGGAAATCCATGGCGACCAGCCGCCGGCAGGGCTGCTGGAAGTGGCGCATGCGCTGGGCCGGAGGGATTTCTCGCGCTGCCTGGTGTTTAACTCACTTTCCAAGCGCTCTGGCATGCCAGGCCTGCGCTCGGGCTTTATCGCAGGCGACGCCGCTCTGATCGATCAGTTCGCCAAATGGAGAACCTATACCGGACCGGCAACGCCGCCGACTCTGCAGCAGGTGGCCATCGCGGCCTGGAACGACGAGGCTCATGTCGAAGCAGGCAGGCGGGCATACAGAGATAGCATCGAGGCTTTTTTTGAGGCCTATGACGGCGAAGTGGCGCGGCCGCGAGGCTCCTTTTTCGTCTGGCTGCCGGTGGATGATGACGAGGCATTCACTCAGGCCACTTACGAGCAACAGGCTGTCACGGTGTTGCCAGGGCGCTATCTGGGTGCAGCGTCGGCCGCTGACTTTAATCCAGGCCGCGGATACGTGCGGCTGGCGCTGGTCGATGGCCCCGACTCAGCCGGGGAACTTGCGCGCCGCTTGCGCGCGGTCAGACTTTAGTCATGGAATTGACTCCGCGCCTGGAGGCGGCGATCCGCTGGCTGGCATCCGACAATACCGTCAATGCCTATATCTATGATCCGGATATCATGCGCAAGCGCCTGTCCGCGCTGCGCCGCATCATGCCCGCCGGCGTGGAACTCTTTTATGCCATGAAGGCCAACCCTCATCCGGGTTTTCTGGCGGCGGCGGCCAAGGCCAAGGGCATCGAGATTGCCAGCCTGGGTGAGGCCGAAAAGGCTGTGCAGGCGGATTTTGAACCTTCCCGGCTCATCTACACCGGGCCTGGCAAGAGCATGGAAGAACTGGCCTGGAGCGTTGACCACGGCGTGCGCACTGTGCATGTCGAATCGCTGACCGAGGCGCACCGCCTGCATACGATCTGTTGCGAGCGCGGTAAACATCAGGATGTGCTGTTGCGCGTCAATGCCAATTTCGATATCCATGAGGCACAAACCAATTTTTCCGGCGGTTCTCGCAAATTCGGCGTCGATGAAGAGACGCTGGGTGACGTGCTGCCGCGGCTCTTGGCCCTGGAGCGCCTGCGCTTTCGCGGCCTGCATGTCTATTGCGCCTCCGGTGTGCTTAACGTGGCGGACCTGTTGATGAACTGCAAGCTGGTATTCGATCTTGTGCACCAGATCGAGATGGCCAATCCAGGCGTGGAATGCGACATCATCGATTTTGGCGGCGGATTCGGCGTGGATTATCTGGAAACCGGCAACGATTTTGATCCCCACGCCTATGCCGAGGGACTGAACGATTTGATTGAGGAGTATGGCTTTCAGGGCAGGAGCTTCGTGCTTGAGCTCGGCCGCTACCTGGCCGCGCCAGCCGGATGGTTCTGTACGGAAATCCTCGATATCAAGGAAAGCCGCGGCAAAAAACAGCTCATCTGCGCCGGCGGCATCAACCATTTTCGGCGGCCGGCCGCATTGGCCATCAACCATCCTGTGGCTGTGTTGCGCCGTGAGCAAAAACCCTGGTTTGACGAGCAAGTGAGCGTACGCGACGAACATGTGTATATCGGCGGCCCGTTGTGCACCAGCGCCGACAAGCTGGCTAATGATATCTATATCGAAGCCGCCGATGTCGGCGATGTGGCCGTATTTGGCCTGGCCGGGGCCTATGGACTGAGCATGTCCAATATCGAGTTTCTAAGTCATCGCCGGCCGCCGGAGATTGTGCTATGAATGCGGGCTATCGCCTGCCGGGCGGCAACTTAAGGAGAGTGTCATGGACCATCTGCAACAAGTGATCAACACGGCATGGGAAAGCCGGGATGAATGGACGGCGGCCAGCATCGACGCCGAGACGCGCGAGGCCATCGAACAGGCCATCCAGCTGCTCGACTGCGGCGGAGTTCGCGTGGCCGAGCAGGATGACAGCGGCGGTTGGCGGGTCAACGAAAGCCTGAAAAAGGCGGTGCTGCTGTATTTCAAGCTGCACGACAATCAGGTAATCAACGGCGGTGTAGCCAATTATTTCGACAAGGTGCCGCTGAAGTTCGCCAATTGGGGCGAAACCGAGTTTAAGAAAGGCGGCATGCGCGTCGTGCCGCCGGCGACGGTGCGCAAGGGCGCTTTTATCGCGCCGAAGGTGGTGCTGATGCCGTCCTATGTAAACATCGGCGCCTATGTCGATGAAGGCACGATGGTCGATACCTGGTCGACGATCGGTTCCTGTGCCCAGATCGGCAAGAATTGCCATATCTCCGGTGGTGCCGGCATCGGCGGCGTGCTCGAGCCGATCCAGGCCAGTCCGGTCATCATCGAGGATAATTGCTTTATCGGTGCGCGCGCCGAGGTGGCCGAGGGCGTGATCGTGCGCGAGGGCTCGGTGCTATCGATGGGTGTGTACCTGGGTGCTTCCACCCGCATCTACAACCGCGCCACCGATGAAGTACTTTATGGCGAAGTACCGCCCTATTCGGTGGTGGTGTCCGGCTCCATGCCCGGCAAGTCCGGCGGCCCCAGCCTCTATTGCGCCGTCATCGTCAAACAGGTGGATGAGCGCACCCGTTCCAAGACCGGCATCACCGAACTGCTGCGGGAATTTTAAAGCAGCGGTTCCTTCCCGGGTAGTTGTGGGCCATCAGGCCCTGGCGTGGCCGGGTCAGCGGTTACGGCGAATCTCCAGCCTTTTTCCTCTCAAGCTCTTCGTGTAGAGGCAGGCTAAGTTCCATCTCCTGATGCTCCGAGGGCGCGTATTCATCCGCCTGCTTCCTGATGGGCGTGACATTGCGCCCCGTCTTGCCTTCCAGCCAGTCTTCGACATCCCTGTCCGGGTGCAGGGTTCGGTACATGGGCCAGACCACTTCCTGGCGCTCCTGCATGGCCAGGATGCGGCTTGGCGGCATACGGTGGAAGCGGGCCAGGCCGTAAATGGTGCTCATATCCTTGGCCTTGCGCCGGTCGTGCTTGCCAAAGGCCCAGTAGTTGTACAAACCCCAGACGCGTAGAACGACGAACACGGCGAGGATCGCCCAGCCGGCGGCGCTCATCATCGCCATGATGTCCGCGGCGGTTGTTGTGGCCATGACCTGGTTGTAGAAAAAATGGATACCTACGGCCCACAACAGCAGATTGATGAGGGGCATGAGCAAGTAGAGCCACATCACCCACATGATGGCAGTGAAGCTGTAGTCGACGATTTTACGCGACAGCGTTTTTACCTCGGGGACGTCGATGATTTCGATGCCGGATGGATTCTCCTTATTCATGAGCCCTCGCCTTCAAATGGATGCCTCTGTCCGGGCTGATCCAGGTTCCGCTTCGGTTTCTGTTGAAGATGGCCTTGGGCACGGCCAGCGGGGCCGTGGCCACGTTGACGATCCAGTAAATGAACGGATACCAGATTACCCAGAACAGGTATTTGGGCATTTTTTTGTCGTAGTCGGATTCCAGAATCAGGCCGACAAAAAACAATATCAGGCAGGCCATGGCCAGCACCGATCCCGTCCACATCGGCGGCAATGGCGGGTTGAAGCGGATGGGCTCGAAAATATTGAACGCCGCCTGATAGGCCCAGATGCCGATCAGCGTCCAGAATGCATAGGCCCAGGTGGTGCTCATGAGGTATTCCAGGAACACAGGCCACAGGCGGCGCTGGTTCCAGTGCTTCCAGATGTCGCCGTGGCGCAGCAATACCTCGATGCCGCCCTGAGCCCAGCGCAGGCGCTGGTTAAACAGGCCCTTCAGTGTTTCAGGCACCAGAATCCAGGCCGTGGCGTGCGGCTCGAAACGCACGTCCCAGAATTTCCTTTCCAGTTTCCAGGTGACGGCGATGTCCTCGGTCTGCATACCCTCGTCCCAGAACTCAACCGACAGCAACGCTTCCTTGCGGAATGCGGCGATGACGCCGGAGACGGTCATCACCTTGCCCCAGATACGCTGCGCCCGCTTGATCATGCCAATGATGGTGGCGAATTCGCCGGTCTGGATCTTGGCCAGCAGGGTGGTGCGGTTGAGCACCCTGGGGTTGCCGGTAACCGCGCCCACGCGCGGGAATTTGATGAAGTGCCAGGCCATCCATTTCAGCGCCTGCGGGTCGAGCAGGGCGTCGGCGTCCATGGTCAGCAGGTATTCACCCTTGGATATCAGGCAGGCTGTGTTCAACGCCGCCGCCTTGCCCTGGTTCTGGCGCATGTAGGCCCCACGCACCACATCGTGTTCCTGGCACATGGCGTGGATGATTTCAGCGGTATCATCCGTGCTGCCGTCATCGACGACGATGATTTCATAATCCGGGTAGTCGACCTCGAGCAATTGCTCGACGGTGTTTCTAATATGTCCGCCTTCATTATGCGCCGGCACGATAATGCTGAACTTCGGATAGTTTTCCAGCAGTGGCGGCTGCTTCTTCCTGCGCTCATGCCGCCAATAGAAAATGACGCCGCCCGCCATCCATACCAGGCTCATGAACAAGGGATAGAAGAACACGAAATCGCTGAGGAATTGCAGAAACTCAGCCATATCGAGCCTCACGCCCCGCCTTGTTCAAGAGGCGACGGGCCAGACTGCCAGGGGATGTTCTTCGCATCATGATCATGGCAGGTACGGGTGGTCCTGAGTCGACATTTCCATCTTGATCGTGGTAAGCCCTGGCTTGTCCAGGCCAAGGCCGTCGGGATAGAAAGCGATATGGCGACCGCCAGCGGCGATGATGGTTTTGATTTCGTCGAGCAGCAGCCCATCATCGATCCACATGTTTGCATTCCAATCGTAGGCCTGGATTTTGAACACCGTTTTCGCTAGCGCCATGGCATCCATATTTTTCGCCGTTTCAACCATTTCCTTGAGCCATGGCAAGGGTTTTTCAGCGCCCTCCATCTGTGCGTAAGCCATTACCACGACCTGATCATAGGCGTCGATGAAACGCGGGTAGTTTTGCCCGAAACGTTGTTCATTTGTTGGCTCGATGAGTGCGGGCGCATAGAGGTTGCGCGCGAACTTCGCCTCGGGCCGGTATTTTTTCACCCTCGCCATCAGCTGCTGGCTGAAATCGATCAGGGCCTCAGTCTTAAGTTCGCTCCATTGCGCTACCTGGTCGGGATTCTGCCAATCATGACCAATCCGCAATTCCTCGCCGAAGCGGCGCTTGAATGCGTCCAGGGCAAATGGGTGCATGTCTTCATGCTCGCCCAGATAGGCGTCGTCCTGAAACAGGATGCCCGCGATCTGGGCATGGGCCGCAAGGTCTTCATAAAGCCGGCCCACGATCCGACGCACTTCACTGCTGAATGGGGTAAGCCGCGCATACCAGGAGCGGCTCGGCCTGATTGTCCCTTCATGCAGTTCCTGTACGGCGAACGCCTCGTTCATGGCTTCATCGGGCAACGTGATGGCGAGCATGGGCATCCAGGCATAGACCTCCATGCCACGAATGCTCATCTGATGCGCCGCATGGCTGAAAAAGTCGGCTCGCACCGGCAGCACCCGGTTGGCGAAATAGACGCTGTCCGTGTTGCCGTCGCCGTCGGGATCGGCAAAAGCTTGCAGGAATACGGTGTTAACCTTCATGGCGACCAGCCGGTCGATCAGACGGCCCAGGTTGGCGTCCATGGCCTCGAAGGCGGGATCGTATACGGCGTCGAGGTCCACCTGCATGGCGCGGATGGGCTGCTGCACCTCGGCTGGTTTGCTTACCTTTTCGATGAAGCTCCACATCGGCTCGTTTTCGATCATGATGCGGCTGACGGCATGCAGGCCGTTCACATCGCCAAGTCCCCATTCGAGACTGAAGCCGAGCTGGAAGCCGGCGTGGGAGGCGATGTCCCATGCCACATGATTGTGACGGCCGTAGGGCCAGACGATGGCGCGCGGTATGCGCCCCAACTTGGCGGAAAAGAGCCGCCGTTGTTTACGGAAGTCGGCCTTGATCCTGGCCGCATAGTCCTCGTGGCTTTCGTAGGCCTTTGTTTCCGGCTTATAGGCCAGCACGCTGACGGCCGCACCGACGTTGCCGGCCGGGTTGTACTGGATGCTCCGGTGCAGGCTGACGCTATGCGAGGCGATCTCCACCAGTGGATTGGCGGCCACAGCCCTGATCCGCGCCCAGCTCATCAGCGGTTCGGCCAGGCCTTCGGGTGGGTTGTCGATGAAGTCGCCCACCACAGACAAAACAGACGGGTAGCCAAGGCGAGATAGCAGCGGTACGACGAAGTTCTGGTAGGAAACGTAGGCGTCGTCAAAGGTAAGCAGCACAGGCCTGGCGGGCAGAGGCTTTTTCCCTTGGCGGGCCAGCAGGATGTCGCTGATCGACACCGGCTGATAGCCATGCCGGCGCAGATATTCCATTTGTTCGGTAAACAGCGCCTGCGGCACGGAATAGGCATCGCCGGGGATGGCCTTAGCCGGGATGGCGTGGTAGGCCAGCACCAGGAACTCGCCCGGCTGCATGGGTCGCGTCGCATCTATGGCGTGGATGGGCGAGGAAATCAGGCACAAGGTCGTAAGGATGAGAAGCCGCTTCAACATCAGAACCGTCCCAGATATGCGATGTAATAGCTTCTGCTGGCCACGTTGACGCCGTCATAGGGCCGACTGGCGAAGGTGATCGACCATTCCAGCGATTGGGTGTCGGTGAACTCATAGCTTTGCCCATAGCGGATGGAGCCAAGCGCCTTGCCCGCGAAGCCCGATTGCCAGTAGCCGCCGAAGGTTAGATACAGGTTTTGGCTGAAGCGCTTCTCATAGCGGCGGTAGAAGGTGTGATGGGTGGCGTGCGTGGTCGAGGCGCTCCAGTCGGAACTGGGGTTGAAGTAGACGGCGTTATCCAGGCTGTTGGTCGAGGCATAGACATCGGCAAGCACGCGCATGCTCCAGTTCTCTCGCGCCCACAGGCCCTGCTCGTAGCGCACGAAGGCCTCGTTGCGATTGTTGCCGTCCGAAAAACGCGAATAGTTCAGCCCCAGGGCATATTCGCGCCAGTCACTTTCGCGGTAGGTCACGCCCAGCTCGAAGCGGCTGGACTCGATGCCCGTGGCGCGGGCGCGCAGCGCCACATCGGTCGAAAAGCTGTCGTAGGCCAGATCGATGCGCCAGTAATCATCCGGCGTGATTCGCAGCGTCGTTCGCGACCCCGGCTCGCCGCCGTTGCCAAAGTCCCAGGACAGCGTCTCGCCGACATGCCAGACACTGTTGAAGGTATGCTCAACGCCCAGGCCCATGCGCTCAAACACGGCGTAATCAGCCATCTGAGAGCTCTTTCTGCGCAGAATAAAACCGGTGAGCTGGGTCGATAGCGTGATCGGGTGGGCATAGCTCAGCCTGGCGGCGAAATCGTTTGAACCATCGTTGTCGAGTTCGCCCTCGATTTCCAGGTGGACGGAGCGCATGGCATCGACCTCAAGCTCACGCATCATCCGGCGCACATGGATATTGTTGGGTTGGCGGCTGAGCAGCGCATTGGCGCGGGCGCGCGCCAGCTGCCTCATGGCCAGGCTGTTCTGGGCGTTGATGCTGCCCATGGTTGCCGAGGTATTACCGGGATTCAGGGTGGTGAGAATCTGAAATTCCCGCATCGCCTTGCGTGGCCAGCCATGATACATATACGTCTGGCCAAGGCCGCCGCGGAATTCGTCATTGGCTGGAGCGAGTTCATGCAGGTAGCGAAAATGCGCCTCGGCCTTGTTTAATGCGCCTTCATCGGCGAAGAGCCAGCCCTTGGCCATGGCGATCTCGGTCTTCTGGTGGTTGGGCCGCGCGCCATGGGTCCAGCCGTTTTCCTCATCCAGGGCGGTCAGCATCTGGCGGGCCGGTCGGATGCGGCCCATGTCCATCAGGGCGAAGGTCTTGCCCATGCGGGCGCTGTAGTCCTTGGGCTCGCTGGCCAGCACCTGGTCGTAGAGTTCCAGCGCCTCTTCCGGTTGCCGAAGGTTCAATTTGGCTCTGGCCACGGGCTGTTTCACCCAGTTGGGTGGCGTGATGCCTTCTTCGATGATCTCCTCATAGGTTTGCACGGCTTCGGCGGGGCGTTCATCGTCGGCCAGGGCGACGATGGCGTCATATCTGGCCCGGAGGTTGCCCTTGTCGAGCAGCGGTTGCAGTTGATCGAGCGCAGACTTGGGCTCGTCCCAATGCAGATGATCCACCGCCATATCGCCCCTGATTTCCGCCTGCAAATCCACATCGGCGGGCAGGCGTTGCCGTGCCTGTTCCAGGGCATAGGAGCTCGCACCCATATGCGACATGGCGAGCAACGCGCGCCGGGCGGAGATGGTTTGTCCAGGCCACTTTCTTGAAATGGCCTCATATTCCAGCACAGCCTCCCACAGCCGGCCCTGTTGCTCGAGCACCCACGGCCGCAACAGCCTCAGCTCAAGACTCGAAGGATGCCTTCGTGTGAATTGCGCCAATTGCGTCTCGGCCTCGGAAGAATGTCCGGACAGGAACAGGCTTTTCACCAGCCCCGTCTGGGACTGCACATCATCCGGGTTGCGCGTAAGCAGGGTCTGGAAGCTATTCACCGCGCCATCAAACAGTTTCTCATCCATATAAGCCTGGGCCATGTCACGGATGAGATAGTCCGGCCTTTCGAAGGCTTCGGGCAATTGTTCATAGAGCTTGATGGCGCGGGCTTTCTGATCGTCCCAGGTCAGGATGACGAGGTAATCGGCTGTGATATGGGGAAAACGCATGGGGTCGCGCACCAACGGTGCAAGCAAGGCCAGGGCTTGCACGGTCTGGCCATCCCTGGCCAGTTCCAGAGTTTCTTGGTACTGCTGCTCGACCGAAGCTGGATCGGTGATGGCAAGATTGCCAATTACAGCCTGCTCCGGGACGCTGGAGTCAGCAGCCATCGCGGGTAGTGCGCTGCCGAGAAACAATGACAGCAAGGCAGCGGCAAAGGGCGATGCTGTGCCTACAAGCATTTCCCTGCCGCTCGCCTCAATCCGTGTTGTGATCCTGCTCATCTTGTCCGTATCCACCTATCCAGCGCATCGCCGGCTGTTTCTTGTCAATGGCTGGTCTTATCAGCCATGGTTGAATTTTACGCGCGGGTAGAGGAGGAAACCTTGTGGTTTATGTCACAGCCATTGAATTAAAAAGGGTTTTTGCCAGATCAGATATTGGAGCGGCGGCCAAGGGATCTAAGGATGCTCTAAAAAAGCCAGGGTATCCGTGTGACCCGCAGATGTACCCCCGCTATGGACGAATTTGGACTCTGGGATGAAAAGGTAGTTCCTTCATAACGGTTGAACTCACGGATATTGGCACCCTAACGAGGAACCCTTTTCCATTCCAGTCGATGAAGTAAATAGACGCTTACCAACACGTTGTCTAGAAACCGGATCACCCTAATCGGCGGAGAAATAGACGTCGCCGTAATAGGCAGTGGATTGCCCGCCTGCGTTGTCGGTGTCGGTCATGACGGCAATGGCATCGATATAGCGTACATCGCTGCCAAACAGGCGGCGGAAATCTTCTCGCACATTACGGCGCTCTTCGATCCACTGACCCAGACGCTCGTCGCCTGATTGCACGGCAAGCATCAGCGCCCTGCCGGTGAAGGCGTTGGGCCAATCCTTTTCCTTGGCCTGGCGGCTGGCCCAGACATAGCTGATGGCATGGGTGTTCCAGAAAAACAGGCCGCCGGAGGCCACGACATAAATCCTGGCTGGATAATCGTCGCCCTGGCGCGTGGTCTCATCCAGGTCTCCCAAGGTGTTGTCCACCTTCCAGGACCAGTGCAGATAAGGGGTGCGCTCAAGGTCAATGCGCATCTCCTTGTACAGGCCCGATGCTGCCGCCTGGCTATTTGCCTGTAATACCCGGCGGCCATCTTCGGTCACCAGGCGATAATCGGTCTTGTTGGCGAATTCCTGCTCTTCCCAGCCGTCAAGGCTGCCCTGGGAAAACGCGCCGACCGACACCGTTTCGCCGTATGCGGGTGCAGCCAGGGCGGTCAACAAAATCAGCAGCAATATTCGGCGCAAATCCAATGCGCACCTCCATGAATGAATAGCCAACATCTTACAAGGATTCCGGGGGCTCAGGTGAAAATCAGCATGCCCCAAACGAACGCGGCCAGTATGATCGCGCAGAGCACGGCGGCGGAGCCCATGTCCTTGGCGCGGCCGGAAAGTTCGTGCGTCTCCGCGCCGATGCGATCGACGGCAGCCTCGATGGCGGAATTCAGCAGCTCAACGATGATTACGAGTAGCCAGCTGCCGATGAGCAAGACCCGCTCCACGGGGCCTTCGCCGAGCCACCAACCCAGCGGCAAAACAACCACCAGAATCGCTAATTCCTGTTTGAACGCCCGTTCGTTCCACGCCGCCTTAAGCCCCTGCCAGGAGTATACAAGGGCCCGAATGAGCTTGGTGAGCTCGGAAATTTCTTTGTTTGCCATCAATAGCAGGCGGTCAAACGTGACCGTTTAAGGGCGGCGGCTGGAAAATCGCAGCAGGGAGAGCTGCGGCGGTCTCGGGTTTTCAATGGAAACGGGATAATCGCCGGAGAAACAGGCATCGCAATGCACATGCCGTGGCGCGCCGACCGCCCGATACAAGCCCTCAAACGAAACAAACTCCAGGGAATCGGCGCCAATGGCTCGGCACATCTCACCGGTGGACATCTGGTTGGCCATCAATTCTTCGGCATCCGGCGTGTCGATACCGTAAAAGCACGAATGCCTGGTCGGTGGGCTGGAGATGCGCATATGGATCTCTTTCGCGCCGGCCTTTCTGACCATCTCGACGATTTTGCTGCTGGTGGTGCCGCGCACGATCGAGTCGTCCACCAGCACCACGCGCTTGCCCTTGATTAGGTCGCGGTTGGGATTGAGCTTGAGCTTGACGCCAAAGTGGCGGATGGATTGTTGCGGTTCAATGAAGGTGCGGCCGACATAGTGATTGCGGATCATGCCCATCTGAAAGGGGATGCCGGAGCCTTCGGCGTAGCCCATGGCCGGCGGCGTGCCCGAGTCCGGAACGGGTACGACGATATCCGCCTCCACCGGGGCCTCGCGGGCGAGTTCCACGCCGATGCGGTAGCGCGCTTCGTAAACGTTGACGCCCTCGAGTGTAGAGTCCGGGCGGGCGAAGTAGACATATTCAAAGACGCAAAACTTGCAGCTGCCTCTGCGGCCATAGGGGAACAGGCTGCGCAGGCCATTCTCGTCGATAATGACCATCTCGCCAGGCTCGACATCGCGGATGAATTCAGCATCGATCAGATCAAAAGCGCAGGTTTCGGATGACAGCACGTAGGCATCGCCTAGCCTGCCCAACACCATCGGCCTGATGCCATTCGGATCGCGCAGGCCGATCAGCCGGGTTTCGGTCAGCACCACCAGCGAAAAAGCGCCGCGCAGCCGCCTGGTGGCGTCGGCCAGCCGATCCTCCGGCGTTTGCGCCCCGCTCTTGGCCACCAGATGGATCAGCACCTCGGTGTCCGAGGTCGATTGGAAGATCGAGCCTTGCCGCTCCAGCTCCTTGCGCAGGTCCCTGGCATTGACGATGTTGCCGTTGTGACACATGGCGATGCCGCCGTGGTTGTATTCATAGGTAAACGGCTGGCAGTTGCGAATCTCCGAATCGCCGGAGGTGGAGTAGCGCACATGGCCGATGCTGGCATGGCCGGTCAGGCGGTCGATATCGCTGGGTTGGAACACGTCGGCGACCAGTCCCATGTCGCGGTGGCTGTTGAAGTTGCGGCCATCGGTGCAGACGATGCCGGCCGATTCCTGGCCACGGTGCTGCAGGGCGTAAAGGCCGAGGTAGGTGAGGTTGGCCGCCTCCGGGTGGTTGAACACGCCGAAGACGCCGCATTCGTCGTGGAAATGATCGTCCATTAGGTGGTCGGCTGTCATTTCGTTAATTCCTCGAATTTCGATTGCAGCTTTTCGCGGTCGCTTTCGTTCAGACCGTCATTCGGCAGCATATCAGAGACTTTCTTCTTGAGAACCGTCCATTTGCTCTGGCGCGAGAATGGGTAATCAGGCGGGATGGCTTGGCCAAGCATGTTGCCCAGCTCCATGGCGTAAGGCGAGAGCACGCTTTTTTTTACGAACGACGCGGTAGGCCTTTCCATCGACGTATAAATCAGCATGCCCAGGCCGATGAGCAACACGCCACGCGCTAGGCCAAAAAGCAGGCCCAGCGTGCGGTCGGTGGCCGTCAGGTCGGCGGCGATCATCAGCCGGCGAATCACGGCGCCAATCATGGCCACGATGACAACGATAAGGATGAATATGAGGCCGAAGCCAACCACGTCGGCTACCGTGTCGTTGCTGATTACGCCGTCAAGCTGATCGCCGGCCCAGCCGGATGTGCGGGTGGCTACCAGGAAAGCAGCGATAAGCCCGATCATGGAAATCATTTCGCGCACGAAACCGCGCCAGAGCGAGATGACCATGGAAAGACCGACTATGGCGATCAGAAGGTAATCAAAAAGATTCAAGCAAGGCCCGCCTGTGCAGCTTCGGCCAGGTTGCGCACGGGAATACACCGCGGCATCGACCGTTGGTCTGGCGGCATTGTAGCTGATGCTTTCAGCTCCCGCACGCGCTCGTGGTTCTCCTTGGGCATGAGCAGGCGGGCAAAGCCCAGACTCGCCGCCTCGCGGGCTCGGGCTTCGGGTTGGCCCACGGGGCGCACTTCGCCCGTCAGCCCAACCTCGCCAAACACTGCCAGATCGTTGGGCAGCGCCTTGTCCTGGCAGGCGGAGATCATTGCCAGCAGCACGGCAAGGTCAGCGGCCGGTTCGGTCAGGCGCACGCCGCCAGCGACATTGATGTACACGTCCTGATCGGAAAGGTGCAGGCCGACGCGTCGTTCCAGCACGGCGGTCAGCATGGCTACGCGCCCGCTATCCAGGCCGATGGCGGCGCGCCGCGGCGTAGCGTAGACGGTGGGCGCGACCAGCGCCTGAATCTCGACCAGTAACGGACGCGTGCCTTCCATACAGGCCAGCACCACCGAGCCTGGCGTATGACTGGCGCGCTCGGCCAGAAACAGGCGTGAAGCATCCGTGATCCCAAGAAGCCCCTTGTCATGCATCTCGAATACGCCGATTTCACCTGCCGGCCCGAAGCGGTTTTTCACCGCTCTGAGAATGCGGTACTGATGTCCCCGGTCGCCCTCGAAATAAATCACGGCATCGACCATGTGTTCGAGCACGCGCGGCCCGGCAATGCTGCCATCCTTGGTGACGTGGCCGACCAGCAGCAGGGCGTGCCCGTGTTGCTTGGCATTCTGGATGAGGCTGGCGGCGGTCTCGCGTACCTGCGATACGGTACCGGGCGCCGAGCTAAGGCGGCTGGAAACCATGGTCTGCACCGAATCGATGATCACGGCTATCGGCTTGATGGCGTGGATGGTATGAAGAGCGGCATCGACGTCGGTGCCGGCGGCGATATGTACATTCTGGTGCATGGCGTCGATACGTTCGCCCCTTAGCTTGACCTGTTCGGGCGACTCCTCGCCGGTGATGTATAGCACGGGGCCGTCAGCAGCGAGTTTTTCCGCCGCTTGCAATAGCAGCGTGGATTTTCCAATCCCTGGATCGCCGCCAATGAGAATGGCCGATCCAGGCACGAGGCCGCCGCCGAGCACGCGATCCAGTTCCTCGATTCGTGTGCTACTGCGCCCGCTCTGCCTGCCTTCGACTTGCGTGATCGGTCTGGTGGCAAGGGGCGAGGCTTTTTTACTGGCCGGAATGGTGGCTGCAACAAGCTGCTCGCTGATGGTGTTCCATTCCCGGCAATCAGGGCATTGCCCCATCCATTTGCGGTGCTCGGCGCCACATTCGGCGCAGATATAAATGCTGCTGGTCATCTGCGTGGCAGCATACCTTCAGCCGGGGCCTTCGGTCACCCCTAGGAGGTTCTACGTGAAAATTGGCTCAGCAATTATTCCGACAGGTACATTCATCTAGAAGGGAGAGCTCAATTCCTTGACACCAGACTACCCGGCCGTATCCTTCAGCCTCTTTTTGAATAAAGGAGATCGTATATTGGCTAATCATGCATCGGCGCTGAAGCGCGCCCGTCAGTCGACAAAACGCAGGATGAACAATCGCATGCGTATCACCGCCATGCGTTCGGCGATCAAGGGTGTGAATGCCGCGATTGAAGCAGGCGACAAGAAAGCCGCCGACGAGGCTTTGAAGACCGCCGCTTCATTGATTGATCGGGCAGGCCAGCGTGGTGTTATTCATGGCAATCAGGCATCGCGCCGTGTTTCCCGGCTTGCTGCCAGCGTCAAGGCCCTTTCCGCCTGAAGACGGTTTTCCTTTGATGTGCTCTGGACCCGCCTTGCCGGCGGGTCTTTTTTTGCCCATCGCTTGGCTTAAGGCGCGCAATCCATAGGATGCGCCCATGCTCGGCCGCCCCCTGATCATCTCCCTTCCCGGCAAGCCGGGCCTGTCTGACTTCAGGCGCGAAATATTGCTGCGGTCGTTGCGCCACGTGTGCACCGATGTTTCACATGTGTCGGCTAGATTCATCCACTTTGCCGAGCTTTACCGTCCGTTAAGTGAAGAGGAACGCATCCGTCTTGACGCTATTCTCGACTATGGTCCGGAGCTGCCGGATGAGGCGGTGGACGGGCGCGTTTTTCTAGTTACGCCGCGCATCGGCACCATTTCGCCGTGGTCATCCAAGGCCACGGATATCGCTCATCTCTGTGGCCTGGAGCAGGCGGTGCGCCGTATTGAGCGCGGCATTATTTACGAGGTTGCGCCTGGCGCTATTGCGGAGCGCCAGGCCGAGGCCATGATCCCGCTGCTGCATGACCGTATGACCGAATCGGTGCTAGCCAGCGGGGAAGATGCGCATGCGTTGTTTGATGCGCATAATCCAGCAGCCTTGGCGCACGTGGATGTGCTGACACAGGGGAGGAGCGCGCTGGTAACCGCCAACACCAGTCTGGGCTTGGCGCTGTCCGGGGATGAAATCGATTACCTGTTTGATAATTTCACCCGCCTGCGGCGCAACCCGACGGATGTGGAACTGATGATGTTCGCCCAGGCCAATTCGGAGCACTGTCGCCACAAGATCTTCAATGCCGACTGGGTGGTGGACGGCGAGGCGCAGCTGCGGTCGCTGTTTTCAATGATTCGCCATACGCACGAGAGCAATCCGGAAGGCACTTTGGTGGCCTACAAGGACAACGCCTCCGTCATTGCCGGTGGCGAGGCGCGCCGCTTCTATCCCGATCCAGCCAGTGGCGAATACGCTGAGCATGCCGGTGAGACCCATATCCTGATGAAGGTGGAAACACATAATCATCCCACCGCCATCTCGCCGTTTGCGGGTGCGGCCACCGGCTCGGGCGGCGAGATCAGGGATGAGGGGGCGACCGGTATTGGCTCCAAGCCCAAGGCCGGCCTGTGCGGCTTCTCGGTGTCCAATCTACGCATTCCAGACTTCATCCAGCCCTGGGAGGATGACTACGGCAAGCCGGGCCGCATCGTTAGCGCGCTGGAGATCATGATCGAAGGGCCCATTGGTGCGGCGGCGTTCAACAATGAATTCGGTCGCCCCAACATCCTGGGTTACTTCCGCAGCCTTGAGCAGGACGTAGCCGGCGATGTGCGCGGCTATCATAAGCCCATCATGCTGGCCGGCGGCGTCGGCAATATATCGGCCGGGCATGTTCACAAGCGCGAGGTGCCGCCGGGCAGTCTGGTGATTCAACTGGGCGGGCCGGCCATGCTCATTGGTCTGGGTGGCGGCGCGGCCTCCAGCATGGATGCCGGCGCCAACGTCGAAGCCCTGGATTTCGATTCGGTGCAGCGCGGCAACCCGGAAATGCAGCACCGCTGCCAGGAGGTGCTGGATCGCTGCTGGCAATTGGGCGAGGCCAATCCCATTCTATTCATCCATGACATCGGTGCGGGCGGGCTGTCCAACGCCTTGCCCGAGTTAATCAACGATGCTGGCCGTGGCGGCTGGTTTGATCTGCGCGCCGTGCACAACCTCGACCCTGGCATGTCGCCCATGCAAATCTGGTGCAATGAGGCGCAGGAGCGCTATGTGATGGCCATTGCGCCGGAGTTGGAGGGCTTGTTTGAACGGCTATGCCGGCGCGAACGCTGTCCATTCGCCATTGTCGGCAGGGCGACCGATGACGGCGCGCTCGTGGTGCATGACAAGGCCTTCGCCAACGAGCCCGTGGATATGCCCCTGTCGGTGCTGCTCGGCAAAGCGCCGAAGATGACGCGCAAGGCCTCACATGAGCCAGCCCGGTTGACGCCGCTGGATACCTCGGCCATCGACATCCGGGAGGCGGCCTACCGCGTGCTAAGGCTGCCGGCGGTGGCCGACAAGAGTTTTCTCATCACCATTGGCGACCGCTCGGTGGGCGGCCTGGTGGCGCGCGACCAGATGGTCGGCCCTTGGCAGACGCCGGTGGCCGACGTGGCGGTAACATGCCGGGATTTTGACGGCTGGGCTGGCGAGGCCATGAGCATGGGCGAGCGCACGCCCTTGGCGCTTATCAACGCCGCCGCCTCCGGCCGCATGGCGGTGGGCGAGGCGTTGACCAATATCGCCGCCGCTGGCATCAGCAACATCGGCGACGTGAAGCTGTCGGCCAACTGGATGGCTGCCTGCGGTCATGCGGGCGAGGACGCACGCCTGTTTGACACCGTGCATGCCGTGGCCATGGAGCTGTGTCCGGCGTTGGGTATCTCCATTCCCGTCGGCAAGGACTCGTTGTCGATGAAAACTTCATGGAGGGATGGCGAGGCTGAAAAAGAGGTGACCTCACCGATGTCGCTCATCGTCTCCGCCTTTGCCGGCGTGGACGATGTGCGCCAAACGTTGACGCCCGAACTGCGAACCGATATCGGCGAGACCGATCTTTTGCTCATTGATCTTGGCGGCGGACGCAACCGTTTGGGAGGATCGGCGCTGGCGCAAGTGTACGGCAAAACAGGCGAGACCGCCCCGGATGTGGACGACCCCGAACGCTTGAAACATTTCTTCGCTGCCATCCAGCGATTGAACAGTTCGGGCCTGATTCTGGCTTATCACGACCGTTCCGACGGCGGGCTGTTCGCAGCGATTAGCGAAATGGCCTTTGCCTCGCGGGCTGGCATCGACGTGTGCCTCGATGAGTTGGGGAATGACGCTCTGGCCAGCCTGTTCACCGAGGAATTGGGGGCGGTGATCCAGATCAGGCGCGGTGAGCGGCAGCGTGTGCTGGCGCTGCTGGCCGATCAGGGATTAGCACAATGTGTCCATGTTATCGGTTCATTGACGCCCGACCGCCGCGTAGTGTTCTCCTGTGGGGAAAAACCGGTGCTGGATGAAGGCCTGCACGATCTCTTACGCGCATGGTCGGAGACGAGCTACCGAATCGCCGCACTGCGCGATCACCCGGATTGTGCCAGGGAAGCCTTCGACAAGCTTGGCGATGAGAAAGGCCCTGGCCTTACTGCCGATCTGAGTTTTGATCCCAGCGAGGATGTCAGTGCGCCATTCGTGCATGCCGCCAGGCCGCGTATGGCCGTGTTGCGCGAGCAGGGCGTGAACGGCCAGGTGGAGATGGCGGCGGGTTTTGACAAGGCGGGCTTTGCCTGCGCCGATGTGCATATGAGCGACATTATCGATGGCCGCGCAAGCCTGACGGAGTTCCAGGGCCTGGCGGCCTGCGGCGGTTTTTCATTTGGCGACGTGCTAGGCGCCGGCGAGGGATGGGCCAAATCGATTCTGTTCAACGCCCGCGCCCGCGATGAATTCGAGGCCTTTTTTGCTCGCGCCGACAGTTTTGCCTTGGGCGTATGCAATGGCTGCCAGATGATGGCGAATCTTCGAGGTATCATCCCTGGAGCTGGGGAATGGCCACATTTCGTGCGCAACAGATCGGAGCAATTCGAAGCCAGGCTGGTGATGGTCGAGATTCCCAAGTCACCATCGATTTTTCTCGACGGCATGGTTGGCAGCCGACTGCCGGTGGTGGTTTCGCATGGCGAGGGGCGGTGCGAATTCATGTCGGACGAACGCATGAGAAAATCGCGGGTTGCCATGCGCTACGTGGATGCAAAAAGCATGCCCGCCGTACGCTACCCCGATAATCCCAACGGTTCGCCGGAGGGCATCGCCGGCCTGACCACGCCGGATGGTCGCTTCACTATCATGATGCCGCATCCCGAACGCGTGTTCCGCACAGTGCAATGCTCCTGGCATCCGCGCGATTGGGGCGAGGACAGTCCCTGGCTGCGCATGTTCAGTAATGCACGCAAGTGGGTCGGTTAAGAATCTGCGCAACGATGCTAAAGGCAGCTATTGCGGAGAATGCTACAGTGGCAGCCCTAGATTTTTCGCCAGGCCGTTCGCTTATTTGTGAGAGACACTACAAAAAGCCTTGCATCCCGAAACCAGAGGGGAGGAGGTCCCCTGGTTTCGGGATGGTCAGGAGTTGGCGGACTTGCCGATCTTGGCCGGGCGCTGAAGGCCGGCGGCGTGCGCTGGTGAATGCCTGAGGCTCTTCACCGTGGCGATAAAGCGGGAAATGCCGAAGGGCTTGGGCATGAAGTGCGCATAATCCGGTTTTTTCCAATACAGATCGTAGGCGGAGATCATCAGGCAGGGCGTTTCGGGGCGTAGCGCATGGGCGGCCTCAATGAAACGGTAACCCGTGGAATCGGGTAATTTCTGGTCGAAAATAATCAG
>Ga0316192_10000587_pt1 | contig 26660 bp, 21 predicted proteins | sample MerIslwburrow_MG_FD_204931 | JGI IMG/M metagenome (GOLD analysis project Ga0316192, IMG submission 204931) | Coastal sediment microbial communities from Maine, United States - Merrow Island worm burrow | ecosystem: Environmental > Aquatic > Marine > Coastal > Sediment | place: USA: Maine...
GGAGGATCATATCTGCATCGCCAGACGTGATCTGGCTGAGTTGAGCTGCCCTGCGGCGGTGGCAGCGGGGCTGGTGGTGGTTAACCCGCCTTATGGTGAACGTATGGGTGAGCGCGATACGATCGAACCTCTATATCAACTACTGGGTGAGCGCATCAAGAGTGAATTCAGTGGCTGGCAGGCGGCAGTGTTTACCGGCAATCCCGAGTTGGCCAAGCTGATGGGCATACGTGCGGTCAAACAGCACAATATGTTTAATGGCCCGCTGCCATGCAAGTTACTGCGTTTTGATGTTCAGCCGCAATGGTTTATGTCTGAGCAACGCGGTCCACGCCCGGCCAAGCAGGAAGAACTTGGGCCTGGCGCTGAGATGCTGGCCAACCGGCTACGCAAAAATCTGAAACAGCTGGGCCGTTGGGCCAAACGTGACGAGGTCAGCTGCTATCGTCTCTATGATGCCGACTTGCCTGAATATGCCGTGGCGATTGATCTGTATCAGGGGGAGCAGACCTGGGTGCATGTGCAGGAGTATGAGGCGCCCAAATCCATCGATGTCAAAAAGGCCAAGTTTCGCTTGCGCGAGGCGATGACGGTTATCCCTGAGGTGCTGGGGCTGCCGCAGGAAAATATCTACTTCAAGGTGCGTAAGCAGCAGAAGGGTGCGGCTCAATACACTAAGCAGGCGGAAGAGAAACAGTTCTTCGAGGTCGAGGAATACGGTAGCCGTTTTCTAGTCAACTTTGCTGACTATCTTGATACCGGTCTGTTTCTTGATCATCGCCTTACCCGCAAACTGGTCGGTGAGATGGCCAAAGGCAAACGCTTCCTTAACCTGTTTGCCTATACCGGCACGGCGACGGTTCATGCCGCCCGTGGTGGCGCCAAGTCCACGCTGACGGTGGATATGTCCAATACCTACCTAGACTGGGCTCGTCGCAATATGGAGTTAAATGGTTTCAGTGGTGATGAGCATGATTATCTACAGACTGACTGCCTGGAGTGGATGGAGCAGGGCGGGGTCTATAAAAGGGCCAAATTCGATTTGATCTTTCTTGATCCGCCGACATTTTCCACCTCCAAGCGCATGAGCGAGACCTTTGATGTTCAGCGTGATCATGTCCAGCTGGTTGAGTCAGCCATGGCCATGCTTGAAGAGGGTGGTGATTTGATTTTTTCTAATAATTTCAGAAAGTTCAAGCTTGATTCTGTATTGATTGAGAAGTTCTCAGTTGAGGACTGGTCAGCCAAAACGCTACCTAAAGACTTTGCCCGTAATCCCAAAATTCACACTTGTTGGCATATCCGCCACAGATAGTTAGCTCCACTGGTTCTATATCATCGAAATATCAATGGAATAGATTGCTTATTCGTCTACTCTTGTAGAAACCTACTTTAAAGCATTGTTAACTAAGGTCGATAGTCTTTTTGTGGACTGTCGCCGGTGTTGCTTTTAGTTGGGCTTTTACCGGGGCAATGAATGGATTCATGTGGAGCATCTAAATGAAATTTAGGATTGCCGTGCTGATTTGGTTGGGGGTGTGGATAACGCCATTTGCCATTGCCGCAGAAAATATGTCTGCTGAGACAGAAAAGGTCAGCGATGTTCGTGTTCTGATCGACATGTCTGGCAGCATGAAAAAAAATGACCCCAAAAATCTTCGTGTCCCTGCCTTACGTCTGATTACCCAGTTGATTCCCGAAGGCCAGCAGTCTGGTGTTTGGTCTTTTGGTCAATACGTCAATATGTTGGTCAAGCAAGGTAAGGTTGATACCGCCTGGAAAGATAACGCCTACAAAGTTGCCAAGGGCATTAACTCAGCAGGTTTGTATACCAATATTGCCGACGCCCTGGAAAAATCCACCTGGGACTGGAAAGAGCCGGATGACAAGCTCAATCGCAGCATTATCTTGTTAACTGACGGCGTGGTGGATATCTCCAAAGATGCTGACAAGAACGCCGAGTCACGCAGCCGTATCCTTACTGAAGTTGTACCGCGTCTAAAAATGGCCGGTGTCACCGTGCACACCATTGCCCTGTCGGATGATGCCGACAAGGCCTTTTTGCGTCAGTTGTCGTCTGCAACTGAGGGTTGGAATGAAATCGCCAAGGATGCCTCACAGTTGGAGCGGATCTTTCTAAAACTTTTTGAAAAATCAGTGCCGGTTGAAACTCTACCGATGACGGATAACCGGATTCTGGTGGATGACAGCATTAAAGAATTAACCCTGCTGGTGTTTAGAAAAGAGGGTGCGCAAACGGCCACTCTAACGTCACCCAAGGGAGAGAAGATTGATCACCATGCCGAGCAAGAAGATTTGCGCTGGCGTCATGAAGAACGTTATGACCTGATTACCATTGATAAACCGATGGCGGGTGAATGGTCTGTGGATGCCGAGCTTGATCCTGATAACCGGGTGATGGTGGTAACGGATTTGAAAGTGCGCGCTAGCCGCTTGCCAAACCTGATATTGGCTGAGGATTCAGCATCTTTTTATGTTGAATTGGCTGAAAAAGGCGAGACGATTCGCAAACCTGAGTTTCTTGATTTTGTCAGTATTGCACTGGAAAGGTCGGGTCATGGAGAGCATCAAAAAACCATTCAAGTGACCGATGATGGTGCTGGTTTGGATAAAACTGCTCATGATGGTCGGTTCAGTGCCAAAGTTGGCGGTCAGCTGACGGCCGGTGAATATATTTATGAAATGCAGGTCGATGGTATGACCTTCAAGCGTTCTAAAACCAGCACTGTTCGTGTTGTCGACAAGCCCATTGCGGTAACTGTTAAAGAGGAACATGAGGGTGATCCAGCACAATACTCCCTAACCTTGACGCCTTTTGCCGAGTTGATAACCCCAGACTCTTTGTTGCTTGATACCACAATAGAAAAACAGGGCGGGGCGGCCAAGGCAATAAACATTCCTCGTGCCGGACCAGGTGAGTGGCGTCTGGATATGAAGGTTAAGGCGGGTGATATCTACGATGTAAAGATTGCCATGCAAGCGGAGCGTATAGATGGTCGTCAGGTCAGTTATGACCTGGGAACTTTTCAGCTTGGCAGTGGTTCAGTGGATGTGGCCTTTGATCAATCTGATGAGGTGCCGCCCGATGCTGAGCAGGTAATTGCCAAGGCTATGGCCGATGCCGGTTTGAAACCACCGATGGCTGAGGAACACCCTGCAGAAGATAAACATGCAGTTACGCCTGATGAACATGCGGCAGATGAAGAGGTTCCTGCCGAGGGTGGCGGCGAACATGATGCGGAGTCACCCGATTGGGTCATGACTGCGGTCAAGGTTGTTGGTCTGAATGGAGTGTTGGCAGGGCTGGGTTTCTTTGCTTATCGTAAATGGTTCCGGACGCCTAAAGACCCCAGCTCGGAAGATGAGTCAGACGGCGAAGATGAGGAGGCTAAGGGCGATGATAAAGATTGATCCAACGCTGCTGATAATTCTCGCCGAGGTGGTTGCCGGCCTGGTTGCGATACTTGGTACCGTCCTGTTTGTATTCATAAAACGTAGGAAGACTGATAAGCAGGCATTTGCGGAGCTTGAAAAGCGTATAAAAACCAATTCAGCCAAACGCCAGCAGGTGTTGGAGGAGAGTATCGCCTTATCTTGTGGTGGCGAGGAAGATAACGATGAAGTGGCGGCCGAAAATAAGGAAATAGCAAAAAAATGGGGTGACAAAGAGAGCGCTTTTTGCAACCGCTTGGTCGCAATGTACATGCAACGTGATTCAACCGCGTTGAAAAGCCTGGATAAATTGCTGCACGAACATACCTCTTCACATCTGGAGGCGATATCAACAATACGTGAACGATTTGATGGGGAAAAGTCAGCGTTGTCCGAAGAATTGGGGCAACAACTTGAACGCTTGGAGCAGAATGGACAAAAGCTTGCTTCCGAGGTTGAAAATCTCAAGGGTGAAAATCAGCGCCTGTCAGAAGAGCTGGAAAAGGCCTATGCCGAAATCGATCAGGCTATGCATGAATATACTCGCATGGCAGTGACAGGTTCTGCTGGTAAAACTACGGCTGCTGCAAAAGAAGAACCTGAGCCAATTGAAGAGCCTGTTGTGCCAGTCCTGGAGGATGAGGTTGAAAGCAATTCTGTGGCGGATATTGAAGGTGCGCTGGCCGCAGAACTTGAAGGTTCTGGCGATGATGGCAGTGATGCCGCTGTCGATTCTGAAATGGATCAGCTCTCCGGGCTGGAAGTGGATCTGCAGGCTGAACTGGAGTCAGTTGCAGCTGAAGCCATGCCTGAACAGGCGGGTGAGCTTGATGTTGAAGAGGGTGAAGTTCTGGTTGATATGTCGATGCTTGAGGATATCGTTGCCGAACCTGAGTCTGTAGAAATTCCCGATGAGGTGATCGATGAAGTTGAGCCTGAAGAAGTCGAGATTCCAGATGAAGTGATTGACGAGGTTGAACCTGAAGAAATCGAGATCCCCGATGAAGTGATTGATGAAGTTGAACCTGAAGAAATCGAGATTCCAGATGAAGTGATTGATGAGGTTGAACCTGAAGAAGTCGAGATTCCAGATGAAGTGATTGAGGAGGTTGAGCCTGAAGAAGTCGAGATTCCAGATGAAGTGATTGACGAGGTTGAACCTGAAGAAGTCGAGATTCCAGATGAAGTGATTGAGGAGGTTGAACCTGAAGAAGTCGAGATCCCGGATGAGGTGATTGATGAGGTTGAGCCTGAGGAAATCGAGATCCCCGATGTAGTGGTTGATGAAGCCGAGCCTGAAGAAGAGTCCCTGGAAGATCTGGTCTTACACGCAATGGCAGAGGAGAGCGCGGCTCAGCAAGCCGAGGCGGTGGTTGAAGAGCAAAGCCCTGCCATGGTGATTGATCTGGCCAAAGATGATGAGATTATCTTGCCAGCCCCGCCAGAGGTTGCTGTCGAGCCGGAGTTGGAACCGTTGCCAGGAATTAATGAAGATGATTTGCTGGCGCAGTTGGCCGAGATTGAAAATGATGATGAATTTGGCAGTCTCGAAGGTTTTGGTGAATTGCCAGAACCTGATGATGAAGATAAAAAGCCAGCCAGTTAGGCCGCCGCTATAAAGGTTTTTTATAAGGGGCTTGGGCGATTTCTTCGACCAGTTGTGGCACAAGATAGCCTGGTAGTAATTTACGTATTTCTGTAATTAAGTGCTGGGCTTTTTCCCGTTCAACTTCAAAATGAGCCGCTCCCTGTACCTTGTCCAGCTGGTGTAGGTAGTATGGCAAAACGCCGTTTTCAAATAATCTCTCACTGAGCTGACTAAGGGCTTCGATAGTGTCATTCACACCGCGTAATAAGACGGTTTGATTTAGAAGTGTGGCGCCAGTAGATTTTAGTTTTGTTATCGCGGTAGCTACTTCATCGTTAAATTCATTGGCATGATTGCCGTGTATTACCACGACGGTGTTTAAGCGTGTTTTGGTCAGCCATTTCAGTAAGGTGTCATTGATACGTTGTGGTAGCACAATCGGATAACGTGTGTGAATGCGCAGGCGTTTCAGCTGTGGCAATCGGTCTAACATCCCAACCAGTTGTGATAGCTGTGTGTCAGCCAATGACAGTGGATCGCCACCACTGAGTATGACTTCGTTGATACTGCTGTCCTTGGTGATTTCAGCGCAGATCTCTTGCCATTGCGATGGCCGACTGCTTTGTTCGCTATAGGGGAAATGGCGCCTGAAACAATAGCGGCAGTGAATGGCGCAGGCGGCGGTAGTCATGATCAGAACCCGTCCCTGGTATTTTTGCAGCAGTCCACGATTGATAATGGCTAAATGATCGCCGACCGGATCAAGGCTGAAGCCGGGAGTGTCTTGAAGCTCGGCATCCAGCGGCAGCACCTGCCTTAGCAGTGGGTCATCAGGGTCACCTTTTTGCATGCGGGCGACAAAGCTGTGTGGCACGCGCATGGGAAATTGCTCGGTCATTGCATCGCTGCCGGGTAGCAGTTTTGCGGGCAGATCCAGTTGTCTGAGTAATTCGGCAGGATCGCGAATAGCCTCGGCCATGGCCTGTTGCCAACTGTTTTGTCTTTGCTGGATAAGTTTGTGCTGTAACATGGGGCTGATTTTGTCTAAAATAGCGCGTTTTCCGGGAGCTAATCCGGTCAAGGCTGTGGATGGCTGAGGCAGTGAAGTATAGCCCGGTTGGTAAGTTTGATAAACGAGGACGATATGGCGACCTATAGCACCAGTGAATTTAAAAGTGGCTTGAAGATAATGCTCGATAATGATCCCTACACGATCGTTGAAAATGAGTTTGTTAAGCCAGGCAAAGGTCAGGCATTTAGCCGGGTCAGAATTCGTAACCTGAAAACCGGTCGTGTCGTTGAGCGTACGTTTAAATCTGGTGAGTCGGTTGAGGCTGCAGATGTCATGGATACTGATATGCAGTATCTCTATAGCGATGGCGAGTTTTGGCACTTTATGGTTCCAGACAATTTCGAACAGTATCAAGCTACCAAAGAGGCTGTCGGTGAAGCGGCGCAGTGGATTAAGGGTGAAGAGACCTGTGTTGTGACCCTGTGGAACGATGTGCCGTTGGCCGTAACTCCGCCAAACTTTGTTGACTTGGCGGTAACTGAAACAGATCCTGGTCTGCGAGGTGATACCTCGGGTGGTGGTGGCAAACCAGCCACTCTGGAAACGGGTGCCGTGGTGCGTGTGCCATTGTTTATCAATATCGGTGAGGTGTTGAAGATTGATACCCGTACTGGTGATTATGTCTCCCGTTCTAAGGACTAGGTCTGTCAATCCTTGAATAATACTTCTGATTGGCGTCCAACGGCGTCACTGGAAAATATCAAATTGCGTGCCCGGGTCTTGGCTGAGATTCGGGCCTTTTTTTCTGCGCGAGATGTGATAGAGGTGGAGACGCCATTGCTGTCGTTGGCAGGATCAACCGATCCTTATCTGGAAAGCTTCACTAGTCACTACCAAGGGCCGCTGTTTCCTGCCGGTCAGACTGTCTATCTACAGACCTCCCCCGAATTTGCCATGAAGCGTCTGCTGGCTGCCGGCAGTGGAGCTATCTATCAAATCTGCAAGGCCTTTCGTAATGGTGAGGCCGGTGGCCAGCACAATCCTGAATTCACTATGTTGGAGTGGTATCGACCTGGCTTTGATCACCATGTCTTGATGGATGAGGTTGAGACTCTAATTGATGCAGTTTTAAAGGTCGGTCCGGCTCGGCGGATCACATATCGTGAGCTGTTTCTAGAATACGTTGAGCTTGATCCGTTTGAACTTTCAGCGGCAGATGCGCGCGTTTGTTTGCAGGCCCGTGATGTTAATCCGCCTGAGCTGGCTGATGCTGCTATTGATGACTGGCTGGCGCTGATTATGACTCACCTTATTGAGCCGGAACTTGGGCCAGGACCAGTATTTGTTTATGACTTTCCAGCCTCGCAGGCTATGCTAGCAAGGGTCGCGCCGACTGAGCCGCCAGTGGCACAGCGCTTTGAGCTTTATATCAACGGCATGGAGTTGGCCAATGGTTTTTATGAACTAAGCGATGCGGCTGAGCAACGACGGCGTTTTCAAGCTGACCTGAAGCAGCGCCAACAGTTGGGGCTGGATGCTGTGATGATGAATCAGGCTTTGATCGATGCTTTAGAGTCTGGGCTGCCGGATTGTGCTGGTGTTGCCTTGGGCCTGGATCGCCTGCTGATGTTGGCGGCCGGGGCTGAAGAAATTAGCGGAGTATTGGTTTTTTCTGTTGATCGTTGCTAGTGTAGGGGTGTCGATAAACTTTACAGGTTTTATTGGAATATTAACTAATCCTTAAGAAGCAGAGACTTATTTGTCTCGAAGCCGCTAGTAATAGCATGAGTTGTATGCAAAATATTTATTTATCAATATTTTTATAAATGTTTTTTTATTTTGGTTCAATTTTTGCATAATATTAACGGAGCGGCAGGGGTGCCATAATAATAACAAGATTGGAGATGCGTCGATGGAAAAACGTTGGGCGGCAAGGCGGGATGTGCAGATCAGTGTTGACCTGAAGTGTCGGGATGTCGAGGTTGTAAATTGCCTGACTCGTGATGTCAGTTTAAGCGGTGCATTTGTTGAGGTGCGGCAAGTGCAGCCCCAGATTGAAGCGGCGGTTGATCTTGTGTTTCGGTTGGGTGAGCCAGGGAGTCAGACCAAATACAAAGTGCAGGCCAAGGTGGCGCGTGCTACGGGTGATGGTGTCGGTGTCATGTTTGAAGAGCTTGATGTCTCCTCTTTCCGTTCCCTTAGAGAAGTTCTGAGTAATTGATCAAGAGGTCGGTTTGATTTGACCGATTGACTGTCCCATTTTGACTGTTTGATCCGCTTGTAGGTCCTTGTCCCAGTTCATGTGTCCGGGGCCGAATAGCAAAACCACAGTAGAACCCATATTAAATCTCCCCATTTCATCACCTTTCTCAAGTGAGACCTGAGGCAGGTTTTTGCCGATGAAGTGTTCAAATGGGCGGAATGTTTGCTCGCCGTAATTACCTGTCCAAACCGTTTCGATTCCTGCAACAAAGATCGCCCCCACCAGAATCACTGCCATTGGCCCATGCTCTGTTTCATAAATTGTCACCATGCGTTCATTGCGAGCGAATAGCCCGGGAATGGCGCGCGTGGTGGCTGGGCTGACGCTGAATAGTCGGCCAGGCACGTAGACGGTTTCTGACAGGGTGCCTGTCAGGGGCATATGAATGCGGTGGTAATCACGTGGCGACAAATAAATGGTTGCAAACTGGCCACCAGCAAAACGTTCCTGAAGGTGGTCCAAGCCACCTAACAGAGTTTTGAGACTGTAATCATGGCCTTTGGCCTGATAAACCCGACCGTCCTCAATTGCTCCTAGCTGACTGATAGTGCCATCTACCGGACAGGCGATAGCGTCGGCTTCACTGGCAATGGGTCTGGCCTCTGGTTTCAGTGGCCGGGTAAAAAATTCGTTGAAATGCTGGTAGCTGTCCAGGTCTTGTTCGGCAGCAATGCTCATATCAATGTCAAAACGTTTGATGATGAAACGGGTAAAGGCAAGTTTGAACGGCCGCCAGCGACAACGGGTAACCCAGAACATCAGCTTGGACAGCAGGTGATGAGGTAGTGGATATTGAACCAGGGCTGTTAAGCGATCGCGCAGTGACATGATGATGTGTGTTCAGGCTAAATAGGCTGGCGTATCCTACCCTATTAAATGGGATTAATAAAATTCATGAGGGCTTGGCGAGATGGATCTTCAGCAACGGGTAAGGCAATTGGGCGAGGTCTTGGTAAGGCAGGGTTTGATGCTGGCTACTGCCGAGTCCTGCACGGGTGGCTGGGTGGCTCAGGAGTTAACTGCGGTGGCTGGCAGTTCGGCGTGGTTCGAGCGCGGTTTTGTGACGTATAGCAACGAGGCCAAACAAGAAATGCTGGCGGTATCTGCCGTTACGCTGGCGCAATTCGGGGCTGTGTCTGAGGAGGTTGTATCTGAGATGGCGTTGGGAGCTATACAACATAGCCGGGCGCAGCTGTCAGTAGCCATTAGCGGTGTGGCAGGGCCAGGCGGTGGTTCGGCCGAAAAACCTGTTGGTACGGTGTGTTTTGGCTGGGCCAGACAGGCTGGCGAGGTGATCAGTCGCAAAGAGTGTTTTGAGGGTGATCGTGAGGCCGTGCGTCGTCAGGCTGTCGTTATGGCCATACAGGGCCTGCGAGAATTGATTGACGATGACTGAAACTGAGCGACTCTTTTTTGCCCTCTGGCCTCAATCTGAGCAGCAAAAGGCATGGGCGGCGATGGCGAGTGAGTTGCTGCCTACAGGGGTGGGGCGGTTGGTATCCGCTACGAACCTTCATATGACGCTGCTATATGTCGGTGCAGTTGCGGCTGACAGGCGTAAGGCGTTGGCGGAAATGGCGGCTGAAATATGCTTTGCTCCATTTGTTCTACGGCTGGATGAACTTGGTTATTGGCATAAGCCAAGGGTGTTGTGGTGGGGGCCTAGCCAAACACCAGTGGCCTTGTTTGAGTTGGTCCGGTCGCTGCAAGCGGGGGCGGGGCGTTGTGGGATTGAGATTGATTCGCGGCCCTATAAGGCGCATGTGACCCTGGCCCGTAAAATTGTCCGTGCTCCAGAGCAAGTTGTTACTCCGTCATATGACTGGGCGGTTGATCACTTCGCGCTGGTGCGCTCGGTTTCGTCACCAGCAGGTGTCCGTTATGAGCCGTTACAACAGTGGTCAGCACGGCAGAACGGCTGATTTAAATGGTGTTTTTTGAAACCTAAACCAGTCGTTGCCATTCGGATTATTTGTTTGTATAGTACTGTACGAATGAACAGTTAATCTTGAGTTTAGTCAGCGGAGAGTAAATATGGATGATAACAAGCGTAAGGCATTAAACGCCGCCCTGGGTCAGATCGAACGTCAGTTTGGTAAGGGTTCCATTATGCGTATGGGTGATGAAGGTGCAATACGCAATGTCGATGCCGTATCTACTGGTTCGCTAGGGCTGGATGTGGCCTTGGGAATAGGTGGTATACCTCGTGGTCGTGTGATTGAAATTTACGGCCCTGAGTCTTCTGGTAAAACCACCATGACCCTGCATGTGGTGGCTGAAATGCAGAAACTGGGTGGCACCGCGGCCTTTATTGATGCCGAACATGCGCTAGACCCTAGTTATGCCGAAAAGCTGGGTGTCAATGTTGATGAACTGCTGGTATCGCAGCCGGATACCGGTGAGCAGGCGCTGGAAATTGTCGATATGCTGGTGCGTTCCGCTGCGGTTGATGTGGTGGTTATCGACTCGGTTGCTGCCCTGACACCTAAGGCTGAGATTGAAGGTGATATGGGCGATACCCATGTTGGCCTGCAAGCCCGCTTGATGTCACAGGCGCTACGCAAGTTGACCGCCAACATTCAGCGTTCCAACACGACGGTGATTTTTATCAATCAGATCCGTATGAAGATTGGCGTCATGTTTGGTTCTCCAGAAACCACTACTGGTGGTAACGCACTCAAATTCTATTCTTCGGTTCGTCTTGATATTCGTCGTATTGGCGCAATCAAGAAAGGCGATGAGGTGCTAGGCAACGAGACTCGCGTCAAGGTAGTTAAGAATAAGGTTGCACCACCGTTTAAACAGGTCCAATTCGATATCATCTATGGTGAGGGTATTTCACGTGAGGGCGAAATTATCGATATGGGTGTTAATGAAGGTTTTGTCGATAAATCTGGCGCCTGGTATAGCTATGACGGGACCCGTATAGGCCAGGGTAAAGACAATGTGCGTAACTTCCTTAAGGAACACCCTGATATGGCCAAGGAAATTGAAGGTAAAATTCGCGCCAAGTTGTTGGTTAAGGCAAGCCCAAAAGGTGATGAAGAGCCGGCTGAACTGGACGTTGAGGCATAGCGCTAACCAATTAATACGTCGTTTTAAAACGCCCCGCAAGGGGCGTTTTTGAATATGGCATGATTGAAATATCAACAAGTTAGTTCATTGCGTCTTGCCTAAATGGGTGCTTTTCTCTACCATCTGCGGCAAGCATTTCATCAGAATATTTGGGGCGAATGTCGGACTCTCAAAATAAGGACTGCCAGGCAGCAGCGATAAGACTGCTAAGCCGGCGCGAGCACTCAAGCAAAGAATTGAAGCGTAAGTTGCTTGAGCGCGATTTTGACTCCCACTTGATAGATAACATACTGATTTCACTGCAAGATGATAATCTGCAGTCAGATGATCGTTTTGCTGAGTGTTATGTGCGTTCCAAACTTCAAAAGGGTGTAGGCCCGGTTCGTTTGCGACGTGATCTGCGTGAGCATGAGATCAGTGATGAAATGATTCATTGTTATCTGGATAAGCAAAACTGGCAGCAGTTAGCTATTGAAGTTAGGCAAAAGCGGTTTGGCCCTGCCTTGCCGGAAAGCTTTGAAGCGAGCGCCAAACAGATGCGTTTTCTGCAGTACCGTGGTTTTAGTGCCGAGCAAATTAATGCTGCGATGAAGCGGAATGATTAAGAATACAACGAGTAGGATGTAAAGAATTGCGATGAAGAGTGCAGAGATTCGCCAGGCCTTTCTGGAGTATTTTCGTCAACACGGTCATGAAGTGATTGCTACTAGTTCACTGGTGCCCGGTAATGATCCGACCCTGTTGTTTACCAATGCTGGTATGGTGCCGTTCAAAGAGACCTTTCTTGGCCAAGAACAACGCCCCTATCATCGTGCTACTTCGTCGCAGCGCTGCGTCCGTGCCGGCGGCAAGCACAATGATCTGGAGAATGTCGGTTACACCGCTCGTCATCACACCTTCTTTGAAATGCTGGGCAACTTCAGCTTTGGCGATTATTTCAAGCGTGAAGCGATTCAATACGCCTGGGAATTTCTGACCCAGACGATGAATTTGCCTGCTGAAAAGTTGTGGATAACAGTCTACGAAGATGATGATGAGGCTGCTGAAATCTGGCTTAAAGAGATTGGTGTTAGCCCTGATCGTCTGACCCGCATCGGCGACAAGCCCGGCAAGAAATACGATAGTGATAATTTCTGGTCCATGGGTGATACAGGTCCCTGTGGCCCCTGTACTGAAATCTTTTTTGACCATGGTCCTGATGTTGCTGGTGGTCCGCCTGGTACGCCGGAAGAAGATGGTGACCGTTACATCGAAATCTGGAACCTGGTCTTTATGCAGTACAACCGCACTGCCGATGGCTCAATGACACCACTGCCCAAACCTTCAGTGGATACCGGCATGGGCATGGAGCGACTGGCAGCAGTGATGCAGGGTGTGCACAGTAATTACGAGATTGATCTATTTCAAGGGCTGATCAAGGCTGCAGCGAAGGCGACCAACAGTTCTGATCTAAACAATAATTCGCTTAAGGTCATCGCCGATCATATCCGTTCCTGTTCTTTTTTGATTGTCGATGGTGTGCTGCCATCAAACGAAGGCCGTGGATATGTGTTGCGTCGTGTTATTCGTCGTGCCATTCGCCATGGTTATAAGTTGGGCATGAACGATCCCTTCTTTTATAAGATTGTTGCCGCCCTGGTGGCCGAGATGGGTGAGGCTTATCCGGAGTTGGTGAAAGCCCAGGCGCAGGTTGAAAAAATTCTGCGCCTGGAAGAAGAACGCTTCGCCGAGACTCTGGATCAGGGGATGAAGATTCTCGAAGATGGTATTGCAAAATTATCGGGTAAACAGATCCCCGGTGATGTTGTTTTTAAACTGTATGACACCTACGGTTTTCCTGCTGATTTGACGGCCGATATCGCTCGTGAACGTGGTCTGACAGTGGATGAAGCGGGTTTTGATAAAGAGATGCAGGCCCAGCGTGAACGTGCCCGTGCCGCCAGCAGTTTTGGTGCGGCTTATCCCGGCAAGCTCGCTATAAATGCTGAATCTGAATTTACCGGTTATGAACAGCTGAATGATGAAGCTGAAGTTGTGGCTTTGTTTGCAGGTGATAAGTCGGTCGATAGTCTGAATGTCGGTGAGGAAGGTTTGGTTGTTTTGTCGCAAACGCCTTTTTATGCCGAGTCTGGTGGCCAGGTTGGCGACCAGGGCCAGTTGCTTGCCAATGGTGTAGTGTTTGATGTTGTCGATTGCCAAAAACAGGGTCAGGGCATTAATGCCCATTTTGGTAAGGTCACAGCAGGGTCAATCAAGCTGGGTGACAAACTCAAGGCAGAAGTTGATGCAGCTCGTCGCCAGGCAATTATCCTGAACCACTCCGCGACCCATTTATTGCACGCGGCCTTGCGTCAGGTGTTGGGTGAGCATGTCGCGCAGAAGGGCTCGCTGGTTAAGTCTGACAGTCTGCGTTTTGACTTCTCTCACTTTGAAGCTGTGACGGCCGAAGAAATACAACAGGTTGAGCAATTGGTAAATCAGCAGATTCGCGCCAATGACGAGGTGGTAACCCGGTTGATGAATTATGACCAGGCAGTCGAGGCGGGTGCCATGGCCCTGTTTGGTGAAAAATACGGTGATGATGTCCGGGTGCTGAGCATTGGTGAGTTTTCCACTGAGCTGTGTGGTGGTGTGCATGCCAAACGTGCCGGTGATATCGGCCTTTTCAAGATAGTGATGGAGGCTGGCACTGCTGCTGGAGTGCGTCGCATTGAGGCTGTTACTGGTCAAGATGCACTGGAATATATCGGCGAAACTGAAAAGAATCTGGCTGGCATTGCCGGCCTGCTGAAGGCTGGTCGCGATGATGCGGTAAGCAAGGTTGAGCAGCTGGTTGAACGTAGTCGCAAGCTGGAAAAAGAACTTGACCAGCTTAAGTCCAAACTGGCCAGCAGTCAGGGTTCGGATATGGCCAGCCAGGCAATTGAGATTGATGGCATTAAGATTTTAGCGGCCAAGCTTGAGGGTGGTGATTCCAAGGGGCTGCGCGATGTTGTCGATCAGCTTAAAAATAAGCTCGGCGCTGCGGCGGTGGTGTTAGCGGTGGTCGATGGTGACAAGGTTTCCCTGGCTGCAGGTGTGACCAAGGATGAAACCAAGCGCATCAAGGCTGGTGAGTTGGTTAATCACGTCGCCCAACAAGTGGGTGGCAAAGGTGGTGGTCGTCCAGACATGGCTATGGCGGGAGGCAATAATCCTGCTGCACTTGATGAGGCGCTGGCCTCAGTCGAGGCCTGGGTACGGGCACAAATGAGTTGATAAGCCTGTTATTACAGGTGATTTCTCCTGCGCAGTGCAGTAAACTGCGCACTTTTTCCAGATAACGCTGAAGTCAAATGGCATTAATTGTTCAGAAATATGGTGGCACCTCGGTCGGCTCGGTTGAGCGAATCGAAGCCGTGGCCGAAAAGGTGAAAGGCTGGCGCGATAAGGGTGATGATGTAATCGTGGTGCTCTCGGCCATGAGTGGCGAGACCAATCGCCTGCTCGGTTTAGCCCATGAGATACAGGACACCCCGGTTCCGCGTGAGCTGGATGTGCTGCTCTCGACCGGTGAACAGGTCACTATCGCTCTTTTGAGCATGGCGCTGGAAAAGCGTGGCTGTTCGGCCCGTTCCTACACCGGTCATCAGGTAAATATTCGTACCGATAATGTCCATAACAAGGCGCGCATCCTTGAAATCGATGACAAACGTATTCGTCGTGATCTGGAAAAAGGCCGGGTGGTTGTCGTTGCCGGTTTCCAGGGTTCTGATGATGAGGGTAATATCACCACCTTAGGTCGTGGTGGTTCCGATACCTCAGCCGTCGCTCTGGCGGCAGCACTGAAAGCCGATGAATGCCAGATCTATACCGATGTCGATGGTGTTTACACTACCGACCCACGTGTTGTCCCTGAGGCCCGCCGTTTAGAACGCATCACCTTTGAAGAGATGCTGGAAATGGCATCGCTAGGCTCCAAGGTGTTGCAAATCCGAGCAGTTGAATTCGCCGGAAAATACAATGTGCCCCTGCGGGTACTGTCCAGTTTTAAAGAGGGTGAAGGCACCCTGATTACCTATGAGGAAGAGGAAATGGAAGAAGCGCTGATTTCCGGAATCGCCTTTAATCGTGACGAGGCCAAACTGACCATCGTTGGTGTGCCAGATCAACCTGGTGTCGCCTCGAAAATTTTGTGCCCGATCGGTAAGGCCAATATCGAAATCGACATGATTATCCAGAATGTCGGCGTTGATGGCACCACTGATTTTACCTTTACCGTACATCGTAATGATTACGATAAGGCTCTGAAGGTGTTGGAGCAGAGCAAACAAGAATTGGGTGCGCGTGAAGTTTCTGGTGACAATAAGATCGTCAAGATTTCACTGGTGGGAGTGGGCATGCGCTCACATGCTGGTATCGCAGGAACCATGTTTGAGGCGCTTGCAAATGAGGGTATCAACATCCGTATGATCTCTACTTCAGAGATCAAGATTTCTGTTGTCGTTGACGAGAAGTATCTTGAGCTTGGCGTCAGGGCTTTGCATACAGTTTTCGATTTGGAAAATAAACCACAATAAATCAATAAGTTGTGCTGGGCTGGTCTTGCTGGCCCCGTACTTCTTTCGCAGGGTGTTGAATTTCTAGCTTTTTCTTCAGTTATCAAATTGATGGTCGATAACTTATGCATGACAGGTGGGACAGCCTGGTTAAGTAGTGATTGCTTGGCAGATGGACCTACAGGATTGTGCAGACAAGGAGATCAATATGCTGATACTGACGCGGCGTGTGGGAGAGACGCTGATCATTGGAGACAATGTCACAGTCACAGTGCTGGGCGTAAAAGGCAACCAGGTAAGAATTGGTGTAAACGCCCCCAAAGAAGTATCCGTCCACCGCGAAGAAATCTATCAGCGTATCCAGCAGGAAAAGGCTGACGAGCAAGCTGAAGAGGGACAGGACGATCCTCAAGACGTTTCTGGAAATTCATAAATTCCCAATAATCATCCTTAAATAACAAAAAGATACTTTACTGCCAGTGCATCAAACGGTATCCTTACGCCCGCGTGTTTAGGGATGCTCGCTGAGTGATTTATCATCAGTTATAATCCCACGCAGAACGGAGAGCTGGCCGAGTGGCTGAAGGCGCACCCCTGCTAAGGGTGTATAGGGGTAACTCTATCGAGGGTTCGAATCCCTCGCTCTCCGCCATTTTTGAACCATGAAAAATATTTCCTGATTCAAATAGTTAGCTTGACACAAAGTGTCATTGTCGGGATAATCCTGGCCTCAAATATGCGCCCGTAGCTCAGCTGGATAGAGTACCTGGCTACGAACCAGGCGGTCACACGTTCGAATCGTGTCGGGCGCACCATATAAAGTAGTAAAATCAAACGGTTGCAGTGCTCGCTGCAGCCGTTTTTTGTTTCAGTAAAACGAGTGCGGGACTTTTGCGGGAGTTATCCCCACACACCTTGCTGGCCGCCTCGATCAAGTTCTCCAATTCGGTCGCCGAGTAGTGGGTGGTTATTCTTCCTGACTTATGTCCCAATAAATCCTGACGATCTTCATAATTCACTCCAGCCGCACGCAAACGGCGTCCGAAAGTATGTTTTAGATCGTGGATTCGTATCTGTTTCAGCCCAGCTCGTTTCCTTGCACTTTACCAACCGTTGTTGTTCATAGCGGTGATAGGATGCCCTCGATACGTGAATACATATTCAGGGTTTATCCTCGTACCTCTTCAATCACCGACTGAGCAACGCGGTTGTGTACCACCAGACGTTCTTCTCCATTCTTTACCCGTTCTCCGGGAATAATGAAAACACTGGTGTCTAACTCGGGAACAGATATCTCCCATTCCCAGCGCAGTGTGCACACTTCCTGCTCCCTGGTTCCAGTATTGGCTTTAAAGAGTGCCATCCTGGCCAAATGCGGTGGCAGTTCCTTGAATAGTTGCGTCTGTTTTTCCCACGAGAGGGGATAGGGTTTTCGTGCATTTGTTAATGGCAGCAGTTTTATCTTTGGTGGCGATAGCAACCAAGTTAGGTTGTTTTCATTCAGCCATTCCGATGCCGCCAGATTGAGTATGTATCTCACAACACCTAGCGCGAGATTAATACTCTTGGTTTTGATTCCGTTCTTACGCCGTGCTTCGATAAAGGGTTGCAGCGTTCCAATATGAACCGACTCAATTGGTAAATCACCAATGAATGGGTCTAGTTGTCTAAGGTGCGTTGCCTCATCCGCTATTCGGCGCTTATGTTGGCTTTCATTCAGGTACTTCGTTGCAGTTAATCGGAAAAGACGTTTAGGCCTTATTCCATAGATTGATGCCTGTCTTGTTTCCTCCGTCCTTTTTGCGAGGTATGCCTCTGCTTTTGCAAGCTTGCTTTCTCCAGTGCTTTCGCAAATGCGGATACCCCGGATCTGTTTGTCGATATGCCTGATTCCGTTTCGTTTGTAGAGTCCAGCGGTTCTTTTTCGTCCCATGTCAAATCTCCTGTGAGTTGACTTGGGCGCCCGTTGCGGGATTTATGATGATCAACCCAGGCGTCTAAATCAAGTCGATCAAAGGCAACATCCTGCTCACCCATAGGGATTTCAATGAGATAGGGACGAAGCTCCACATTGAATCGATTTCTATCCATGCCTAAATAGAAGGGAACATCCTTAAGTCGGATGAGCCTAGGGAGCATGCGTGAGAAATTGTCACTATTGCGTGCCATTGGTGCCTTATTAGCTCAATCGCTTAATGTTTGTATTAGCGAACGTAGAACATTTTATTGGGCAAAAGAAGATTTAACTCCCCGACCTACTATCCCGTAGGAGCAAGTTATTAAACCTGTTTTCATGCTGCGTTCATCCACGCATATTGATTACTAGGAATGGAGCGGGTGATGGGAATCGAACCCACGTTAGAAGCTTGGGAAGCTCCTGTTCTACGATTGAACTACATTCGCTTGGGCGTTTGGCTATGTGGGTTCTAATCGATTTTATTGATCTGAGCGCTTCTAATTATTACGCCTTGTTTATGATGTTGAAGATACGCCGCTTCGAAATACCTTATTATTATTGAGAATTCTAGGCAGATTTGATTGCCAACAAAATTTTCATGTGATGATCATGTGTTGACTCAGTCTGCCCTTCCTTCCGTGAGTAGGCCTCGAAATATCGTTGGCGTAATATGAAGATTATCCCATAAGTACCGCTAACCAATATGGAGGTTTGGACTGGCTATCTATCGCCCCCAGCATAAAGAACATATGGATATGATCCTTTATTTGCGTATAAGTTTTAAGGAAACACATGATAAAAATTTTAGTTGTTGATGATGAAGAGACTATTTTACTCAATTTAGTGGCTTACCTCGAAGATGAGGGGTTTGAAACATTGTCTGCTGCGGATGCCGAGCAGGCCTTGGCACTCATAGAGGAGAAAAAGCCTGATGTTGGAATTGTTGATCTCAGGCTTCCCGGCATGAACGGTAACGAACTGATTATTGAGGCACATAAACTGCTGCCAAGCATGAAGTTTGTTATCCATACAGGCTCGACTGATTACGTCCTGCCAGATGAAATTAGAGCGATCGGTGTCGGTGAGGCTCTGGTTGTTAATAAACCGGTATCGGATATGTCCGTGCTAAGCAATGTGATTAATCGTTTGTTGGGTGAGCAATAGGGCAAGTTGCAGCTACACACGGAAGGCGTAAGGACGATATGGCTAATTACAAAATCCTAACAATAGATGATGATACTTTTTTAAGAGCGAGCATTGTTGCGTATCTTGAAGATTTCGGATTCACGGCCTTAGAAGCAGGCAATGGCCGGAGCGGTTTGGAAATGTTTCGCCAGGAACGGCCAGACCTTGTGTTACTGGATCTAAGAATGCCAGAGATGGATGGCATCGAGATTTTGCCCATCATGGTTAAAGAGTCACCTCAAACCCCTATTATTATTGTGTCTGGAATGGGAACGCTGGACGACTCTATCCAAGCGCTACGGCTGGGTGCATGGGATTATTTGACCAAACCGATTCAGGATTTTGCACTGTTGGAGCACACAATGACCCGGGCCTTAGATAGGGCTCAACTTATGCGTGAGAACCAACGTTACAAGGAGTATTTGGAAGAAGAAGTTATCCAGCGGACTCAACAACTCGAGAGGGTGAATAAAGCACTGCAAACACTTAGTGCAGGCAACGAAGCTCTGGTGCGCGCTACAGATGAAATTCAACTGCTAGAACATATATGCAAAGTGATACAGGGCATTGGCGGCTATACCGTTGCGTGGGTGGGGTATCTGGAGGGCGATACTCTACATTGTAAGGCTTGTAGCGGTAAGGCCGGGTGTAACCATGAATCGATCAATCTCAAAAACGAGGACGGGGGGCCGACTCCTGAATGTCTGCTAAATAGGGTGCGCGCTGGTGAAGTCATCGTCATGGGGAATGTATGCAAGGAGTGTGTATGCGTTAGCTATATGAGGCTTCTCCAACAGGATGACATCAATTCCGTATTTGCTTATCCGCTCGAGAGTAACGGTGAAATATTCGGGATTCTAGCGATCTACTCAAAAGAGCGGGATGCATTTGGAACGGAAGAAGCAAGATTGCTTCGTGAATTAGGGGCAGATCTTACTTTCGGTATTAGAACACTTCGTTTACATAAAGAGCGCGAACAGGCTGTACAGGATCGTGAACGAAGCGCTCACATGCTCGAGGCGGCAATGATTCAGAGTATTGGCGCTATTGGTAACATCCTGGAAAAGCGCGATCCGTATACTGCGGGGCATCAACAGCGAGTTTCCCTGCTAACTGTTGCGATAGCACAAGAATTAGGATTAGACGATCAGTTTGTGGAAGGTTTGAAACTGGGATCCAATATCCATGATATTGGAAAGGTCTATATCCCTGCGGAGATATTAAATCGCCCCGGCAAACTGACCCCTGAGGAATTCGGCATAATCAAGACTCATGCTCAGGTTGGTTTCGACATTGTGAAAGATGTCTCTTTTCCCTGGCCGGTTGCACAAATGATCCTTCAACATCATGAACGCATTGATGGTTCGGGGTACCCCAATGGCCTGAAAGGGGATGAAATCATTCTTGAAGCAAAGATTATGGCGGTTGCTGATGTGATTGAGGCAATGTCATCCCATCGTCCCTATCGTGCCGGGCTGGGTATCGACATGGCACTGCAAGAGATCGAGCGGGGCTGCGGAACTAGCTATGATGAAGCTATCGTTGAGGTAACCCTAAGGTTGTTTAGGGAGAAGGGCTTTACATTAGATGAGTGGCAATCAGCTGGTTAGAGCATATTGATATCTAGCTCAAGCAACGTTGTTAACAGTCCTTAGTTCGAAGCTGTATATTCAAAGGGGATTTGTTAAATGTATCCACTTGTTTGCTAACAAAGGAAGCGGGCCATGAGTGGAAGTGCGGTAGATAGAAGCAATATGGTGAAGGCGCTGCTAAGTAGTGTCGCGATGGTTGTTTTCATCTGGAGCATTGCCATCGTCTGTTCCCTCTACTGGAATAAATCTAACGAGAAAGAAAATACACTACGCCTCATCCAGAATGAGGCGCGTGCCCACTTCAACAAAGACCAGGCATTTCGTTTCTGGGCAACATCTCATGGTGGTGTTTATGTACCCGCCTCTGAACGTACCCCCCCAAATCAACATTTAGCACACATACCTGAACGAGATATCGAAACACCTTCAGGAAAGAAACTAACACTCATGAATCCAGCATACATGATTCGCCAGCTAATGGACGAATATGCAGGTTTATATAACGTCAGGGGGCGCATTGTCAGTCTTAAACCGCTTCGAGAAGAAAATGCTCCGGACCCATGGGAAAGGGAGGCGCTGCTAGCCTTTGAAAAAGGTAAAACAGAAGCTTTTGAGATTAGCGATCTAGCAGGCCAACCCTATTTGCGATTAATGCGGCCAATGATCACCGATGAAGGCTGTCTTAAATGTCATGAGGCGCAAGGGTATAAAGTGGGTGATATACGCGGTGGTGTAGGTGTGTCGATTCCTATGATGTCTTATTTAAAGAATGAACGAGCAGTAATCATCAGGCTCTATAAAACACATGGCCTCATATGGTTGTTGGGGATCGCTGGTATCTTGGCAAGTGGGGTGCGTGGCGAGTACGCCAGATTAAAACAGGTCGAAACCTATACTGAACTACAAAAAAGCGAGCAGAAATATAGCGATCTCTATAACAAAGCACCGGACATGTATGTCTCAGTCGATGCCAAGACATCACACATTAAGCAATGCAATCAAACGGTCGCCGATGCGCTTGGGTACTCAAAGGGTGAGTTAATTGATCAGCCAATTTTTATACTCTATCACGCCGACAGCCTAGAGGATGCACAACATGCATTTCATGAATTTTTAACCACAGGAGTTGTTCGTGATGCAGAGCTGCAGTTGATGAGAAAGGATGGTTCAAAGATAGATGTGAGCTTGAATGTATCAGCAGTGCGCGATGAAGATGGAAATATTCTATATAGCCGCTCCATCTGGCGTGATATTACCGAACGTAAGCACGTAGAGGCGGAACTGGCAAGGGTTCGTCATTACCTGAACAATATTATCGATTCCATGCCTTCAATGTTGATAGGTGTTAATAATGAAGGGTTTGTAACTCACTGGAATAGAAAAGCTGAACAAACGATGGGTGTGTCAGTTGCACACGCTAAAGGGAAGCAATTGAAAGGTGTATTACCTCAGTTTTCAACTGAAGTTGAGGATATGCGCAAGGCAATTCGTAACCAACTTTCACAGGATTTCGAAAGCATTACGCGACGTGTACGTCATGGTGATCGTTATGCTGATGTAATGGTTTATCCGCTCGTGGAAAACGGAGAGTCTGGCGCGGTCATTCGCGTGGACGATATCACCGATCAAGTGCGTATGGAACAGTTGATGCTACAAACAGAAAAGATGATGTCGGTAGGCGGGCTAGCTGCAGGCATGGCGCATGAATTAAACAATCCGCTCGGTGGAATATTGCAGGGTTTGCAAAATATTCGCCGACGCATGTCACCGCAGCTTGAAAAAAATCGAGAGGTTGCAGAGGCGCTTCACCTGGATTTGGACGTATTGCAAACCTATATGCAACGTCGTGAGATATTAAGCTTTATGGATGGGGTGAACGAGGCAGGTCAGCGCGCGGCAGCCATTGTAAAAAACATGCTCAACTTCAGCCGCAAGGCCGATAGCCAGCCCAGCTCTGTTGATTTGGAAGGCTTGATCGAACAAGCGTTGGCACTGGCTTCTGTGGATTATGATCTCAAAAAGAAATACGATTTCCGAGCGATCAAAATTTCCCGAGAGTTTGGAGAGGGGCTGCTCCCAGTGCCTTGTATACCCTCAGAGATCCAGCAGGTGCTGCTCAATCTGTTACGCAATGCTGCACAAGCGCTCTACGCGAAACAAGACAAGTCAACTACGCCACGTATTACGATACGGCTACAACAATACGATGGGCATGCCTTCATTGAAGTGGAAGATAATGGGCCGGGCCTGGACGAAGAGACGTGTAAACGAATTTTTGAACCGTTTTTTACTACGCGCCCCATAGGTGAAGGGACCGGGCTGGGACTGTCAGTTTCCTACTTTATTATCCATGATGAACATGGTGGAAAAATCAGTGTCACTTCCAAGCCAGGAAAAGGCGCTAAATTTCGTATCAGCCTGCCACTTAGCCTGAGAAAATAGAAAAACAAATTGGTGCAAGATGATGAAGATTAAACATCGAATTTATCTAAGCTTGCTGTTGCTCTCGCTCTTACCTTTAATGTTTGTTTCTGTGTTATCTGAACGGGTATCACACGATGTGTTAAAGAGTGTCATTACTAAGGATTTTCAAGACCTCACCAAAGAGAAGGCCTTGGCAATTGGTCGCATAATCGATGAGCTTATCCATGAAACACGTCTATTAGCAAGCCACCCAGACATCGTAGAGGCGGCCCGTGAGGCAAGCAAACATTATACCGAACTAAATGAAACTCAGGTTTTGGAGAATATCCTAGAGCTGGATAAACAATGGATAGAACAAAAAGGCTCTTCAGTAAAAGCGCAGGAAATCGCAAACAATAAATTGTCGCACGTGCTGATGACGATACAGGCATTACAGCCGGACGTTTATGGTGAGACTTTCGTCACTGATCGTCTGGGGGCAACTTTGGCAATGACAAAAATACTTTCAGATTATTACCAGGCAGATGAGTTCTGGTGGCAGGCAGGTCTTGCCCATCTGGAGGATGGTGCTTTTATTGATGATGGCGGTTATGACGCCTCTGCTGGTGCGATTGTCGTTGGTGTTGTTGCTCCCATAGTAGAAGGCAATGAGTTCATCGGCATGCTCAAAATCAACTTTAAGGTGAATGCGATTATCGATATCGTTTCGGAGGAGGTGATTGAATCCGGGTACTCGTTGTTGCTTGCGCGTTCCGACGGCTCTTTTATCTCTAGTAGCGGGCACCAACACGGGGATGTTCAATATAAAAGCATTCTCGAAAATATTTCTCATAAATCATCGGTAATGGTGGATACCAAAGTACATGGTCGTGAATATTTAATCGCAGCGTATCCCATGAAACATGCCTTTAAAACCCGTTTAGATACACATGGAGTTAAGGGGGGGCGTGGGGAATTGACTGATGAAAAATACTGGTACGTGATCTATGAGGTAGAGCAGTCGGTTGTCTTTTCTCCACTCCAGAAATTGACCAATACATCGTTGGTTTTAGGTGTTGCAGCCATTCTTTTTGCTGCGTGTTTAGGATTTTTTCTATCGAAATCTATCCATCGCCCGGTAGTTTCACTAATGCGTGGTGCGGAAGCCATCGGCGGGGGTGACTTGGGCTATCGTATCGTGATGAAGACTCAAGATGAGTTTGGTGATTTAGCCAATGCATTTAATGACATGACGCAGAGACTCCAGCAAACGCTTGCTTCCCAGGATGAACTCAATCGTGAAATTGAAGAACGTAAACGAGCGCAAGAAAGTTTAATTCGGTTCAAGTCAACGTTGGACCAAACTATGGATTGCGTTTTTATGTTTAATCCTGAGACGCTCAATTTTTTCTACGTAAATCAGGGGGCTATGTCTCAGGTCGGGTATAGCCACGAAGAGCTACTAAACATGACTCCACTAAACATCAAGCCTGAGTTTGATGAGAGCCGCTTCAGGAAGCTGTGCAATGAGCTAATACAAGGCCCAGTTCATCGCATTACCTTTACTACAGTACATCGCCACAAGGATGGGCATGATACCCCGGTTGAAATACACCTTCAGTATATAAATCCAGAAGATACGCCACCGCGTTTTCTCGAAATTGTCAGGGATATTACCGAGCAGTGTCGTACTGAAAAAGAAAAGGCACAGCTGCATAGGTATCTAAATGAATTGCTCGATGCCATGCCTTCAATTGTCGTTGCCGTTGACCCCAAAATAAATATTACCCTCTGGAATCGCCAAGCAGAGATGGTGACAGGTATCTCTGCCGCCGAGGCTATTGGCCACCCTTTGGTTGAACGTTTACCAATGTTAGAAAGTCATCAGGAGCAAATACTTGAAGCAATTAAGGGGGAAATAAGCTTACAACTTGAACGTATTAGCTTCTTGGTTGAGAAAGAGCGTAACTATCTGGATGTGCTGGTCTATCCACTGGTCGCAACCGGTATCAGAGGTACTGTGTTGCGCCTGGATGATGTTACTGAAAAGACCCGTATGGAAGATATGATGGTGCAAACTGAAAAGATGCTTTCTGTCGGTGGTTTGGCTGGGGGAATGGCGCACGAGCTTAACAACCCAATCGGTGGAATGATTCAAGGTATTCAAAATATTCGTCGCCGGTTAACGGGTGGGTTGGCGACAAACAATAAAGCAGCGGCTCAAGTCGGAATCGATCTCGACAAGCTGCAACAATATTTACATATTCGAGAGATCGATCAGATGTTGGACCTGGTCTCGCAAGCCGGTGAACGCGCCAGTGGAATTGTGAATAATATGCTCCGTTTCAGTCGCAAGTCTGAAAATGTACGTCAGCCAGTTAAACTGGAAGAGCTATTAACTCAAACGGTCGAATTGGCAGCGGTAGACTATGATCTCAAGAAGAAATACGATTTTCGCAGTATTGAAATAGTCTATGATTTTGCGCCAGGGCTCCCTTATCTCAGGTGTATTCCCGGTGAAATTCAGCAGGTATTGATTAATCTACTACGGAACTCAGCCCAGGCGCTGAGTGAACAGCCAGGGTGCAAAGAGCAGGCAAAAATTACGCTGCGTGTAAGACATGAGGATGGGTGGTTTCGCATCGAGGTCGAAGACAATGGGCCTGGGATGGATGTTTCAACTCAAAAGAGAGCCTTCGAACCGTTCTATACTACAAAACCACCTGGCCAAGGGACTGGTCTAGGCTTGTCGGTTTCTTACTATATTATTCACGATGAGCACAAAGGTTCTATATTACTAGAATCTTCTCCCGGTCTCGGTACTACATTCACAATTATGTTGCCGGGGTAAATGAGAGCTTAGCTCGTTTGTGAAATAACAATGTAGGAAGCTTCATCAGAAAAAAATGTAGCGAGAATCATTTCCCGTTTGTTTTTGTTAGGGGAGAAGTTGGCTGTTTATTAGTGTTATCTCAGCAGAGTCTCCTGGACAATCTCTGCCTTGAGGCGCTCTTCAGCATGCATTTTCTTTAAACGGCAGTTTTCCTCTTCGAGTTCTTTGAGTCGCGCCATCATTGATGCATCCATGCCGCCGTATTTAGTTCGCCATCGCCGTGCTACATGGAGAGCTATGCGAATAGCGAGCGGGGTAGCACAAGCCCCGTCAGTCACTTGAGAACCGACGCGCTAGCGAGGTGACGAGGACGGCCGAGGCCTAAAGAGTTGTCGAGGAACGCAGTGGAGTTGGCCCATGGACGGGGCAACTCTTTAACGAGTACCAAAGACTCACTTGTTATAAAAGGTGGCGGAGCTCATGCCGTGCTCACGGCAAAGCTGTGGTACGGGTGCGCCGGCCTCGGCCTGCTTGAGAATGGCCATGATCTGGCTGTCTGTATATCTTGATTTTTTCATGCAGAATCTCCTGCGTTAATTTTACGAGAAAATTCTACTTTTGAGGACGGCTATTTTTCGGGGGGATTACCGGGGGATTACCCAGCACTCTCCCTCATACCAAGAAACTGGTAACCAGGCGGCAGGCCGGGACCACCCAGGCACCATGCCGTCTCATATAGCCGGAAATAACCCGTGATATGA
>Ga0316192_10000588_pt1 | contig 26655 bp, 28 predicted proteins | sample MerIslwburrow_MG_FD_204931 | JGI IMG/M metagenome (GOLD analysis project Ga0316192, IMG submission 204931) | Coastal sediment microbial communities from Maine, United States - Merrow Island worm burrow | ecosystem: Environmental > Aquatic > Marine > Coastal > Sediment | place: USA: Maine...
CAGATGTCTACTATATTAGTGATTTACCCTCTGAAATGCTGTTTTCAGATATTGCCGTGATCAGTCTAATTTCATTTTCGATCAGCCTGTTGGCAACGCTCTATCCGGCCTGGCATGCATCCCGAACCCAACCGGCAGAGGCCTTACGTTATGAGTAATTTGATTCTCTCATGTCGCGGTTTGGCAAAGCGCTTTGTTGAAGCGGGGCTTTCTGTCGATGTTCTCGCTGCTATTGATCTTGATGTGGCAAAGGGTGAGCGCTTGGCGATTGTCGGTGCTTCGGGTTCAGGTAAAAGTACCTTGTTGCACTTGCTTGGTGGCTTGGATGTGCCGAGTCAGGGCGAGGTCTATATCGATGGTGAAAATTTTACCGTCCTGAATGAAAAGCAACGTGGCGACGTGCGTAATAAAACTCTGGGGTTTATTTATCAGTTTCATCATCTCTTACACGAATTTACGGCCTTGGAAAATGTTGCCATGCCATTGCTGATCAGGGGGGAGAGCGCTGATCATGCTAGTCACCAGGCAAATGAGATGTTAGTAAAAGTCGGGCTTGGGCATCGTGCAGGCCACAAGCCAGGCGAGTTGTCTGGCGGTGAACGGCAGCGTGCCGCAGTTGCTCGGGCTCTGGTGACTAAACCTCGCTGTGTGCTGGCCGATGAGCCAACCGGTAATCTTGACCAAAACACTGCCAGTCATGTCTATGGTTTGATGCTGGAACTTAATCAGGAGCTGGATACCAGTTTTCTGGTCGTTACCCATGACATGTCACTGGCTGGCAAGATGGACAGAGTTTTAAAACTGGACAACGGTGTGCTGATTTCGGATTAGGAAGTTTGTTGTTTTCTTTGACGACGCTTTTTGATGTATTGGAAAATATGAAAGCGCCACATGATGCGAATAAATAGATAGCTGCCAATTGCTGATAATAAGCCCAGCACCAAACATCCCAGCAGGAAAGGTTCCCAGATATAGCCCAGTTCATGTTTTAACCATTCGAATGATAATTCAAAATTAAATTCATGGGCTGGTGAGCTCAGTATCCAGGCACCGATCTTGTAGGCGAAATAAAACATCGGTGGCATGGTGATGGGATTGCTAATCCATACCAGTCCAATAGAAACAGGTAGATTGACGCGCACCATAATTGCCACAGCCGCAGCAATCAGCATCTGAAATGGCACTGGAATCCAGGCGCAGAGCAGACCTAAAAAGAAGGCTCCGGATACAGAACGACGATTCAGGTGCCAGATATTGGGGTCGTGCAATAAACTGCCAAAACACTTGAGATGTTTGTGGTTCCTGACTTTGTGGTGGTCAGGCAGGTAACGTTTTATTAGCTTTCTTGGCATTATTATGTTTTATTTTGTTGCCATGTACCTGGGGGATGGTTTTAAATCCACTGTTACGTTTTCTAAACGAATAATAAAAGATGCGAATCGCAACGATTGCATTTCTTGCCGGGATTATTATTTTTCAGCAATTGTCCGATTTGCCGGACGGTCGCTGGGCCGGTCTATTGATCATAAGCCTACCATTATCCCTCTGTTTTGCACCACTCAAAATTCCACTTTGGTTAGTCAATGGCTTTTTAGCCGCCTTATTGCAGGCCAGTGTCATTCTCGGGACTTCCCTGGCACCAGAACTTGAAGGGCAAGATATTCTTCTTGAGGGGGTTGTTGACTCGATTCCTCAGCAGCGGCAGTTTGGACAAAGGTTTGAATTCACGATTGAGAAATCCTTCAATGAAGCGGTTCAGGGCTCGGATTTGCCGGAAAAAATTCGCCTTAATTGGTATCGCTCCAAGGTTGAATTAGCGGTTGGGCAACGCTGGCAACTCAAGGTCAGGTTAAAACCACCGCACGGGTTTATGAATCCAGGCGGCTTTGATTATGAGGGCTGGTTGTTTCGGCATGGAATCAGGGCGACAGGCTATGTCCGTAATGGCGATGACAATCGTTATATTGCCGATGTCGATGGCGTCGCTTATTGGGTTGACCGACAACGTTCGCGCCTGGCACAGCAGATTGAACTGGCGCTTGTTCAAGGTCAGTTCAAAGGCATGATTCAAGCGCTTGCCATCGGTTTGCGTGATGATATTTCGCAACAGCAATGGAATGTTCTGCTTAAGACTGGGACCAATCATTTGATGGCTATTTCAGGTCTGCATGTTGGTCTGGTGGCTGGTCTGGCCTTTTTTCTGTTGCGTTGGCTGTGGGGACGCTCGGCCTGGCTGTTGTTCTACCTGCCGGCAGCAAAGGCAGGTGCTGTTGCTGCAATCCTGGCCGCCTTGATCTATGCCGCGCTAGCGGGCTTTTCTGTACCCACCCAGCGTGCCTTAATCATGGTGGTGGTGTTTATGTTGGCGATCATTTCACAGCGTTATCGTCGTCCAGCTGATGGTCTGCTATTGGCTTTGCTGCTGGTCTTATTTATTGATCCTCTGGCGGTAATGGATGCTGGCTTCTGGCTGTCGTTTGCGGCAGTGGCCATTATTCTGCTGGGGATGGCTGGGCGCTTAAATCAAAATGGCCTGTGGTGGAAATGGGGCAGGGTGCATGTGTTGATTGGCTTAGCTCTGTTGCCGCTGACATTGTTGCTGTTTCAAAAGGCCTCTCTGATTTCACCGCTGGCAAATTTTATTGCTGTGCCCATAGTGAGTCTGTTGGTGGTGCCCCTGGTGTTGTTGGCGATGTTATTGCTGCCGATTGCCTCGTCATTAGCGAATGGTTTGCTGCAGCTGGCTGATTATTGTTTGCAGTTGTTATGGCCGCTGTTGACCTGGCTGGCTGAGTTGCCCAGCGCCCAGCTTTATCAGGGGCTGGCTGATGAATGGTTGATTATTCCTCTCTGTGTTGGCGTGGTCTGGCTGTTGGCGCCGCGCGGCTGGCCAGGGCGTTGGCTGGGCGCCGTGTGGCTGGCCTGTGCCTTTTTCTGGCCGATGCCCAGGCCTGAGTATGGAGAGGCATATTTCAGCCTGCTTGATGTCGGTCAGGGACTGGCGGCTGTGGTTCAAACCCAGAACAGGGTGCTGGTGTTTGATAGTGGCCCAAAGTTTAGTGACAGTTTTGATACTGGTGAGGCGGTGGTGTTACCTTTTTTGTTAGGCAAGGGCGTAGCGACGATAGATACCCTGATCGTTAGTCATGGTGATAATGATCATATTGGTGGTGTGGACAGCCTGATGCGTTACATGCCGGTTGCTAATCTATTAACCAGTTCCATGGATAAATTGGTTGTTTACGATGCCCAGCCTTGTCAGAAGGGGCAGCACTGGTTGTGGGATGGTGTAGCCTTTGAAATGCTTCATCCTGATAGTGATTCCAGTGTTGATGAGAATAATGGTTCATGTGTACTCAAGGTTAGCAGTCAGGGAGGCTCTGTTTTATTGACAGGGGATATCGAACGTCGTGCAGAGCTGGTGTTATTGGCCGCAAATAAACCTGAGCTGGCAGCCGATGTTCTGGTGGTGCCTCATCATGGCAGCATGACTTCATCCAGCCCTGCATTTGTTCAAGCGGTTTCGCCCCGCTGGGCCCTGTTCCCGGTAGGATATGCCAATCGTTTTCGTCTGCCGCGTGCAGAAGTCGTTGATAGGTATCTTGATAATGGCGTTAATGTGCTGTTGACTGGTCAGCAGGGGGCAATCGAAATGGTGCTTGGTAAACGGGAAGTTTCAGTGCCAAAAAGTTATCGTCATGAAAATTCACGATATTGGACACATTTCTCTAAACAAGTCTTGGTACTGACCGAAAAATAAGTATGATTAACCGTTATATAGAATGTTTGCAAGGAGTAAGCCCTAGTGCTTGAAATTGTTAAGTCCGGCGGATGGTTGATGTTACCAATCCTGATTTGTTCTGTGGTGGCCCTGGCAATCATTGCCGAGCGAGTGTGGGCCTTGCAAAAGAACAAAATATGTCCAAAACATCTTCTGGCCCAAATTTGGACCTGGATCAAGAACGATGAGCTTGATACATCGAAAATAAAGATGCTCCAGAGTGGTTCACCGCTGGGGCGTATCCTTGCTGGCGGACTGCTCAATCGACACCATGATCGCGCCATTATGAAAGAGGCGATTGAAGAAACAGGTCGCCAGGTGGTGGTCGAGATGGAACGTTTTCTCAATACCTTGGGCACCATTGCTCAGGTGACTCCATTGCTGGGCCTGTTGGGAACAGTTGTTGGCATGATCAAGGTCTTTACTGCCATTACTGCCGAAGGGGTTGGCAATGCCGGTCAGCTTGCAGGGGGTATCTCGGAAGCCCTTATTACCACTGCTGCGGGGCTGGCAGTGGCGATCCCTGCATTGATGTGTTATCGCTATTTTCAACGCAAGGTTGATGAGCTGGTGATTTCAATGGAGCAGGAGTCATTGAAGCTGGTTGAAGTGTTGCTGGGCATGCGTGAGCAAGACTTGGCGGATGGTGAGTAAATGAATCTGCGAAAATTCCGTCGTGAGGAGATGTCAGTCAATCTTACGCCTTTGATTGACGTTGTGTTCTTGCTGCTGATCTTTTTCATGGTGACAACTACCTTCAGGGAGGAGTCCGAGATCGAGATCGATCTGCCGCAGGCATCTAACAAGCCGGTCGAGCAGGTTGGCAATCCACTTGAAGTAGTTATCGATAGAGACGGGCGTTTTTACATTGATCAAAAGCTTGTGATTAATACCCAGCTGGATACCTTGAAGCGCGCCTTGCGTAAAGCCAAGGGCGACCGGGATAACCCAACTGTTATTATCAGTGCCGATGCTAAGTCGCCGCACCAAGCGCTGGTTACTGCGATGGACGCCGCACGACAAGTTGGCCTGGTGCGGATGTCGATAGCCACGCGAAATCAAGACCAACAGTAATCTTTTTTTGTCTGCTCAATAATAATCAATAGCCCAATGAACTGGCTTGAAAAACGCTGGTATTCCTCAACAACTTCTATGTTGCTAGTGCCACTGGAGTGGTTGTTTCGCTTGTTGGTAGCGTTGCGACGATTTGCTTACCGATTGGGTTTGTTGCCAAGCTATGCCGTGCCTGTGCCGGTTATTGTGGTGGGCAATATCAGCGTTGGTGGAACAGGTAAGACACCACTGGTGGTTTGGTTGGTTAGACTGCTGCAGAAGGCTGGTTATCAACCTGGGATTGTTTCGCGAGGTTATGGCGGTAAGGCTGAGCGTTGGCCGCAGCAGGTGCGCCCCGATAGTGATCCGGTGATGGTCGGTGATGAACCCGTAATGTTGGCGCAACGTTGTAATTGTCCCATTATCGCCTCACCAGACCGAGTTGCCGCCGCAAGAGCGTTGTTAAGCCATACCAACTGTGATCTCATCATCACTGATGATGGTCTGCAACATTATCGTCTAAAACGTGATGTTGAGATTGTCGTTATCGATGGCGAACGGCGTTTTGGAAATGGTCACTGTTTGCCTGCCGGTCCATTACGTGAGCCTCAGTCACGCTTGGATGAGGTGAATTTTGTTGTTGCCAATGGTTTGGCTGGCCGTGGTGAGTTTGCTATGAGCCTTGAGGCGACGGGGCTACGGTCACTTGAAAATGATGGCCTGGCTTCAGCTTTTGAAGAATTTTCCGGGCAGCAAGTACATGCCCTGGCCGGGATTGGTAATCCGCAGCGTTTTTTCCAGTTGCTGCGTAGTCGTGGGCTTGATGTTATAGAACATTCCTTTCCAGATCACCATGATTACCAGTCTCAGGATTTGGATTTTGCAGATAATCTGCCCATACTGATGACCGAAAAGGATGCGGTAAAATGTCGCCGCTTTGCCAACCATAACATGTGGTATGTTCCGGTTACTGCACATTTGCCCGAGCCAATGGTGTTAAGGCTTTTACAAATACTTAAAAAACTGACTAATTAATACAGGCAATAGTATGGACAAAAAACTATTAGATATTCTGGTGTGCCCGATTTGCAAAGGGCCGTTACAGTATCGTAAAGAGCAAAATGAGTTGGTTTGCAAAGCAGACAAACTTGCTTATCCCATCCGAGATGATATCCCTGTGATGCTTGAGGATGAGGCGCGCAGGCTTACCCTCGAAGAGATTGGATAAGTGAAGTTTACGGTTGTCATTCCTGCCCGTTATGACTCTACTCGTCTACCGGGCAAGCCTCTGGTCGATATCGCCGGCAAGCCGATGATTCAGCATGTTTACGAGCGTGCCCAGGAAAGCGGTGCTGAAAATATCATCATTGCCACAGATGATCAGCGTGTCGCTGATGCTGCAAGCGGGTTTGCGGCGGAGGTGTGTATGACGTCAAGTCAACATAGCTCAGGCACTGAAAGGCTCTCTGAAGTGGTTACGAAGCTGGGGCTCAACAATGACGAAATAGTTGTTAATCTGCAGGGGGATGAGCCTCTCATGCCTCCAAGCTTGATTCATCAAGTGGCACAGAATTTAGCTGATTATTCACAAGCCAGTATTGCAACCTTGGCAGAAAAAATTCATACGGCCGCCGAGCTGTTTGACCCACATGCTGTCAAGGTGATTAGTGATCAAAATGGTTACGCCATTTATTTTAGTCGCGCGCCCATTCCGTGGGACAGAGATGCCTTCTCTATTACAACGGAGGAATTGCCTGAACAGTCACTGCATTTTCGCCATATAGGGCTGTATGCCTATCGCGCCGAGTTTATTAAAGAGTACGTTAGCTGGCCTGCTTGTGAATTAGAACATATGGAATCACTGGAGCAGCTGCGAGTGCTTTGGCATGGGCATAAAATACACGTTGCTGAAGCTGATGAATCAGCTGTAGCTGGAGTGGATACTGAGGCTGATCTTGCCCGGGCCAGGCAGGCTTTAGAGTAAGTGACTTAAATTTAGATTGCTGAAAGCAGGGTGGAAGCTACCACTTTCGCGGTCGATGACAGGTAAAGTGATTGTGCTGGGAACTTTGCGGTGGGCTTCACCGTGCTGATCTGCTTGAATGCTTGTTTGGCGTTCATGGTGCTGCAGGATTACAGCGGGAAAGTCATCTTCCAAAATTTCGATGATTTTGCAGGCTCTACCCTCATGGTTGACCTCTTGGCCAATCAGGTTGCGTAGATTGTTCATTTTGATCATTAGATCCAACCTTTGTTGTCTGGTGTTATCTATCATTCTAGACCAAAATTGCTTGGTTTGATCTAAATATAATCGATGGGTGTCTCAATTATGACCAAAGTTTTGTTTGTTTGCATGGGGAATATCTGCAGGTCACCGACTGCACATGGGGTATTTTTGAAAATTGTTGATGATAAATCTCTTAATAAGCTGATTGAGGTTGATTCAGCAGGAACACATGCACATCATGTTGGTGAACAACCTGATCCACGGGCGCAAGCTGCGTCATTGCGGCGCGGGATTGATCTTAGTCCGCTTCGGGCGCGACAGGTTAAAAGTAGCGATTTTGAGTATTTTGATTACATTTTAGCGATGGATAGAGATAATTACTCCAATTTAGAGCGTATTTGTCCTGCTGGTTATGAACACAGGCTACACCTGTTTCTTGATTATTCGGCGTTGTTTGAAGAAAAGGAAGTCCCTGATCCCTATTATGGCGGGGAAAGTGGTTTTGAGCATGTTTTGGATTTGGTTGAAGATGCTTCGCGAGGCTTACTAGATGAAATCTGCGTAGCGTCTTAAATAAAAAAAGGGCTGGCAGTGTGGCTGCCAGCCCAATAGTAGAGCTTATTCCTGTGGGCTGCTAGGTTTGCTGCTGCTTGCTTCAACAGGAACAGGTTTAGCTGCTGTAGGTTGAGTGAGATCCATGGATTTTTGTACCGGTGCTACATTAACAGCCGGTTCAATCGTGGCTTTTACTGCTACAGGCATCGGTTTTCCCTCGGCACTGGCAGATGCGGGTGCAGGCGTACTGGCAGGTGTTGATGCCTGGCTTGGTTCGCTGACTGGTTTAGTTTCGGCTTTATTTACCTCGGCTGGTTTATTATTTACATCTGCATCAGGTTTATCTGCTGCTTTTGGGCGAGGTGCACGTCTTGGTCTTGGCTTTGGTTTTGGGCTGTTTTGTGTGGCTGCAGCTGTAGTTGCTTTGTTAGCAGTCGTATCACTGTTGCCGCTAGCTTGCGAGTTGCTGTCTGTTTCAGTGACAGGAGCCGCGCCGGCAGTCTCTGCGATGTTTCCATCACGTTGCTGTGATTGGCCACCTGATGGACGACGGCGACGGCGACCACCGCGACGGCCGCGGCGATTCTCATTGCTGGCAGTTTTTTCACCATCTTGTGCAGGTGAAGTTTTGCTGGTATCTGGAATCGCTTCGGCTGGATTTGTATTTGCTGCTTTTGCCTCTGGCTGATTGGCTGTTGTTGCAGGCTTGGCGACAGGTTGATTGCTAGTCTCATTCCTGCCTTCTGTGGTTTTCTTCTGTTTGTTTTGATCTACATTGTCGCTGCTACCGCCGCCGCGACGATTGCGTGATTGGTTGTTACTGCCACGCTGAGATTGTGAACGGCCACGGCCGCGGCCACGAGACTGGCTTGGGCGCTGTTGGGCTGACGTCTCGGCGGGTTTCTGCGCCTGTATTTGTTCAGCTTCAGATGTTGTTTCTTCTGTTTTATTGCCGCCAAACAGACTGTTCCACATGCGAGTGATAAAACCGGCCTCGGCCTCACGTTGCTCGCTGGCGGCCTTGGTTGGTGCTGACGGTCTAGGTGCTGGCGTAGAGGGTTTGATGCTTTTTACCGCCGGTTGTTCTGACTGTGCCTTGCGTTTGGTAACTACTTCTTTTTCAGGCTCAATATCTTTGACGATTTGATAGCTGGTGGTTTTATCCTGTTCACGCAGTTCTTCACTCTTGATTCGTCGGACTTCGTAGGCGGGTGTTTCCAGTGCTGGATTGGGGACTAGAACAACGTGAATGTCGTGACGAGCTTCTATTTCGGTAACCGCTTTGCGTTTTTCATTAAGCAGGAAGGTGGCAACCTGTAATGGCAGTTGAGCTTCGATGCGAGCTGATTTTTCCTTCATAGCCTCTTCTTCAATCAGACGCAGAATCGATAGTGATAGTGATTCTACGTTGCGGATTGAACCTTCACCCTTACAACGTGGGCAGGTGGCCTGGATGGACTCTTCCAGTGATGGGCGGAGGCGCTGACGTGACATCTCCAATAGGCCAAAGCGGGATATACGGCCAATTTGTACCCGGGCACGGTCCATTTTCAGGGCTTCACGAAGACGATTTTCCACTTCACGTTGATTGCGCGCCGGACTCATGTCGATGTAATCAATCACGATCAGGCCGCCGAGATCGCGTAGACGCAGTTGACGGGCGATTTCATCAGAGGCTTCAAGGTTGGTATTTAGAGCCGTTTCCTCTATGTCTCCGCCTTGTGTGGCGCGCGATGAGTTGATGTCTATAGAGACCAGTGCTTCGGTGCGGTCAATAACGATGGCGCCACCGGAAGGCAGGCGAACTTCATGCTGAAAGGCTGTTTCAATCTGGCTTTCGACTTGGTAGCGTGAGAAGAGGGGGACGCTATCGTCGTAGAATTTTAGCTTATTTTTATTGTGCGGCATGACCTGGGTCATGAAGTCCTGAGCGTAGTCGTAGACCTCCTTGCAATCGATCAGAATTTCACCGATATCCTGGCGGAAATAGTCACGAATGGCGCGGATAATCAGGTTGCTTTCCTGGTAGACCAGAAATGGCGCTGAGCGCTCCTGTCCCGCTTTATCGATAGCTGTCCAGAGTCGGACCAGGTAGTCCAGATCCCATTGCAGTTCTTCTGTGCACTTGCCGACACCTGCGGTGCGGACAATCACGCCCATGCCTTCAGGGATTTCCATTGCGGCCATGGCTTCACGTAGTTCGCTGCGGTCTTCACCTTCAATGCGGCGCGATACACCGCCGGCACGTGGGTTGTTAGGCATCAGTACCAGATAGCGGCCAGCGAGGCTGATAAAGGTAGTCAGGGCTGCGCCCTTGTTACCACGCTCTTCTTTGTCTATTTGTACGACAACTTCCTGTCCTTCCCTCAAAATTTCTTTGATGTTGGGGCGGCGTTTGTCATCTTCAGGTTTATTCGCGTAGCAGCTGGGGGCAATTTCTTTGAGTGGTAGAAAACCATGTCTATCTGCACCGTACTCGACAAAGGCAGCTTCCAGGCTGGGTTCGATTCGGGTGATTTTACCCTTATAGATGTTAGATTTTTTTTGTTCGCGACCTGGTAGTTCTATGTCGAGGTCATAAAGGCGTTGACCATCAACAAGGGCAACACGCAACTCTTCTTTTTGAGTTGCATTGATAAGCATTCTTTTCATTTGTACTGTCTCCTAGGGCGTCAACCGTGTTTTCGCCGCGTGAGACTGAACGTTTATGTAGTCAACAATGCCAAGCACTTCTGTTCAGCAGTGCTGATTGAGAGTGCTTGCAGGTCGTTTTGTGTCACCTGTTCGTGATAATCATATTTTTTGTATTGTTCACGAGGGTGATATTTTAAATATTTCAACCCGTACATCTCTGCCAGTTTTATTGCAGAGTTCGTTCAGTCCCCCGCAATTCTCACGGGTGCACCAATGTTCGTTAGTTAATTTTTCCGTGCCTTGTTAGGGCAGTGCACATTTCTGCGCCACTTCATCGACATTCATATCTTCGCCACGAAGTGATAAAATTTGTCTCATGTGCCAAAGCAAGTCATTGGCACGTTATCGAAAATATTGACAATACCTTGGCTAGTTTGGTTCATCGCACATATCTGACAGTGCGGATCAAAATAGGTCATTATGTATTGCTAAAGAGGTAGAGGCGGTTTATATGAAGGGTTGAAAAACACCCTGGCCAGCCAATACCACTCTCTGAATATAACATGTTCCCCCCTGTCTGGAAATATATGGAAGGCTTTAAAAATGGTGGTAAATGACTGATTTTTCGGAAAATGCCCACCCAAAAGTGCAAATGATCGAGGTCGACGCCGACCGGGCTGGGCAGCGAATAGATAATTTCCTGCTGTCAATTTTGAAAGGTGTACCAAAAAGCATGATTTATCGGCTTTTACGCACTGGCCAGGTCAGGGTGAATAAGGGCAGAATCAAGCCGGTTTACAGGATTCAGGCGAGGGATATGATCAGGATTCCTCCTGTTCGGATGGCTGAAAAAGGTGATGTTGTCGACCCTGGTCAGGCTATTCTGGATAGGATCGAGAAAAATATTATTTTTGAGGATTCAGGTCTGATTGTTCTGAATAAGCCTTCAGGGCTTGCTGTGCACGGCGGCAGTGGCATCAGTTTTGGTGTGATCGAAGCGATGCGCAAACTCAAATCTGAATGCAAAAACCTGGAGTTAGTTCATCGACTGGACAAGGATACATCGGGCTGTCTGCTTATTGCCAAAAAGCGCTCTGCCTTGAGACATCTGCATAGCGCCATGCGCTCAGGTGAGGTGAAAAAGTTTTATCAGGCTCTCTGCAAGGGCAAATGGCGCGGTGGCAGTCAGCTGATTGATGCGCCTTTGCGTAAGAATGTGGTCAGCTCCGGTGAGCGTATTGTCAGGGTGAGTGCCGATGGTAAGGAGGCGACGAGTCGTTTTACTCCGAAACAGCGTTTTAGGCTGGCAACCTTGATGGAGGTGGAGTTGTTCACCGGCCGAACCCACCAAATCCGTGTCCATGCTGATCACAGTGGCCACCCGGTGGCGGGTGATGAAAAATATGGTGACAAGGACTTTAACCGGCAGATGCGTGAATTCGGTTTAAAACGCATGTTTTTGCATGCCTGGCAGCTGAAATTCCCTTGGGATGACAGTGTTTTGGAGGTGACCGCCCCACTTGATGAAAGTTTGGAAACAGTGCTGAAAAAGCTGGCTTGAGTTGATGGCGGATAAATTTGATCTAATCGTCTTTGATTGGGACGGAACCTTGATGGATTCGGCTGCACGGATTGTCGCTTCACTGCAATCGGCGGGGGCTGAGCTTGGTTTGCCAGCCAAGACAGATATGGAATGTCGCAATGTCATTGGCCTGGGGATGCGGGAGGCAATAGAAAGTCTGCATGATGTTACTGAATCTGCTCTTATTCCTATGTTTACTGAGCGTTATCGGCATCATTTTCTGGTGAGCTGTTCTCAGCCTGAGGTTTTGTTCGAAGGCGTGCATGGCATTTTGCAGGCATTGACGCAACGTCAGCTTTGGCTTGGCGTTGCCACCGGTAAAGGGCGCAAGGGGCTGGATAGGGTGTTGCAACTGACAGACTGCAACCGTTATTTTCACTCGACCCGCTGCGCTGACGAAACATCATCGAAACCCGATCCGATGATGTTGCGTGAGATAATGGATGAACTGGGTGTACTGCCTGAAAAAACCCTGATGGTAGGCGATACAGAGTATGATCTCGAAATGGCGCAGCGGGCAGGAACGGCAGCACTGGCAGTAAGTTACGGCGCACATGAAGGTGAGCGGCTACAGAATTATCAGCCGCTGGCCTGTCTGAATAGTGTTGATGAAATGGCGCAGTGGCTGGCTACAAATATCTAACTAATTGGTTGATTTAGGCGTGAACGAAAACAATACTCCAGATTCAAAAGACCCCTGGACAGAAAACCCTCTAATTGATGAGAAAAACATGAAAGACGAGTCTAATAACGAGCCGTGGGAACGTGAATTGATCAGTAGCCTGGCGATGGGAGCGCTTAAGGAACAGCGCCGCGCTAGACGCTGGGGGATTTTCTTCAAACTATTCATGGTGACCTATCTGGTGGTTTTTTTGATTGCCGTTATTCCCGGTACCGACACAGGTCTGACATCGAGTAAACCGCATACAGCGATAATAGAACTGCGTGGTGTGATCGCCGATAATGCCGAAGCCAGTGCCGACAATGTCGTCACCAGTCTGCGTGATGCCTTCGAAGCCAAGCATGTCTCAGGCATTATTATGCGCATTAACAGTCCTGGCGGCAGTCCGGTGCAATCGGGATACATCTATGACGAGATCAAACGCTTGCGAGGAATTTATCCGGACAAACGTCTATATGCAGTGATTTCTGATATGTGTGCCTCTGGTGGTTACTACATTGCCTCGGCAGCAGATGAAATCTACGCTGACAAAGCCAGTATCGTTGGCTCTATCGGTGTGGTCATGAGCGGCTTTGGTTTTGTTGATGGCATGGAAAAGCTAGGTGTGGAACGACGTATGTTAACTGCCGGTGAGAGTAAGGGATTTCTCGATCCATTTTCACCGCTTAAAGAGAAGGATGTTACTCATATCAAGTCAATGCTCGGCAATATTCATCAACAATTTATTGATGTGGTTAAGGCCGGGCGAGGTGATCGCCTGAAATCAGATGAAGCGCTATTTTCCGGTCTGGTCTGGACCGGTGAACAGAGTGTTGAGCTGGGTTTGATTGATGGCTTGGGCAGCGCCAGTTATGTGGCTCGTGAGATTATCGGTCAGGAAAAAATGGTTGATTACACCATTAAGCCAGATCCATTTGAACAATTCGCCGGCAAGCTTGGTATCGTCATGGCCGAGACTTTGGGGCGCATCAGTGGTGTAAGCGCGGGGACTATCCGCTAGTCCCTGCTTGTCTCATCGCTGCGGAAGACTCCATAGGTTTAAGCAGCAAAGAACGGCCTGTCATTGCCCCCGGTTGTTGCAAGCCCATTAGTTGCAATACGGTCGGGGCGACGTCTTTTAATCCGCCTTCATTGGATAATTGCCATTTAATCTGGTCAATGACCATGCAAGGTACGGGGAAGATGGTGTGCTGAGTGTGTGGTGTGCCTGTGACTGGATCAATAAGCTGTTCACAGTTGCCATGATCAGCAGTGACAACAACTGAATATTCCGCTTTTATTGCCGCATCAAGCACACGGCCAACCTCGTGGTCCAATGCCTCAACGGCCTTTATTACAGCGTCTCTGATTGCGGTGTGGCCAACCATATCGCCATTGGCAAAGTTTACAACGATGAATGAATGCTGCTGATGAGCCATTTTTTCGATGACGCAATCGGCGACCACATGAGCACTCATTTCCGGCTGTTCATCATAGGTGGCAACCTTGGGTGAGGGAATAATCAAACGCTCTTCATTGGCAAATGCTTCGCCTTTGCCACCATTAAAAAAGTATGTCACGTGGGCATATTTTTCTGTTTCAGCACAATGGAACTGATTTAAGCCGGCATGGCTGATTGTTTCAGCAAGTGTTGCCTCTGCCAGTTCTTCATCAAAGGCGTAGGGTAGGTCAAAATAACTGTCGTAATTGGTGAAACAAGTAAGCTTGATGGGGGTAAAATTGCCGCGCTCAAAACTGTCAAATACAGATTTCGAAAGTGCAGCTGTAATCTGACGTGTTCGATCTTTGCGAAAGTTGAAGAAGATCACTGCATCATCTGCTGTGATTGGTTTGCCGTTCGGCAAGATGACCGGTTTTATAAATTCATCGGTCTCACCAGCCGCATAAGCAGATTCAATCGCTTCACGGTATGAACTTGCTTTGCGACCTTGGTTGTTGATAAGTGCCTGCCAGGCAAGTTCTGTTCTATCCCAGCGTTTGTCTCTATCCATAGCGAAATATCGACCGCAGACACTGGCGACAGAGCCGTTAGCCTTAGCCAGTTCAGCATCTATTTGCTCTATGTGGTCAATCGCTGATTGTGGCGCGGTATCGCGGCCATCGGTAATTGCATGCAGCAGGGGTGATACTTGATGACGCCGGCATAGTTCTATCAAGGCAAATAAATGATCTATATGGCTGTGCACGCCGCCATCAGAAACAAGCCCCATCAGGTGTACTGGTTTATTTTGTTGTTTGGCTTTTGTTACGGCGGCAATCAGTATGGGGTTTTTATAAAAGTTTTCATCAATGATTGAGTCATTGATTTTGACCAGATCCTGCCTTTGTATTGCCCCGGTTCCCATCGTTAGGTGTCCGACTTCTGAATTGCCCATTTGACCCTCAGGTAAGCCTACGGCACTGCCGGAGGCCTGTAGTTCTGTGTAGCAATAGCGTTCAAAGTATTCGTCCAAACGGGGGGTCTTTGCTGCGGCGATACCATTATTGATTTTGCTGGGATTGATTCCAAAGCCATCCATAATTACCAAAAGGGTTCGACGGCGTGGTGGGGGGTTGACGTGCATGTGACTAAAACTCCTTCTTACTGCTTCCTGCTGTTAGATGTTTGCATTGCCAGGTGATCACAACGCACCTATTAGATACGGCAATTTGCGCCAAATCTTGAGCTTAAAATTAGTCGTTTTTTACTTCATTTTTATTAAAGATCAGTCAATTAATACCGATATAACTAGTGAGTTTATTATTGTTGTTGAAATTGAATGCAAGTGTTGTCAGCAATAAAAATCTCAATAAATCAGATGGTTATGAGGTTTTAGTCGTGAAAAGTATAATTGCCAGAAATTTTGCCTTAGGTATGCTTCCCGCTCTTGTGTTGGTAACGGCTCCGGTTTCAGCAAGCACGGGTAAAACCCTAACCCATATTAGTTCTCAAACTATCAATTTGAGTTGTTTTGACTGGCAACAAGATGATCAGTTTGCCTATGACTGCAAAACCAGTACTTTTGATGTGGCTAGTCCTGCAGACCAAAGCAATCTTGGAGATTCGTTCTATTACGGTGAAGGCGTAAGCCAGAATTATAGTGAGGCAGCCAAGTGGTATCGTAAGGCGGCTGTTCAAGGCGACGCCTATGGCCAATTCAGTATTGGCTACATGTATAGCAAAGGTGAGGGCATCCCTCATGATACCTGGCTGGCACTGAAATGGCTGAGCAAGGCGGCGGACAATAAGCTAGCCGCTGCCCAGTATGCTTTGGCAGATATGTATTATTACGGTGATGGGGTTGCTATCGACTATGAACTCGCCACTAAATGGTATAAAGCAGCGGCAGAGCAAAATTATAGTTATGCCCAGTACAGCCTTGGTTTTATGTATAAAAAAGGCGTTGGTGTCGAATTAGATTATGAAAAAGCCATGACTTGGTTGTTGAAAGCTGCCAAGCAGGCCCATCCTGAAGCACAGGCCAGCATTGCCCATATGTATCTGAATGGCGACGGTGTTGTCCAGGATACTAAATTAGCCTTTGACTGGTTTTATAAAGCGGCTATGCAGGGCCATGCCGGGGCACAAAACAACCTTGCCTATATGTATCGCAGCGGCAATGGTGTTGAGCAGGATTTTCAACGCGCAATCATGTGGTATAAAAATTCTGCCCGCCAAGGTGATGCAACAGCTCAATCTAGTCTTGGTTTTATGTTTCACAAAGGGATTGGCGTAGAACAAGATTATGCTCAAGCCATCCAGTGGTACAGTCTTGCCAGCAAGCAGGGTGAAATTAGCGCGCAGTTTAATCTGGGGCTGGTTTATATGCAGGCGGACGGCAATATTCGTGATATGAACAAAGCGGCTGAATCATTTATGGCCGCTGCCAGCCAGGGTGATGCTGAAGCGCAATATTATGTCGGCACACTCTATCGGAATGGCTGGGGTGTCGCGCGTAACATTGAAAAGGCTTTGGAATGGTTTCGTATGGCGGGTGAGTCCGGTCATGCCAAGGCCAAACATGAAATTGACTTGTTAGTCGCTTCACACTCAGCCTAGGCTGGATCTTTGTCTAGTCGTGGAACTTCATCCACCATTCGGTGGCTAGTCTTTCTGCATGCAGTATTTCTTGTTTGGACAAGTGTGTGGCGAGTTCGGCGCGTGCTTCAATGGCATCCTTATATTCCATAGCTGCTGAAATTTCATACCACATATAAGCTTTTTTCCTGTCTATTTCTGTGCCATGGCCTTCTGCATGGGCTAGACCAAGCAGGTACTGCGCTGCCGGAAGACGTTGTTCCGCGGCCCGTTGAAGCCAATGAAGTGCCTTGGAATTGTCTGGTTCAACACCATCTCCCTTGATGTACATAAGCCCAAGCGCTAACTGTGCTTCAGCAACTTCATTATTGGCTAGTTTTTTATACCAAAATGCCGCTTTCGACAGGTCCTGAGCGATGCCTTCACCAACGTGATAGCGGTTTGCCAAGTCTGCCTGGGCCAGAAAATCACCGTTATTGGCCTTTTCTATAATCTGCTGCAATTCAGTGCTGTTGAGTGGCTGGGCCGTAGCTGTATTTACCAGCATCAATGTGGCGAGCATCAAACCTGATGTAAGGCGGCTAATAATTGATGACATGTGTTAATAATCCTTAAATTCACAGCTTGGGCAGCGGATTATATTTGATTAAGCCGTGCGACCCAAGTAAGTCTGTCTTGTTAATCAGTAAAACTGCTGAACTAGCCTAAACAACTTGTATTCATTGACAAAAGTTCGTATCGTTTTGCCTTATGTCTTTTCAATGGATGGATAATTATGTGGCGTAGCCTGGCAATAATCTTCCTGATTCTGGCCGGTAGCCCAGCCTCAGCAGCCGACACCTATCAAACTAAACGCCTTGTTGAGGATGGTATTCATGATCCTGCGAATGAAACCATTCAGATACTGCAAGAGCCTGTAGAGGCAATGATTGATTTTCCGCTGGATAGAAGAGGCCGGGTTGACTGGGTCAGGGCGCTTCGAGATGGAAAAATCAATCCGCGTCGCAGTCTGAGTGGTGATGAGTTTGGTGGCGAAATGATGCTGGAAACGGATATGGACATCATCATGAAGCAGACCTCCAATATGCCGCATGTCAGATTTCCCCATTTAGCCCATACGGAATGGCTGACCTGCAACAATTGTCACCCCAAAATTTTTCAACCACAGTATGAAGCAAACCCTGTAACGATGGAGAAGATACTCAAGGGGGAGTTTTGTGGTCGTTGTCACGACAAGGTCTCATTCAGTCTGTGGACGTGTGAACGTTGTCATAGCGTGCCACATAAAAATTCAGCAGAGGCTTTTATTGAATTAGACAAATAATCTGCCTAAGCTTCGCCAGCGATTGGCGCGTTTTATTTGTCGTGAAAATTCACTGAACTCCAGCCCCAGATTGTTCTCAAGATTAGTTGCAATATTATTTACATTGGCTAGCTGTAGCGTAGCTTTATTCGTGGTCGAAAAAATGATGACATTGCCTCTATCAGGAACCGGTAGGTTTAAAACGTTGTAGTTAAAGATGTGTTCCATCGTTTGGTTGATTTCATGTGAGTGGTCATTTTTGCTATTCCATAAGTTTGTTGCTGCAACACCTGTTTCATTCAGACGTTCGGCACAATGTTCAAAGAACTCAAAAGATTTAATGCTTTCTGATACTCCATCGTGGTTAAAGGCGTCAATATATATCAGGTCATATTGTTGGTAACGACCATTTTGATTACGTAAGAATCGTGACGCATCATCTATAAAGATCTGCATGCGCTCATCTTCAGGCAGGTTGAAATAAGTATGGGCTATTTTGACAACGTCAGCCCTGATTTCAACTATGTCGACTGAACAGTCGGGATAATGTTGCAATAAGAACTTTGCAATCGAACCACCACCAAGCCCGATCATCAATATTTTCTGTGGTTGAGGTTGAAACAACAGACTTGCCATCATTGCCCGTGTATATGAAAGCACTAAGCGACTCGGCTGAAAAATATCCATGCAACTTTGTTTGGCATCATTGCCAAAATATAGTGAACGGCTATGTTGGTTTTGGCTGATTTCGATGACACCATCGTCACTAGATTTTCGATAGATTATATGTTCAGGCATTCTAACTAATAGGTGTTGGTAGTTTTGCCGAAATTATACTTGATAAGAGTGTCAGCAACAAAAAAAGCCCGGCAATGCCGGGCTTTTAGACTGAGTGCTTTTTCTTCAGTTATAAAACAGATGTACGGCCCCTCTGTTGGCTTGACCAGCTGTCGATACTTAAAACATCAGCCTGATTGTCATTAGCCGGTAGAGTCTCACGCTCATTGCCCTCAATCAGGTCGCCGAGGCTAATCTGGCTGAGATAGTCATTAATGTTGTTACTTAATATCTGCCACAGTTGCTGTGTTTTTTGATGTCTCTCATCAAGCTTCATCACCTTTTCTTTGCCGGTAGACTCATCAACGGCATGAATGATTTCAGCGATAGTAATCTCGCTGGCAGGGCGAGAAAGTCTATAGCCGCCGCCTGGCCCGCGTGTACCAGTGACTAGTTTGGTTTGTCTTAATTTGGCGAAAAGCTGTTCAAGGTATGACAACGAAATCCCTTGAAACTCTGAAATGTCCGCCAGAGTTACTTTGTTGCCATTGTTAGCATTTAATGCGAGATCAAGCATTGCTGTAACGGCATAACGTCCTTTTGTTGAGAGCTTCATTGTCGCGCCTCCTAGTTAATGTTGTAGCTATGTAAAACCAATTTAAGTGTCTAACTAAATAATGGCAGCTGAGATGTGGTAATACAATGTACCAAACAGACATTTAACATGGTTTAACAATTGTGTGGTTTATATACCTTTTGTTAGTAGGGCGATAAGAGTTAAGGCATGGTTTTCTGCGTTAATAAACGTTCTATTGTGCTTTGTATAAACCAGCCCATGCGTACACCGAGTGATTTTTTTATGGTGTACGTAATTTCATATAGATCCTTGTCTTTTGCTTGTTCAAGCAAGTAATCATCACTGGTGATTAGCTCATCTACTAGTTTTAATTCCAGCGCACGCTTTGCGGGCCAATGTTCACCGGTTGCAATTTTATCGATATCAACGATTGGGCGATGCTCTTTGATAAAGTCTTTAAATAGGATGTGTGTGTCTTCTAACTCTTCTTTGAATTTTTCTCTAGCCTTGTCTGTGTTCTCACCAAACATCGTTAGGGTGCGCTTGAACTCACCTGCAGTCAGTTGTTCAAATTCAATATCATGTTTTTTTAGTAGGCGATGAAAGTTTGGGATTTGAGCAATTACACCAATGGAGCCAATCACCGAAAAGGGTGCGGCGATGATTTTAGTTGCCACACAAGCCATCATGTAACCACCACTGGCTGCTATCTTATCTACCGCAATTGTGAGCGGAATATTTTTTTGCGTCAGGCGCAACAGTTGTGAGGCCGCCAGTCCATACGCATGAACCAGTCCGCCGCCGCTTTGAAGGTTAAGGAATACTTCGTCGTCTGGGGTGGCAACAGTCAGGATTGCAGTGATTTCCTGTCTTAGTGAGGATAGCGGTGAGGCCTTGATATCACCATCAAAATTCAGCACATAGATTCGTTTACGTGGTTCCGATTTACCTGCTTTACGTTGTTTGGCTTCTGCTTTTTGAAATTTCTTTTCGGCTTTATCCAGTTTTTTGAGTTCATCTTTATCAAGCGTGTTTAGCTTGACGATTTCAGCCATGTCATCATATTTCTGATTGAGTTTTTTTACTTCCAGATGTTCTCGGCCCATGTCACGTCCACGCGTGGCCAGCAGGATGATTCCTGTAACAACTGCCATAATGGCAAAAACGATGGTGAGTGTTTTGGCCAGAAAAAGGCCATATTCGGCAAAAAAAGCAGACACCTGGGTACTCCTGATAGGATAAAAAAGGCAATAGTATAGTGTTTTGAATCTGGTTGCAGAATTGCGGGCAAATAAAAAGGCCTCTAGCTTTCACCAGAGGCCTTGATGAGCTAAACGGGAGGAGGTTAGCTCATGACTGTGGTCGCAACAACTGCCAGCACAGAAACAATGCAAGTCAATGGAATTAAAATCATCAGGTCGGAATCGTTAGCTCTTTTATTGCTAGTAGTAGACATGGTTTTCTCCCAGTATGTGTTTTTTTTATATTTAATGTTGATCATTCCAGTCGGGAATGAGTTTGAAATTTACTACATCTTTTAATAATAGTTAAGTGTTTTAGTAAAGAATTTATATAGCATTGGAAAATGACTTTTACTGGTTGCTTTGATGCTAAACTAATCCATTAACTATCATGTGCTTAGGAGTATTTATGAGTGACTTGGTGAGGTTTGGGGTCTCCATTGAGGAGGATCTGCTCAAGAGCTTTGATCAGGAAATTGAGAGAAAGGGCTATTCAAATCGCTCAGAGGCTATCCGTGATCTTATTCGTGAACAGATAGTGGCGGAAGAGTGGGAGTCTGATAAAGAAACCGTTGGGACAATCACGATTGTTTATGATCACCATACCCGTGACCTGTCGTCGAATCTGATCCATATCCAGCACTCATTTGAGGGGGATATAAAGTCTGTACTGCACATCCATCTAGATCACCATAACTGCCTTGAAGTTTTGGTGGTATCAGGAAAAGGGCGTTTACTACAGCAATTTGCGGATCAGCTGGTGAGTATAAAAGGCGTAAAACACGGCAAGCTGACCATGACGACGATGGGGGATGCCATCCCGACAAAGGGTGCCCACCACCATCATGATTCGGATTTGCCGCATACACATAAATAAAAAAGGGCGCGGCTGATTAAGCCGCGCCCTGTTCATATTTTCAATGTTTTACTGGTCTAGAAGGCAACGGCCAGCTGAAGAGTGGATGTTGAACCATCTTTGCCTGTACCACCATCTGCAACGCTATAGTCGTCATCCATAGCATGTTCATAACTCAGAGTTGTGTTCTCAAAGATCTCATGTGAGATAGAGAACAGGAGTCTGGTTTCTGGCAAGCCAAGTGAAAAAGCTTCGTCGGTAGTCTGGTAGCCAATTGCTGCCGATCCCCAATCATATGCATAACCCAGTTCAATATTCGTTGCCGATGGTGCAGCACCTTGGGCTTTAAAGGCCAATTCAGCGGCTTGAAAACTGTCTGATTTTACATGCTCGGCGATAAACGAAAGCGCATCTCTGTTATAGATCCAGTGGAAGGCAAAGCCGCTGACATAGCTTTGCAGGGTGCTGATATTGTTGCCGGCAACATTTGTATTGCCGGTTAAATTTCCAAAGATGCCGTCTGTATCACCAATACTGCTGATGTAGTCCAAACCAACATCAAGTGTGAACTTGTCGCTTTCAAAAGATTTGCCAATCGAAACACCAAAATGTTCGATAGTATCTTCGCCATTAAGTGCCGTTGATGTTTCGATGCTGTCACCATTAAAGATGTAGACAGCACTATGGTAACCGTCACGCTCAAAACCTAGTTGAAGCGCAGATTCACGTGTTTCACCCATCTGGAGTGTTAACGGGTCAGAGACCATGTTGCTTTCATAATTACCGAATGGGATATACATCTGACCTGCGCTAATGTTCCAGCCATTGCCCATATCAAGGCTGATGATGCCTTCATCGACTTCAAGCGGGGTGTCATCTTCTTCATGAATCAGTGAAAGGTGGCCACTGACGCGGTCGTTAATTTTACTGTCGATCGCCAGTTCAACCGTGGCCAGGGTGATGTCACTGGTTTTTACTTTGTTGTAATCACTGCCAAAACCGGCTTCAACTTCGATTGCGCCGCTAATTTCAAGGTCAGTCGCGTGAGCGGGGGCTGCCATTGTAAGCGCCAGCAAAGCTAAAGGGCTGTATTTCATTGTTTTCATTTATATATTCCCCAATTTTTTATGTGATTTGTTGATTCAAACCGTATCATAATTTTTGTGCTGAATCTTACTTGGCTAACTTCCAAATAACAATAATTCTTATTTGTAAGTGTGCAATGGCACTAAAATTAAAATCATGCTACATTTTATAAAATCGTAGCACGATAGAATGTTGAGTGCTACAGGACTGATCTGATTAAGCGCGATAAGCGCTCAAACGCTATATTACGGAGTCATTAATGAAAAACTTAAAATTATCTTTAGCTGCAGTTGGGATGTTAATTCTAGGTCAGGCGAACGCCCATTTCCAGATGATTATCCCAGCCGATGATATGGTCAAACAGAATGAGCCAAGGAAGCTTGGTCTGAATTTGATGTTCTGGCATCCATATGAAGGTATTGGCATGAACATGGTTGCACCACAACGTTTTGGTGTTGTGATTCGCGGTAAAGATGAAAGCTTATTGCCTGCACTCACGCCCGCCAAGATGAAGGATATTGAAGGTAATAGTTTCTCTATATATAAAGCGCAGTACAGTTTAAAGCGTCCCGGTGATCATGTTTTTTATGTCGAACCCAAACCCTATTGGGAAGCAGCGGAAGAGAGTTTCATTATTCACTATACCAAGGTGGTGGTGAATGGCTTTGGTATGGAGGAGGGCTGGGATAAAGAGCTTGGCCTGAAAACAGAGATTGTGCCACTGACACGTCCTTATGGTCTTTGGACTAATAATGTCTTTCAGGGCGTCGTTAAGGTTGATGGTAAACCTGTTCCGTACAGTGAAGTAGAAGTTGAATTCTATGCTGAGGGTAAACCTGTTAACCCTCCTGCTGATCCGATGATTACCCAGGTGGTCAAGGCTGACCAGAATGGTGTTTTTACCTATGCCATGCCTAAGGCCGGTTGGTGGGGTTTTGCAGCGCTGAATGAGGACGATAAAACCATGGCTCATGATGGCAAGGATTACCCGGTTGAGATTGGCGCCGTACTTTGGCTAAAAACTCATGATATGAAATAAGAGGCTGTCGCCAGTCCGACCATTTTTCACCTAGAGAGCTTTTAATGAACATGACTAATATGAAGAGATATTTTGTCTCTACCTTGCTTCTGCTTAGTTGTCTTGCTGCGCCGCAGGCTTTTGCCCATAAGGTAAATCTGTTTGCTTATGTCGAAGCTGACGAAGTATATGTCGAGGGTTATTTTGTTGATGGCAAAGCGGCACAAAACAGTAAGGTTCAGGTGTTTGGGCCAAATGGTGAGTTGCTGGTAGAAGGCATTACCGACGATCAGGGCCAGTACCGCTTTGCCGTGCCACAACGCACTGATCTAAAGATTGTTGTTAATGCCGGTATGGGGCATCAAACAGATTTTCTGCTTGCAGCGGCAGATCTGAATAAGGTCGAGCCTAGTGACGCTGTGCCGGTCCAATCTAACGAGGTAGTTCCTGATCCATCGCAAATAGATAGTCAGGCGGTGGAGCCTGGCAACATGAATAATTCCGAGCTTGATGTTGTAGTGCGCAAGGCTGTTAATGAGGCCATTAAACCGTTGGTACGTGAATTATCTGCGGCGCAGCAAAAAGCTTCTCTCAGCAGTATTATTGGCGGTGTCGGTTACATTATTGGATTTCTAGGATTGTTTGCCTTTTTCAAGGCGCGTCAAGCCACAGTCAAACCTGATTCTGACAAGTAGATTGTATGATCTTGTTTGGTAGCATCAATATAATCTACGTGCTACGCTCGCTCAGGATTTGATGGAGTAGTTTTATGCATATCGCCGATGGAATTGTCTCAGGCCCGGTTATCGCAACTGGCTTTGGGGTTACTGCATTGCTGGCCGCTGCCACCATGCGCAAAGTAGACCTTGAAGAGATTCCCAAAATTTCTGTAGTGACGGCGGTCTTCTTCGTTGCCAACTTTATTCACATCCCCTTGGTTGTCGCCAGTATTCACCTTATATTAAACGGCCTGGCCGGGGTGATTCTCGGCAAACGTGCCTTTATGGCAATTATGCTGGGGGTTGTACTACAGGCCTTTTTTGGCTTTGGCGGTGTCTCGGTAATTGGTGTGAATAGTGTCATGCTCGGTGGTGGCGCCTTGCTTGCCTATGGTGTCTGGCAGTGTCGTCATTTTGTTTCTATTCCTAATAAAGAAGTTGTGTTTGGTTCGCTTGCCGGCGCTATGGCGATCTTCTTCTCCGGCTGCATTCTGGCGCTTTCTCTGGTCACAACAGGTGAGGCCTTTATGACCGCAGCCAAGCTGGTGTTGGGCTATCACGTTATCTTGATGCTACTTGAGGGTGCGGTCACCGGTGCCTGTGTTGGCTTTCTGCTAAAAACCAAACCTGATCTATTGTCGGGTCAGCGTAGCAACAAAGCAGGATAATTCGCCGTGTCACTGGATATTGATAGACATGCCCATGTTGAATCATCGATTCAACGTTGGGACCCGCGTTTTAAAATTGCATCGATGTTGTTGCTGATTTTATGTCTGGCACTGGTTAAAAGTATCCCGCTGATATTGTTTGGCCTGCTCTTGTCTATTGGTATGTTGCTTGTTTCCCGGATTCCCCTGGATTTTATCTTTCAAGGATTAAAGGTAGTCGTAATCTTCCTGTTGCCTTTTTTTATTATCTTGCCGCTGAGCTATCCTGGTGAAACTGAATCCTATTTTCTCGGCATGCCATATGCGATTGAGGGCTTCAGGCTTGCCCTGTTAATTGTGATCAAGGCGATTGCTATTGTCCTGGCTGCCTATGTGATGTTTGGTTCGCGCCGCTTTGATGTCAGCATGATTGCCCTGCAGCATCTGAAATGTCCAACGCTGGTGGTACAGATGATGTTGTTTACCTATCGTTTTATTTTTCTGTTTCTGGCCGAGATGCGACGCATGGACACGGCCATGAAAGCCCGCGGTTTTATCAAAAAACCTGATCTCTATACCCTGAAGATTTTGGGAGGTTTTGTTGGTACCTTGCTGATTCGCAGCTTTGAACGTACGGAGCGGATTTACAAAGCGATGTTGTCCAAGGGTTATCAGGGTGAGTTGCATACGCTGATTGAATTTAAGTCTGAGCCAAAAGATTTGATTAAGGCTGGAGTAGTTGTTTTGTTAGCTATTACCATTTTTAGTCTGGACATGATGACGATTTTCACCAATGCCGAGCAGGCCTGGTTCTAGGATAGTGATGAAGATGGATAAAGAGATTGCCATTCACGTTAAGGATGTCTTTTTTACATACCCCGATGGCCATGAAGTGCTTAAGGGAGCCGGTTGTGAAATAAAGGCCGGTGAAAAGGTCGCCTTGATTGGCCCTAATGGTGCCGGTAAATCGACCTTTATGAGCCTGCTGAACGGCGTTGCCTTGGCGACACAAGGCCAAGTGAGTATCGGCGGTCTGGACGTCACAAAAGACAACCTGAAACAGATTCGGCGTAAGGTTGGCGTGGTTTTTCAGGATCCCGATGATCAGCTGTTTTGCCCGACTGTGTTCGATGATGTTGCCTTTGGACCGTTGAATCTTGGGCTGCCCAAACATGAAATTGAAGAACGTGTCGCCGAGGCTTTGGATACTGTTGGCCTGACTGGTTTTGAAGAGCGATCATCTTTCCATCTTTCGTTTGGTGAACGAAAACGCCTGGCCCTGGCAACGGTATTGTCGTATCAGCCGGACATACTGGTGTTTGATGAGCCGTCTACCAATATGGATCCGCTCAATCGGCGCAAACTGATTCAATGGCTGGCCGAGTCTGACAAAACTATTCTTCTCTGTACCCATGACCTGGATATAGCTCTGGATGTTTGTGATCGTTGTCTGGTGCTTGCAGATGGCTACTTTGTTGCTGATGGACAGGCATCTGATATTTTATATGATCGTCATCTGCTTGAAGAAAATCATCTTGAGTTGCCACTTGCGCTGATGACCCATGAACTTCTGCATGAGAAATTAAGCACGGGTCAAATGGATGATGAACATAAGCGCATCATTTCAACATTTCTCCATGCCCATCGTCATAGTCATGGCCCGGATGGGGATGAACACGTCCATATACATTTTCACCCTAGTGAACCTGGACACGAGCATCATGATGGTTCCATTGATCACACCGTCGGCAGTTTAAAGATTAAACTTGATGATGTTGATGGTCATGACCATACTCACCACGACCACGACCACGACCACGACCACGACCACGACCACGACCACGACCACGACCACGACCACGACCACGACCACGACCACGACCACGACCATAGTCACAA
>Ga0316192_10000590_pt1 | contig 26612 bp, 29 predicted proteins | sample MerIslwburrow_MG_FD_204931 | JGI IMG/M metagenome (GOLD analysis project Ga0316192, IMG submission 204931) | Coastal sediment microbial communities from Maine, United States - Merrow Island worm burrow | ecosystem: Environmental > Aquatic > Marine > Coastal > Sediment | place: USA: Maine...
ACTGAACATATCCAGAAGAACAGTTGAGTACCCATTACCAATTTCAAAGCTTAATTCCCGAAGATCATCCCTCTCTGAAAGGTCATTTCCCGGGGAATCCTGTTGTGCCGGGTGTTGTAGTGCTGGAATATGTTGCTCAGGCACTGACAGCCTGGCAGCCTGGATTGATAGTTGTTGAATTCCCAGCCGTAAAATTTCTTCAGCTACTAAGACCTGGTCAGCTGTTCGAAATTAGATTGCAACAAAAAGAAGCGCGCAGATATAGTTTTGAATGTGACTGTGCCCGTCAGATTATAGCTTCTGGTACGTTGGTTTGTAGGATGCTATGAGTAGTGACTGGGTCAAGCAGAAAGAACGTGGTTCTCCTTTTGCACTGCGTTTAATCCTCTGGATTGCACAGAATCTTGGGCGTAGTTTTGCACGTATTGCGCTCTATCCCATTACGCTCTACTTTCTGTTAATGGCAAAGCCACAACGTAGTGCCTCACGCCGATATCTTGGTCGTATTCTTGATCGCCAAGCCACGCTATTTGATGTGGCACAACATATTCACTGTTTTGCTTCCACCATTCTTGACCGGGTTTTTCTCCTGGCTGATCGTAGTAGTGAGTTTGATATTCAGCGTAACAATCCAGAAGAGATTTATAGATTGCTTGATCAGGGACAAGGCTGTCTTCTACTGGGTGCTCATCTTGGTAGCTTTGAAGTGCTGCGTGCGCCCGCAATCAATGAGCGTAAAATGCCACTGAAAATTCTGATGTACCCCAATCACAATGAGCAGATCTCAAAGATATTTATGGGGCTCAATCCAGAAGTTGCACAGAGCATTCTTCCGTTGGGGCAGACTGATACTATGCTAAAGGTGGCCGATGCTGTTGCAGAGGGCAAGGCAGTGGCTATGCTTGGGGACCGAGCAATGGGTAGTGAAAAATCAGTTAGCTGCCATTTTCTAGGTAAAACAGCTCAATTTCCTGCTGGCCCTATGCTATTGGCATCCGTACTGAAGGTGCCGGTGATTCTTTTTGTCGGCCTGCATATGGGTGGCAACCGGTATGAGCTCTATTTTGAGAAGCTTGCCGATAGCGTGGTGATTGACAGAAAGCAACGTGATGTCGACCTACAACGATGGATGCAGCTCTATGCAGATCGTTTGGAACACTATGCCCGTAAAGCACCTTATAATTGGTTCAACTTCTATGATTTCTGGAATGAGGATGCGTAGCCTGCCATACAGCCCGTTTGCACTCTTTTTGTTACTGACTGTTGCAGTTCAAGCCTCAGCAGAAGAGTGGAATCGTATGGAGTTGATGATGCTATTGGCAACTCCGCAGGGTAGTGAGCAGCACTATACAGAAACAAAGGAGCTGGCCTTTCTTGAGACATCGGTTGTTTCACAAGGGCGACTTGTTTTCACTCCTCCTGACCAATTGCTGAAGCAGGTTGAGAAACCTGATGTGAGTCGCTATGAGATTACTGGCGACACCATGACAATCAGTCATCCCGGAGAAGCTAACCAAGTTGTCAATATCGACACCCACCCCCTGCTACGCACCTTTATTGATACCCTGCGAGCAATTCTGGCTGGTGATCTAAAGTCATTGGAACACCACTATTCACTCAAATTAACAGGTACACGTAGTGCATGGCAGCTGCACCTTAGCCCGCTGGATAGCCAGCTTGCTACATTGGTTGAGTCATTAATAATCAATGGCCAGGGTAAACAGATCAATCAAATGATTACACAAGAGCAGGGCGGCGACCGAACAACACTAACGTTGCATGACAATGGTGGATAGACGTCAACTTATACCACTCCTAATCTGGGTGTTTTTTGTTGTGCTTACCTTTGCCTGGCTGACGGCAAAGGTGCCAATACGTTCTGATCTCTCTCTCTTCCTTCCAGTAAGTAGTGATCCTGCTGAGAAGGTGATACAGCAAAAGCTGCGAGAGGGTGTGGCCTCACGTCTAATTTTAATTGGCATTGATGGTGGTTCGCTAAAGCAGCGTGTTGAAGCAAGTCGTCATTTACGACAAGCGCTGCTCAAGCTTGAGTATTTTGAGCGGGTAGAGAATGGCACGGTGGAGTCTCTACAGATTGATCCACTACTGTTTGAATACCGTTATCTGTTAAGTAAAAAGAGTGAGGCGACACTTTTTACCCCTCAAGGATTGGCTCAGGCACTTGATAGGCGCATGCAGGAGCTGACTGCCCCTTACCCTTCACCCTTCAAACAACAACTGCCACAAGACCCAACAGCTATCTATCCGGCGCTGCTCAAACAGTGGTTGCCACCATCCCGCCCGAGCAGTGTACAGGGTGTTTGGTTCTCAGCTGATCAGCAACGCGCACTGCTGATTGCTGAAACAGAAACCAAAGGAATGGAGATAGATAGCCAGCAGCAAGCTCATAATATAATCCAACAAGAATTTCATAAGATCGACAGTAGCGGTCAATTAAGATTGCAGACCAGTGGACCAGGAGTATTTGCTGTTCACTCACGAGAGGTAATTCGGAGTGAGTCAAAGCTACTGAGTTTGATCTCATCCGCTGCCATTATTCTTATCCTATTACTGGTCTACCGCTCATTACGCATTACCATTCTGGCGGCAATGCCGCTGATTACTGCCATGCTCGCTGGTAGCGGCACTGTTGGTTTGCTGTTTGGTGAACTACACGGCATTACATTGGCCTTTGGTATTACCTTGTTGGGCGTCACCATTGACTACCCGATTCATCTCTTCAGCCATCTTAAAAAAAATGAGCTACCTTTGCAGGGTCTGATGCGGATATGGCCAACGTTGAGAGTGGGGGTCATTACCACCTGTATCGGTTACCTGGTAATGGCAACAACTGATTTTCGCGGCCTCAGTCAGCTGGGTGTTTTTACCATCGGTGGCTTACTTGCAGGTGCGTTATGTACCCGCCTGCTATTACCAAGGTTGATGGGAGAAGGCTGGCAGCTGACCATAGATACAGGTGTTGGCCAGATTCCACGGTTAGGTCGATTGCCAGCAAGTGTGATGCTTGGAGTGGGCCTATGCTCTCTGCTCTTTCTCTTTATGCAACCAACATCAATTTGGCATGATGACATGTCATCGATGAGCGCATTGCCAAAACAGTTGTTGAAACTTGATCGGGAGATGCGAGTGCAACTTAATGCACCGGAGGCGGGGCATCTAATTATTCTGCATGATCCTGATCTTGAGAATATCTTGCAGCAAGCGGAAGAGTTGGAGGACGGTTTAAAAGATTTGGTCAAGTCCCAAGCCATTGCCGGCTTTAACCTGGCCAGCAACTATCTACCCAGTCTAAAGCGACAATTGGAACGACGTGCTGCATTGCCATCAAATGCACAATTGAAAAGCAATCTGGAGCAGGCGCTCACAAATCATCGCTTCCGCAGTAATCTCTTCGGCCCTTTTTTACAGGATGTGGCAGATACACGAAACCTTCAGCCACTTAAACTAAAGCAGTTAACAGAGACATCGTTGGAGCAACAACTGGCCAACCTATTAAGCCACGAGGGTGATGAGTGGTTTCTGATGGTTCCCCTCTATGGCGTTAATAACTCTGCGGCAATTGAGCAACTAACAATACAAGCCAATGACTCTTCAGCACGTTACCTTCAGCTTGGCGAAGAGGGTAAGCGCATGGTCATTGGGTTCCGTGAGGGGGTTTTCTCCAGGATAGGCTGGGGTGTACTGGCCATGGTGCTATTGTTATCGATCAGTCTGCAATCAGGCCGTTCAGCACTGCTGGTTCTGCTGCCGGTTATGCTGGCTGTTACTTTAACTGTTGGTCTGTTGGTGTTGCTGGGTGAAATGCTGACGATATTTCATCTGGTTGCATTGATGTTGGTAGTCGGTATTGGAATTGATTACAGCCTCTTCTTCAGTCGGCAAGAGCTAAGTGAAGAGGATGGCCGACGGACATTTCATGCATTGGCTGTCTGTGCCATTTCAACTGCTACGGTATTCACTATCCTGGCCAGCTCAGAAATCCCGGTATTGAGAGCCATTGGCCTGACAACCGCGATTGGTGTTGTGGGCAGTTTTATTGCATCTATGTTACTTGCTCGTCAGTTTGGCACAACTGTTGAGTAGCCGTCGATTTCAAGCAACAGATCTTGGCGGCAGATATCAGCTTGCAGATAGATTCGAGGGGTTTCAGGTTTAAACAGTGTATTGATCTGCTCATCAATTTGAGCAAGCTCCTCAGTCTGGCGTAGATAGATCTTGAGAAGCATGTGCTTCTGTAGCTCCTCTGCTGAGGTATTAATCTGCGCCTCTGTTTCCTTCAGTAACTGTTTGATATTGCGCGCACTCTCTTTTAGCTGGCCAACACAGTCATTTACATGACGGGTCTCATGCCCCACCACGCTTGCAGTACCGGAGATATAGAGATCACTCTGGCCGCCCCAACATTTCAACATGGCACGTGAGAAGCTGGGACTTTTGGGGCTATAGATTGAAGGATAATGAAAAGCGCTGACCTGTCTGGGATTCTCAATCTGCACGCCTGGGGTTTTGCTGGCTAGAAAGTAGATGAGAAATCCGGGGGAGTGACTTCCAATCGCGGTGGCTGCAGGTAGTCGGTTTTCAAACCCTTCATTTTTGGCACAAGCACGATGGCGGCCGATGCAGAAGCTTTTGTATCGTTCCTGCTGACCCTGCTCCTGATTTATGTTTGGAAAATAGTTCCAGATGCGGATGAGATGAGGGTAGCCCTGTTGCTCTGTCACATCGAGCAGTGATCGATAGGCCTGTTCACTAAGCGCCCCTAGATTAGATGAGGCATCCTCATCAAGCAGCATGTGGCCAAACAGCATATCGCCTACTGTACAAAAAGTAATGCCCTCTTGCTGATGCCAGCTGATAGTGTGTTTGGTACGCCAGACCTCGATCCATGTTTGCGTGTTAAGCTGAGGAAGGCCGACACTGATTTTTGCCCCCCCAGCTTGTGAAGCGCTTGCTGAATCAGCAAAGCAGATCAACGCCATCACACTAGGGTCGCTAGCTAGCGTTGCAGCTGACTCGGCAGGGAGATAATCAATCTGAAGCGTATCTCCGATAATTGTTGTTGGGCCTGCGGTTGGCATCACAAGATGTAGGGGTTGTCTGAAATAGCCACAAAAGGTTTGTGTGATTGATAATGGTGCGATATTTTAACCTAAAAAAGCAGCTGGAATTATAGAAGAGCAACTCAGGCGCTAAAATGTGGTTTTTAGCTAGATTTATACGAAGACATAACCCCCTCTGTAACTTAGACAATGCAATAGCCAATACAAAAGGAAGCAAATGATGATGAATAAAAAAATGGTTTTCTCACCTTATTTTACCGTGCTGCTGCTGGCACTGTTTTTATCCGGTTGTGCAGGTACCGTTAAAAATATGCGAACTGTGCCACTTGATGAAGTGGTTACAGCTCCAGAAGAAGGGAAATCAAGAGTTGTATTCATGCGGCCATCAGGCATAGGTTATGCCATTCAATCTAGCGTATTTGAGATAAAAAAAGATAATCCTTCACTTGTTGGCATTGTTGCAGCAAAGAAAAAGCTCTCTTACTCAGTGGAGCCAGGAAAGCATCTCTTTATGGTTGTCGGTGAAAGTGCAGACTTTATGTACGCTGAGCTGCAAGCAGATAAAACCTATTATGCGCTGGTTACACCGAGAATGGGGGTTTGGAAAGCTCGCTTCTCTCTTAAGCCCGTACATGCTGGTGAACTGAACTCTGCTGAATTTAAAGAGTGGCAAACAAGTGGTGAATGGGTAGAAAAATCTCCTGCATCTGATAATTGGGCAAATGCTAATATGGCCAGTATCCAATCAAAATATAAAGAATATTATGCAGATTGGATGGAAAAAGGCGCATCTGAGCGGCCTAAGCTATTTCCCCAAGACGGACAATAGCAATACTGTGACCAGCAGCGGCAACCATTATAAAAAATGACAGGCTCTCGCTTGCTGCTGGTCTTTATCCCGCTTTATCCACTGGCCCTCCATTTTGGTATTTTTGCAGGTTCGGTGACGCCAGGTATTTTGGTTCTTTCGGTACTGTTGTTATTGAGCGGTAGTGGGCTGCTGGTGAAGGGTGCCCGCTCTGGATGGGGGCTGCTCGTGCTGGGTGCTAGCCTGTTGGTTTGTCAGGCTTACTATCAGCCGGCAGCTCAGATAATGCTCTTTCTTCCGCCTATTCTGATTAACCTTCTGCTCTGTTTTCTTTTTGCCCGGACATTAAGTACGGGGTCAACTCCACTGATTAGCACCTTTGCCAGAATAGCGCATGGCCATGAGCTGGATGAAGCAGCTCAGCGTTATACACGTGCTGTGACCCAATTGTGGGTTGGTGTTTTTACTCTGCTTGCCTTGGCCTCCTTTCTGCTTGCACTCTTTGCACCGCTAGAGATCTGGTCACTGTTTACCAATTTTATTAATTACATTCTGGTTCTATTGGTCTTTTTTATCGAGTATCAGGTTAGAATTCGCCATCTTTCACACCTCGATCATCCAGGTTTTATTGGTTTTATGCGGCTATTGGGCAAAATTAATCTGCGTTCACTGTCACAATCATGAGTAGGCACTTTCCGTTATTTCAGCATGCAGCAACTGATGTGCTGGCTTGGCATAAGGGCGGGGCAATCACAGCCGCCACTTTTCTGCATGATGCACTGACACTGGCAGAGTCACTGCCTGAGAAGAGCTATCTGTTTAATCTCTGCGAGGATCGCTACCACTTTATGGTGGGGTTTGCTGCTGCGATAATAAAGGGGCAGATTAATCTCCTGCCGCCAAACCGTACTCCTGACGTTATCAATGGATTGGCTGGTGAATACCCGAATAGTTATTATTTATCCGAAGAACGAATAGCCGGGGTTGAGCTACCGTCAGCCCAGTTGCAGATAGAACAAGTTGAGCAAGACTGCATTGACCATGTTCCGGCCATTGATGAAGAGCAGCTTATCGCCATTGCATTTACCTCGGGCAGCACTGGAACACCGAAGGCCAACCTCAAATACTGGAAAGAGCTTGTCCTTGGGGCAGATAAAGCGATCTCCCGTTTCAATATTAAGCCAGGAAAGGTCTCGGCCATAGTCGCCACTGTGCCGCCTCAGCATATGTATGGATTGGAAACCAGTGTACTGGTGCCCTGGCGTTCAGGCGTGATGGTGCATACAGGTCGGCCATTTTTTCCCGGTGATGTAGTTGAAGAGTTGAGATCGGTATCTGGCCCGCGTGCATTGATAACAACACCACTGCATCTGCGTGCTTGTCTAAAAGCGGGTTTAAACTGGCCTGAGGTGGAATTTATTATCTCAGCTACGGCTCCTCTTTCACCTGATTTAGCACAACAGGCTGAAGAGGTGTTGGAGACGCGGGTAATGGAGATATACGGTTGCACTGAAGCTGGCTCTATTGCATCCCGGCAGACGACACATGATAAATGCTGGCGACTCTATGATGGGATGTCGCTAACCTTCTCTGGTCGCGCTGGTTATTTAGAAGGCGATCATCTACCTCAACCTGTGCCATTGAGTGATCAGATTGATATTATTGATCAGCAGCATTTTGCTCTATTGGGACGACATGAAGAGATGATCAATATTGCAGGCAAGCGGGCGTCTCTTGGCGATCTCAACCATAAACTGAATGCTATTGCTGAAGTGGAAGATGGAATCTTCATTATGCCCGATGCTATGGGTGCTGATACTACTCGTCTGGCTGCCTTTGTCGTTGCGCCCACATTGGATGAAGCAGCGGTTTTACAGCGTTTGAAGAACGGGATAGACCCGGTTTTTCTACCGCGTCCGCTCTATAAAGTGAATGCCTTGCCACGCAATGAGACAGGAAAATTACAGCGGGCAGCTTTGTTGCAGCTGCTTGAAACCCAAAAAGCAGGCCGATAATCCAGGCCATTGGATTACAGAATAAATAAAAAGGTGTGAGGGAATATCCTATGTCAGAACAACAAGTTGATGTATTAATAATTGGAGCAGGGCCTGCCGGAGCCAGTGCCGCCTGCCTACTTCAAAAGGCGGGGCTTGATGTGCTGATTATTGAAAAACAGCAGTTTCCCCGTTTTGTAATTGGTGAAAGCCTGTTGCCACACTGTATGGATCTGCTGGATGAGGCGGGGCTACTTGAGGCGGTACAGCAACAGGACTACATCATTAAGCACGGAGCTGAATTTTTTCGTGGTGATGAGCAGTTTGCTTTCGACTTTTCCCAGCAATTCACTGAAGGATGGCGATACACCTATCAGGTGCCACGCGACCATTTTGACCAAACCCTGGCTCAGGCCACTGAAGCCAAAGGCATTCCTATCCGCTGGCAGCATGCGGTCACTGCTGTTGATTTTGCAGAGGATGGCAGCTCTGAAACTACCATTGAGGATGAGGCAGGCAACCGTAGCACCATCAAAGCCCGTTTCATTCTCGACGGCAGCGGTTATGGTCGGGTATTACCGCGCCTGCTGGATCTCAACGCCCCTTCACATCTGCCAACCAGAACGGCTCTTTTTACCCATGTCACCGGGGATATTCGCCCGCAAGGTGAGCGAGAGGGCAATATCTGGATCTGCATGCTGGATGATGAAGAGAATAGCTGGATGTGGATCATCCCCTTCGCCAATGGGAAAACCTCGGTTGGCGTTGTAGCCAGACCTGAATTTTTGGCACAGTTTCCGCAAGATCCAAATGAAAGACTGAAGGCACTGATTGATTCTATGCCTGCATCAAAGAGGCGCTTGGCAGAGGTTGAATTTACCTTTCCTGCCCAGCAGATCGAAGGCTACTCTATCTCGGTTAAGCAGCTCTCAGGGCCAGGCTACGCATTGATGGGTAATGCCACTGAATTTCTCGATCCTGTATTCTCCTCAGGTGTGACATTGGCGTTGGCCTCGGCAAATAGGGCAGCAAAAACGGTAATTCGGCAGCTCAATGGCGAGCAGCCAGATTGGGACAGAGAGTACGCTGAACACCTCATGATAGGTGTCGATACCTTTCGGGCCTTTGTGAATGCCTGGTATGACAACCGTTTCCCAACGCTTATCTTTAATGAGACAAAGCCTGTGAGCATCCAGAATCAGATCTGCTCGGTGCTTGCCGGCTATGTCTGGGATCAGACCAATCCCTGTATTGACCGGCCAGAGCGGGTGATTGATCTACTCTGCGAAAATTGTATGGCTTCTGCTTAGTTGTCCCTATGCTGATTAGTCCTATTCGTATTACGGCTTACACATTGACCAATGCGCTGGGTTCTGGTGTTGATGCTTCGCTGCATGCGCTCCAGTCTCGCCAAAGCGGATTGCGGCCCTGTAATTTTCAGGATGTCACACTGTCAACATGGATTGGGCGGGTAGATGGTATTGAAGAGCAGTCATTGCTCGCCACCCTATCCCGCTTTGAGTGCCGCAATAACCGCTTGGCTTATCTTGCTTTGCAGGCAGACGATTTCTGTGAACAGATCAATGAGGCTGTTAATCGGTATGGTGCGAACCGAATCGGCGTATTCATGGGTACCAGTACCTCTGGTATCGGTGCGACGGAAGAGGCCTATCGCCATCGTGATGAAGATGGTGAACTGTCTAATGATTTTCAGCCGACCACAACACATGTCATCTATTCGATAACTGATTTTGTTCGCAACTATTTGCAACTTAAAGGCGTTGCGCTAACGGTATCAACTGCATGCTCTTCAAGTGCCAAAGTATTTGCCACGGCCCAGCGCTATCTCGAAGCAGGGCTGTGTGATGCAGCAATTGTGGGTGGCGTTGACACACTCTGCTTGACCACGCTGTATGGTTTTAACTCATTGGATCTGGTCTCTTCTGATCGCTGTAAGCCCTGGGATACCAACCGTAACGGCATCAATATTGGTGAGGGTGCTGGGTTTGCATTGCTTGAGCGCGAACAGGCCGGAGGGGACGGAGCTAGGTTGCTTGGCTATGGTGAGAGCAGTGATGCCTATCATATGTCCACGCCACATCCTCAGGGCATGGGAGCCGCACTGGCGATGCAGCAGGCACTTGCACAGGTTGCAATCTCCGCAGATGAAGTGGGTTATATCAATCTACATGGCACAGCCACACCCACTAATGATGCCGCTGAGGATGCGGCAGTTATGCAGGTATTTGGCGACAAGACACCCTGCAGTTCAACCAAGGGCTGGACAGGACATACCTTGGGGGCTGCTGGAGTAATTGAGGCAATTTTTACCCTTATGGCGCTGGAGAATGGCTTGCTTCCCTGTAGCCTCAATACAGAACAACGGGACGAGGCACTGTCTGCCAATGTGTTGCTGGAAAATAAGCAACAAAATATCACCTATGCCATGAGCAACTCATTCGGTTTTGGCGGCAACAACTGTAGTCTGCTTTTTGGGCGTGACCTATGAAGCCGGTCTATATTGAAGCGATAGGTGTAATTGGCCCTGGCTTGGAGAGCTGGCAGCAAGCAACGGCTATATTGGCTGGTGATTGTGAATACCAAGCAAGTGAGCTGTCAGCATTGAAGCCAAATATGCTGAAGCCAAATGAACGCAGACGCACAACTCTAACTATCAAACTGGTACTACAAGCTGTACAGGATGCGCTTGCGTCGAATAGCTACGATGATCTCAGCACAGTATTTGTCTCATCGGACGGCGATATGGATGTAGTGGATCGCATCTGCCAGGCGCTCTGCCTGCCGGGTCGCCCAGTCTCACCGACCTTTTTTCACAACTCCGTACATAATGCCCCGGCGGGTTACTGTTCTATTGCAACGGGTTTTCATGCCGCCTCAACCAGTCTGTCAGGCTTGAATGGCAGCTTCGCAGTGGGATTGCTGGATGCGGCTGTCCAGGCTGTGATTGAGCAGCGACCGGTGATGTTGGTCTCGTATGATACCCCTTGGCCAGACCTTCTCTCCCGGTTTAAACCACAGCGATTGCCATTTGGCATGGCACTTGTTGTAAAACCACAGGTAAGTGAGCAGTCACTCGCTGAGCTAACTTTGCTACCCGGTGTGGCTGATGAGGAGAGCCAAATGGCTGACAATGAGCTGGAGCAGTTGCGTGCCAATACGCCAGCAGCCTGTAGTCTGCCTCTGCTGGAGGCTGTTGCCCAAAACCGCGCCGCTCGTTTGGTGTTGCCCTACCTTGTGGATGAACAGATTGCGGTGGAGATTCAGCCTTGCAACTAGTGCCCAGCCAGCTGATTCCTCATGCAGGAAGCATGTGTCTGCTTGAGCAGGTTGTGAGTTGGGATCAACAGGGTGTTGTCTGCTCTACGCAGTCACACAGGTCATTGGAAAATCCATTACGCAGCAATGAGCAACTGAACGCCATTCATGCAGTAGAGTATGGAGCGCAGGCAGTGGCAGTACATGGCGGTCTGCTGGCGCATGAAAAAGATGAAGCAATCAAACCAGGTTACCTGGCAGCGTTGCGCCAGATCCAACTCCATTGTTCTCGTTTGGATAATATACAATCCATGCTCGTTGTAGAGGCTACACAACTGCTCTCTGACGCAGGTAATCTAATGTATTCATTTACAGTGACAGCAGATGATCAACCTGTTGCCAATGGGCGGGTAACAATTGTTGTTCAACCGGAGGGTTCCACTTGAAAAGGGCACTAGTTACCGGAGGCAGTGGCGATATCGGCTCAGCTATCTGCCGACGATTGTCAGCTGATGGTTTGCATATCATTGTGCATGCCAACAGTAATCAGGCACGTGCTGATGAGGTTGTTGCTGAGATAAAAGCTTGTGGTGGATCAGCTGAAAATGTGCAATTTAATGTGGTGGACGGCGAGGCCACTGAGCAGGCTCTACAGCAGTTATTGGAAGCAGGGCCAATCCAGATTGTGGTCAATAATGCTGGTATCCATGATGATGCACCCATGGCAGGTATGAGTCGGGAACAGTGGCAACGGGTGATTGATGTGTCATTGAATGGCTTTTTTAATGTGACTCAACCACTGCTGTTGCCAATGATGCGCACTCGTTGGGGACGCATTATTACGCTCTCGTCAGTTGCCGGGGTGATGGGTAACCGGGGACAAGCCAACTATGCAGCAGCTAAATCCGGCCTGCACGGCGCCTCACGTTCACTGGCAGTAGAGATGGCCTCCAGAGGTGTAACGGTAAACGTGGTTGCGCCAGGCATCATTCAGGGCAGTATGTCAGAAGAGAGTTTCAATAGTGAGAGCATCAAACAGATGGTGCCAATGAAACGGGCTGGACAGCCAGAAGAGGTCGCTTCACTGGTCAGCTTTCTTGCCTCAGATGAGTCGAGCTACATATCAGCACAGATGATTTCAATTAATGGGGCAATGTGCTGAATGGATGCATCTGATTGCACTGTCGTTATTCCAGCCTTTAATGAGGCAGCAACCATACGGGCATTGGTGAAACGTGTTCTGTTGCAAGTGGAACAGGTTATTGTTGTGGATGATGGCTCAACGGATGGAACCAGCGCTGAGCTGGCCGATCTTGACGTTACTGTTTTAAATAATGCCCAGAATAGCGGTAAGGCTGCCTCATTACAGCATGGTTTTCGATATGCTTTACAGCAGGGATGCAAGGTCGTTATTACGCTAGATGGTGATGGGCAGCATGCACCGGAAGAGATCCCCCGTCTTTTGGAAGCTGCTACAGATAGGCCAAACTATATTATTGTTGCAGCGCGCCTGATCAATCGCGAAGCAGCTCCACCACTGCGCCTGTTTGCCAATAAGTTTGCAGATTTCTGGGTCTCTTGGGCATCGGGTTACCCGGTGGTCGACTCACAGTCTGGCTTTCGTCTCTACCCGGCAGCTCTGCTGGAAAATGTTGTGCAGATGGATTTCAAGGCAGAAGGCTTTGTCTTTGAAAGTAAGATTTTTATTGAAGCAGCCAAACAGCACTTTTATAGTGTTGTGGTTCCGGTGGAATCCATTTATTTGCCAGATCGAAGAGAGAGTCATTACCGGCCATTCTCTGATACATCCCGCATTGTTTTTATGATTGCCTGGCAGCTGTTTAAGCGAGCAGGATATCTGCCAGGTTTGCTGAAAGCCTTGGGTGTCTTGGCTGATCCACGTGAAGATTCATAGCGTATTACTGTTGTTTTAAGATTTAACTCAAAAATGAAAGGAGAATATTAGATGGTAAAAAAAACAGAGGTTAAGCAGATTGCATTTGCGTTGATGGCCGCAGCCATGTTGGTTTTGGTTGGGTGTAAATCAGCTCCGATCTATAACGTTTCAGATGCGCCAGTGGATGCGAATGCCAAAAATCTTACGACTGAAAATGTGAAGAAAGCGATTATCAGAGCAGGTGTAGGACTGGGTTGGCAGATCAAAGAGGCAGGGCCGGGTAAGTTGGTGGGTACCTTGCTTCTGCGCAAGCACATGGCAAAGATTGATATCCCATATTCAAAAGAAGGCTACAGTCTGCTTTACCGGGAAAGTAGCCAACTGAATTACAAACCAGAGACAGGGGAGATCCATAAAAATTATAATGGTTGGATTCAAAATCTGGATCGAGCCATTCAGTCCCAACTAATGGGACTATAACCAGGTGAGCAATATCCAGGGCAAGAGATGCCTCTTGCCCTGGATGTATATAGCCAATGCGCTTTGATTCTGAGCAAAGTGATATTGATTGGGATGGTCTCTGGACACTGCTGTTGTCTTTTCTGGTCATTATTGCCACTGCTGCAATCCCTCTCTTTCTTACCTATCTTCATGTCCTGCGAATTGCACGTAATAGCCCGGCCCACGCCGACTCCGGTGGTGGCTGTTTAGTCTTTGGCAAAAAGCTGATGAATGGATCGGTTGATAATGAATATCAACTGCGCCTTGAAAAAGCCTTGCAACTTATTCTTGAACAGCCGAGGCGTCTGGTTTTACTGCTGGGTGGCAGAACATTGGCAGATGCTCCAAGTGAAGCAGAGTCTGGACTCTTTTATCTTCAGCAATATGGCCTGCCTGAGCAAAACAATATCCGCCTTGAAGAGCAGTCAAAAAACACACTGGATAATCTGCAGAATGCACGGCAGATGTTGCAGAGAGAACAGATTAATCAAGTGGCTCTAATCTCCAACCGTTACCATTTAGCCCGCTGCCAGTTGATTGCCAACAGCTTGAAGATCAAGCATACCCTCTGTGCAGCGGAACCTGCTTTAATCATCAATGCTGTAACGCTGTGGAAGCTATTGATCGAAGCGGCCTATATCCACTGGTTTGTGGTGGGGAAAAACTGGGCGCGACTTATTGGAAACAGGCGAATGTTGGGGCGCGTTACCTGACTGCCAGCGTATGGACAGCTCTATCTGTAAAAAGAGCTTTCAGTGACAACCCCTTGCAGTGGGATGTCCCAGCTTTGTACGGGTAATTGATCAACTTTTTGACAATCATGTGCAATGCCAATCAGACAGGGTGATTGCCAATGGTTGCGTGTGTGAAGAAAGTTTAGCGTTCGGTCATAGTAACCCCCACCCATACCCAGACGATTACATTCAGTATCAAAAGCCACAAGCGGCATGAGAATAAGATCCAATCCCCATGGTTTTACAGGTGGGTATTTACGGTGATCAGGCTCGTTTATGCCAAAACGGTTTGGAATAAGTGTGTCACCCGGTTGGTATCTACAAAACCAGAGGCTGTACTTTGGGCCTTTGTGTATTACGGGCAGGAAGCACTCTTTACCCATACTGTGGGCGCGATTGAGGGTGGGGGTTAAATCTATTTCGCCATCTGCGCTGAGGTAAAAAGCAATGCGTTTGCTGCGCAAAAAAAGTGTTGAGTGGGTAAGCTGTTTTGCAACGTTGTTGCTGTGCAGTTTTTGTTGCTGAGCGGTTAAGGCTCTGCGTTGCGCACGTATTTGTTGGCGCAGTTGTTTTAGATTGTGCATTGAGTCTGATTGAACAGTGGTGCGAGATAAGCGGTGTCCCCCGCCTGTGTCGTTGCGAACCTTTGTTCTTGAACCTGTAGGTTCAAGTGGGATCACTGAGAGCGCATCAGGCTTTCCACTCGAGGTGGACATGCACAACAGCGCTACAAATTCGATCCCTGGGCATCAATTAGGCTCAAGAAAATACCCGGCCACTAACGGGCACTGCAGGGGACACCATAGGTATAAGGCTATACCCTATTGACTCAAAGTTCTAGTTGGTTTGTAGAATTTAATGCAATTTCAATTTTGCTTTGCAGGGCTTTGATTCGCTTGCCGGCGTTTTGGCTGCTGTTCTCTTTTTGGTTTTGCTGGCCTAAAAGCTCATGCGCGAGATTGAGCGCAGCCATGACTGCAATGCGATCTGTGCCGATGACTTTGCCATTGCTGCGGATCTCCCGCATCTTTTCATCCAGAAATCGGACAGACTCTAGCAGGGCCTCTTTATCGTCTGGTTCGCAGGAGACCCGGTAGTCTTTATCAAGAATGTGGACGATAACCGGAGTGGGGTCTTGCTTCATGATTCATCTTCCATGGATTTGAGGCGGGTAATAATGGCCTCAACCCTGGTTTTTGCGAGTTCTGTTTTTTCAATGAGGTCTGCACGTTCGGCAACGAGACTATCCTGCGCGGAACGTAGCGAACTGTTTTCATCTTTGAGTAGAGCGCAGGCTCGTATGAGCTCCTCAACCCGGACTTCGAGTTTTTTTAGATCGAACTCCATGGCATTGCTATCTTTTGTTTTATTCATAGGGCAAATATAGAGTGCACTAAGCAGTGGGTCAACGGTTTAGATGAGTGTTATCATTATATGCGCATCCTGGCAGGATGTAAGCTATTCCGTCACTTCTTCTGGATGACGGATATTTCCCAAACAACCTGAACTTATATCCCAATATGTCTGATTTTGAAATGATTGAACGACAGCTAGGGGCTGCAAAAGTAGATCTGAGTCCCGCTGAAGTGCAGGGGCTGCTGTGCGGTTTGCTATGTCATACAAAGGGAGATGCGCGAGGCAAATGGATCAATGAGCTGTTGGATGAGGGGTTACCATCGGCATCGCTTACAAAACTACAGACTGTCCTGGATAAAATATACTCCCAAACCATTGAGGCTATGAATGATCAGGAATTTGGTTTTCAACCACTGCTTCCGCATGATAAATGCTCCGTCACTGAACGAAGCCAGGCGCTGAGCACCTGGTGCCAGGGCTTTCTTTATGGCTTTGGGCTATCAACAAACAAAGTGGAAAAAGGATTATCAGACCTGAGCCAGGAGGCATTAAAGGATCTGACAGAGATTACCCGTATGGACACTGACTTGGTTGAAGAGAGTGATGAGAATGAGGCGGCATTCATTGAGCTGGAAGAGTTTCTACGGGTAGTGGTTATGACAATCTATGATGATTTAGCTGCACTGCGGGAAGCGCATTGATGACAGCCACAGAATTTAAACGCCGTCGTCGGCAACTGATGCGCATGATGGGGCCAAATAGTATTGCTATCCTGCCATCGGCCCCCGTGGCGGTACGTAATCGTGATGTGGATTATCATTACCGTTCAGACAGTGATTTCTACTACCTTACCGGATTTTCAGAACCTGAAGCGGTGGCGGTGTTGATCCCCGGTCGCAAGCAGGCAGAGTATGTTCTCTTCTGCCGTGAGAGCGATAAAAAGAAAGAGATGTGGGACGGCGCGCGCGCAGGTCAGGATGGCGCTTGTGAGCAGTATGGGGCAGATGACTCTTTTCCCATTGGTGATCTGAATGACATTCTGCCGCGTATGCTGGAACAGTGTGAGCGGGTCTTCTATGCCATGGGCTGCAACCCTGAATTGGATAAGAATTTGGGAGAGTGGGTTAATACACTGCGTAATGCCTCTCGCTCTGGCCTGCATGGGCCGTTGGAATTTGTGGCGGTGGATCATTATCTGCATGACATGCGGCTCTACAAAAGCCGCTCTGAGATTAAGGCGATGCGCACTGCCGCCAAGATCTCCGCCAAGGCTCATCAGCGCGCTATGCGGGTCTGCAAGCCCGGCATGATGGAGTATCAGCTGGAGGCGGAGATTATCCATGAATGTGCGCAACTGGGTGCGCGTTTCCAGGCCTATCCGGCTATTGTGGGTGGCGGCGGCAATGGCTGTGTTCTGCACTACATCGACAATAAAGATGCGCTAAAAGATGGTGATCTGGTATTGATTGATGCAGGTTGTGAGTATGATTATTATGCCTCCGATATCACCCGCACCTTTCCAGTAAATGGCACCTTTAGTGAGCCGCAGCGAGCACTTTATGAATTGGTGCTGGCGGCGCAAGAGGCGGCCATAGCCAAGGCTAAACCTGGTAATCACTGGAATGATCCTCATCAGGCAGCGGTTAAGGTGGTAACCAAAGGGCTGGTTGAACTGGGTATCCTGAAAGGTTCTGTGCCCAAGCTGATCAAAGATAAGGCTTATGGCAAATACTATGTGCATAGCACCGGCCATTGGCTGGGCATGGACGTGCATGACGTGGGTGATTACAAAATTGATGGCGAGTGGCGGCAACTGGAACCGGGCATGGTGCTGACGGTGGAACCGGGCATATACATACCAAAAGGCACCCGCGGTGTTGCAGCAAAATGGCGCAACATTGGCATTCGCATTGAAGATGATGTGTTGGTGACTAAAGATGTCCCTGATGTATTAACCAAAGATGCGCCCAAGACGGTTAAGGAGATTGAATCTCTGATGGGAAAATCACGTAAATGACCATGAAAACAGTATTGAATGAGCTGCACAGAGCTTCAGGTGGCCGTATGGTCTCTTTCGCCGGTTGGGATATGCCGGTGCACTATGGTTCACAAATGGAAGAGCATCACGCCGTGCGGAAGAGTGCAGGCATGTTTGATGTCTCGCATATGTTGGTGGTAGATCTTGCGGGTGAGCGTGTCCGCCCTTTTCTGCAATATCTGTTGGCCAATGATGTGGCGCGTCTTCAGACTGCTGGAAAAGCCCTATACAGCTGCATGCTCAACGAGCAGGGCGGCGTGATTGATGATCTGATTGTCTACTATTTTCGGGATGATGCATTCCGCATGGTGGTCAATGCCGGTTGCGCCGATAAGGATCTGGCTTGGATCCAACAACAGGCAGAGCCTTTTGCAGTGACCGTCACGCCTCGACGCGATCTGGCCATGATTGCCATACAAGGCCCGCAGGCACGGGAGAAAACACTGCCACTGTTTGCGCCTGTATTAGCAGAGGCGGCTGCCAAACTATCTGTTTTTAATGCGACACATAGCGGTGACTGGTGTGTGGCGCGTACAGGCTATACCGGCGAAGATGGTTTTGAAATCATGTTGCCTGAGGCAGAGGCGCCCGCTTTTTGGAAAGCGTTGGCTGATGCAGGGGTTTCACCCTGTGGCCTCGGTGCAAGGGATACGCTGCGTCTTGAGGCCGGGATGAATCTCTACGGTTCAGATATGGATGAGCAGTGCTCACCCTTAGAAGCAGGTCTTAACTGGACGCTGGCCTGGGAACCCGAATCACGTGATTTTATTGGTCGCAAAGCGCTTGAAGCAAAGCGTAACGCAGTCGACAATAAGCGCTGTGTCGGATTGCTGCTGGAAGGTCGCGGGGTATTGCGTAACCATCAGAAACTGTTTGCTGATGGCGTAGAAATTGGTGAAGTGACATCGGGTGGTTTTGCGCCAACCTTGCAGCGTTCAATCGCGTTGGCACGTGTGAATCCAGATGTCGGTGAAATCTGCACGGTAGAGATTCGAGGTAAACATGTGCCTGCAAAGGTGGTGCAGCCGCCGTTTGCACGTAAAGGTAAGGCCTGTATAAATTTAGAGGGGGAGTAGTCATGAGTGAAGTTCCAAATGAGTTGAAATATTGCAGTAGCCATGAGTGGGTTAGCAGTGTGGATGATGGGGTCGTCACCATCGGGATTACCGATCATGCTCAGGATCAACTGGGTGATCTGGTTTTTGTTGAATTGCCGGAGACTGGACAGGCGCTTGAGTTGAAAGGCGAATGTGCTGTGGTCGAATCAGTCAAGGCTGCATCAGATGTCTACAGCCCGGTTAGCGGTGAGGTGGCTGAGATTAATGAAGCACTGATGGATTCTCCCGAGCTGGTTAATGAAGACCCTTATGGCGATGGTTGGCTGTTTAAAGTTCGCCTAGCTGATGAGACTGAGCTTGATAATCTGCTGGATGCAGATGGCTACCGAGCAGCGGCTGACATCTGATATAAATAGCGAAACCTTTTATGCCCTTTATACCCCATACCGAGGAAGATGTTCGTGAGATGCTGGCCGCCATTGGCGTGTCAGATATCGAAGCGCTCTTCGATGAGATCCCTCCAACGCTCCGCTGTGGCAAGCTGAAAAAACTGCCCCAGGCCATGTCTGAGATGGAGGTGGCCGGGCTGATGTCCGCCCGCGCCAACCAAGATGGCGACCCTGCCTGTTTTATTGGCGCTGGTGCCTATGATCATCACATCCCTGCTGCCGTGTGGCAGCTTGCCAGTCGTGGTGAGTTCTACACCGCCTATACCCCCTATCAGGCTGAAGCCAGTCAGGGCACCTTGCAAGTGCTGTATGAATTTCAATCCATGATGGTCGCATTGACCGGCATGGATGTCTCCAATGCCTCGCTTTATGACGGCGCTACGGCGCTGGCTGAAGCGGTGCTGATGGCGGTGCGAGCCAACCGGAAATCCAAGTCACGCCGGATACTGATTCCACGCAGTCTGCATCCGGCCTATCGCCGTGTGACGCAGGCGATGGTTGAGAATCAGGGGATTGAGCTGGTGGAGCTGCCGTTTGATTTGGCAGGTGGCCACACAGATCCAGCAACCTTGGCGCAATTTGCTGGCCAGGATATTGCAGCTCTGGTCATTCCTCAGCCCAACTATTTTGGCGTGCTGGAAGAGGTGGATGCCCTCACCGACTGGGCGCATGCCAATAAGGCGCTGGCCATTGGTGTGGTCAACCCAGTAGCGTTGGCCGTGCTTAATCCACCTGGAGAGTGGGGTGCGCAGGGGGCGGATATATGCTGTGGCGAAGGGCAACCATTGGGCGCGCCACTCTCGTCGGGTGGCCCCTACTTTGGATTCATGTGCTGCAAACAAGCACTGGTTCGGCAGATGCCGGGGCGTATTGTCGGTTGTACTCGTGATCTTGATGGCAAGGTTGGTTTTACCCTGACATTGCAGGCAAGAGAGCAACACATTCGTCGCTCCAAGGCGACCTCCAATATCTGCACCAACCAGGGGCTGATGGCGACTGCGGCCACCATCCACATGGCGCTGCTGGGCAGCGATGGCCTGGAGCGGGTCGCAGCGGCCTGCCATACCAACACCCAAAATCTGGTGCAAAAACTGACTTCGCTTGAGGGTGTTGAGCCGCTCTTCAATCGCCCTGTTTTTCATGAGCAGGTGCTACGCCTCCCTATCTCTGCGGATGGGGTGTTAGATCAACTCTCTGCGATGGATGTTTTGGGTGGGCTGGATCTGAGTCGTGACTACCCTGAATTGGGTGATGCCATTCTGGTTTGCGCTACTGAGAAGCGGGTAGAGCCGGAGATGGACGATTTTCAGAAAAAACTACAGATGATTTTGTCATGTTGATCTATCAGCAATCCCGCACGGGTCGACGTGCAGCAGCACAGGCTCCGCTAGAGAAGAGTGAGCTTTCCGGTATCCCAGAGGCCTTTCGTCGCAAGCAACGAGCCGATCTGCCAGAGGTCTCAGAGATGCAGGCGGTGCGCCACTATACTCGCCTGTCACAGCAGAACTTTTCCATCGATACCCAGTTCTACCCGCTGGGTTCATGCACCATGAAATATAACCCCCGAGGGTGCAACTCTCTGGCGATGCTACCCAAGTTTTTGGCGCGTCATCCTGAGGCTCCGGCCGATCATAGCCAGGGCTTTATGGCCTGCCTCTATGAATTACAGGAGTTGCTGAAAGAGGTGACCGGCATGCAGGCGGTTTCGCTCAGTCCTGCTGCAGGTGCGCAGGGTGAGTTTGCCGGGGTGGCGATGATTCGCGCCTACCACGATGCACGGGGCGATGAGGCTCGCACCGAAATTCTGGTGCCTGATGCGGCACACGGTACCAATCCGGCTTCAGCGGTAATGTGCGGTTACACCGTCCGAGAGATTCCCAGCGGGCCGGATGGTGATGTCGATGTCGACGAGTTGCGTAAGGTGGTTGGCCCACAGACCGCAGGCATCATGCTCACCAATCCCTCTACCTTGGGTGTGTTTGATCGCAAGATTGAAGAGATTGCCGGACTGGTACATGAGGCGGGTGGTTTGCTCTATTACGATGGCGCTAACCTCAATGCCATTTTGGGCAAGGTCAGGCCGGGTGATATGGGGTTTGACGTTATTCATGTCAATCTGCATAAAACGTTTTCCACTCCGCACGGCGGAGGCGGGCCGGGCGCTGGTCCGGTTGGTGTAAGTAAACGCTTACAACCCTATCTACCCGTGCCAATGGTGGCACAGGATGGTGATCAGTACCACTGGCTAACAGAGGATGATTGCCCTGAAAGTATTGGTCGTCTATCAACCTTTGCTGGTAATGCGGGTGTGCTGCTGCGTGCTTACATCTACGCCCGCATGTTGGGTGGTGAAGGCATGGAGCGGGTGGCCGAGTACTCGACCCTGAACGCCAACTACATGTTGAAGCGGCTTACGGATGCGGGCTTCGATGCTGCCTATCCTGAACGACGAGCAACTCATGAGTTTATCCTGACCCTGCACAAGCAAGCCAAGCAGCTTGGGGTGAATACCATGGATTTTGCCAAACGGCTGTTAGATTATGGTTTCCATGCGCCCACCACCTACTTTCCACTGCTGGTGCCGGAGTGTCTGCTGATTGAACCAACAGAGACTGAAAGCCGTGAAGAGTTGGATGGTTTTATTGATGCGCTTTGCAGCATCAAACAAGAGGCGGAGGAGAATCCAGAGCAGGTGAAGGGCGCACCCTATAATCTACCGGTAAAACGACTGGATGATGTGCGGGCAGCACGTGAACTAGATCTGGCCTGGAAGTCAGATAACGACTAACCACAAAACATATAACTTAAATTAGGAAAATATAATGTCAGCATTGATCTGCGGCTCCTTCGCTTTTGACACCATTATGGTGTTTCACGACAAATTTAAAAATCACATCCTGCCTGAACAGGTGCACATCCTGAATGTCTCCTTTCTGGTGCCGGATCTTCGGCGCGAATTTGGTGGCTGTGCCGGTAATATCGCATACAACCTGCAATTGCTGGGCGGTGATGGCAAAGCAATGGGGACAGTGGGCACTGATTTTTCACCCTATGCGGATTGGATGAGCCAGCAAGGCATGTGTTTGGATCATCTGCGGGTGATCGAAAATAGTTACACTGCGCAGGCCTACATCACGACGGATCAGGATGATAACCAGATCACTGCCTTCCATCCGGGTGCTATGAACTATGCCCATGAGAATAAGGTCTCTGATGCGCCTGAGACTACCATTGGACTGGTCTCTCCTGATGGACGCCTGGGCATGATTGAGCATGCCGAGCAGTTTGCTGAAGCGGGTATCCCCTTTATTTTCGATCCCGGTCAGGGCATGCCGATGTTTGATGGTGATGATCTGATGCGCTTCGCTGAACAGGCCGATTGGCTGGCCTTCAATGACTATGAGTGGCAGCTGATGCAGGATCGTACCGGCAAGACCGCTGAAGAGCTAGCCCAGCTGGTGCAGGCTGTTATTGTGACCCGCGGTGGTAAAGGCTCCAATATCTACACCAAAGATAAGACCTACGATATTCCTCCTGCCCCAGTCAGTTCGGTGGAAGACCCAACAGGCTGCGGAGATGCTTACCGCGCCGGACTACTCTATGGTTTGATGAATGATCTGGACTGGGACACCACGGGCCGCATCGCCGGGTTGATGGGCGCCATCAAGATTGAGCAGGCCGGAACCCAGAACCATTCATTCAAATTAGACGAGTTCAAGGCACGCTATGACTCAGCTTATGGCTGCTCGTTTTTGGGATAAAATCATGAGTGGACATTTTAATGAGACAGGATTTGTACCACTAAATATTGCGGTATTAACGATCTCTGACACCCGAACCGAAGAGACCGATAAATCAGGTCTCATTCTCAAAGAGCGAGCAGAAGAGGCGGGCCATAATGTAGTTGAAAAGGCCATTGTAAAAGATGACATCTATGAGATGCGGGCCACCTTCTCTCGCTGGATTGCAGACCCGAATGTACATACTGTGATCAGCACGGGCGGTACGGGCATTACTGGACGCGATAGCACGCCTGAGGCGGTAGCTCCTCTGCTGGAAAAATCGATAGAAGGGTTTGGTGAGCTGTTTCGCGCTATCTCATTGGAAGAGATCGGCCCTTCGGCTATCCAGTCACGGGCTATTGCGGGTTTGACTAATCAGACGCTGATCTTTTGTGTGCCTGGCTCAAGTGGAGCCTGTAAGACAGCTTGGGACAAGATCCTCAAAAGCCAGCTGGATCATCGCACCCATCCCTGTAATTTCGCTCAGATGTTTCGCGCCTGATGCGGGTGTAAATGCATTTTCGTATTGCTGTATCGCTACTGATGCAGCAATACGCCTGTCCCTCCTAGTCCACAATATCCACCTGGGTTTTTTGCCAGATATTGCTGGTGATACTCTTCGGCATAATAGAAGGTTGGTGCTTCTATAATCTCAGTAGTAATAGCGCTATGCCCTGATTTTTTGAGTGCTGGCTGGTAGTCGGCCTTGGACTCTTCTGCGGCTTCGAGTTGCTCCGGTGTGTAGCAGTAGATGCCGGAGCGGTACTGCGTGCCGGTATCGTTGCCTTGGCGCATGCCTTGAGTGGGGTCGTGTGATTCCCAGAAGATCTTTAACAGTGATGCATAGCTGATGGCGTTGGGGTTATAGATAACAAGCACCACTTCATTGTGGCCCGTCATGCCACCACAGACCTCCTGGTAATTTGGATTGGGTGTATATCCCGCAGCGTAACCAACAGCGGTGGCGTAGACGCCTTCTGTTATCCAAAAACAGCGCTCAGCACCCCAGAAACAACCCATGCCAAACAAGGCTTGTTTCATCTCATTTGGAAATGGTGGTTTGATGGTGTTGCCGTTGACATAGTGGGTGCCGCTGATAGGCATGGTGTCGCTGCGCCCAGGTAGTGCTTTGTCTGGTGCAGGCAGTGTGTTTTTTGATCCAAATAGCATAATAATTTTGTCATTAAGGATGGGGTTGGGTGTGCAATCGCTACGTTTAGTAACTGTAGTATATGATGCTTTTACTTTGTTATTCCGGGTTTTTTGTGCAGTTTGGTGGATATTAAAGAAGCCAAGCTTCATTGGAGAGACAAAGAATATTAGTGTGAAAGCTGCATATGTGTAATCTATAGTAGATGTAAGTATCTATATGAAATGAAAGGGCAAAATCTTTAAAGCTAAAGTTTATTCTAAGATTTGCCCTATAATATTAGGAGGCAGGTTCCCAGATTGCTGCATATTAATCATTATGAGTTATTATGTGGCCGTGACGGTGTTGTTCAGTTGATATATATAATTTTTAAAAATGTCTAAAAACTATGTAAAACCCAGTCAGCTTTGTATTGGCCTCTATGTCGAGTTGGATCTTTCGTGGATGCAGCACTCGTTTATGTCGAGCAGTTTTAAAATCAAAAATGAAAAACAGCTGGCAGACCTGAAAAAGCTGAATCTATCTAAGATTAAATACGATCCTTCCCGTAGTGATGTAGAGCCGCCTCCTCTTAAAAAGAAGGCCGCAGAGCCAGCCCCTGATCTTGAAGCTGAAGCTCAAACTGAGGTAGATGAGGTAAAAGAAAAAGAGAAGCAGGCGCGCGTTAAAAAGATGAAAGAGAGGACGGCGCGCTTGAACAAGTGTGAAAAAGCCTATTCAGAGACGGCTTCCTCTCTGCGGAATGTGATGCGTAACATTATGTCGCAGCCCAAGGCAGCCGTTGAAGAAGTAGAGGTGATGGTTTCAGGTATGGTGGGCTCTTTGATGCAAGATCAGGAAGCCACTATGCATTTGGTTAATATGAAAGGAAAGAGTGAAAATACTTACTTTCATGCTATCAATGTCACCATTCTCGCATTGATGCTGGGTAAACAGCTGGGGCTAAATAAAGAGCAGATGGAAGATCTTGGGACAGGGGCGCTATTTCATGACCTCGGGTACAGTGAGATTCCAGATAAAATCCTGCTAAAGAAAACCCCACTAAATAAAGCCGAGCAAAGCTTTTTTCAGATGCATCCGGAGTATGGTGTAAAGCAGGCGAAGCAGATTGGCACCATTCCAGCTGAGGCAGTAACAATTATAGAGCAGCATCATGAGATGATTGATGGGAGCGGATACCCAGATGGATTAAGGGAACATCAAATTTCAGAGCTTGCACAGATTGTTGCTATCGTTAATGCGTATGACAATTTGTGCAATCAAAAAGATCCCAGCAAGTCTTGTTCCCCTTATGAGGCTATTTCAATCCTGTTTGCCAAGGAGAAGCACAAGTTTAATAAAGAGAAAATGACGCTCTTTATTTCGAACATGGGGGTCTATCCTCCCGGGACCGTAGTCAAATTATCGGATGAGACTATAGCCGTTGTTATGTCAATCAATCCCAATGCATTGCTGGCACCAAAAGTAATGCTGTATGCCCCTGACATTCCTAGCTCTGAAGCGTATATTCTGGATCTGCATGAAGAGGGACTTAAGATTGTTGACAGTATTCGTGTGAGCAGCCTGCCAGAAGAGATACGGGTTTATTTTAACCTGGGTGATACCATCAATGTGTTTATCGATTCTGATCGGTAATTTAGATGAATTCCTAATGGGAATAGTTGCTGCTCTTCATTTTGTTCGTTTTTATAAATTCCAATCTGCATAATAACTTTAGGAGCTATCATGAATCGCTATATTGCAACGATGTTTTGCCTGCCACTGCTGCTGGTTATTCTAACGGGTTGCGCACCAGAAGTAGGGAGTGAAAAATGGTGTAAGGCTATAAGTGAGAAGCCAAAAGCTGACTGGAGTGTGAATGAAGCCGGGGACTATGCGAAACACTGTCTTATGAAGTAAGACGCGCTGGGTTCTGGGTCTGTAGTAAAGTTCAATGGAGAAGTCGTTCTGCTGTAGCGACTTCTCCGTGTTGTTTGTCAGATAACGTTTGAGCGCGTAGCCCCTTAAGCACTTTATAGGGCCATGCGCGTTGCACGATATTGACTATCCAGTTGGGAATCCAGCCGCGTGGGTCTGCTTGAAACAGAAGCTCAACTTTTGTTTTATCTGTCCCCAGTTGTGTCAGTTTAAACGTGCTTTCATGCAGGGTGCCACGCACAATATTTTTCTGCTCAGGCATCAGCGGGCTGAACTCAGATTTCATACTATAGATCAAGATATCTTTGCGGTTGCTGGGAATGGCTTTGACGCGAAAAACAAAATCGCGGTTGGATGCTGGCCAAGGAGCATCAAACAGATTGTATTCCAGGCGCTCAGTATCAGAGACGGTTTGAAGCTTTCGTGACGCTTGCAGATAGGGTATCCATTTTGGGTGATTGCTGTTGTTATCAAGTACTGCCAATATGGCCGCAGGCTTAGCATTAATAATGACGATGCCTTTTGCCATAACGGGAGGTGTCCCCGTCACTTTTCGGGTGTAGATTTGGAT
>Ga0316192_10000591_pt1 | contig 26611 bp, 20 predicted proteins | sample MerIslwburrow_MG_FD_204931 | JGI IMG/M metagenome (GOLD analysis project Ga0316192, IMG submission 204931) | Coastal sediment microbial communities from Maine, United States - Merrow Island worm burrow | ecosystem: Environmental > Aquatic > Marine > Coastal > Sediment | place: USA: Maine...
TCGCTGATCACTACTGCCATGCCTCGACCTCGGTGATGCTTGAGCAATTCGGTAACGGCTCCCTCGATACTTTGATCCCCTCCAGGTTCGATACTTGAGATAAAAGCAGACATCTCTGCAAATTTACCTCGTCCCCTAGCGGGAGCTTTCCAAGACAAATCGCCTTCTTTTGAATTGAAGACCCACACACTAACTTTTTCATTACCCCATAAACCCATCACGCAGAAAGAAGCGGCCAATTCTTTGGCTCGTTCTAGTTTTTCATTAAAGTTCATAGAACTGGAGGCATCAATCAAGATAGCGAGATGCATTTCCTCTTCATTGCGAAACAATTTAACATAAGGTTTGTGTAAACGAGAGAAAATATTCCAATCGACATTACGGATATCGTCTCCAGCAATATAGTTTCTAAAATCAGCGAATTCCGTACTCACGCCTCCTTGTTTGGAAAGGTGCTCGCCTCGTCCCCGATTACTGCAATTGTATTTGGGCTGTAGACGCATTCTTTCCAAACGGGAAAGAATGTCGCCAGGAACGACGCTGGTTAAACGGTCTTCGCCGGCGTTCATGCTTGAGCGGCCTGAGCTTGTAGATTAATCTTTGAAATAAGATCGGTAACCAGAATGTTTTCAGCTTGACCATCATAGTTGAGTAAGACACGGTGTCTTAATACTTCGTTGGCAAAGTGATTGATATCGTCAACGGCCACGTGGGCTCGACCTTCAGTGAGAGCTCTTAAGCGTGAGGCACGGATCAAGGCCTGTATAGCACGGGGGCTAGCACCCCAACGCACAAAACGTTTGATTTCTTCAGGGGCAAACTCATTGTCGGGGTGAGTGGCCAATACCATGCGTACGGCATAATCACGGATGGGATCTGCCACCACAACTTTTTCCAACACGTCACGTAACCTGAGTATGCCTTCACTATCGATAATTTTGTTGACCTCAATATTTGTTTTGAGGATGGTGCGGCTGACCATGTCGTTGAGCTCTTCGCGGTTGAGAAAGCCCACATCAATCTTGAACATAAAACGGTCTAATTGGGCTTCAGGTAAGGGAAAGGTGCCTTCCTGTTCCAAAGGGTTTTGGGTGGCCAATACAAAGAAGGGCTGCTTCATCTTATAAAGATTGCCGCCAACGGTGACGGAGCCTTCCTGCATGGATTCCAACATGGCAGACTGGGTTTTGGGTGTGGCACGGTTGATTTCATCCGCCAATAAGAGCTGAGTGAAGATAGGGCCTTTTTTGAACTCAATAGAGTAGGTGCCGTCTTCACGTGTTTCCATGATATTGGTGCCGATGATGTCAGCAGGCATGAGGTCAGGGGTGAATTGAATACGGTTGTAGTTGAGGTCCATTACACGAGAAATAGCTTTCACCAGTTCCGTTTTTCCCAAACCGGGAACACCTTCCAAAAGAACGTTGCCGCCGCAGATCAAGGCTGTGAGCGTGCTTTCAATCACTCGTTTTTGACCGACGATCACTTTGCCTACTTCACTGATCACATTGTGTATGATGTTGCGGAATTCTTCGACTTCTTGGTTCATCGTGTCATTCGTCACTGGGGACCTCCTTTATTGCTTATCGTTGTCTTGGTCATCTTGCCATTGTCGTTTACGTTGAAGAAGACGGCTGGTGGTGCTACCATCATCTGGGAGAACGGACGTTTTCTTCGGTTCTGATTTTTCAGTTTTCTTGATTGTGGTTCTTAGGTTAATATTGCGAGGGGGACCCGCAGGTGTGCTACGGGGTGAGGAACTGTCTTCACCATGATGAATACTTTGTTTGCGTTTGAGTAAGTTACCCATGGTTTCGGTGGAGGCCCCTTTGTTTTTTGTTTTCAAAAAACTAAACATCAACATCCAGTCGAGTTGGATGCGTCGCAAACCCACATCCAAGGTCACACATATTGCCAGAGCTATCAAAAACCAGTCGATCACAGAATTTGAGTTTCGGCGGGTTTCACGGTCGGCAGCAAAAAGAAATCGCCCTGTTTCTTTGCCGTTGAGAAGACGGCCTCCTGTTTCTTCGCTGAGGCGTTTGAGCACTTGTGGGCTTGAACTAAATTTGAGGTACTCGTTGGAGTAGGGCATCACAAAACCATTTTGAACGGTTTCTTGTCGTTCGTTTCCGATGCCTAGGATGTTGACATGGTAATGGCCTTTACCCCACATATCGAAGTTGGTTTGATAACGTTGAGGGCCAGTTTGTTCTAGGTCCACCATTTCTTTGCGCCCTTGAGGTCCGCTGATTTCAGCCTTCATACTCAAAAAAGAACCATCGGGATGGTAATCCTTGACGGCAATGTTGCCCATACCGCCATCACGGCCCACATGGGCCACTAGGTGATTTTGTTTTTCAACGCGGGAAATATGAGTGATCAACTGATTGAGAAAAGCATCGTACTTAGACCACTCCAGCCAATTTTTACCCCACCTTGTTGAGAAGTCAGAGCTGAAAGCGGCAGAGCTGCCGGTGCCATAACGCCAGGTGGCAAGTATGGGATCGACTTGTTCGGTTTCGGGGCCTTTGAGGATCACGGTCGCTCGTGGCTTGGCGGTGGTCAACACATAACCCAAAAGAGGGGGCAAGTTTTTAATGCCTTTTAGAATAGGAGAAGGGAATTCAATCGTAGGCACAAATTCAACGTTTTGAATCATGCTGCGTTTTAAGGTTTTAGCTTCTTTAATAAAGATCGCTGGCAGAGAGTTAGGGTCTTTGGGAAAGTAATAATTACCGCCAGTGGTTTTGGCGATGGATTTCATCACAGAAATATCCTGACCTCCATGGGGATTGATGGCGACCATGGACAAAGAAATTTTATTGGTGATGTATTGGTTCACCAGTTGAGGTGAGGGGGGGGTGGGGTCCCCATCTGAAATAATGATCATATGTTTGAGAGCGGCATCGCTGTTTTTTAATCCCTGCAATGCCAGCTGCATGGTGGGCACAAAGCTGGGCATGTCGCCAAGCTGTGCTTGATTGATCTTAGGAACCATCGAGTTATAATTAGAGGCCGGTTGAAGTTTAAAAATCCAACGGTCACCTACGTTGTAGTCGAAGGCTAAAACGCCCACATCATCTTTTTTTCCTAGTACTTGAATGGCTTTTTTGGTGATCTTTTTGCCCCAGGTGTTACCCTGTGCAAATTCACAGGTGTGTAAGATAATGGCTAGCGCTCCTTTGGGGATCACCTTTTTCTGGCTGGTGTCCATATCTACGGGAAGTAAAGTTTCAATGGGGCTGCGGTGATATCCCCCTGGGCCAAAGCTGTTTTCACCACCTATCATCAAAAAACCAATACCTTGGTTGTACACCGCATCATGGGCAGCTTGCATTTGGATATCGTCAAAGTTATCGGCACCTACATTGCAAAAGATGATGCAGTCGTAGGGCAAGAGATGCAGAGGGTCTCTGGGAAATTCAAAGGCCTGTTCTATCACCACATTACGTTTAGCCCTTTTCAATTGAGAGGCTAGGCCTTCCCAATCACGGTTATCACCTGCGGGATCGGTGACCAGTAGAATTTGACCTGCACCACGTATGAACAGATAGTTGATGGCAATATTGTTTTCTTCCCAACCATCTTCACCATCGGGTACTTCAAGGGTGGCTTTGTAAGAATAATAACCGGGATTTCTTAAGCGTATGGGAAGGTTGAATTGATTCTTGCCTTCGTTGTATTCCACTTCCTCTTCAAACACCACGTTGTCATTTTCTCTGAGAGTTAATTTACCTTTGCCTTTACTCAATGCGGAAAGTACAAGATGAGATTCATAGGTTTCACCCATTTTTACTTTTTTGGGCAAGACTAATTTTTCCAACCAAACTTCTTTATCGTAGGCGTATTGCACAGGCAGTGTGTCCACACGGATTTGCTGTGATTTTAAAGTGTCGATGGCTGTGTTCACATTGCCTTCGGTGGCGGTGCCGTCACTGATCAATACAATGCGTCCGGGATTGTCTTGGGGTATCAGGGCTGCTGCCAAAGACAGTGATTTTTCTAGATTAGAACCATCCTTATAAATTTGTGAGTTGATCACACCTTCAAAGGGAAAACTTTCACGTATGGGCAGTTCCACCGATGAGTTTTTGCCAAATACAAGCAAACCTGCTTTATCGTTTTCAGGAATATCTTGCACGGTACGGGCCACATACTCCAACGCTTTCTCACTGCTTTCACCCACGGAGTCAGAAAGATCCACCACATAAACAACACTCAAGGCGTCACTTTCTCTTACAGCCCGGGGGCCAGAGAGAAGCATCACAAACAGACCCAGCAAGCAAAGACGGGTAATCAGTGCCATGATAGAGCGCCCTTTTGAAAGGCCGTGTCCTCCTTGCAGTGACATCCACCAAATCCAAAGGCTAAGAGTCATCCACCAAAAATAAGAAGGCTGTGAAAATATAAGCGTGTGACTGAATTCAAGATAAAAACAGGTGGCGGCAAAAACAAAAGAAAAACAGATCAGAGGAACAGCGGATGGCCATCCCGTAAATTCTCGTGGTTGAGGAAGGATATGGTAAAAGAATTTTTTTATTTTCATGGTGTCAATACCGTAATGCGATGATTCCCCGTGTCGGTGATCACCACATCTCCTGTGGGGCTGACGCTCAAAGCCCAAGGAGTGCGTAAACCCGAGCGACCTTCACCCGCTTGGCCCCAACGTCCTAAGAGTTTTCCTTCAGGTGAAAAACGTGTGATACGGCAACCTCCATATTCCACTGTCCAAAAAAATCCTTCTTTATCTAATATCAGGTCGTAGGGGAAGTTGAGTTGCCAATCATTACCCATGGTACTGAGATATTTTCCCTCGTCACTGAATATCTGAATACGGTTGTTGATGGCGTCAGCGATAAACAGTTGACCTTGTTTCCAAATAATTCCAGAAGGGCGTTGAAATTCTTGGGCGCCTGAGCCGAAGGTGCCGAAGGAATCCAAATACTTTCCCTCCGCCGTAAATTTTTGAATACGGTCGTTAGAGCCGTATTCGCAGACATACAGTTGTCCTTTATCGTCTTCAGTGAGGGCGACAGGGTAGATAAATTCTCCGGGTCCTTTGCCATGCTTGCCAAACAGTGATAAAACCTTGCCATGATCGTTGAACAATACAATGCGGTGGTAGTGGGTGTCGCATACCGCGAGGCGTCCATCGCTGAGACGGTAGATATGTTCAGGATTACCTACGCTGGACTCTGGCATATTCCATTGCCGAATGACTTGACCTGTGAAAGTGGTCACTACCACACGGCCAGCATTGTCAAGAATATAAAGTTCATTATTTTTTCCCATGGCCACAGAGCGGGGAGCCGGAATTTTTTTACCTGCCGCGGGCAGGTTGAAGTGAGTTTCACTGGTGAACTCCAACAGTTCTACTTTGTCTTCATCGCAAGAGACAAAAAAAGAGAACAGTAACATAAACAGAGTGAGTTTGATGAGTTGTACGGTGCTGCCTACCTTGGGTAATTTTTCTTTGGGAATATGATGGACCCTGCGAGAACTTTTATTACGTGTATGGGTGAGTGAACTTTCAATCACCGAACCACAACGTCGGTGTTCGGCCACAATAAAATTGCCATCCTCCTTGGTTTGAAGTTGAAGTTGTTCAGGCCGGTAACAGGGATTGTTTTCTTCTTCAAGCCAGTTAACAGGGCCAAGGTAGTTGGCCAACTGGGGGGTGGGCGCTTTGTGATAGAGTGTGTCGACTTCTCCCTGATAAATCAGTTTTCCCTGATGCAGGCAAATCACTTGCTGGGCTTCAGAGAGCACACGTTCAGGATTGTGGCTTGAAAACAGAATATGGCATCCTTCACGGACACGTTGTCTGAGGTATTGCCAAATGCGATCTTCGCGTTCTCTATCCACATGGGCTAAAGGTTCATCCAGTACAAGGCAGTCACGCTGACTAGCCAAGGCTCGTGCCAGTGCCACGCGCGAGGCTTCACCGCCTGATATTTCAGCGGGGCGTTTGTGAGACAAGTTTTCAAGCTCAAAAAGTTCCAATAATTCATCTGTGTGATTTGTTCCTTTGGGGGCCGTGCTATCGAGATGTTCACGTATCGTCATATGTGGCCATAATCCCGCATTTTGGGGAGCCCAAGCTATTTGGTTTCTGTGATGTGCGGTGATCGTACCTTGATCGGCTGTGGTGAAACCCACCAAAAGATCGATTAGCGAACTTTTACCGGCCCCTGAAGGCCCTAGTATGGCGCTGACACCAGCATGGATTTGCAAGTTATCGATAGTTAATCGTGTTCCTAATTTCACTTTATGTAGTTCCCAAATCAATTTATTCACGAGAACGGTATTCTCCTATAAATGCACCACTAAAGTACAGAACTATTGGGATTAAAAAAGCACAAAAAAACATAGCAGATAAGACGGCACTGTGCCCGTAATGGGCAAAGTTGTAGAGTTTCACAAAAACAGGCGACATTCCAGCGGGAGAAAGCAAGCTAGAGGCGATAATTTCGTAGTAGCTAAAAGTGAATAAAATAAAAATTATGACCCAGTTGGGCCTGCCAGACAGTTTCCATAGCACAGAATTGACCTTGTGTTGTTCTGCGATGTGCAAGGCGCTTTGATTGAGGGCTTTGAGTTGCATCAGTCTCATCAAAAAAGCCCAAGGAAACACCAACACGGTCAATACCGCCAATAGAGGGAAGGGACTGGGAGAAAGGTTCAACAGTGATTTCAACAGAATAGTGCAAAGTGAGAGCATCAGAGCGCCACTGAGACCAGGTAGTGACAATAGCAGCCCCGCCAGCAATCGTGCCCGACTGAGTTTTTCTTTGTGAGGCAAGAGAAAGCGACTGAGAGCCCAAGCAATAAAAGAAGCAGATAAGGCAAAGAGCACACTCACTAAGTAGTCGGGTCCTAAGCTAAAACCACGGGCTAGTTCTTTAAAACCTGCGGAAGCCGTAAAAATAAGATGGGTGATGGGGAGAACAACCATCAGTATCACGGCAAGGCAGAGTATGGCAAAAGGCCATGGAAAATGAGAACTTGAGAGATTGCGTGATTTGAAAAGGGACGTATTGTTTCCATGAGAATGAAAAGCGATGAAAACAGCCAGAATGATTAAAGTGAGTTGTGTGATGAGGGGAAGGGTCAACATTTCAAAAGATTCTTCTAGAGCCAATCCTCCTGCTTGAGAGTCAAAAAGAGTGATGGTCCAGGTTTCTATTCCTAACAGTGAAGCGAGATTAAATTCTCCGTAGAGCAAAGAACTGACAAACAAGAAAGTGACCAAAAAAGGCGAATGAGCTCGCAGGTAAAATAACCAGCTTTTTTTGTTTGCTAAGGTGTTGTGTAGATGTAAAGCTTCAGGTGTGATGGCAGGTGGTAGCAGTACAATCAAACAACAACTCAAAGGCAGGTGTTGTGCAATGAGTAACACACCGTAGCAGATCTCACGCAATAGAGGTAGATGAATCAATTCAAGAAAAAAAGGCCGGTAACTGTAACTCACAATAAAGCTGGGCATCACGAATAAAAGAAGCAATAGGTAGGCCAAACGGTTTTTTTTTGTGGGGGAGAGTTGTTGTGCGTGATTCAATAATTTAGTCGACATCCAGAGAGTCAGAGCACTTAATATGAGGGCGCGTAATAACATGGATTAATTTGTCTTTGGTCGTAATAATTCTATCAAATCACGTCTGTGTTGGTTTAAATCGTTGAGCGAGGTGGCTTTGTTGATATAAGGTTGCAGTTTTTTTACTTCGTCTGAAATTTTTGTGTCGTCCACAGGGCCAAGTGGGATTTGACGGGAACTTGAATTGGCCAGAGCAATTTCAGTTTCAGCAGAGAGCAAGTAGTCGATAAGTTGTTGGGCTTCTTTGCGGTGCCGAACCCCTTTGATAAGGGCCACGGTGTTGGGGATAAACACCACCTGTCCTTGATCGTTTTCCCAGGGGGTCATGGTGACAGGTTTTTTATTGTCCACGGCTTGAAAATAATCATCGGTATCTGTCCAACCTAAGGTGCAAGATCCTTTGGCTACATGGTCGCGCACGGCGGCGTTGCCGCGAACTACTTTCAAACCTCTATTTTTTGTATCTTGTCGCCATTGTTTTAATCTGTCTAAGCCCCATTGTTTTGCCAGAACACAAAAATGGGTGAGTGTGGTGCCATAGAGAGGGTTGGCGATGGCCACCTGTGACAAATTACCTACAAAAGATGAGGGGATAGAGTCCAATGATCCTTTATATTGTTGGGTGTTCACGATCACCACCCGTAATCTTGCGGCAAACCCGCTCCAATACCCTTCACTGTCTTTGAAGTTGCTTGGAATGCGTTGATACCCCGAACCTTTGTAAGCTTCCAACAACCCTTTTTCTTTGAGGTCCATCATGCCCAGTAATTCATTGTTCCAAAATACTTCGCAGTGGGGCTGTGCTTGTTCACGTAGAATTAATTCGATCAAGCCCAAAGATTTAGTGGCTTCGGTATCGTATTTGACAACAAGAGGAATGCCCGTTTCTTGCTGAAATTTATTGAGAATACTTTCTGAAAAGAGAGCGTCGTGGGCACAATACACCACCAGAGCCTTATTTCCTTTGCTGAGGTAATGATAGGTACCAGCAGAGGCCATCAAAAGTGTCATGGCAATGAGGATGATTTTTGAAGAAGAAAGGGGCACCTTTATTTGTTCTTTTGATTTTCTTTCAACGAGTCGAAATATTTCCTAATAGCTTCATGGTAACCAGGGGGGACTTCTTCTTTTAAAATAGCCTCGTCTGCACCTTGTTTCAATTTATTGAGGGTGTCAGCGTATTGGACTTCCACATTTCCTGTTTCTGACAAACCTCGCTGTTTCCATTCCATCAAAATCTTACCTGCTTGAAGAGCTACTTTTGCTTTTTCATGTTTGAAGTTGGCATCACTATCCTTTTCATTGGCTAAGGCGCCGTCGCCTTGACCCTGACCACCTGTACCGCCTTGACCGTTACCTTGACCCTGACCACCCTGGCCAGATCCTCCGCAACCGCTTCAGGGCACGCCTTTTCCATCTTTTTTCTCGCCAGACTGGCCAGAACCCTTACAACCTTGTCAGGGTTCACCGCCACCATTTTGTGCTTGGTTTTCTTGGCCTTCGGTCCATTCTTTGTATTTTTCCATGTAATCTTGAATGTTTTTACAGCCCTCAGTGTTTTTGCCATCAAGGCCGTCTTGTGATTCGTTGGCTTGTTTGGCACGTTGAATGGCTTCGAGCATTTCTTCCATTTCTCTCATGGCTGAAATATCTTCACCTAATTTTTCAATTTCCTCTTTGCTGAGTTCCATTGAGTTTTTCATGGCTTCGAGCGACTCTTTTGAGATGTTTTTCATGTCACTCATAGCCAGTTCTTCCAGAGCACGTTTCATGGAATTAGCAGCTTGCGCAGCATTCATGCCATTGCCCAAGAAGTCTTTTATTTTTTCAGCTTCTTTTTTAATTTCACTACGCATTTGCTGTTTTTTGGCCGCATTCTTTTCTTCGCTGAGAGCATCAATTTTCTTTTTTAAGTCATCAATTCTTTTTTTCAGTTTGTCAGTGTTGCCCTTGAGGAGATCTTTTTTCCATTCTTTGCTTTCGTCGGAAGAGTTTGAGCCAAATCGTTGTTGAGTTTTTCGTGCCATTTGTTGTTTCAGTTTTTGCTCATTCATCTGGCGCCACATGCTGCCGATTTTTTTCTGTTGGATATTTAATTTTTTAAAATTTTCTTTTTTCTTTCCTGCTTGCATTTGATCGAAGGTGGCAGCTAGTTCTTTTGTGGCTTTATCTAATTCGGCCTTACTCTGTTCTTTTTTCTTTTTGAGTATGTCCTTGCGCATGGCGGTGGCTTTACTTGATTTTTTCAAATCGTTTTCTCTAGCCGTTGTTAGTTGCCGCACTTCCTCATAACCAAAAGGATCCCATTGTGGAAGAAAAAGGATGGCGAGAACAAACATACTCATGAGAAGACCCAAATTTCTGATTTTCTCGCTAAAGCGGTAGGGCACTACCTTGTTGACCTGAATAGTTTTTGCTTTATCTTGAGCTTGTTGCAACACAATGTTTTGGTAATCACCCGCAGAGTTTTCGATCAATTGTGCTGTCAAAAAAAGATCTTTAGAGTTGACCGAGGCATCAAGAGCTGCCGCAGAGCTTGTTTCAGAAGTGGGTTTTGTGAATAACATAGCCGTGAGTGCCGCCAATCCCAATGGAATAAATAAAGTAGTGAGGTCAAAGGCATCAGGGATAACAGCCAATACCCGTGAGCAGATAAAAGCGAGAAGATAAAGAATAAAATAAACAATCGAAAATTTATAACAATTGCTAGCGATGCTACTACTGCGTTGTCGGCGGTTAACTTTGTTGATGAGTTGGCTGATATTATTCATTGGCGTATTTCTGTTTTAAATATTCAAAGAGTTTAATTTTATATAAATTGTAAATTCAACAACTCAGCTTTTATTATACTATAAATTATGAAATTCAATTTAGATTTTTGTGACTTGAATTTTAGAGACATAAACAATAGACTTGCGGTCAAGTATGTGTTCCGTAAACCCTTTTGTCACATCGGTTTATGTTGATACGTATATGATAAATTGTAAAAATATAAAAGGTGTATTTGTGGGCAAAATATTTTGTTTGTTATGTATTGCTCTAGTGTCAGGCTTGCCTTTATGGGGGGAAGATCAAGGTTTTAGTGAAAAAAATAATAATTGGCCTTGTTACAAAGGAAACCATTTTCGAACGTCTTATACAGCGAGTGGGTTGTCTGCCTCATTAAAGATGTCTTGGTCATATGAATTTTTGGAAAGACCTCAAATGGCTTGGCCAGGAATTGATTCTCGTAATTCATTTGATGCGGCTTTTGAGCCAATTATTGCAGAAAATAAGGTTTATTTTGGCAATTCCAATGACAATGCCGTGTATGGCATGGATATTAATAATGGAGAAATAATCTGGCAGTTTTTTACCCAAGGTCCCATACGTTATGCCCCTGCTTATTGGCAGGGAGCTTTATATGTGGTGAGTGATGATGGTTGTTTGTATTGTCTTAAGGCGACGGATGGCACTTTGTTATGGAAATACCGAGGTGGGCCTACTCAAGGGATGATATTTGGCAATGGTCGTTTGATTTCCCGTTGGCCTGCCCGGGGTGGACCCGTGATTGAAAAAGATGTGGTTTATTTTGCATGTGGTATCTGGCCAACAGATGGCATCACTATTCATGCCCTCAATGCTCAAAGTGGGCAAGTGAAGTGGTGCAATGATATGTCGGGAAGCCTTTACATGACACAACCCCATAAGGGCAGTGAAGCCAAAAGTGGTTTATCGGCCCAGGGTTACCTGACGTTGTTGGGTGATCGTCTTTTATTACCCACGGGGAGAGCCATTCCGGCCATTTTGGACAAAAAAACAGGAAAATTTGTTGATTTTCAACTCAGTCAAAATAGAAAGAGGGGTGGAGGAAATTTGGCTGTTGTGGAGGATTTGAACCTTTTCATCAGTAATGGGACATGTTTTGAGCTTCCGGGGAAGGAAATTCGACATATAAAGTTGCCCAATAGTTACGTATTGGCCCCAGAAAATAAAATGATTTATTTTGAAAATCAAACACTACTTAGAGGGCGGATGGGTAAAAAAGATGCAGTAGATAGAAAAGGGAAAAAAAATAAAGTATTTCACTTGTTTGATGTAGAAAAGTTTTTAAGTGTTGATGAAAAACCTACATCATTAGCTTTGGCTGGAACCCATGTCATTATTGGCTTGAATAACAAAGTGATTGTGTATGACCTGAAAAAAAAGAAAAAAGAAATGGAACATAAAGTAAAAGGACGGGTACATGGATTGGCTGTTTCTCTAGGAAAGATCGTTGTTTCAACGGATCAAGGATTGATTTATTGTTTTGCGCCTGATGGTAAGGGACGTTTATTGAAGCAGAAAAGCGAGTTTAGCTCAGGAACAGTGCTGAACAAATTTCCACAAAAAACATATGGGGGTTACCTGCTTGTTTTGGGAGATGATAGTGGAATGTTGTCAAATACCATGGCTAAAAACAGCCAATGGATGACAATTGTGATCAATGAAGATGAGAAAATTGTTAATAAAATAAAAAAACAGCTGGCGAAAACAGGCTATTACGGAACAAGAGTGACCGTATTTCAAGGGAATACGTCAAAGACATTTTTACCAACACATTTTGCAGACCTTATTATTAATGCAGGCGCTGATGTGGATGAAAAAGAAATCAAACGTTTGTTAAAGCCCCATGGCGGGCAATATTTTGCTGATCCTTCAATAGACAGACCTTCTATCACACAGGCTGAACCTAAAGGAGAGGGTATCTGGACACACCAATATCATGACCCTGCCAACACCCTTTGTTCTGAAGACAGGATTAAAGGTGAACTGACCACTCGTTGGTTTAGCGATTTTGATTTAAATATGCCGAATCGGGAAGGTCGCGGGGCTCCACCACTTTATCTGCAGGGTAAGTTTTATGTGGAAGGGGTAGATGCTCTGATATGCATTGATGCCTTTACCGGAAAAGAAATTTGGCGATACCTATCACCAGGAATTCAAAAACATCTGAACCAAAGCCATTATGCTGGATCAACAACAGGAAGTAATCTTGTTGTGTCAGAAGAAACACTCTACCTTGTAAAAGGCAATCAGTGTCTCAAGATTGATCCGGATACGGGTAAAGAGATGGGAAAGTTGACATTGCCCTCTCCCTATAAAAAAGAGGCTTGGGGGTTTATTGCTGTTAAAAAAGGCCTGTTATACGGTTCCGTGGCAGACACCTCGTTTCATCCTATGTCCCTGTGGAGTAAATCGGATATGAGTAAAATCCACACAGAAAGTAAACTGTTTTTTGCCATGAATCCACAAACCGGAGAAGTTCTCTGGACGTTTAAACCTAAAAACTCCATCCGCCATAACACGATTGCTATCACAGAAAAAAATGTTTTTCTGATTGACCGAGTGATTGCTGAATTTGATAAAACGATAGAAGGGCATCACAGGCGTGACAAAAAGAAGCCTTTGCCTCAACATCCCACAGGAACCTTGATAGCTCTTGACAGAAAAACAGGAAAAACGATATGGACCCAAAAGAAAAATATCTTTGGCACCATGCTAGCGGTCAGTGAACAAGAAGGCGTTGTGGTGATGGCTTACGCGCGCAGCGGTTTTTCTTATCTGTCAGATTTTGGCGGTAAAATGGTAGGTTTTGATGCGACAAAAGGTGATTTTTTGTGGGAAGTTAAAGATATGCCTCAAGACCGCTCACGGCCGGTATTGAGAGAGGGGCAGGTGATTGTGGAGCCTTTTGCTTACCACCTAAAAAGTGGTGAAAAAATAAAAGGTTTTGAAATAAAACGAAAGTATGGCTGTGGCCCAATAACGGCCAGTAAAAATCTCTTGATAATGCGCTCGGGGACGATGGGGTATATCGATATGACAACTGAAGATAAAAAGATTGAAAATTATGGGGGGATGCGTCCTGGTTGCTGGATCAATTTTATTCCGGCGGGAGGCATGGTTTTTATCCCTGACACGATGGAAGGTTGTGGGTGCAGTTATCTCAACAAATCTTCTTTGGCCTTGGAAGAGAGAACGCCCCGGCCAAAATATACGGTGTCGGGCAAGAAAATCACTTTCTCCAAGTTACCGCAAAAGGATGTGGTATTGCGTTACACGACAAATGCTTTGCCACCGCGGGAAGAATCTTTGGAAGTGACATCCTCTCTTTCCCTAGATTCAGGAATAGTTTTGAAGGTAAAAGCTTTCAGTCATGGCAAGGCACCAAGCGAAACGGTGATAGTCACACAGCGTTAACAGAGTTTTTATTTTTCAAGAAAGATCTTGCTAGAAACCACGATTTTTATCAAATCCCTGAGTCTAAAATCTTTTTGTTTTGCTTTGTCAACAAGCTGATCGATTTCTAATTTGTCCGCAGCCGAAAGAGTGCGTCCTGTTCCAAAAGTCAGCAATCTCATAATAAGGTTTCTTGCAACAAGATGTTCTTTTTTGAGGAGGATTCTTTTCAATTCCACAATATCTTCAAAAACTTCTCCTGAATCTGTTTGTCCTGTTGAATCAATGATATCGGTTTTATTTTCAGGCGTTCTTTTTCTTGTTCCCTTTTTTTGTTGTCCTTTAAGTCTTCCGTCATAAAAATCTCTCCAAATACCTATGGGGTCATAATTTTCTAAGGCAAAACCTAAGGGGTCCATTTTGACATGGCAACTGGCGCAGTTTTCATCAGATCTGTGCTTGGCTAGGATTTCTTTAACAGTTTCAGCTTCCCTTGAATCGGGTTCTGGAATTTCTATATCCGCAGGTGGCGGAGGAGCGGGTGTCCCTAACAAATTGTCAAGAACCCATGTCCCACGTTTGACGGGTGAGGTACTTATGCCATCTGCAGAGGCGGTTAACATGGACATTTGTCCCAAAAGTCCTCCCCTGTATTTCATCTCTTTCAAGTGAACTTTTCTGAACTCTGGACCCGTCACATCTGGAATTTGATACATGTCGGCTAAAACATCGTCAATAAATACGAAGTCAGAATCGATAAGATTGGAAACGGGGAGATTGTTGACGATGAGATGTTGAAAAAATAACTGTGTTTCCTTTAGCATCTTATTTTCCAGTTTATAGGAATAATATTTTTTAAAGGCCTTCGTGTCGGGAGGAGTTGTTCTGATCGTATTTAAGCCTAACCAATGCCACAGAAAATCTTTAACAAATCTCTCTGATTTGGAATCATTCAACATTCGGTCAACTTGGTTTGTAAGTGCCTGTTCATCTTCAAGAACGTTCTTTTCAGCCATGTCAAATAGTTGTTTGTCTGGCATGCTGTTCCATAAAAAGTAGGACAAGCGTGATGCTAGGGCATGAGCGTTTAATTTGCCCTCATTTTCATAAAAGTAAATAAATTGTGGGCTACACAAGATGGCTTTTATGGCAAGCATCAAGTCTTCTTCTGTATCGCCTGCCAATTCAACAAGTTGTGACTGTAACAGTTCTTCATCTGTGACGGGTCTTCTGAAAGCGAGTTTAGCAAAGTGTTTTATTTTTTCACGGTTAGTGAGTTTGGTGTTGAAGATAACATCTTTAAGTTTTGAATCATTTTTTATAACGGGCCCTTTAATTGATGCGTTGTAGAAACGAATTTGTGGGATTTTTTTGTCACGAAGGACAAATGGCAATACGCGTTGCGCCGCCTGTAATTGAGGTAACCCATTTATCATTTTCCATTCTTCTTCATCAATATTGGGGTGCTGGTATTTGGTGTTCCATCCGTAAAAAAAATGGTTGGGATTGTGTGTTGGTCCATTCAACCATCTAAAGGCTACCTGCCAGCCGGTTGGAACAAACACTTTATGCGTGATGCTATGTCGTTTGCTATCGGGCAGATCAAAGCTTTTTATTAAAACTGAAACACCTTCAGATTTAAATTGTTTTACGGCTTTATCAAGATAAAGACCTAATCTCATAGGCTTGTGAAGAAAAGTTCCTTTAAACTTTCTCTTCTCGGGAAGATAGTTCGAAACCCTGTGCATGGCCAGAACATCAACGGTAATTTCATAATAACCACTAGACGGTAGCTTCCCTCTTTTTAAGATTAGTGCTTTATCCTGCCTCCATCCTACAAAAGGCAGAGTGACATGGTCTTCGTAAACAACACCAAAGCGGGCACCCCATTCGGTGCTTATATATTCTCGATAGTCCACTTGTGTGTTTTTAAATTTTAAGATGTCTGGCCCGCCATTCTGTTTGGATTTCGCTGAGGGGAACGATGAGGGTGTAGGTTTCTTTTTGCTTTTAGTGAAGCCCATTTTGATGAAAATTTCTTTAGTCGATTTTTTTTGTTCCTGGAAAGCTTTAACAACTCTTTCTGAAGCGTCGATATAACCTTTAAGTTGTGGTTTCGACATCAGAAGGGCACTGCCAATATTGTCAAAACCCTGGTCTTCCTGATCACCGGGGAAAGCGGTGGCCACGTCATTGAATTCGGTATTGATATCAAACAAATCCTGTATAGTTCTAAGGTACTGGACTTTATTCATACGTCTCAATTGAACTTTATTTTTAGAGACAAGGCCACTTTCTTGAGCTGTTTTGAGTGCTTCTTTCAGAAGGCTCAGTATTTCATTTGTCACATCAGCATCTGGATGTTTTTTTGCTTTTTCAGGGGGCATATTTGAATTGGTTAATTCATCGACCACATCAGCCCATTGATCAAAATGTGAGCTAAGATCAAAGCTCATATTATCTAAGCGAAGTTTGCCTTTTTGTTTTTTAGGGCCATGACAATCCACACAGTAATCGTTCAAAAATGGTCTGAATGTCGATTCCAGTTCAGTTTCTATCATTCCCTTCTTGTCGGCTTGATCTTCAGTTCCATTAAGGTTGAAAATAAGAATGATAAAAAAGAGAAGAAACAGTTTTTTTTTAAAAGTATCCATGAATTTAAATATCCATACCTTTGAAAGTGCTGGTGCTGGTATTGAAATAATCCACATCAAATCCCATTTTTCGCAGCATTGAGAGGTAGAGATTGTTCAGGGGTTGTTTACCTTGAGAGTCGATGTGCTGTCCGTGCTTTATGCCTCCTCCTGCCAAAACCAACGGTAGATTTCTCAACGAATGCGTACTACCATCTCCCATGCCTGAACCAAACAGAATCATGGTTGAATCAAATAGTGAAGAACCATCCAATGTTTTTGTTGATTTCATCTTTGTTAAAAAGTCAGAGAAATTTTTCAAAATAAAAGTTTCTATTATTTTGAGCTGAGATAATTTATCTTCCCTTCGACCATGGTGAGTGGTGCCATGGTAACTGTAAGTGACACCATTTAAACCTGAAAGCAATGCCCCTGGAGCAAAACTCATTTGAACGACACGCGTGGAATCTGTCAGTAACGCCAAGCGGAGAATTTCATACCACCTTTGACAATATGGGATCACATTTTTTGATTGGGCTACTTCTGCAGGATAATTTTTTTCCGATACAGGGGACTTTGGTTTGGGAATTTTCTCCCACTGAGCAGATGACGAAATTTCATGCTCTAATTCTCGTATAGATGTGAAATATTCATCAATCTTTTCTTTATCGGCCTTGCCTAATTTTTTTTCTAAATTTTTTGATTGGATTTTGATGGAATCAAGAATACTCGATCTTTGTTTCTCTTCTTTGGTTTCGGATTCTGTTTTTGTATGTCTGGTATCCGTAAAAAGAGCATCGAAAGCCAGTTTTAAATTGTTTAATGCGGGCAGTTCGACACCTGTACGAGTAAGACTCATACCTTTTTTCCATAAGACCAAATTAGGGTATCTGGTTTTATAGCCACATAATTCAGCCGCTCTTTGATCAAGACTTATGCAGCCGTCTTTATGATCGCCACACTGTGATTTTTTGACGCCTGACAAAAATGAGTGCATCCCACTGTGGCCTCCTGTCTGACTGTGATCAAGATTGGAAAACACAGTAAAATCTTTGCGGTGTTTTTTAAGCGTGGAAAGCATCAAAGGCATCTCATAGTCATAGCCTGTTTTTGTGGGGTGGAACCATTCGTATCTCATGCCCAAATCTGTAGAAATAATGGCAAGTTTTGTTTTTTCTTTGGTAGATGTCTTTTCAGATGGTTGTCCATATGCTGTACTTGTCATGATTTCTAAAAGCGGAAGAGAAACAGCGGCGGCGCCCAAACCTCGCAAGAGATAACGCCTGCTGATGGTCGTTTTGCGGGGAATGTGGATGTTAGACATAAATTTCACCTTTCTTTCTCAAAGACAGACGACGTTATACGGCAGGATAAGTTGTAACTAAAAAACTATAAAACAAGTCAAATAGTTTGTGTGTGATTCATTTTTTAATTTTAAAATATAACAAAAATCTATAATGCAATTATAACAAAATAATAAGAATGTGAAAAAAGAGTCATTTTACACCGTTTGAAACAATTTCCAGGCGATAAAAGCAGCGGCCAAGCTACCCATAACGTTTAAAAATACATAAGCCACGAGCAGGCCATATTTGTTTTCTTGCAACAGTGTCATAGATTCAAGGGAAAATGCACTGAAGGTGGTGAAGGCTCCTAAAAAACCGGTGATGGTAAAAAATCTAGCGTTGCTGTTAACCTCGCCTTGCAACAGGGAAGTGAAGAGCCAAATGGCCAAAAAAGATCCTAGGATATTAACACTAGTGACAGACCAAAAAGCTTTGGGAAGTACTCGGCTTATGCCAAAACGCCCCGCTGCTCCTAAGGCGCCTCCGGCCATTACCAGTAAAAATTGTGCCATTTCGCTATTATCTCTCGGTTCTTCCATTGGGGTCAAGTGTGTGGGGTGATAAGATACAGACTTATGTTAGTACATTTTGCCAATGGGCTAGAGTATTTATTGCTGTTTATAGCTATTGTTTTGAGCTCAATTCTATGTTTGGGAGTGCGTAAATTAGCTCCTGTTCTGCATTTGATAGAAATTCCCCGTGAAGACAGGTTAAGTCAGAGAAGTGTTCCCGTGGGTGGCGGTTTGGGATGGATGGTTGCTTTTTTGATTCTTGTGGCGGCAGGTAGCTGGTGGGTGAACAATTTTACTTTACCCGAAGGTTTGGAGCAGCACCGCTTGGGCATGATGGCGAAGATTATGGACATGAGCTGGATCTGCGCAGGTGCGGCTGTATTGATGTTGCTGGGTCTTTTTGATGATATTCGTCCAGTTCCTATCACGATTAAATTAGTACTGGAATTTGTGGTGGCGATTACCTTAGCCTTTCAGGTGCCGGATGTGTTGATCACAGCTTTTGTGGATAACCTAGCTTTGAATCGTGTGTTTACCGTATTTTGGATTGTGTTTTTGGTGAATAGTTTTAATCTCTTGGATCATGCGGATGGTAGCTCTTCGGTGACGGCCATAGCGGTATTTGTGGGCTTGGTTCTTTTGTCATTTATCAGTGGTCAGGTTTTTGTGGGATTGATATCTCTGTTGTTGGTGGGGGTGTTGTTGGGTTTTTTGGTTCAAAACTTTCCTCCAGCAAAAATATTTATGGGGGATGCAGGTTCCCTGCCTTTGGGGTATTTTGTGGGAGTGCTCACAGGTCTGTTTACTTTTTATAGTGACAGTCGTGAGGTAACGACGGTGTTTGTGCCACTTTGCCTTCTATTAGTGCCGGTTTACGATTCAGCCTCTGTGTGTGTGATACGTTTTCGCTCAGGCAAACCACTTTGGGTAGGAGATAAAAATCATATCAGCCACCGCCTCTTGGATAGAGGGTGGTCGGCGCGTCGTGTGGTGATAGCTTTGTTTGTTATGACATTAGTGGGGGCTTTGTTGAGCGTGTTGGTGTTTGTGTTGTCTCCTCCTTGGGTTTATTTGCCCTTATGCCTTGCTCTGCTGCTGATTTTTTATGTGCAGAGATTGGAGCGTCGCTGATGAGGTTGACGAATGACGTGATCCGTTTTTTAACAGCGCTGTCTGTGGTGTTTTTGTTTTACACCCCTTCGGGTTTTGACAACTTGAGCAAAACAGGGGATTTGGTGTACACACTTCCCTTTGTGATATTACCTTTTGTGGGCATGCTGGTATGGCTCAACACACTTAAAACAAAAAAACATGTTCCGGTACCGGGGTTTTATTTTGCACTGTTGGTGGTGGTGACCGTGTTGATATCGTTGAGTTTGAGTGGTGCCGGCGCGTATCAGATCATGTCTGCCTTAACGATGATCACCCCTTGTTTGTTGTTGCCAATTTTATTTCAGGGAATGATTTCTTCCCGTGATCGCCGAGGTTTGCGTTCTTTGATGATTGCGCTGTTGGTGGTGACGCTGATTAATCTATTGATACAAATGACAGTGGTGAGGCCCAGTATTAGCCAGTTGTTTGACAGCCATCCCGAAGTTTTGGCGAAAAGTGCCGGCGTAGATGTCACAGACGCTGTGGGCATGGGAGATTTGAAACGTCGCGTTAATACGGTGTTGTACGAAGGTAGTTCCATTCATGTGGCAACGGGGCATTTTGAAACGGCTAATGTGCTAGCGATTGTGTTGTTGATGTTGGCAGCTTTTGCGCGTTCGATTAAAAAAAATATAATCTGTGGTATCGCTTTATTTTTGATGCTTTTTGCTTGCCAATCCAAAGGCATAGTTCTGGTATTTTTACTAACCTTACCCCTTAACCGCAAACGTCCCGATACCTTAAGGGCCTTATGTGCGGGCATTGTTGTTAGTTTGTTACTGTGGGAAACAGATTATGGTACCTATGTAGTGGACTATCTAAAAAATTACCCACTGTTGGCCTCGATTGAATTCCGTGTGTCGTATTGGATGACCGCACACAACATGAGTGATTTCTATGGTCCTGTAGGTTTGGGGCAATATGAGCAATACGCGTCAGCGGCTCGGGTGAAGGGGGGGCATTATGCGGCCCTACCTCATAATGGCTTTTTGAAATTAGTGGCCGAACTGGGAGTGTTTGCAGCGGCCTCCTCTTTTGTGTGGCTTTCAGGTTTATTTCGTGGAAAAGCGAGTCGCAGAAAGGAAGGGGGAGCGCCTCGAATCTCTGTTGTTGCGGGGGCTACCGTGGCGATGGCGTGGATGCTTTTTTATGGAAATATAACTAGCCAAGATTCAGTGTTTAATTTGGGTCTTGAAATGGTGGGTGGCACAATTCAACAACGTTGGCAATGGATGGTTTATGTGTATTGTTTGGCTTTACTCATTATTTTTGTAACTGTTTGGTGGATGTTGCAAAAAAAAGTGTGGAAGGTGGGAAATGGGAGTTTGGCTTTTGCCGCCGCAGCCTGCGCCTTACACCAATTTATTGAAATGGATCTCAACCACGCAGCCATTTTGATGCTGTTTTTTGTGCTGGCTTCCATAGGTTGGTTGAGACGTCCTTCGCAAAACAAATGGACATGGCATTTTTTCCCTATTTTGTGTTTGCTCTGTCTTGTAGGGTTTAAGTGGGTGGTGGATCATCTGGATGAAAGCCCTTCAGCCATCAACAAAAAAATTGCTGAACTTCCCTCTAAAGATGTGGCTGAAAGAAAAGCTTTATTGAAACAATGGCACACACTCAAACCTTTGGATGAACGCCCAATCAAAAGCCTGATTGCAGAATCGGTGAAAGAAGAAAAAATTTATTGGTTGAAAAAGTTGGTGGCCACCGAACCGGCCAACCCCAGCCACCACCTGTATCTGGCCAGAACCCTAATGGATCAAGGCGAATCGGTGGATGTGTTGATGGTGGAATTCAAAAAGGCCAGAGATTTGGATAATATAAAGACATTAAAACGTTATAAATTGCGCCCCGAAGAGAGAGAAATCCTTAATCGTTGCCTTAAGACACTCGAAGAACGTCGCTATAACTGATACACTGCCTGCCATGAACGAACAAACAGCCCGTGTGGTTATTGTGGGTAGGCCCAATGTGGGGAAATCTTCACTTTTTAACCAATTGATCAAGCGTCGCCTTTCTATTGTGGACAATAGGGAAGGGGTCACCCGTGATCGGTTGGAAGCCCATGTGGAATTGGCCGAGGGCCATGCCATTCGCCTCTTGGATACAGGGGGGATGGGCCTGCAGCATGAAGATACCAAAAAATTTGAATTGAATGATCAGATTGATGCCGCGGTAGAAAATGCGGACGTGTTTATTTTTGTTTGTGATATTCGTGCGGGTGTGTCTTCCATGGACAAACAAATTGCAGAGCGTTTGCGTCAGAGTAAAAAACCGATCTTATTATTAGTGAACAAAGCGGATACCCCCGATTTGGAAATGTCTTCCATAGACTTTTGGGAACTAGGTTTGGAAGAACCTATAGCTTATAGTGTGAATGAAGCCAAGGGAAGAAAAGATTTGATAGAACGTTTGATTGATCTGACACCCAAAGTTGCCATGCAAGATGATTCTGAACTACCTCGGGTAGCCTTGCTGGGAAAAAGAAATTCAGGAAAATCGACCTTACTTAACCTGATGAGCAAAGAACAACGTGTTATTGTTTCCAATATACCAGGTACCACACGGGATTTTGTTGAGGTACGCATCGATCATTATTCCCATCCATTTATTGCCGTGGATACAGCAGGAATGAAGAAGGGCAATTATGAAGACCCCGTTGATTTTTTTTCCATCAAAAGAACAGAGACCGCTTTAAGAGAATGTCAGGCCGCCATCTTGATGATTGATGCGACAGACAAGTTAACCGGCATCGATAAAAAATTAGCCGAAGTGTTGCGACGGTTTGCGAAACCTACATTAGTGGCTGTAAACAAATGGGATTTGGTTCCCTCGGATGTCAAATCAGGGGATTATATGGAATACATCGATAAACAGATGACAGGCATCCCTTATGCTCCCGTGGCGTTTGTTTCGGCATTGAAGGGTGATAACATCCGTCAAATGATAAAGACATTATTTGATTTAATCGATCAAGGCAGCAAACGCCTAGGCACAGGCCAACTCAACCGTCTTTTAGATGAACTCACTTCCAAAAAGTCGCCACCCAGCAGAGGGGGGCGCCAAGCCAAATTTTTCTATGTCACCCAAACATCCGTTTGTCCACCTACTTTTGTGTTTATGTGCAATGATGGCCGTCTTGTCAGTAAAAGTTATCAACGTTATATTGAAAATTTTTTCAGAAAATCCCTCAACATCCCCGAAATCCCCCTAAAATTCGTTTTTCGAGGTAAAGATGAAACAAAAAAGAGTTAAATTACATTAAAAATTCTAAAAACCTCATCTCGTGACAAAACAGCAGGTTTCTTGGCACGCCCCACATTTTCAGCTCAAGGCATAAAACATGTCGGTATAAAATAGCAGATAAGGCTTGATTTTGTGTGGAGGCCGCCACCTTTTGATGAACAGCCAAATGAGTCAAAAACTGTTCAACATGATATTTTTTCATTTCTCTAAGATGCATTTTATTATGGAATAAAATAAATCGCCGCACCCAATTCTCATAACTTTCTTTAGTCCGAATACTATAATGCTTCACCTGAATTCTCTACCCTGCCTAATCCAACAATTTCATAAACCCTCTCGATCCCCTACAAAACACAATGACCATCTTCAATTTACTTATCACAATATAACACCACATATTAACCCATACATATATATGTAAATCAAAAATTCCACCAATAAACCCCAAAAACCCACAATTTTCACAAAAAATTACCAGACTACTAAAAAATATTTAGTACCAGTTTGTTATCATTTAGTACCGGGTTATGAGTATGTCGTATCCCTATGAATTGTTAGATTATTAAATTTCACGAACACTCTGACGATTTGTTTTCTTTTGTCATTATCCTCTTTTTTTTTCTATTTTCTTTAATTTTTGAAATCCTTTCAGTAATAAACATTTTCCCTTTGTCTTTCTTGAGGATGTTAAAATACTCTCGCCATGATTTTGACCCTTTAACACTATTACAATGATCACAAGACAAACCTATGTTATCTGGCCAATTTGTTCCTCCTTCATACAATGAGGTCATGTGTTCTACTTTGTATTTTTTTGAATTTACAGATCGTGACAATTGCACTTTACAATAAACGCATTCTCTATTTTGTAATTCGAATATTTCGTCAATATTTTTTTGAGTATAAAATCCTTCTGCATTTTTCTCCAACTCCCTTCTTTTTGCGGCGCCCCTTTTAGCAGCTTTTTTCTTGTAAATCTTCTTTTTATAATCCCAAAGCGTCTCAATATAAATACTCGTTCCATTGCTTCCGTCTTCGTAACAATAATACTCATTTATCTTACATTGCAACTCTTCACCAAAATCAGCACACAATTCACAATAATACCCGCTATACGATGGCCTTTTCCTTATTTCACAAACACATCCTTTTCGAATGTCAATACCTGTTTTATGACACCTGTAACAATAAAAGTGTGATTTAAAGTGATCAATAATTTCTTTATTTAATTCGTCAATCTCACAACCACATACGCCAACCACACAAGCTTCTCTATTATTAATAACCCTAAATCCATAATGGTCATAATCAAACATTTCATCATCCTATCTACACTCATTATATGCCTAGAGCACCATTTAATCTAACAATGCGTTGCAGCGGACTTGCAATCAAAGCGGCGGCGTTAGCCAAAATCCCCACTTTTCGTTACAATGTTCTCGTTGCGGTTAGCACAAGGCAAGCCGCTGAACTTAAGCGTTAGGAATAAATTTTATGGCCCGAGAAAAAAATCCAGTTAAAGAAATTGCAATATTTGCAATAGGAATAGGGCTTTTGACAGGCGTTGGTGGAACGTTCATACTGTCAAGCAAAGGCATGAGTAATGCACCAGAACTACTTGGAATAAAAAGAAATCTAGCAATTGGTTTACCATTGATCATCATTGCTATCACGCATTTGTTTTCAGGAATATCCGTTCTAGTTAAAAGGAAAAAATGGACAATACATTGTTGTCGAGCTAGTACAGTGTTGTTAGCCATTTTGTATTTTATTTTCGAGGTCTCTACAGTTGGATTCTTTAGTACGGTTGTTTTTGCTATTTTGATTTATGGTGCACCTATTGCTGTTTATTTAAAGTCTATTGCCGCCCTTGAAGAAATGGCGTAAATTCCTAACACGCACTGCAGGGGACAAATAAGGCGATCTTTGAGTGTTAGCAAAAACACCGCGAATCTCTTACAATATAGTCTTGGTTGGGTAATTGTAATTATTTGCCCCTGAGTTAAGAACGTTATAGTACTGTTTAATGAAAAAATACGCATTCATTTTATTATTATTCATCCTACCTTCATGCCGTAACGATTATGTCGACTGTTGCTTGATAGGCTCTTACCTTGGTTGTACTGGTGCGCTTTCTTGGTTTGATGATGTCGAAGTATTACAGGAAAATATACTAGGTGATGTTGATGAGACCTTAACGCCAAAAGGATTTACAGTAACCATTAAGGAAGCTTCTGAATTCATACCTAAAGGCCCTCAAAAGATTTCGTATTCAATATATGCTGATAGCAGAAATTATTACATTACAAAAAGTATAGGCAACTCTTACATTGCGAAAAATAGCCACATTGTTGTACCGGGAAGAGATCGTGAAAAATATTTAAATCTTTTAAAAAAGCACGCTCAAAAATGATTTTTGCTATAACTAGCCGCTGCAGCCGACCCGCAAGCAGTCTGCCAAGTAGTTTTGGGTGTGGCGCTTCGGTATAATGTATATGATTAGTTTAGCCGTCAGCGGGCGGCTGAGCTTAGAACGTTAGGCATGGGAAAAGGGGAAATATGGAAAAGAAAATATTGAAACGTGGCTTTATGGTTGGGTTGCTTTTTGTTATTGCTGGCTGTTTCACGCCATATGAAACTGTGGAAGTCACGCAAGTTGTACAGGCCCCTAAACTAAATCAAGTCATCATTTATGATAAAATCCGTCAATGGTTTTCACAATATTTTGTTTCAGGAAAATCCGTCGTCGATTATGAAGACAAAAAAGTAGGTACCATCATCGGCAACGGGATCGCTCAAATTGATTCAAATGCTTTTGTAGGTTCGGTAGACAACATTCACTATAACATTCGGATTGACATTAAAGATAATAAATTTCGAGTGTCAACCAAAATAACACAACATACCACTACAACTAATGAAGGCACATTTACTCAGAACTATGTAAGCGAAGGGACAAAAGCTCTCGCTGCCAAGCATGTAAAAGGCATAGTGGATAGCATCGAAAAATACGTGACAGATAAAAAAACCGATGACTTCTAGGCCTAGGGTCGCTGGGCACATCTCACCATCTCATTTCCCTTGTAAACTCCTAGACCCTTTGGTCGCGTTAGCGCAAAGCAAGCCCCTGAGCTTAGGCGTTAGGCAATTTACGGTGAAGAATTAATGGATAGAAAAAAAATAGAAGAAAAAGTTTTTAAGGCATTATCTAAAAATGATTTAAGAAAGGCTTGCGAATTAACTATTAAGCTAATCAAAAACAAATCGGGTAAACTCCCTTCTTTTTTAAATGTAGATGTTGATCTTAGGTGCCAGCAATTGCAGGTTTTGTTTGATAGTTGGCCCAAAAATTTAAACAAAATTTCAATCTCTGATGATTTGAAAGAGCGGTTTAAAATTGCCGCTGCCATGCAGATGTTAAATAATTTTAGCTATCAAAGATTTAATGTTATACCATCTATAAACGTATCGCCATTTGATTCCACACATGACATTGTTAGTTCATTAATCAAGCACGTGTTTTATAAAACCCAATTAAAAAATGATATGAAAATGTTGTCTACAGGAATAAAATTGAAATATAAAGTTTTACCATGTGATGATTCCTGCAATCAATGCAAAGAATTTTCTAAAAAAGCTTACACGTTGGAAGATCATCCTGAAATGCCCTATGAACATTGCAACTCGCCATTTGGTTGCAGATGCTCATATTTACAAGAATTAACCTGAAATGCCACGCTATTGAGTCAGGTCATCGGTATAAATTGATTAAACAAAATAAGAAACTTCATTTACTAAACATTACCTCGAATTAATTACATCCAAAGTGCCTCGTGCGCCTAACAAAGCGCTCCTATGAAACGGACTCCGTCAACGGTTTAATTTCAAAACATTAAAAATACCCTCCCTGAAAGATTAATG
>Ga0316192_10000593_pt1 | contig 26594 bp, 20 predicted proteins | sample MerIslwburrow_MG_FD_204931 | JGI IMG/M metagenome (GOLD analysis project Ga0316192, IMG submission 204931) | Coastal sediment microbial communities from Maine, United States - Merrow Island worm burrow | ecosystem: Environmental > Aquatic > Marine > Coastal > Sediment | place: USA: Maine...
ACCTTCCTCACCATCAGGCCGGCGAGACGCCGGCCCTACAATGGATCTCAGCCCTTTGTAGTGCTGGCGTCTCGCCGGCACAGAGACCACGAACCATCGCAAGAGAGGGTTTTTGCAAGAGGCTCAGCTGTGAACTGTCGACTGTAGACTACCGGAATGAGAATTCGTCTTGATTCCATCGGCTGCCGCCTCAACATTGGCGAGATCGAGGCTATGGCACGCAGATTCGCCGCCGACGGCCACCGCATCGTCAGCCAGGGAGAGCTCGCCGAGCTGTGCATCTTCAACACCTGCACGGTCACCGCCATCGCTTCCCGCAAGTCACGCCAGTTCATCCGCCAGCTTCGACGCAACAACCCCGCGACCAAGGTGGTGGTCACCGGCTGTCTGGCCGAGCTCGAACCGGGAAGCCTCGAGGCTCTCGGGGTCGATCTCGTGGTCGGCAACGACGCCAAGGACACTCTGCCCGAAGTTCTCGCTCGGAAGGGCCTGCTGCGGCCGCGCGACCCGGACGACGCGCCGGAGGCACCAGCCGACGACCGCACCGGCCGACGAACCAGGTCCTTTCTCAAGATTCAGGACGGATGCGACAACAAGTGCAGCTTCTGTGTTGTGACTATTGCTCGCGGCCGCGGCCGAAGCATGGATGCCGAGGCCGTCATTTCCGAGGTCCGGAATCTGGTCGCTCTGGGATATCGTGAGGTCGTCCTGAGCGGGGTTCACCTCGGCTCGTACGGGTACGATCTCGGGCAATCGCGCGGCCTCGAGGATCTGGTGCAGCGGATTCTCGCCGAAACCGAGATCCAAAGACTCCGTCTGTCCTCCCTCGAGCCCTGGGACCTCGACCCACGGTTCTTCAGAATTTTCAGGGACCAGCGCCTTCTCCCCCACCTTCACCTGCCGATACAGAGCGGTTGCGACGCCACGCTTGCACGCATGGCGCGCAAGACCACCGTGCGGGATTTCGCCGATCTGCTCGATGCCGCCCGCGGCGCGATCAGCGATGTCTCGATCTCCACCGACATCATGGTGGGTTTCCCGGGTGAGACCAACGAAGAATTCGAAGAAACCGTCGCCGCTGTCGAGGCCCTGGCCTTTTCGAGACTGCACGTCTTTCGCTACTCGCGCCGCGACGGCACCCGCGCCGCCACGATGCCGGAACAGATTCCCGGCCCCGTCGCACAGGAACGGAGTCGGCGTCTCCACGAACTCGGTCAGCGCCTCATGTCCGACTTTCACGCGCAGTTCGTGGGCCGTCGTTTGCAAGTCCTTTGGGAAGATGCGGAGGATCACGGAGACTCGCTCCGCTGGAGCGGACTCACCGACAACTATATTCGTGTTCTGACCGAGACCGACGATGGTGTCGATCTGACCAACCAAATGACAGTCGCCGACCTCGACGCCTGTGTTCCGGGTGCAATGCTTGGGTCGATCCCGGGAATCTCGCGATCGGGGATTGAAGCGAGCTCGCGACGGGAAGCTGGTTCGCTACCCGTCGTGGGTGATCCGTGAGTCGTGAGCCGTGAGTCGTGAGTCGTGAGTCGTAAGTCGTTGGCCCACCCTGCCGGATCGGTCAACGACTTCGTACAGCGGTTTCCGAGGTCTCAGCGACTTGTTTGAAACACGAAGGACACATCGGAGGCTTGGCCTGCACCCCAGTGGAACCCTGGGCGAATCGTAGCCGGTGGTGCAGAAGGGTCAGTCGTGGCGGTCGGGTTTTGAAACACAAAGGACGCAACGAACCACCAAGGAACCACGGAGCATCACATCTTTTGACCCGGCTCCCCCGACCCTGAAGACGCATTGGGCTCTGCGATGAGTCAAGAACCGATCTTTGTGGTGTCCTTGTGGATCTTCGTGTTCTTCGTGTTTCAAAAAGATCCGCCGAGGTCTCTCGAGCCGCTATACGAGGTTGTGAAACGATCCGGCAGGGCGGACCAACGACTCACGACATACGACTCACCAATCCCGTCAACGCTCGCCGGGCACCCTCAGCACGATCTCGCGAACCAGCTCCCAAGCGTTTCTCGTTTGACGTTCCTCTTCGCTGAGCTCGCTGTCATCCTTGGCCAGAAGCACCTCACGCGGCCCCTTTCCGGCGCTCCAAGCGGCGAGGAGCGCTCCTTCGACAATCTTCAGATACGCCCCCATGGACATGTTGACGCTGCGCAGACGTTCAAACGCATCACGAACTTCGGGGTCGAGGGATTCGAGATCGATGGCCATTGCGGGTCCTCCAGTTGTTGTTGCTGTGACAACGGGACAGCGACAGCGAGTATTTCCACCGGTTCCCGTGTCCGTACCTGACGACCGGCACGGCGGCAGCGGCTTTCTCCCTGCGATGGCCCCTTGGTAACGCTACACTCTCCCTCCGGAGGTGCCCGTGGATCGAGTCGCCAATTTTCTCTTCGAGATCGGGATGCTCAAACGAACGCCGCGGACCGGGTGGCAATTCCTGGCCGGCGCCGGGGGCGAGAGCGTTGCCGATCACTCGTTTCGGGTCGCCATGATCGCTTTTGTTCTCGCCCGCATCGAGGACGACGAGATCGATGCCGATCGCGTTCTCCGCCTCGCCCTGGTTCACGATCTTCCGGAGGCACGGACGAGCGATCTGAACTACATGAACCAGAAATATGTCCGCGTCGACGAGGAACGCGCAGCGGCAGACATGCTTCGCGGCCTGCCGTTCGCCGATGAACTCGATGCCCTCCTTCAGGAGTACCGGGCCGAGCAGACTCCGGAGTCCATAGTCGCTCATGACGCGGACCAGCTCGAACTCCTGCTCCAGCTGGTCGAGCACCGGGACGCCGGGGTGCCGTCGACGGAGGATTGGGTGCCCTTTGTCCTCAAGCGCCTGCGCACGGAGGGTGGTCGAAATCTTGCGCGGTCGATTCTCGACGGCGACAGCTCGACCTGGTGGTTCGACCGTGACTCCAGTTGGTGGATCCGGGGCGGTAAGGGCTGATAGAAAACTTGAATCTCGACGCTGTCCAGACTCAAACCGAGTTCCGCAAGGCGGTGTGGCGCCTGTTCGCCGAGTTCCCACCAATCACCCACTGAGTCGGAGCCGGCCCGATTTCTTGGCGAATGCCCCTGCGGACGCCGAATCGCGGTGGACAGAATCCTCGGCTGCGGGATAATGCACTGGTGAAGATGACCCCCATGCTGCGCCAGTATCTCGAGCTCAAGGACCAGGCGGGCGCCGCCCTCCTGCTCTACCGGATGGGCGACTTCTACGAGCTGTTCTTCGAAGATGCCCAGACCGCCGCACCGGTGCTCGGGGTCACACTGACCAAGCGGCGGCACAACGACAACGTTGAAGCCCCCATGTGCGGCATCCCCCACCATGCGTTCGGAAGCTACATCGGCAAGCTTCTCGACGCCGGCTTCAGGGTTGCGGTGGCGGAACAGGTCGAAGACCCCGCCACGTCCAAGGGCCTCGTCCGGCGGGAGATCGTCCGCACTCACACCCCGGGAACGATCTCCGAAACCGATCTCCTGGACGGGTCCGAGCGGTGCTATCTCGCTGCCTACGGCGGCGACGGGGAGAGTCTGGCCCTGGCATGGATCGAGGTTTCAACCGGAACTTTTGAAGGGCTTCGCTGCGACTCTTCGCAAGCGTTGACGGAATACCTCGCTCAGCTTCGGCCGCGGGAACTCCTGGTGGCGGAAGGCTGGGACGGCTGGAAGGCCCTCTGGCCTGCCGATCTCGAGGTCCCGACGCTGACCCCGGTTGAGCCCGAGCTCTTCTCACCCACCGCGGGTGAGCAACGCCTGAAACGTGTCCTCGGGGTCGGATCGCTGAGGGGATTCGGTCTCGAGTCCGGCGAGAAGCTCGTGGGCATGGCCGGGGCTCTTCTGGGCTATGTCGAATCCACCCAGAAGGGCGCACTCCACCACCTCCGGAAATTTGTCAGACGATCGGCGGGCGACGCCCTGATCATCGACCGCGCGAGTCTCAGAAACCTCGAGATCGAGCGCGCCGCCGACGGGTCCCGCTCGACCTCGTTGGTCGCGGTTCTCGATCACACCTCCACCCGCATGGGGTCCCGCCTCCTGCGCGACTGGGTCACGGTGCCGAGCATCGACATCGAGGAAATCGGCGAAAGACAACGGGCGGTGGCCGAGCTCGTGGAAGATGCCGATCTCCTCGGCGCCATGACCGCGGCCCTCGACGGGTTCCCCGATCTGGAAAGGCTCGCCGGACGGGTCGGGATGGCGTTCGCCACGCCGCGCGAGCTCGCGACCCTGCGATCCGCCCTCGGCATGCTCCCCGGCGTCGTCAAAACCGCTGAGCGGACAACCTCGCCCCGCATGCGCCAGCTCGCGGCCGATCTCGATCCCTTGACCGATCTTCACGAGATCCTCCGCACCCGCCTCGCGGGCGAGCCTCCGCACGCGGTTGGTCCGGGAATGATCGCGACCGGTTGGGATGCCGAGCTCGACGAGCAGCGAAAGCTCGCACGCGGAGGCAAGGAGCTGCTCGCCGGCATCGAATCGACCGAGCGCGACCGCACCGGGATCTCAACACTCAAGATCAAGTACAACCGGGTCTTCGGTTATTTTCTCGAAGTCTCCAAATCGCATGTCGATCGAGTCCCTCCGGACTACGAAAGACGACAAACGCTGACCAACGCGGAACGATACGTCACCCCCGAGCTCAAGGAGCTCGAGTCGAAGATCCTCGCCGCCGAGGAGCTTTCCAACTCCCGCGAGCGCGAGCTCTTCGCCGAGCTCCTCGACGAGCTCTCGACCCATGCCCGACGCATCGCCGACACCGCAGGGATGGTCGCCCAGCTCGACGTGCTCACCGCTTTCGCCGACCGCGCCCGCCGCTGGAACTACTGCCGACCCGTCATCGAGGAAGACACCGGGATCTTCATCACCGATGGACGACACCCGGTGCTCGAGCAGGTCCAGCGAGACCCACCGTTCATCCCCAACGACACCGAGCTCGATCCCGGCCGGAGTCGGATCGTGCTCCTCACGGGCCCCAACATGGGAGGCAAGTCGACCTATCTGCGGCAGACGGCGCTGATCACCTTGATGGCCCACTGTGGTTCTTTCGTGCCCGCATCCGAGGCACGGATCGGTCTGACCGACCGAATTTTTACCAGGGTGGGCGCCTCGGACATGCTCGCACGGGGCGAGTCGACCTTCATGGTCGAGATGATCGAAACCGCCAACATCCTCAACCACGCCACTCCGCGTTCGTTGGTGATTCTCGACGAGGTCGGTCGCGGCACCGCGACGTTCGACGGCCTGTCGTTGGCCTGGGCCATCGTCGAGCATCTTCACGATCGATCCGAACACGCCGCACTGGTTCTCTTCGCCACCCACTACCACGAGCTGACCGAACTCGCGCGCCTGCTGCCGATCCTCGTCAACCGATCCATGGCGGTCAAGGAGTGGCGCGGCTCGATCCTCTTCCTCCACCGAGTGACCGACGGCCCGGCCGATCGGTCGTACGGCATCCATGTCGCGGAACTCGCCGGAGTTCCGGATGAGGTCTGCCGACGCGCCGAGCAGATTCTCTCCAATCTCGAACGCCACGAACTCAACGTCACAGGGGACGCTGTCATCGCACAACCCTTCGACGGCACCGCCGAACGCACCCGCCAGTTGGAGCTCTTCCGGCCACCCGCCGATGAACTCGTCAACGAGATCCGAAACATCGACATCGAAGGTCTGACTCCGATTGATGCGCTCAATCTGCTGGCAACCCTGAAGCAGAAATCCGAAGGCGACGATTGAGATGATCGAGTGCATGCCGCTGGTGGTGGGCGTGCCGGGCCCGGAACTGGAGCCCGAGCAGCTCCGTGTCCTCGAGGACATCCAACCCGCCGGTGTGATCCTCTTCCAACGCAATATTCAGACCGCCGGCCAGGTCCGTGAGCTGGTTTCGGCGCTCGTCGAACTCGATCCACGACCGTTTGTCGCCGTCGATCTCGAGGGTGGCGTGGTCAACCGACTGCGACCCATCTGGGGTGAACTCCCGAGCGCCGCGGCGGCCGCGGCCGCAGGTCGGCGAGCCGTTCAGGCGCTGGGCGAGGCTGCCGGCGCGGCGTGCCGCAGCCTCGGCATTCATCTCGATTTTGCACCGGTGATCGACCTTGACCGCCCCAACTCTTTTGTCGCTCACCAGGGGCGGTGCTTCGCCGCCGATCCGGAACGTGTTGCGATCCTCGCCAGAATCTTCAACGAGGGGTTGGCCAGGTGGGGGGTTCGCGGATGCCTCAAGCATTTTCCCGGTCTCGGTGAGATTCCTCTCGACACCCACTCGGAGCTTCCGACGCTCGAGTTAGCAGAGACGGATCTTGGCCCGCACCTCGAGGTCTTCTCCAAGCTCTCCGAGAAAATCCCCCTGGTCATGGTGGGCCACGTCATCACGCCCGGCCTCGGCGACGGCGATCGGCCGGCCTCGCTGTCGCCGGCGTTGGTGCAGCGCGCGACCCGGCTTCCTGGTTTCCCCATCGTCATCTCCGACGACATCGAGATGGGGGCTCTCGCGAGCTTCGGTGATCTCCCCGAGCGGGTGGAGGCCGCGCTTGCCGCCCGCAATCACGGCGTCCTGGTCTGCAAGGCCTTCGACCGGTTGCCGGAGATCGCGGCGCACCTCACCAAGCGAATGGCCGCCGACTCCTCGCTGAGCACCCGGCTGTTCGAGATGGCCGCCTGCATGAGCACCCTGCGGCGCGAACTCTGCCGCGGCGCCGCCGCCATACCACCGCCCGACGACACCACCGTCGAGCAGCTGTGGGAGCGGGCGCGGACGGAAGCGAGCGCATAGGTATTAGGTATTAGGTATTAGGTATTAGGTATTAGCTTCCATCGCACTGTTTCGATTCGGTACGACGCAACTTCGAATCGACGGTTTGGGATGATCGTCATCCCCGTTTTTTGAAACACGAAGGGCACCAAGAACCACGATGATGCCACGAAGATATCTTGGACTCATCGCAGAAGTTCCAGAAAGGGCTTGCAGCCTGACTCAGCGGGGTCCGGGCCAATCGTGCGATGCTTTGTGAAATCCTTGGTGGCTCTTCGTGCCCTTTGTGTTTCAAAAATGGCGCTCCCGATTCGGCATTTCGACCCAGGCGTCTCACCGCCGACCTCGTCCGCTGGCGTGGGTGCCTGGTTCGATGCAAAATGATCCGATGAGCGATCCACGAAAAGCGTCGATTCTGTTGTCCGGCGGACTCGATTCAGCGACGGTGCTGGCCATCGCCCGCGCCCAGGGCTTCGAGTGCCACTGTCTGACGGTGGACTATGGTCAGCGGCACCGGGTCGAGCTCGAAGCGGCGGCTCGCGTGGCAGCCGACCTCGGGGCGGCGTCACACCGCTTCCTGTCCCTCGATCTTCGGGCCATCGGGGGCTCCGCGCTCACCGACGGCATCGAGGTTCCCCACGGTGATGAACCGGGCGCCGAGGGTGTCCCGGTGACCTATGTCCCGGCACGGAACACGGTGTTGCTGGCCCTGTTACTCGGCCACGCCGAGGTCACGGGCGCGACCGACCTCTTCATCGGCGCCAACGCCGTCGACTACTCGGGCTATCCCGACTGCCGCCCGGCATTTCTCGATGCCTTCGCAGAGCTCGCCAACCTCGCCACCGTGGCCGGGGCCGAGCACGGTGCCCGCTTCCGGGTCCGCGCACCGCTCCTCGAACTGACCAAGGCCGAAATCATCCGACGCGGGATCGAGCTGGGCGTGGACTACGGTCTCACCCACTCGTGCTACGACCCGACTCCCGAGGGTTTCGCTTGCGGTGACTGTGACTCGTGCACCCTGAGGAAACGTGGATTCGAGGAAGCGGGGTTGCCGGATCCGACACGGTACTCGTGAGTCGTAAGTCGTGAATCGTGAGTCGATTGATTGGCTCGTGACCCGGATCAACGTCCTTCGATGAAGCGCGGTTGACCGCCGGTAGATCTTCGTTTTGAAACACGAAGAACACATCGCAGTTTCACCGCAAAGAGCCACAAAGGTTTCACAAAGCACACCACGATTGACCCGGGCCTCCCTGAACCGGACTTCGAGCCCTCTCTTGAGGTTTTGCGATGAGTCTAAACGTCCTTCGTGGTGTCTTTGTGGTTCTTCGTGATCTTTGCGTTTCAAATTCGAGCGCGGAAGTCAGCACTTCGACCTGGGAAGAAAACACAAAAAAGGGAGGTCTCTGCCGCTCGCGACTCACGACTCACGATTCACGACTCACTGACCCCGGTGTCAGAAGAAGAGCGAATAGAGCACCCGGCCCGAAACTGAAACCACTACCGCAACAACGACCGTGAACCCGGAGATCGCCGCCGCCCCCCGCCAACCCATCTGCTTGGCAAGCACTGCGATGGTTGCGACGCAAGGCACATAGAAGACCACGAAGAGGGTAAAGGTCAGGAGCTGCTGGGTCGTCATCACCGTGTTGACATCGGTGGTTCCCAGGGCCTGAACCAGCATCACCAGGGTCAGCTCCTTGCGCAACACCCCGAAAACCAGGGTCATCCCAACCGCCGCCGGCAGGCCGAGCATCCACACCGTGAGGGGGGACAACAGCGCATTGATGGAGTCGGCGGCGTTCGCCCACTCGAGCACGCCGAGGACAATGGACGAGGCGATGAGCAACGGCCACGCGATGGTGATGAACTCCTTCAACGCGAGCCAGGTCTTGGCGATCAGGGTCTTGACGTCCGGCAGGCTGAGATCGGGAATCTCGAGCACCAACCCCGGCGATGCGCCTTTCATGCGCTTGGCCATCACCGTGCCGAGCACGACGATGACGAAGATGTTCAGGAGATAGATCACCAACGCCCAGATCGGACCCATGAAGGCCGCCACCAGGCCGAAGATCACCACCGTCCGCGCCGAGCACGGAATGAAAGAGGTCAGCGCCGCCGTGATCCTGCGGTCCTTCTCCGACTCGAGGATCCTCGTCGACATGATCGCCGGCACCGAGCAACCGTAGCCGAGAATCAAGGGCAGGACCGACTTGCCGTGGAGCCCGATGCGGTGCATGAAACTGTCCAGGATGTAGGCCAGTCGCGGGAGGTAACCGGTGTCCTCGAGGATCGCCAGGCCCAAGAGGAATGGAATCAGATAGGGCAGCACGATGGCCACGCCCCCGGCCAGCCCCATGACCAACCCGTCCGCGATGGTGGCGGTGAGGCTTCCGGGTACGAACTGCTCCGCCACCGACCCCTGCAACCATTTGAAACCGACAACCAGAGGCGCCTCGACCCGCTGACCGACGCCAAAGACAAGCCAGAAGAACCCGGCGAGAATCAGGACCATCAACGGGCCGCCCGTCCACTCGTTAAGGAGGAGGCGATCGGCCCGTTCGCGCCATCCCTCCTTGGAGCTTTGGTGGGTGACAACCCGATCCTCGATCGAATGGGCCACGGCGTGCCTGCTGCCGGAGACCACCTGGTCCGCGCTCCATCCGTGAGCCTCCTCCAGGTGGTTCGCGACTTCGGTCACTCGGTCCGAGAGATCCGGCGCCCGAGACCTGACGCGATCGGACAGGTGAGGGTCGCCTTCGAGAAGCTTGATGGCGACAAATCTCGAAGGGACGCCCGGGATCGGATCGTCCTCATCGATGGCGGCCTTGACCCGCTCGATGGCCTCCTCGACCTCACGATCATATGTCGGCGGGGTTGACGACACCGCAAAGGTCGCGTGGCGAAGACTCTCGCGGAAGAGCCTCTTCAGACCTCTTCCAAGTCGCGAGACCGTCGTCACCACCGGCACACCGAGCAGCTCCGAAAGCTCCTCGTGATCGACTTCAATTCCCCGCCGGTGATCCTCGTCCATCATGTTGAGCGCGACGATCATGGGTCGACCCAGCCCGAGAAGTTGCAGCGTCAGCTCCAGCGATCGCCCCAACCGACTCGCATCGACCACATTGACGATGAGGTCGTACGGCTCGTTCAGAAGATACCGTTCCGCTGGACCGGCCACAGTATCGGATGACGTCAACGAGTAGATGCCGGGCAGGTCCACAACCTCGACCTCACGACCGGCGATCAATGTCTTGGTGGCGGTGAAGGAAATCGAAGATTTTGGAAAGTTGGCCGTGGCCGAACGGTAACCGGCCACCGAATTGAAGATCGAACTCTTGCCGGAATTGGGCTGGCCGGCAAGGACGAACCGCATCACTACCCGGCCTCGACCGCCTCCGTCGGGCTGGACAGGTGTTCGACCACACCATCCATGTCGACCTGGATCTTACACGCGACCCCCCGGCCGAGTGCGACCCTGGTGCCGTGGACCTCGACCAGGACCGGACCGCGGAATGGAGCACGTTGCACCACGGTCAGCCAGTCTCCGATATGAATGCCGAGAGTGTTGAGGTACGAGCGGACCTTCTGCCCCCCGTCGATCATGATCACACGGGCCTGACGTTTGATGCCCACCGTATCGAGCGTCATCATCGAAAGGCTGCTCCCCCCTATCGGACAAGGCATCATACCCCAGGAACGAGCGATTTGTTTCCCAAAGAAAACAACTGCATCAGTTTTTATTTTCAGTTATTTAGCACCTCTCGTTGAAGACGAACGGGTGTTCAACACTATTTCAGAAACGGGATCGTTACTGAGATTCATTCAGATTTCGCTTGAATGAAGGGGGAGGGCGCGAATGACGGCATCCGATTCGAGGGCCCGAAAATCTTGAGGTCTTGAGGTCTTGAGGTCTTGAGGTCTTGAGGACGCTATCTGATCACTGTTCCTGCCGCCGACGCTGTTCCTGCTCCTGCACCTTCCTCTGCCTCTGCCTCTTATTCTGCCGATGCCGCGGATTTTGTTCGATAGCGAACACTCATCGGGCACGGGCACGGAATCGGGCACGGGCACGGAATCGCACGCGGACGCGGGTTAGAATGGCGGTCCCGTTGGAGGTTGCCATGACCGAGCGTCTCACCGTCGAGTTGACCGAGCTTCCCGAGCCCGGAGATTTCGAACCTGGTATCCGCCGCGCACCAGACCGCGGCTGCACCCTCACCCGCCGCGAGATCAAGATCGCGCTCGCCAACGCCCTGCGCTATGTGCCCACGAACCACCACGCCACCGTCGCTCCCGAGTTCCTCGAGGAGCTGCGCACCCGCGGCCGGATCTACGGTTACCGATATCGACCGCACGGGCGTCTGACCGGTCGACCCATCGACTCCTACACCGGCAGAATCACCGAAGCCAAGGCCATGCAGGTGATGATCGAGAACAACCTCGACTTCGATGTCGCCCTCTACCCATACGAGCTCGTGACCTACGGCGAGTCCGGTCAGGTCTGCCAGAACTGGATGCAGTACCTGCTCATCAAACGCTACCTCGAGATCATGGACGACACCCAAACCCTCGTCGTCAGTTCCGGCCACCCCCTCGGGCTCTTCCCATCGCGCCCCGAAGCCCCCCGCGCCATCATCACCAACGGACTCATGGTGGGGATGTTCGACACCCCGGAAGACTTCCACCGTCTCGCCGCCCTCGGATGCGTCAACTACGGACAGATGACCGCCGGCGGCTGGATGTACATCGGTCCCCAGGGGATCGTTCACGGCACCTACATCACCCTGCTCAACGCCGGCCGGCTCTACCTCGGCGTGCCCGAGGACGGCAATCTCGCGGGCCACACCTTCATCACCTCGGGGCTCGGGGGGATGTCGGGCGCCCAGCCCAAAGCGCTCGAAATTTCCGGCGGCGCCGGGATCGTCGCCGAGGTCGACGCCTCTCGCATCGAGACCCGCCACTCGCAGGGCTGGGTCTCCAAAGTCACCGATGACCTCGAAACTTCGGTGCGCTGGATGCTCGACGCCGCCGCAGCCGGCGAGGCCTTGTCGATCGCCTACCACGGCAACATCGTCGATCTGCTCGAGTACCTGGACACCGAGGACATCGCCGTTGATCTCTATTCCGACCAGACCTCCTGCCACGTCCCCTACGACGGCGGCTACTGTCCCGCAGGGGTCAGCTTCGACGCCATGCGCGACCTCCTGACCACCGATCGCGAGGGCTTAAAGACCCTCGTCGACGCCAGCCTCGCCCGCCACTACCGGGTGCTCAAACGGCTCACCGACAAGGGCGCCCACTTCTGGGACTACGGCAACGCCTTCCTGCGTGCGGTCTACGACGCCGGCGTCCCCGAGATCACCGCCAACGGCGTCGATCCGTCGGAGGGCTTTGTCTGGCCCTCCTATGTTGAGGACATCATGGGCCCCATGTGTTTCGACTACGGCTACGGTCCGTTCCGCTGGGTTTGCCTGTCCGGCGAGTCCGAGGATCTCCACGCCACCGATCGGGCCGCCATGGCCTGCATCGACCCCACCCGCCGCGGCCAGGACCGCGACAACTGGCAGTGGATCCACGACGCCGAGACCAATGCGCTTGTGGTGGGAACCCAGGCCCGCATCCTCTACGCCGACGCCGAGGGAAGGACCGAGATCGCCCGCCGATTCAACCGGATGGTCCGAGACGGTGAGATCGGCCCGGTGATGATGGGCCGCGACCACCACGACACCGGCGGCACCGATTCTCCCTACCGTGAAACCGCCAACATCTATGACGGTTCCTCGACCGTCGCCGACATGTCGCACCAGTGCTGGGCCGGCAACGCCGCTCGCGGCATGACCATGGCGGTGCTCTCCAACGGCGGCGGCGTCGGCACCGGCAAGGCGGTCAACGGCGGCTTCGGCCTCGTCCTCGACGGCTCGGAGCGGGTCGACCGGATCCTCGACTCGGCGCTGGAGTGGGACGCCATGGGCGGCGTCGCGAGACGGGCCTGGGCAAGAAACGAGAACGCCATCGAAACCGTCGATGGGTGGAACCGAGCCAACGCCGATCGCGGCCACGTCACCGTCCCAAGAGTCGCCGACGATGCCCTTCTGGAGGACCTGCTCGACTGAACCTGATCCATTTTTCTTTTCTCGGCATTGGAATCATCAGGGCCGTATCGGCGACCACGACGCTCCGATGATTCCAATACCGAAAAACGAAGAGCGGTAATAGCATAAACTCAGACGATGGACACCCTTCTCCAGCATCTGCCGCCTGAACTGGCAGGTTTCGCTGTCACACTCGGACTCTCCCTGCTGATCGGCTTCGAGCGGGAGGAGAATCGACCTGAGGACCAGACGGGGTTCTTCGGTGGAATCCGCACCTTCCCGATGATCGGCCTCGCCGGCTTTCTCCTGGTCGAGGTCTTCGACTCGCCCATCCCCTTTTCAATCGGGCTGCTCGTTCTCGGCTTCCTGCTCGCGGTTTCACACTGGGGCAGCATCCAGGCCAATGACCTCGGTCTGACGACCGAAATTGCCGCTCTGCTCACCTTCGGCCTTGGCGCCGCCGCATCGCGTGAGATGTACTGGCTCGCTCTTGCCGTGGGCATCGTCGCGGTGATTCTGCTGCACGAGAAACGGCGACTCGAGGGACTTGCATCGCGGATCCCATCGGAAGAGCTGCGAACCCTTCTTCGATTCCTCGTCCTCACCGCAGTGATCCTTCCCGCTGTTCCCAACCACGCCTTCACGCAATACGAGATCAACCCCTTCAAGATCTGGCTCGTGGTGGTGGCGGTGAGCGGCGTCTCCTACGCCAGCTATCTGCTCCAGCTCAGGCTCGGTGACCGGGCCCTGCTGCTCTCCGGCATTCTCGGCGGCGCCTACTCTTCAACGGTCACGACCGTGGTCCTTGCCCGCCAGTCCAAGAACGGCCACCATTCCGCCTATTCCTACGCCGGAGCCATCGTCGCCGCAACCGGGGTCATGTACCTCCGGCTGTGGGTCCTGGTGATCCTCTTTGCACCGTCTCTCGGACAACGACTGAGCCTCCTCTTCTGGGGTCTGAGTCTCGCGACCCTGGTCGTCGGCGTCCTCCTGACCCGGCTTGGGCGTAGCGACCGCGGCGAGGGCGACGAGCGGACGCAGCCATCCAACCCGCTCGAAATCAGCTCGGCCTTCACCTTCGCCGGGATCTTCCTGGTCGTCCTGGTGGTCACCCGCATGGTGGCCGAACGCTTCGGCGGCACCGGGATCCTGATCATGGCCGCCATCATGGGTGCGGCCGATGTCGACCCGTTCATCCTCGGCATCACCCAGAACGTCGGCACGACACTGCCCATCGAAACCGCAGCCCTCGCCGTGGTCATCGCAGCCGCGACCAACAATCTCGTGAAGGGGATCTATGCCGCCGTATTCGCATCGAAATCCACGGGGCGGACGGCTCTTGCGATCCTCTCCGCCCTGGGTGTGGCGAGCGTGGCGTTGTTCTGGGTGCTGTAACCCGGCCCCGCACATCGAGCTCGGGGCCGAGAAAAACATCAATCCACGATGGTCGCCTACTCGATGCTGAAGCTGACGAGCTCGGCAGGGACCGCACCACCGCCGACAACAACCGTGAACCGGTAGTCGCTGTCGGGGCTGGCGTCACCTCGATCCCGGGCCGTCCTGATCCGGGGGCCGCAGGTAGTAGTAGCCCACGGTCCGAACAGGGAGATTCTCACTCGCTTCGGAGGTCAATTCGAGCTCTGCTCGAAGACCTCGATTGAAGACCACGGCGTCGCCGAGCATCAACCGGTACATGCCGGGTCCCGGCCGGTGGTGAAAGTTCACGACGGGGGCTCCGTGCAACGGCTGCAGAAAGGGTCGAGGCTCACCGTCGGATCCACGAAAGAAGAATCCTCCGGCAAAAAAGTCCTCGACCCCCGTTCCGTGCCACGAGGGCGAGGCCTCACCATCGACAAAGACCCGCTCGTCCCCTTCTAGAAACAACCAATCGTCCGCCGTGCCCGGCCCGAAAGCGGAGAAGAGCCCGACCCACGCACCGTGTCCGGAAAGATCGAGGATCGGAATCGCCTCGAGACCGGGCTCGCCCGGGGAGTCGCGAACCTGGACTCCGAAGTGACCGGCGCTCTCCGGCGGCGGAGATCCGAGCCGTCGAATGGCGTACTCGACCGTGACTCCCGGGGGCCCCTCCACGGGTCGTCGCATGAGCTCGATCTTCGCGGATTGGAAGAAGGGCATCGGGAAGTAGCAGTAAAGGTCGTCGTCCGCATCACCTCCGACGAAGAGCGACCGAGACACCTGCTGATTGACGCGAGTGACACCGAAGAGATCTGGGAGGGGGATCAACATGGGCTCGCCACCGTCAAACGTCAGGCGGACACCAAGCCGGTTCCAGTCTTCGCGTGAACTTCGAACGATGATTCCGTTCACCACATCGGGTCCATCGAACACGGCGATGGTCTCCTCCGCCCCGGGACCGAGGACGACGGATCCGCTGGTGGTCGGGAAGGGCCCCCCGGGCCAGGGATCGGTTCCCGCCCGCCGGAGCATGGACCGGAAACCATCGAGGGGTTCGTTGCCGGTGAAAGACCTCAGCCCGGCAGGATCCTCCACCAACCGGGCCGTGATCTGGAACCACATCTTCGAGCTCTCGGCGCCGATCAGGGTGATCTCACAACCATCTCTGAACGGAATCGGAACGTAGGAGACATGACCGCCGCCCGACGCCTCGCGGTCGGCCACCAGGGGCGGGAGAAACGGTGGCGTGGCCCCCGAGAAGAGTTCGGTTAACGGCAGATCCACCACCGGCCGTTGGTCTCCGTCGATGCGGATCCGGATGCGGATCTCGGATTCGAGGGGCTCGCTGATCGTGTTTCCCGTGACCATCCAAATCCGGGTCACGGCGCCGGCGCCTTCCGCGCTGAAAATCACCCCTTCACCATCGTCGGTCACCCGAAGGAATCGAGCCTCGGCTGCCGAGTGGTGGTCGTACCTGCAGCCCGATGGACAGTGGCTCGAACTCATCACCACCCGATCGCCGTCCGGCACCACCGCAACGGTCGCCGGATCGCGCCACCACTCCCAGGGGAAGACCCTCGAAGAGTCATCAGAAACCTCCACCAACCGATCGCCGCCGGTGGTCTGGGCACAACCGACGATCCCGAAGATTCCAACAGCAACGGACAAGAGCCCACCCAGAGCTGTTTTTCCGACCCAATTCAACTCAGCCACTGTTCCTCCGTCTCCTTTTCGCCGCTTCAGTTCTCTCTCGCGCCACCGATCGCCGCAGTCGGGCCGCACGGTCGGGATCGATGGAGAAATCCTCGTGGTGAGGACAGAAATCATCCCGCACGACCCGGTCCAGTCCGAAATCCAGCACGAGAGGATAGAGCCGACAACCGTCCGGCCGCCGATGGTACACCCCACATTGTCCATCTTCGAGGAAAACACACCGCCCGTCACGGTTCCTCAGCTCGAGATCACCATCCCGGTTCTCTCGGGCGAAGTCCGAGAAGCCCACCGATTCGAGCCGGGCGATGTCGGCCTCCGTCAGCGTCATTCGCGTGTCGACGCAGCAGGTGTGGCAATCATGCCGTCGGCAGGGATTCAAGGTATCAGTCATTGCATTGCTATTGTGCCCGAGCATTGGCGACAAAGAAAACGGGCCCGCGGGGCCCCGTTTGTTGATTCCGGCTGAAGATCACGGGCCCGGCCGGATTGCACCGTCCTCCACCGTGAACATGGTGGCGGTGAAGAGCCCGTCCAAGGTCGCCGGATCGTCGTAGTAATTGGTGAAGACCTCGTCCTGGTCGATCTCCTGGAGCGTGGCCGTGAGCGTCTCCGGAGTCACGTTCATGACCATGTAGCCGTGGTTTGTGGTCTGGTCGTAGAGGATGGTGGAATCGGTGACCGGAGAGTCGATCGTCGATGCCTGCAGAAGTTGCGGCAGCATGGCCAGCAGGGTGTCGATCCCCGGCAATTGACCGAGGATCGGGTGGCCGAGCACCGCCCGCTCCACCAGATCCCCGAAGGTACCCGACGAGATTGCCGGCCCGGTGAACTCGTAGAGCCCTTCGCCGTGGTCGGTGACGAAGGTGGCGTGGATGTCACCCGAGATCACGACCGTCCCCGGCGCCATGTCCACGAGCCCGAAGAGTTCCCACCGGTTCTGCGGGAAACCATCCCACTGGTCGGCGGTCAGGAGCATCCTGGTTTTAAAGGTGTCGGGGAAGTCCGGCGGCAGCAGCGGCGCGATCATGGGGTGGGTGAAATCCACCAGCAATGGGGTCATCATGATCGAGTTTCCCAACACCTTCCAGGTCGCCGGGCTCTGGGTCAGCACCCCGGCGAGCCACGCGGTCTGCTGATCCCCGAGCAGATTCTGGACCGCCGATCCCATGGTCCCCCAAAGCACACCCGCGTAGACGTTGAAGGGGTCCCAGAAGAGGATGTTGCGGGAGCCGGAGCTCGAGTACATGTTGGTCTTGCCCATGAACATGAACGAGACCCCTCGCGGCAGCATGGCCTGGATCTCCGGCGTGAAGGGCGGGTTGATTGCGGCCGCCGCGTACAACGCGTTGATGTAAGTGGTGCTGACATTGCCCGTGAGCTGACTCTCGGCAAGCCGAATCGCGTCGGTGAACCCCAGGGACGGGTTCTCCGCCATATAGGCCTGGGCCGAGATGGACGCCGTGGTCTGGCGGAGGATCGGCAGCTGTGCGCCGAGCACGCCCATGTCGACGTAGGGATCCAACGACCCGCGAATGACATCCACGACCGGATCGGTCAAGACCGCTCGAAGGGTCGGCTCGTCCGCAGCGATGGCCCCCGGGTAGGCGTCCTCGGGCACCAGGTGGTCGGGCCGGTTGGTTCGCGAATCGGTGAGCACCAGGTGAAGGTTGGAACCGTACGGGTAGTCCCGATGGATACTCGTGTTCGGCCAGAGGATCCCGTCGTTGATGTCGATCACCCCGTCCGACCCGACACCCACCTCCGTCGGGACCCACTCGAAGAAGGCGCGCTCGGCGTTGCGTTTGCGCTCCGCGGATTCTTCATCGGAGCGACCGTTGAAGTAGGTGGCGGTGGCGCCCCAGGCGTCGTTGGAAAACTCGTGGTCGTCCCAGGTGACGATCATGGGCCAGCGCTCGTGGACCTGCTGGTAGACCGGGTCCGATCGGTAGGTCTCGTAGATCTCACGATAGTTGGACAGGCTGGCGGCGGCGTAGTAGGGGTCATCAGGATCACCGAGCTCGATCGCCCCCTCGGTGTCGCTGAAGTCGATCCTCCGTTCGGAGCTCGGGTCCTGAAACGAAGGGTCACCCGTGGTCTCGTAAATGATGTCACCGAGATGGACCACGAAGTCGATGTCCTCGTCGTGGTCGTTGAGGAGCTTGGCGAAGGCGTTGTAGTAGCGCCCGATGTAATCCTGACAGTAGACTACCGCGAACTTCACCGGGACATCCATGTCCGGCGTCGGTGCGGTCTTTGTCCGACCGACCCGGGAGGTCTCCATGACAGCGCCCGAGCCATAGACAAATCGATAGTAGTAGGTGGTGTAAGGCTGAAGCCCGGTGGCCCGCACCTTGACGCACCATCCGTTGTCGGCCGTCACCGTCACCTGTTGGCTGAACACGACATCGGCGAAGGCCATGTCGGTGGCGACCTCAACCACGAGCGCATCGGGCATGGCGGGATCAACGACCCTCGTCCACAGGATCACGCTGTCCGGTTTCGGGTCTCCCGAAGCCACCGATGCCGGAAACATCCCTTCTGCGGCCGCGGGCACGGCGCTCGACACAAAACCACACACCGAAGCGAAAACGATTGCGAGGCTCATCCATCGACGCATCATCACCTCCATGAACGATGGCGGGCGGACCGGCGAACGCAACGCGCACGAACCCAACCCGCGGTCAAACGATCGGTACATCTGCAACAAGTTAGTTGGTCCGACATGAATCCCGGCCCATATTACATGTTCTCAAGAATCGACCGCCAACGAGGGCTAGGACTTCGGACCCTCGTCGAAGAACGGCAGGTTGTCGACCGGTTGGTACCACGGAGCTCGTGAGGCCCAGTAGATGTTGCGTTCCAGCGCCGCGCCCGGATCGTCGTCCAGGGTTCCGGCGGGAACGAGGACAAACTTTCCGTTGCGCGTCCTCCAGGGCAGGGAGGAACCGCAGACCGCGCAGAATGCCGTGCAGTAGTACTTGGCGTCAGGCACTTCGTACCGTCGCACCTGGTCCTCCCCCTGCGTCCAGACGAACTGCCCCTCGGCCACCAGGATATTGGCGGCGTGGGCCGATCCCGAGAACTTGCGGCACCGGCTGCAGTGGCAGTACTGGAAGAAGGCGTAGGGTGGCCGAATCTCGTAGCCCACCGCACCGCAGAGACATGATCCCGAGCAACTCCCTTGATTCATCGATCCTCCGATCAGCGACGATCACGCGGCCGCGCGACGGCCGCGCCGAGCAGGAACAGACTTGCCGCCAGGGCCATGGCACCGACGAAAAGACCGGCCTTGCCGAGCACCACCACCGGCCGCGCGTCAAAGAATCGCCAACCGAGTTCCGACCCACCGCAGGTCATCCCGAAATAGAGTCCGATGGCGGCAACGGCGAAGGCCAGAAACGACAGCGCGCTGAGCACCAACTCCTTGCGCGACATGGCGTGGGCGTCGGTGCGCAGCAGATAGCGGCGGTGAAACCCGCGGGCGACGGATGACTTCGGTCTGAAGTAGATGAAGACCCGTAGCCCCACATACGCCAGAATCGCCGCAACGACGAGCCATTTCATGGAGCCATGGTAGCGGGTCGGGGGAGAATACAGAATACGAAATAGGAGACTAAAGATCAGTATTTCGGGTGCAGAAGCCGCCACGTCATCGCCCTGACCTCGTCGAAAACCTGAAGGGCGGCATCGGTTCGCGGACCATCGACAGCACCGGCTTGTGCGAGGAGACGAAGGTGGCAGTCGACCTCTTTCGCGGACGCGAAGGCGATCCGCCAGTGGTGGACCCGGTCTCTCCCGGATCGCCCGTGGCCTTCGGCCAGATTTGCCGGCACCGAGCTTGCCGACCGGATGACCTGATCGGCGATGCTCTTCAGGGGCGCCGGCACCCGACTGACGAGAGCCAATGCGAGGCCTGCGGCCTCGATGGCCTTGTCGGTGGCGATGAGATTGTTGCTGGGGAGCGCGTTGTGCATGATCACCCCCTGGTTGTTCATGCACTCCTCGAAAGCCGCTGAGGTGGACCATGTCAAGGGTCGCCTTCGAGGCGATTCGTCATGCCCTTGACATGGTCCACCTCAGCGGCTACCCGTGATCTCAAGAACAACCGGGAGTGATCGTGCCAGTTTCACGGCAGGAGTTCGGCGCCGCTGAAGACAGTCGCCGACGCTGTCCCTGATTGCTGGCGCTGACAACCGCCACTGTGGCCTGCCGCTGCCACCGGCGGAATGTCGCGATCAAGCCACCAGAAGATCCTCGCCCGCACGGACGAGCTCGGAATAGCGGCCCTCGGCGGCCATGAGCTCGGTGTGGCTCCCCTGCTCCACGATCCGCCCCCGTTCGAGCACGACAATCCGATCCGCCTGCTCCACGGTCGACAACCGGTGGGCGATGACGATCACCGTCTTGCGCTCGAAGATCCTCGCCAGCGCGTCCTGGATCAGCTGCTCGGTCATGGAGTCGATGGACGCGGTGGCCTCGTCGAGGATCAGCAACGCAGGATCGTGCGCCATGGCCCGCGCAAAGGCGAGAAGCTGCCCCTCTCCCACCGACAGATCGGCCCCCCGCTCGCGAAGCACATGATCCCACCTCAGCCGGTCGACGATCCCGTCGGCGTTGACGAGTTCGGCTGCGGCGACGGTGTCGGCGAATCCGATCTCCGGGTTCGCCAGATCGACGTTGAACCGCACAGGTTCCGAAAACAGCTGGGCATCCTGGCGGACCCCCGCGACCCGCCGCCTCACCTGCGATCCCCTGACGGCGGACAACTCCTGTCCGCCGATGGTGATGGATCCTCGATAGCCGGTGTAGGAGGTGTCGAGAATACGAGTCAGGGTGGTCTTGCCCGAACCGGTGGGACCGACGATGGCCACCACCTCGCCCGGGGCAACCACCAGGTCGATACCGACCAGGACGTCAGTCGTCTCGGGCCGATAGCGGAAATGGACATCCTCCAGCCGAAGTGTTCCCTCCGCTCCAGCCAGGTCTTCACCGTCGTCGGTGACGATCTCGTCGACGTCGAGAAGCCCGAGGATCTTCTCCAGCGCCGCGGCCCCGCGTTGGAGCACGGCGACACGGGCCGACAGCTCGCGCAGCGGCCGGAAGAGCCGGTCGAGGTATTCGATGAAGGCCACCAGCAACCCCGCACTCAGCGGCTCCACCGGAGCCAGGGGCAGCCCGATCTTCGACGCCAGACCGGCCCCGTACCAGAGCATCACCGCGACGCAGATGGAGGCGGCGCCATCCACCAGCGCGTACATGAAGGAATCATAAATATTGGAACGGGTCGTCGCACGACGGAAGCGGTCGTTCCGAAGATCGAAGAGCCGCGCGCTTTCGGCCTCGTTGGCGAAGAGTTGGACGACCTCGACTCCGTCCACCCGTTCCGCAAGGAAGGCGTTGACCGAGGCCAGAGCCTCCCGTACTTCGAGGAAGAGCGACCGGAGACGGCGCCGAATGAACTCGAGGACCCCGAGCATGAGCGGCGCCAACAGAAGCAGTACGAGAGTCATGCGGGCGTCGAGCCAGAGCATGGCGCCCAGGGTGCCGACGATCATGAGCAGATCGAGAATGATGTTGATCAGACCCGAGGAAAAGGCCTCGCCCAACGCATCGACGTCGGAGGTCGCACGCGTCAGCAGTCGCCCCGCAGGCTGGCGATCGAGATAGCTCTGCTTGAGCCCCAAGAGCCTGCGATAGATCCCCGAACGCAGACGCACAATGCTCCGCTGGCCGCCCCATGCGAGGGCGAGCACATAGCCGCCCTCGAGGACATAGGCCGCCACCACCGCTCCGAGGTAGGCCAGGGCGACGGTGGCGAGGCCGTCGGCGATGCCGGGTACGACATGATCGTCGATGGCCGTTTTGAGCAGCCACGGCTGGACCAGACTGAGAGCGGCGGTGGCCGGAGTCAGCAAGAGCGCCAGGGCGAAGGTCCACGCGTCGGGACGGAGGTACGGCCACAGCTGACGGAACATGGATCGATCGGTCACGAGGCCACCTCGGCCACGTTGCCGGCCCGCTGGCTCTGGATCACCCAGGTGTCGCGGTAGACCCCGGGCCGGTCGATGAGCTCCCGGTGCGGGCCCTGATCGATGAGCCGCCCCTGATCGAGGACGAGCACCGTGTCACAGTGGCGCAGGGCCGACAGGCGGTGACTGGCGATGAAGACGGTTGGGGCTTCGGGCCGGCGGGTCAGGGCGGCGACGGTCTCCACCAACCGGGCCTCGGTCTCATGATCGACGGCCGACAGCACATCGTCGAGGATGAGGACATCACCGCGACGATGGAGCGCCCTCGCAAGGGCCACCCGCTGACGCTGACCGCCCGACAGCATGATTCCGCGTTCACCGACCACCGTCTCCATCGCGTCGGGGAGACTCTCGAGATCGGCGGCGAGGGCGGCTTTTCCCACCGCCTCAACAACGAGTTCCGGATCGGCCGCCTCGTCAAGACCGATGTTCGAGGCGATGGAGTCCGAAAACAGAAAGGGTCGCTGGGGCGCAACGGCGAGCCGCCGGCGCCAGTGATCCAGATCGAGGGCCACGAGGTCGCTTCCATCGATGAAGACGGTTTGAGCCGGAGGGTTGTAAAGCCTCGCCAGGAGCTGCAGCAGGGTGCTCTTGCCGGCGCCGGTGCGGCCGAATATCCCGACCACCGAACCGGCCTCGATGGCGGCCGAAAAACCCTCGATCACCAACCGCTCCGGATCGTCGGGGTAGGCGAAATCGAGCCCCCTGAACTCGATGGTCGGACCACGGCCGGCAGGCAAGATCCTGCCTGTCTCCCCCTCCGGCCGATCGATGGGCGCATCGATCAGCTCGAAGATGCGTTCCAGTGCGGCACGGCCGCGTTGGATCACCGACAGCATCCAGCCGAGGGAGCGCAACGGCGGCAGGAAGACCGTCAGCAACGCCGTGAACGCCGCCAGCTCTCCCACCGTGAGGGCGCCCGAGAAGACAAGGGGACCACCCACGGCGATGAGGGCGAACATGGCCGTCCCTCCCGCCAGCACCAGCAGCGGCAGGGCTGCAGCTCGAATCACCGCCAGCTTCATCCCGGTGGAGAGCCACTCCCGGTTGCGGGCTTCGAACCGGTCGACGAAGGCTTCCTCGGCAACAAAACCCTGGATGGCCGCAACCCCCTGCAGGCTCCCGAGAACATGCTCCGAGATCTCGCCGAGCTGCTCTTGATTCTGCCGGCTGAGCCAGAAGAGCCGGCGGATGGCCCACTGCACGGCGGCCATCCCGACGAGGATCGGAAGCAGGACCATCACCGTCAGCCTCGGCGACAGCTCCGCCATCTTCCAGATGGTGAAAACCACGGCGAGGGTCACGTTGACGATCTGCAGACCGCCATAGCCCACGAGGGTCCGGACCCACGTGATGTCGTTCGAGGCGCGGCTCACGATATCACCCCGTTTGTGGGTGGCGTAGAACGAGGGTTGGAGCCGCAGCAGCCGGTCGAAGAGGTCTCTGCGCAGCTCGTACTCCAGGTGACGACCCGGGTTGAAGATCAGGATCCGCGAGAGGCTTCGCACAACAATGATCGTCAATCCCATGACCGCGATGAGCGCGGCGTAGCGACCGATGCCCTGACCCGCTCTGAGCCCGTCGATGGCGTTGCCGATTTCGCCCGGAATGCTCACGGTCAGCCAGTTGGTGACCCAGAGGAAGGCCGCGCCCACCGAATAGCTCCACCGATACCGCCAGGCGTAGTGCCGCAGCAGTCGGACGATGGGCGAGGAAGTGGTTTCGTGCTTCACGAGATCAGTAACCCGCGGGTATGGTCTCATGTTTCCTCAAAACGATCTCGCGGGCGCCGACTTCGTGTCGAAGAGACGCGCATGGTACGGTGTGAACTGCGGACCGGATCGGGAGGAATCAATGTCCGAAACTACGCCCGAAGTACTCATCAGCGAGGAACAGATCCGGAACAAGGTCGCCGAGCTCGCCGGTCGCATCTCGGCCGACTACACCGATGTCGACGATCTGATTCTGGTCGGGATCCTCAAGGGTTCCTTCATATTTCTGGCAGACCTCGCCCGGGCGCTGACAATCCCGCGGAGCGTCGACTTCATGGCCCTTTCAACCTATGGCGACTCCGAGTCCACCGACACCGACGGCGCGGTCCGGATGATCATGGATCTCCGCCGGAACATCACCGGCAAGCATGTGATAGTGGTCGAGGACATCGTCGATACGGGCTACACCCTGAGCTATCTCCTGCGCAACCTGGCGGCTCGGCAACCGGCCTCGCTCAAGACCTGTGTCTTGGTGGAAAAGCCCGAACGTCGAGAGGTCTTCACCCAGATCGACTATCTCGGGTTCTCGATCCCCGATGTCTGGGTGGTGGGCTGCGGCCTCGACTGGGCCGAGCGATTCCGCACCCTGCCCTACATCGGCGTCGTGCGGCCGGAAGACTGAGTTCCACTGCATGAGCTCCGACCGGATGTTCTTCGTCCTGGGAGCGATCCTGGCGGGCACCGCGGTGGCGGCGGGCGCCTTCGGCGCACACGCGCTTCAAGGGCGGGTCGAACCACGGATGCTCGACACCTTTGCGACCGGAGCGAGATACCAGATGTTCCACGCCATGGCGCTGCTCGCAGTCGCATGGGGGGTGGTCCGCTGGCCTGGAGCACGACTTGAACTCGCCGGTTGGTTGTTGACGGCGGGAACCGCCGTTTTTTCGGGCAGCCTCTATCTGATGACCCTGACCGGAATCCGCTGGCTCGGGGCGATCACCCCCATCGGCGGCGTGCTGCTCGTCGCCGGATGGACGGTGCTCGCCTGGAGAACATCCCGCGACCATCGCTCCAGCTGACGCGGTACACTGGATCATGGGCTTTCGGGTGGGAGTGTGCCCGTAAGTGACCTGAAACCGGGGGAATCAAGGACCACCGATGATGAGAATCCCAGCTTTTTTTCTGGTCGTTGTGGTGATCGGAGCGCCCCCCGGCGCCCAGGCCGAGATCATCCACCTCCGAGGAGGCGCCGAGATCACGGGCGAGATTCTGCTCCGCAAGGCCGACACCCTCGTCGTCGATCTCGGCTTCCGGGTGATCGAGATCCCGACCGACGAGGTCGAAAGCATCACCGCAGACGACACGGCAGAGGCGGCGAAGGCCGAGTCGTCCGATCTCTTCGCCGACGAACCCGGACGGACCGAGCTCAGCGTCAAGGAGAATATCGACCGGTGCGGAGAAGCGGTCGTCCAGGTGCGCACCCCCACCGGGCTTGGATCGGGATTCGTCATCCACCCTTCCGGCTATGTGGTGACCAACCAACACGTCATCTCCGGTGAGCATCAGATCTCCATCACCCTTTTTCGCCAAGGCGAGCACGAACTCGAACAGATCCACTTCAAACAGGTTCGGATCGTGGCTCTTGATTCGTGGACCGATCTCGCCCTGCTCAAAATCGAAGACGGCGGTGACCACAGTTTCGCCACCGTCCCGCTGGGCTCATACGACGAGCTCCGCCAGGGTCAACCGGTCTTTGCCGTCGGCTCCCCCCTCGGACTCGACCGGACCGTGTCAGAGGGGATCATCAGCCTCACCAATCGCTTCATCGAGGGCCGGCTGCTCATCCAGACCACCACCGAGGTCAACCCGGGCAACTCGGGCGGCCCCCTCTTCAATCTCCGTGGCCAGGTTGTCGGGGTCAACGATCTCAAGCTCATCGGACTCGGTGTGGACGGCCTCAGCTTTGCGATTCAAGTGAGCACTTTGAAGGACTTCCTGCGCAACCGGGACGCCTTCGCCTTCGATCCCCGCCACCCCAACGCGGGCTTCCGCTACCTCAGCCCACCACGTCATTCGATCGGCACCGACGCAAAGGACACACCCCCATGAACCATTTCCCCATGCTCCGCGCCGCCTTGTTCATCGTCATTCTCATCGCCGCCATCTCGGGCGAGACAGCGGTGGACGACCTCACAGACGTCGTTCCGATCGGCGCTCCGGTCGTCTACTACGTCACCGACATCCCCGGCGCCGTGGCCCAGTGGAAGGACTCTCCCCTGGCCGAACTCTGGAACGACCCACAGGTTCAGACCTTTTTCGCCCCGCTGCGGGACGAACTCGAGGTCGAGCGCTGGAGCGAAATGGTGCGCAAAGAGACCGGCCATGAACTCGACGAGATCATGAAGATGTTCACGGGTGATCTGGTCGTCTATCTCGAAGACTTCTCCATTGTCCTCGATGAAGGGGCCGAGGACGTCGATTTCAGCGTCGCCATGCTTGCGAGGGTCGGTGAGAACGCTGCAACACTCGAAAAACTGATTCTCGAGCAGCAGGAGAAGCTCGCCGAAGACAATGAGGAAGAGGCTGAGGAAGACGACAGCGAAAGCACCCACGAGATTCGTGAATTTCGCGGAATCGATCTCCATGTCGAAAGCGTGTTCAGCAAGGAGGAGCTCACCCAGGAGACCGGTTGGGCCATGGTCGACGGCGTTTGGGCATTCGCCTCACCCATCGACTCGCTCGAACGTGCCGTTGCCGGCATTCTCGACGGCGGGGCCGATGATCCGCTCCGATCCGGGACCAACTTCGCGACGGTCTCCTCCCACACCCGCAAGGCGGACAGCTGGGTCTTCATCGACAT
>Ga0316192_10000594_pt1 | contig 26565 bp, 23 predicted proteins | sample MerIslwburrow_MG_FD_204931 | JGI IMG/M metagenome (GOLD analysis project Ga0316192, IMG submission 204931) | Coastal sediment microbial communities from Maine, United States - Merrow Island worm burrow | ecosystem: Environmental > Aquatic > Marine > Coastal > Sediment | place: USA: Maine...
ATCTTAAAAGGAAAAGATTGGGGTCACATCTTAAATAATAAGTATTGTCATATCAGCTTTCTCTTCGTATCGTTGCCTCACACTGAAAATCTTTTAAAATCTAAAATAGAGGCAAAGTAAATGGCACGCCCGCTGCGCGTTGAATATCCTGGTGCGTATTATCATGATGCATAACCGAATAACCGATGAATCCAAAAGAAATAAGCGGTTAAAGGGTAGAATTAATAATATCAGAAACCAAATATTTAATTTTTAAGATGTGACCCTTCTCTTTACTATCACGACTTCATGTTTCCCTTGGAACTGGGAGTGGCATTTTTCGGAAAAAAGGTTGCTAAACGGTCACCGGGTTTTGGTCAGCAGTTGCATCCCGAACTGCAGTCACAGCCGGACCCGCAACCATGGGATTCCTGGGTGGGGGTGTCGCTGAGGCCCACCACTTCAATGGCAAAGGTGAGTGATTCTCCGGCAAGCGGGTGGTTCAGGTCGAAAGTCAGGTTTTCATCATCCATTTTTATGAGTCTGGCCGGTATCTGTCGACCTTCGGGCGTGGAAAAAGTCATGGTGTCGCCCACCTTCGGCTCCACACTCTCAGGAAGTTCGGAGCGGGGAAAAACATGTACCTGTTCTTCGTCGCGCATACCGTAGGCATCTTCGGGCTCCAGGGTGAATTCCTTTTTTTCATTAATCGACATACCCATCACGGCATTTTCAAATCCTTCGATCAGCTGCCCCGCACCGGTCTGGAACTCAAGTGGCAGGCGCCCTTCGCTGGTATCAAACACTTCACCATTTTCAAGCGTTCCGGTGTACGTCACACTCACGAACTTGTCGTTTTCGACTTTTTGCATTTGCATCTCCTTTGATTTTATCTGTCAGCTTTCAGCAACATACGGACGAATTCGGGCAAGTCAATTTTTTGCTCGGTGTTTATCTTAAATTTTTCCGCCTTCCGGCCAGTCCAGCCAGTGCGTGTTTGAGGGGGTAATTGGCTTGTAAAGACTAAGATTGTTCTCCGCGATCGCAGCTGCCAGCATTTGAAAGGTCGAGCACTGACTGGGAATCAGAAACCAAATATTTATATAGCCTCAAAAAGGCGCAAAAATCACAAAAATAAAATTTCAGAGCGCGTAAATTCAATACGTTACAATGAACGAAAGTCAAAATTCCGACTTTTTACGAATCCATCAATATTTAAAGTTTAAGGCCTCTTTCTCTCCCGATGCCCGAAGCCGGTCGGTGGATACGGGGGACGAGAATTATTTTAAATAGGGTTGGATAAGGTTTGAAAAATATTTGAACCGGATGGGTTGACATTTTTATACATTTTGTTATTGTATCTCTTTGGTGCTTTTGAAGTGGACCTGGATATAAGCTGACCTGATACTGTGCACCATCCGGGGGGACTCTTCGGAGTCTCCCCTTTTTTCTTTCTGTGGTATCCCATTCCCGAACAAATTCGATTCACCGTTACAGATCCCAGATTATTTTAGCCTTGCAAGCCGAAACCAGTTCAGTATAGGTTGATTTATTTTATGCATTCTATCGGAAACGGAAAGGGGGAAATGGCACAATGAAGGATCTGATATCTGATATTGTAAAAGCCTTGGTTGATCAACCAGAAGAGGTTTCGGTTTCTGAAGTTGAAGGTGGCCACACCGTAGTTTTGGAAATTAGTGTTGCCAAGGGTGATATGGGGAAGGTCATTGGCAAGCAGGGCAGAAATGCTCAGGCAATCCGAACTATTTTAAGTGCAGCTGCTGGCAAGCTCCGGAAAAGGTATGTACTCGAAATTTTAGAGGCCTGATGATCGTTTCTCTGATCAAATCTATAAAAAGCACCAAGCCTGCGGCCCGCTACCGAGCTGTTTAAATCGACCTTTTCATCAATCTTGAAGGGAGGTTATCTCAAAGAAAAAGAAAGAAGAAAAAGAAAGGGGTCACATCTTAAATAATAAATATTGACATATCAGCTTTATCTTCGTATTGTCGCCTCACACTAAAAAATCTTTCAAAATCTAAAATAGAGGCAAAGTAAATGGCACGTCCGCTGCGCGTTGAATATCCTGGTGCGTATTATCATGTGATCAACCGGGGAAATAACCGGGAACAAATATTTAAAAACGACCGGGACAAGGAAAAGTTTCTCGAATATCTGGAAAAAGCCAGCGAACGATTCTCAATCATCTTTCACACTTATTGTATAATGAGCAATCATTTTCACTTACTTGTGGAGACGCCGGAGCCGAATTTAAGTGTTGCGATGCAATGGATCAATGTCAGCTATGCGACCTATTTCAATCGCAAAGGTGGCAGACATGGGCATTTGTTTCAGGGCAGGTTCAAGGCAATCTTAATTGACGCTGATGAGTATCTTAAGCATTTATCGCGCTATATCCACTTAAACCCGGTAAGGGCAAAAATGGTGTCAGCTCCAGCGGAATATAAATGGAGCAGCTATTCTGCTTTTATTGGCACGATTAAGGCGCCCCAGTTTCTCGAAATCAATTGGTTATTGTCCAATTTTGGTAAGAGTAAAAAGGCGGCCAAACGAAATTACAAAGAATTTGTCGAAGGTGTCGATATAAAGACCCTTGAAAATCCGAACAAGATGGTCACCGAGGGCTTTATCCTGGGAGATTCTGATTTTGTAAATTGGATAAAAGGCAATTTTCTATCCGGCAGGCAAGATGAAAAAGAGATTCCACAATTAAAGAAGCTCAAACCAAGAGTTCCGATTGAAACGGTCGCGAATGCTGTTTGCGAGGAGTTTGGCTGCAACCAGGAACAAATAATAAAAAAAGGGCGCAAAAATAATAAAGCCCGCGAAGTTGCGATTTATTTAGCGCGGGATATTACCGGAGTTACCTGTAAAGATTTGGGCGAATATTTTGGTGGGGTCAGTGGTGCCTTAATCACCATGATGCATAACCGAATAACCGATGAATCCAAGAGAAATAGGCGGTTAAAGGGTAGAATTAATAATATTAGAAACCAAATATTGACGATCTCGTAAAAAGTCAAAATTCTCAAATTTCGATCTCATAACCCATTGAAATTATAAAATACAAAATTTGAAAATTGGCTCTTTTCGGACTTTTTACGAAACCATCAATTTTTAAAATTTAAAATGTGACCCTTTTCTTCATTCTGGCGATCGGAAAACATGATATATACCCTGATCACTTATCTTTACTGGACAAAAATATAACAATTAGTGCCGCCAGTAGTGATCATATGGTTGTTGACGTTACTGATTCAACTACTTCATTTGTGTTATATAATGGTGGCATTGTAATATAAGACATATTTAAGATAGAGGGCGTTGCCGTGAAGAAAAAAGAGAAACTTCGTATTATATGTCCAAATGGACATTTAGGGTTTGCTTGTACCAAAGAGGAGAGTTTCTATCTTGGTGCACAGACAGAACCGGATTATTATTGCTGTGACTCGGGAAGTGATGATATCGGCCCGGTACCATTAGGAAACGACAGTTGTGTTAGCCCTCGCAAATGGCAAGTACACGATCTTGAATTGATGTTGCTGGCGGCTCGCAAACAAAATGTGCCGATGATAATTGGTTCTGCCGGGGATACGGGTACAAACAGCAAAGTCGATTCATATGTTGACATTATTAAAGAATTGGCGATCAAGCATCAATTAAAATCGTTTAAACTGGCCTATTTCTACTCAGAGGTAGACAAAAAATTTTTAGCCGGGCAGATGAACGCAGGTGTTTTAATTCAAGGATTGGATGGTCGCGACAATCTAACCAGAGACCAGCTTGACGCCACAAACAGAATAGTGGCCGTTGCGGGTGTGCATCCCTTTATAAAGGCATTGGAAAACGGCGCGGATGTAATCATCGGCGGCAGAAGCAGTGATGCCGCGGTATTTGCGGCACCGGCCTTATATCACGGATTTTCTGAAAATCTGGCATATTATTTAGGGAAAGTATTGGAGTGCGCCTCTTTCTGCGCGGAGCCTTACGGTGCAAAAGAGTCCGTTATCGGAACCATTACCGACCAGGATGTCAAAATAACCGCCATGCATCCGGATCAGTATTGTACCATTGCATCTGTGGCGGGACACGCAATGTATGAACGATCTAACCCCTATTATGAGACATTCGCGGGGGGGACTTTGGATATGAGTAATTGTAAATATGAGCAGATCGATAAAAAAACCACTCGTATTACAGGTCCTGAATTCATACCGATTAATGGAAAAATAAAAGTAAAGCTGGAAGGGGCCGCCTTCGTTGGGGAAAGATATGTTGGGATTGTCGGGGTGAGAGATCCTTATACAATTAAAAACATTGATAAAGTGGTGGATTGGGCGAGATCCCAGGCAGCACAGGATTTAGACGGTGAGGATTATCAAATACATTATCATATTTATGGGAAAAATGGGGTCATGGGCGACCTTGAACCGATCAAAGAGATAAAGTCACATGAATTGGGCATTGTGGTGGAAGCTATCGCGAAAACGAAAGCGTTGGCAAAGGAAGCGGCAACAATAGGATCCAGGCAGATTTTTTATGCCCGCCTGCCGGAGGTGAAAGGGACTGCGGGGACCGCAGCCTTCTTATTTGATGAAGTACTACCGGCGTCGCCGGCGTATCGTTGGACGCTGAACCATACATTAGAGGTAAACCATGCAATGGATCTATTCGATTTAAGAGAGATGATCATTGGTGGATAATATTCCCCCATGTTGCATAAACAATATGGCAAAAAATATATAATTATCTGTTATTATATCCAATATCGTAGTGTAAGCACCATTTTCTGGAAATCCCATTTAGTGAATTCGAAGGATGCACTGAGTTTGGCATATTGTTTACCCTTCGGGAAAGCCGGAGGACTTCAGATCCTGCGTTGTCAAGGGATCGAGGTAAACAACTACAACTTCACCCTTGACGCCTTGACTCTGAAGCCCTCCGGCTTTTGCATCGTTAGGGTATTATCGAAAAGAGGCGAATAAATGAAAGTTAAAAAACTGTACGAACTCGCCAAAACAGTCCGAAGTAAAAACGCGGGTGTGGATCGAATTACGTTTGATATTATTTTTAAGGAGCAAAAAAATTATGAATTGGTTAAAAAAAGCAAAGCGCTGAGTATTAAAACGGTTGCAGCCTTGTACGGAATTGATGAAAGCAGAATTTGTGACTTCGTGGAATTTGATCCTGCTAATGCGATTAAATTTACCATTCAAAGAGATAGACCTAGCGGTAGCTTTGGTGATAGCGACATTTTTGGGTGTCAACAATATCCGCCACTTCTAGACCTGGATATAAAGGTTGGTTGAAATTCAGATAGTTATCCGCCATGTCATACGACATGTTTTTCCAATCAATTAAAAGCAAAGGGGGAGAAGAGATGAAAAAGACAACACTGTTGGGTGTAGCATTCTGTTCATTATTCCTTTTCAGCAATTTTTTGTATGCGGCAGGGCCTGACGAGATTGTAATTGGATTTACAGATGATGCCTTGACCATGGATCCAGCCAACCACCGGGCTCGAACAACAGAAACCATACTGCGTGATATGTATGATGGATTGGTAGTAAGAAACAGCAAAATGGAGGTGGTGCCACAAATTGCTGAAGATTGGGTACAAATTGACACTTTAACCTATAACTTTACCCTTAGAAAAGGGATAAAATTTCATAACGGGGATTTATTAACCGCAGAGGATGTCAAGTTTACTTTCGATCGTATTATCACCGATGGCGCCATTGGCGGTCAAACAAGTCCAAGAAAAAGCCTGCTGGGCTCCCTGAAAGAGGTAAAAATTCTGGGACCGAACGAGGTGCAGTTTATTCTGGAAAAACCCTGGCCTGTTTTTCCTGCCTTTTTGCCCTGGCAGGAGGTGGTTTCCAAGAAATTCGTAGAAAGTGTCGGAAGCGAGGGAATGGCCACCCAGGTTAATGGAACAGGACCTTTTACGTTGGTGGAATGGATTCGTGGTAACAGGATTGTAATGGAGCGTTTCGATGACTACTATGGTGGATCATCAAGTATCCCGCCGGTTGGAAAAGCGAAAGTGAAACGGGTGATCTGGCAGATCATCCCTGAGAATGCTTCTCGAGTGGCAGCCTTGCTGTCGGGTGAAGTGGATATTATCAACGATGTGCCGACACACAGCATCAAACAGATAGAGGCAAATCCCAATTCCAGCATAATGACAGTCAACGGGACGCGCAGTTATTTCCTGCCCCTGAATAACACCAAACCGCCGTTTAATGACGTTAGGGTCAGGAAGGCGCTCTGTCATGCCATTAATGTCGACCTGATTATTGAAAAAATACTGAACAATAATGCTACCCGTATAAACAGTATTCTCAGCCCGGACGCTTTTGGTCACAACCCGAATCTGACCAAATATGAGTACAACCCGGACAAAGCCAAAAAACTGCTGGCTGAAGCCGGATACGCCGACGGTACGAGTGTTACACTTGATGTTACCAGCGAACTGAAGGATATCGCGGAAGCCATATCGGCAAATCTGGCGGATGTGGGGATTAACGCCAAAGTCAAGGTCTGGGAAAAGTCTGTAATCGGTCCAATCTGGAAGAAGCCGGTTAAAACCAGGGACATGTTTTTTACCAGTTGGGGAAACGGTTCACTTGATCCGGTGGGTATTATGACCCCTGTTTTACGTTCCGGTGGACGAGGCAACTACTCCGGGTATTCAAATCCCAAGGTAGATGGATTGATTGACAAAGCCATGGTGGAAGTCGACCGAAAAAAGCGCGCTTCATATTACCAGGAAGCCGAAAGCATCCTCAATGAAGAAGTACCAATGGTATTCCTGTGGTTACCCAGAGAAATTTTCGGGGTCAGCGCCAGGTTAGGCGGTTGGGAGCCAAAGGCCGACAGCCAGATCAACCTGCATGATGCCTATATTAAATAGATGGATGGATTGCGTCTTCTTTACAATCTTGAAACGCCAAAACCCCAATACCTTATGATACCGAATTAATGGAAATTTTTATAAAAAGATTAATACGGTTAATACCCGTTCTCCTGGGGATAAGTCTAATCGTGTTTCTAATGATCAGTCTGACCCCGGGAGACCCGGTGCAGATTATGCTGGGTGATCAGCACGTAACTCCGGAAATGGAGCAAACCCTTCGTAAGGATATGGGCCTGGATCTGCCGATACAGGAACGTTTTTTTCGCTTTCTCTACAATGCTTCCAGGGGCAATTTCGGTAGGAGTTTTTTCCATCGGCGACCGGTGATGGAGGTCATTCTTGAACGATTGCCCGCTACGATCGAGTTGACGCTCTGCGCCATGCTTATTGCGATCATTGTGTCGATTCCGCTGGGTGTTCTGGCGGCCGTAAGAAAGGGAACGATATACGATAGGACTTCTGTCGTAACGGCAATGGTGGGCGTTTCCATGCCTGGATTCTGGTTTGGAATTATTCTGATAATTCTGTTTTCCATCAATCTCCATTGGCTGCCGGTGTCCGGCCGATCCACTTTTTCCCTGAGCGTGCCTTCGGTAACCGGGATGTTATTGATTGACACCTTGCTGGCCGGAAGAGTGGACAGTTTTATCGACGCGGTAAAGCATCTGATATTGCCAACCATCACTCTGGGGATGGCCATGGGAGCGACACTGATGCAGGTCACCCGTGCCTCCATGATGGAAGTGTTAAAGCAGGATTATATTCTTTTTGCCGAGGCCAAAGGGCTAAAAAGACGTCGGGTGACATTTCTGCATGCCTTAAAAAACGCCCTCATACCCACGGTCACTGTTGCCGCCATTCAAACCGGACAATTGCTGGGGGGCAATATGATTATCGAGACAATTTTTGGTTGGCCCGGTGTGGGCAGCCTGGTTGTCAGGGCCATTTTCAACCGTAACTATCCCCTGGTGCAGGCGGCGGTTTTAATTTATGTGATGATCTACGTTTTGATGAATTTTATTGCTGACATTTTGTATACCGTGTTAAATCCAAAGGTCCGTATATGATGGTTACAGACACCGACCCATCCGAAAATGTGTTTAACAACAATGCCGGCGGAATAAACCAGGTGGAGGAAAAGACGGTTTCACTTTTCTCCATAAACATTAGAAATTTTCTTAGTAACCATCTGGCGGTTTTTGCATCGATAATTGTAATATCTGCCATTGTTGTCTCCATCTTCAGTCCCTGGTTCGCGCCCCATGACCCCAATAAGACCAACTTGTTTCTCAGGCTGCAACCACCCGCCTGGATGGAAGGAGGAGACTGGCGTCATCCGCTGGGGGCGGACCATCTTGGTCGGGATATTTTATCCAGGATAATATATGGGACCCGGGTTTCAATCACCGTCGGTTTTTCCGTAATTTTTATTGCCACCAGTATTGGGATTTTAACAGGCCTGGTGGCAGGGTATTTAAAAGGATATTTCGATATTGTCATTTCCACCATTGTGGATATTTTGCTGGGTTTCCCTTACCTGATTTTTGCCATTGCATTGATGGCGGCTATGGGACCGGGATTTCAGAACATTATTCTGGCCTTGGTTTACAAAGAGTGGGTGATACCCTGCAGAGTCGTCAGGGGGGAAACACTGGCAATAAAAGAGATCGAATATGTGGAGGCGGCGCAGGCTGTCGGGGCGTCAAGATTTCATATTATGCTGCGGGAAATTCTACCCAATATTCTATCACCGGTAATAGTTGTGGCCACCACTAGAATGGCAACAGTTATTATCCTTGAATCCAGTCTTTCCTTTTTAGGACTGGGAGTACAGCCACCAACAGCTTCCTGGGGCAATATGGTGGCCGATGGCAGGGAATTTATGTTGGAAGCCTGGTGGGTAAGTACATTTTCCGGAATTGCCATCCTAATCTTAGTCTTATCCATGAACATTGCCAGTCTCGGTTTGAGAGACGCTTTTGACCCCAGATTTAGTGAATCTTGATGGAAAAAGAAACGTCCAACAGCCTGCCACCTTTACTGAAAATAGAAAATCTCAGCACCTATTTTGATACTCACAGTGGTCTGGTCAAGGCGGTTGATGGAGTAGATATCAAGCTGTACCCAGGGGAATGCCTTGGGGTTGTAGGAGAATCCGGCTCAGGTAAAAGTGTCACTTTTTTAAGTGTGATGGGACTGATTAAAAAACCAGGAAGAATAGCGTCAGGAACCATCCAATTCGACGGCAGAGAGCTTACTATCTTCAATCCTCGCCAGTACAGGTGTATTCGAGGCAAGGAAATTGCGATGACCCTGCAGGACTCATTGACAGCGCTCAATCCTTCCATAAAAATCATCAATCAAATTTCGGAAGTATTAAAAGAACATGACCAGGAGATTGCCGCCCAAGGGAAAACGGCCATCAAGAATCGGGCTGTCGAAATGATGAAACTGGTGGGTATACCCGATGCGGAAAACAGGCTGAAAAATTATCCTCACCAGTTTTCCGGCGGCATGAGACAACGGATCATGATTGCCATTGCTCTGGCCTGCAAACCTAAATTGCTGATTGCCGATGAACCGACAACCGCCCTGGATGTGACCATTCAGGCTCAGGTATTGAATCTGATTGCCGATATCAGAAAAGAACTGAAAATGAGCGTGATAATTATCACTCACAATCTGGGGGTCGTGGCCGAGTACGCCGACAGAACGGTCGTAATGTACGCGGGACAGATTGTCGAGAGCGGTTTTACCCGGGACGTAATATTGAATCCCCGGCATCCCTATTCCCAGGGATTGTTGAAATCGATCCCACGTCTGTCGGAACTGGACAAGGCGATTCATCCCATTCCCGGTCAAGTATCCGATCTGGTCAATCTTCCGGCCCAGTGCCGTTTTTTTTCCCGCTGTTCTCAACGATCAGATGAATGCCGAAAGGACATCCCCATCAGAAAACTGAACAACCACTGTGAAGTACGTTGCCTTAAGGTGGAAGCATAAAATTAAAATAAATCTCAGCATATCGATAGGATTTGAATGAATGATGCCCTCGCTTCTTAAAGTTCAAAATGTCAGTAAACACTTTCAGATAAAAAGCAGTTTTATTGATAAATACCTCTTTAAGAAACAAAATACCGTGAAGGCTGTTTCCAATATCAGTCTAAACATCAGGCAGGGTGAAACCCTTGGTTTAATTGGGGAAAGCGGCTGCGGGAAGAGCACCCTGGGGCGGGTGATTCTTCGTTTGCATGAGCCCACCCGGGGGAAGGTTTTTTTTGGATCAGAAGAAGTTACCGCTCTGGATCAACAAGAATTAAAAAAAATCAAGCGGAAGATGCAGATCATTTTCCAGGACCCCTATGCATCATTAAATCCAAGGATGTCTGTTGCAGACATCATTAGATTACCTTTGAAGGTCCATGAATCCTTGAGCAGGAAAGAAATGGACCAAAGGGTCGCGGATATTACAGAACGGGTCGGGCTTAAACCTCAACATTTGAGACGCTACCCCCACCAGTTTTCCGGTGGTCAACGACAAAGAATCGGTATCGCGCGAGCTTTGATCCTGCGTCCGGAATTTGTGGTCTGCGATGAACCGGTATCGGCTTTGGATGTTTCAATTCAGGCTCAGATTATTCAATTAATGGGGAAATTAAGAGATGACTTTTCTCTGACAATTCTTTTCATTTCTCATGATATTTCAGTTGTTGGTTATCTGAGCGATCGTATTGCCGTCATGTATTTGGGTGAACTGGTGGAAATCGGTGAAGTGGGCGAACTGCTGAAAAATCCGCTTCATCCGTATACCAAGGTCTTGCTGGATGCGATTCCCCAGGTCGAACATATCGGCGTTCACAAACGGATTATCCTGAAAGGGGATATTCCTTCTCCTTTAACCCCTCCCTGTGGTTGCAAGTTTCACACCCGCTGTCCGGAAGCTATGGAGAGATGCGGCACGGAAGTCCCCGTATCGAGAGAGCCTTTCGCCAATCATTGGGTTTCCTGTCACTTGTTTGAAAAAAGTTGAAATGTTGGCACACTTGAAAAGAGGAAATCCCTTGATTTTAAGGGGATCCCCCTATGAACGGGGATTGCTCCAGGCAGGGCTTTGTCCTGAAATGATTGGGCCGGTGCGTGAAAATGTCCATGTACAATTGGGCAAATATCAGCAATTGCTCCAATCAGACAAAGCAAAAGGATACCTTGGAGAACAGATCAGAATAACAGGGGAATTATTTCCTGACGTATTTGAGGAAGTCAAGGGAATTTCCAAAGGCTTCGACCTGCGGATGATTGATTTATTTCGTTTTTATCATCTCCGAATATTGCTGGACATGGATGGATGTACTTCATGGGCGGTATCGCTTTCTTCTAAACAAGCAGTTGTGGGGAAAAACCGGGATCTGGCTGACGGAAACCAGGTTTTCCAACGGGTTTTTGTTCATCATGATCCGGATTGGCAAGGGAAAAAAATTCTATCCCTGGGCAGTCTTGGAGCACCCTGCGCTTACTCGAGTGGCATCAATTCCCAAGGGTTCTGCCTGGCCGATACCAATATCCTCACCACTGATCATGGCTCAGGGGCCTGTCGATATTTTTTAATGCCGTTTTTGTTGACGACCTGCGACAATGTGGATCAAGCCCTGGAAAAAATATCAGATTTGCCCCATGCCGGTGGGGGGTCACTTGTCCTGGCTGACAGTCATGGCAAAATTGCCGTTGTTGAATTGGGCCATCATCACTTGAATACGCAAAAAAGCATCCGGTGGCTGGTAAAAACAAATCATTTTACTTCTGCAGAATTAGGCCCACGTAATCTGAAGGCAGGCAGGCAATCAAGTATCAAAAACTCAGAAGATCGTCTCAGTTTTACCAATAGAAAAATATCTGTTATCTACCGGGATTTTGATCTGGATAAAACCATTGAAATGATGAAAAGCCATGATCAAGAGGGTGGAATATGCAGGCACCATGATGAAGATACCTCGACTACTATTTCAGGTGCAGTCTACACCTGCGGTAACAGGAAGTTATATTTTTCAGATGGGAACCCTTGCGATTCCCTATGGTATGAATTTTCCTTGTTGAAGGAAAAAATTGGGGTCACATCTTAAATAATAAATATTGTTATATCAGCTTTCTCTTCGTATTTGTCGCCTCCTACTTAAAATCTTTCAAAACCTAACCCGGATAAACCGGATAGAATAGCCACAAAGGCACAAAGACACAAACAATGACTGTTTCTTATAATTTAACTTCGTGACTTGGTGGCTAAAATATTTTGTTAGATAAATCCTTCGCAAACATGATGTGATTTCAATAAATAGGTACTAAAATAGAGGCAAAGTAAATGGCACGCCCGCTGCGCGTTGAATATCTTGGTGCTTATTATCAAGTGATCAACCGAGGGAATAACCAGGAACAAATATTAAAAAAATAAAGCCCGCGAAGTTGCGATTTTTATAGCGCGGAATATGACCGGAATTATCTGTAAAGATTTGGGAGAATATTTCGGTGGGGTCAGTGGTGCTTTAATTACCATAATGCATAATTGAATAGCCGATGAATTAAAGAAAAATAAACGGTTAAAGAGTAGAATTAATAATATCAAAAAACAAATATTGACGATCTCGTAAAAAGTAAATATTCACATTTTGGCGTCATTCCGGCGAAAGCCAGAATCCAGTAAATTCAAAACATTCTAGATGCTGAATCAAGTCCAGCATGACGACTAAAAGACTTTTTACGAAACCGTTAATATTTAAGATGTGACCCTTCCCTACTTCCCTATACCAAGAGGTTCGTAATGAATATCGAAAAGCTACGTTTACTCTATTTTTCCCCTACTCAGACCACCAAAAAAGTATTGAACGCAATTGCTGCCGGGTTAAAACCCGAAGCTGTTATACACATCGATTTGACGCTGCCCGATTCAAGTTGCTCTAAAGAGCCCGGCAAAGAAATCAGGATCGATGACGGCTTAACCATTATTGGGGCCCCAGTTTACGCAGGTCGAGTGCCACCAGAAGCCGCCGGGCGTATCAGGCAATTTAAGGCCGATGGGACCCCGGCCGTCCTAGTTGTGTTATATGGCAATCGGGAATTTGAGGATGCATTGAGGGAGTTGAAGGATTTGGCCGTGGAAGCCGGATTCAGACCAATTGCCGGGGGCGCTTTTATCGGCGAACATTCTTTTGCGGATTCCAAATTTCCAATTGCCCGCCGGCGGCCGGATCATAAAGATATCGAAAAGTGTTCCGAATTCGGCGCTCTTATCAGAGAAAAAGTTCAGCAAGTCGATTCCATCGACAGCATACCCATTCCCGACTTCCCCGGAAATTACCCATACCGAGATCCCACACTTTTGAAAGACATCAGTCCTGAAACCTTGGAGGACCTATGCACCAGATGCGAAACCTGTGTGTCAGTATGCCCGACAGCCGCAATTGCCTTGAGAGATAAAATGCTCACCGAATCCGGCAACTGCATTGTCTGCTGCGCATGTGTTAAAAACTGCCCTACAGGAGCCCGCATAATGAAAGACCCCAAGATCCTGGGCATCGCCGAATGGTTGTGGGAAAACTACAGCAAACGGAAGGAACCGGAGATGTTTTTAGAATAAGACGACTATAATGGGAAAAGCCGAACCGCCCAACCTGGGATCTTGTTAATCTCTCAAACACCTCAGTTTCGCAAGATCTTCGGCGTAACCATAAAGATGAAGCCCTTTACTTTCCACCACCATCTCGCCATCGCTGACACCGATCTCGCCGGCCATATATTCTTTAAGGTTCTGAATGGCCGCCAGGTTGGCCGGAAATCCGTTCCAAAGGTCCCAGGAGCGAAAATACACAAAAAAGTGAAGGGTATCATTTTGAATGCGAGTATCGATGGATCGTAAACAGGGAGGATCCAGTAAGGTTAGATCTGAAGGGTGGGCCACCTGCAATACCAGCTGATTATTGCGTTGGCCAAATTGCTTATAAGTATCGATGACCCATTCAATCTGATTTAAATAGAGCTGTCCATCTTCCTCAAAGACAATATTGCCGTCAACGTCGCGCTTATCGACGATTTCAGCATTTTCCTGTTCCCACCAGACCAGTTTATCTCCTGTCAATGGCACTCTTGTCAACCGTTCACCATAGGTATAGGATTCCCCCGGCTCCTTGCGGGCAGACATCAAATACTCAATGTAGGCCCTTTCATATCCGGGGCCGCCGTAAATATAGTCATGCTCCACTGGATTGGGAATGCCGCAGCCGGGTGGGATGTCCGGTATCAGCGGGATGGTGGCGGGATAATTCACATGCCCCATAAAATAATCGTATTCAAGACGGGTTTGGCCGGCATAGGAACCCCGATCAATCACAAATCGCTCCCCATGATCGAGAATGTCGTTGACTGCCTGGAACCACAGATCCGGTAAATCCCGGGCTTTTATTTGATGGATATTCATTGCATATTTTCGTTGAATAGTTGATTGGATGATTGGTTGAATAAGTTTTCTGTTTTTACTCAATCAACTCATTCAACCATATATATCCTCTACCTTCGACTCTATGTTTTAGGCCTTATGCCTTGCGCCATGAGCCCTGCACCATACTTTTTTCTTTCAACCCGAAACTCGACTAAATATCCAACACACTCACTTCAAGGGCATTATTCTGAATAAACTCTCTGCGGGGTTCAACCTCCTCGCCCATTAAAACAGTGAATATTTCATCGGTATCTACCATATCCTCAATTTTCACCTGGAGCAGGGTCCTTTTTTCCGGATTCATGGTAGTATTCCACAACTGATCGGGATTCATCTCTCCAAGACCTTTATAGCGCTGAACACTAATACCTTTTTTACCTTCTTTGAACAGCAGTTCCAGCAGTTCTTTTTTATCCTGTACTGAAGCGGCCGGTTCCTCTTTATCTTTTGTAAAAATTTTAAATGGTGGAGAGTCATGTTTTATTATATTTTTGCCGGCTATCAGACATTTTTGATAATCGCTGGAGTAAATCAACCCCCTTCCCAATTTTATAGGGGTAAAGGATTCAGCCATCGGCCCGCTGATGATTTCTTTATCCTCTGTGCCGTCATGCCCCAAAATCATAAATTCATAAATGCCGCGCTCTTCATTCCAGTTCAAATTATCGGCGCGATACCCTTCTTTAATCAACAGGTTTCTTAAAGCAGACATCCTGCCCTGGTCTTGCAGAAAATTTTTATCTTCAACACCCTCGTATATCAAAAGCTCCACCAGCTTGGGCGCAATGCCGCGCTTACTCAACTTTTCGCTTTGGGTAAAATACTCGGATAAATCACAAATAAAAAGGTAAAGTCGGTGTCCTGATAACTTATTCTCATCCTGGCCGGTGGTTATTTCTTTTTGATCGCATATTTTCTTTAATATCCATTCATTATACTCCATCTCATCTTTCAGATATTTTTCGCTCTTTCCCTTGCCGACCTTAAACAGCGGCGGTTGCGCAATATACAGATAGCCTTTTTTCACAATATCCTCCATCTGACGGTAAAAAAAAGTCAAAAGAAGGGTCCGGATATGGGATCCGTCAACATCGGCATCGGTCATAATAATGACTTTGTGGTATCTTATTTTTTCGATATCGTATTCTTCTTTTCCAACGCCCGTTCCCAGGGCAGTAATGATATTTTTTATTTCTTCACTTCGCAGAATTTTATCAAAACGCGCTTTTTCAACATTTAAAATTTTACCCTTCAACGGCAAGATGGCCTGAAATTTTCGGTCACGTCCCTGTTTGGCCGATCCGCCGGCCGAATCACCCTCGACAATGAATATTTCCCGTAAGGCCGGATCGGAAACCTGGCATTCGGCCAGCTTACCCGGCAGGGTGGCATCGAGCAGGGCACCTTTACTCCTGGCAATATCCCGCGCCCGTTTGGCGGCATCCCGTGCCCGGGCGGCATCCACACTTTTGGCAATTATTTTTCTGGCAACGGCAGGATTTTCTCCAAAAAATTGGCTTAACTTCTCATTAAGCAGAGATTCCACCAATCCCTTGACTTCACTATTTCCGAGCTTCGTTTTGGTCTGTCCTTCAAATTGCGGTTGCTTTATTCTGACGCTTATAATGGCAGTGAGTCCTTCACGAACGTCATCGCCGGTAATTCTTGCTTTTAAATTTTTCGGTAAATTACCATTGGTGGCGTACTGGTTGATGGTGCGGGTAATACCTGCTTTAAATCCGATTAAATGAAATCCCCCCTCAACCGTATTAATATTATTGGCGAAAGAAAAAAGCTTTTCGTTAAAGGTGTCGTTGTATTGGATGGCAACTTCTAACTGCACCTCATTTTTAACACCTTCCATGAATATGGGTTCATGCAGCGGCACATGTCTCCTGTTGAGATATTCCACAAATTGTTTAATGCCGCCTTCAAAAAGAAATTCTTCCTTGGCATCCGAACGTTCATCCTCGATGGTGATCTTGACACCCTTATTTAAATAGGCCAGTTCCCTCAGCCGACGCACGAGAATATCATAGCTAAAATCAGTGGTGGTAAAAATTTGGGCGTCCGGTATAAAATAAACTTTGGTTCCCTGCTTACGGGTATCGCCGGTTACCTTTAATTCACTGGCTTTTATTCCTCTTTCATAGGTCTGGGAATGAATCTTCCCGTTGGAATAAATTTCCACTTCCAATAAGCTTGAAAGCGCATTGACCACTGAAACGCCGACACCGTGCAGTCCGCCGGAAACTTTATAAGAATGATCGTCAAATTTTCCACCGGCATGCAGTTTTGTCATCACCACTTCAACTGCCGGTATTTTTTCTTTTTTATGGATACCTACCGGAATTCCCCGCCCGTTATCCGTCACACTGACACTGCTATCCGTATGTATGACCACATCAATCTGGTTGCAAAATCCGGCCATGGCCTCATCGATGCTGTTGTCCACAACTTCGTAAACCAGGTGGTGAAGTCCGGCAATATCGACATTTCCGATATACATGGACGGTCGTTTACGAACAGCTTCCAGGCCTTCAAGTACTTTAATATTGTCTTCGGTGTAATTATTTGCGTTGTTTTCTTCTTTCATATTCTCATCGGCATTATGACGCTTAAAAATGATTTGTCGTTCTCAGCTGCTATTTTACAGGGCTTTTCTTCATCAATGATGTTCAATATAATGTTATCCTCATCGATAACGCCCAATGTATCGATAAAAAATTTGGGGTTGTACATTACCTCCACCGGATCTCCTTTATAGCTGATATCCATATCTTCCTTGGATTCCCCAATATCGGGATTGGTGGAATTAATGAGCAGTTTATCCGTATTGAAATGAAAAATAACCCCTTTGTATTCTTCGGATGACAAAATAGACATACGCTTCAGCGTCATTAAAAATAATTGACGATCTAAGGGAATGTCATTTCCACCATCTACGACAACGATATCATCATATTCTGGAAAATCTCCCTCAAGAAGTCGAATAATCAGAGTCTCTTTCTCTTTTTTCACAATAAAATTGTTGTCTTTAATCCCAATTTTTACCGAACCCTCGCTATCAAGGAATTTAGCAACTTCGGTGAGCCCCTTTTTAGGTATCAATATATTAGGCCCAGCCGGCAGTTCAAATTCTTTGTCGAATACGCAATCCGACTTCGAAAGCCGGCTGCCATCGGTGGAAACCAGTCTAAATATTTTTTGGTCTTTCTCCTGGATTCGCTCAGCAAATATTCCGATAATATGGGCTCGGTTATCATCGGGTGCACCCGTAATAATGGCGGTTTTCTCGATCATTTTAGCAAAAAAAGTCGAATGAATATCAAAAAAATCAACATCCTCTATTTTTGGAATCTCCGGAAAATCGTCCGGATTTAATCCCACGATATGATATTCCACCGTCTGGTTTCCAATTTCAATCCAATGATTTTCAACTTCATTTATATATATATCCTCGCTGGGAAAATCTCTAACAATTTCATATAGTTTTCTGGCGTTAATCGCGATGGCTCCCTGAGTATCTATTTTTGCAGGATAAAAACCTTCAAATCCGGTTTCAAGATCGGTTGCAGCAATGGATATTCCCGATTCTTCCGTTTGAATTAAAATGTTAGTGGTGATGGCAAGATTGGTTTTACGTCCGGCCAATCCCTGTATTTTCGAAAGAACAGGCAGAATATCATTTTTATTGATAGTAGTTTTCATATACCATTTCCTTAATAAATATTATTTATTAAATAATTAATAAAGATAATGATGTGTTGTTCATAAGTCTAATAACTTTTTAACCTTCTGAAATAATGTGAATTTAAAGACTAATTGATGATCAAAACATAATCATCATTGAATTGATAAGACGCATCATATTAACAGGAAAAAAAAGACTGTTTAAAAATATAAGGTTATCGACAAAATATGAATACGTTTCTGACAAAAACAATGATCAGATAAAGAAAAATTTTGGAATTATGCCGATTGTATCCAGCTTTTGATTTTTGGAACTGTTTTATCTTGCCATCGATTTGATAACCTTAATTTGACGAAGTAAGTGAAAATATTTTCTAAAATTTTCAGTATCTTATCATATAGAAATATTTTTTCAAGAACAAATCCCTCAATATCTTCATCGGATTCCGGCGTACCGGTGCTCGGGAGATTAAAACTACTGACATTCAAACTTTCGCCTTTAAGGGAAAACTGCCAGGTTAGTTCAGCTGATTTAAACACCACATTGAGTTCAGAGACCAGAGCCCCTTTTTTTAATGTCAGAATACCTTCCTCTAAACTTGCACCATCTCCTTTAATGGTAATGCGTTCCCCGGATTCTCTTCTGCGGTTTTCAAACACAATACGATTTCCGATTTCCAGGGCGACAAAGTCCTTATCAAAATTTTTAATCAGATTTTGATCCTTTTCGATCACATACCAGAGCCAGGTTAGGAACTCCTCCCCTAAAAACTGATAACGACTGTAGGCAACAGCAACATCAAGCATGATTTTTAATTTCTTTATTTATTTGTTTACTTGAATCCATTCCTCAAGTTTTACGTTACTGTATTTACGAACCTATGCACTAAGTCACAAAGGTTAAAATATATTTATAGCTTTTTTGTGACTTCGAGTCTTAGTGGCTGAATTTTCACTTAAATAGATGCGTCGGAGATATTTTCTGGAGCTCATCACGTTGTGAATCCGAAATATCGGTTGACAAAAAAGCTGAAGTATAAGGAAAAATTCGTATTAACGACAGGTCAAATGATTTTGAAAACAGTGTTTCCAATTCCTCATTGGCCGCTTTTAGATTGGAAAAAAACCACACGCTTGAGTCTTCGTGATGCCACACCAAATCATAAATATTCGGCGTTGCAGGAATGCGGAGGCTTAGCGTATTGATAACATGATCCTTGATCATTTTTTTTTCGGATTTGGATAAATATTCACGTCCACTGTCAGCCAGACGTTTGGCGGCCTCGACCGTATAATGTTTCTTTAAGATTTTTGGCGCAATATTTTTTTTGTCGATTCTCAGGGAAAATACAAAATACTCACCGTAAACAAATAAGGAGCCACTAAAATCAGGTTGAAAGGGTTTTTCAAAGGACGTCCATCCCACCGCCATGTCTGAGATCTGGTTGTCTATCTCCGAAATGGTATTTTTTGTTAAACCATTGGCAACGGTCTCAAGAACCGGTGATTTCATTTTCCCGTGGACTTTATAACGGGTAATCGATGCGGAATTGGATAAAATACTCATAATAGAATATATCTGAATTATGACCAATAAAAAGGTAATTTAAAGGTTGCCAAAAGTTTTTGAAAGTCTCGGCTATGGAGTACTGGAGTGATGGAATATTGGAGTGTTGAAAAAAAAAATCAATCCGTTCGTCATTACTCCAATACTCCGAAATTAATTGATATTGAAAGCTTTCGCGATGGATTACTTTCCTTTGGGTTATAGATCTGTTTTTTTTTAATCAATGCGCATATTTTCCAGATTGATTCTGGTTGCGACAATATACAATAGGGGGTATCCACATTGTAAACCTAAACGCTAAATCGTAGGTTGGGTTAAGCTGACGGTCTGCAACCAATCTTGTTGGGTTCGCTAATTTTGTTGATATTTCAAACTATTGAGGTGAATTAAGATAGGCTAACCCAACATAAATCATGCCAACATCCCGCTTAACCCAACCTACCATATTCGCAAGGGAAGCGAAGTGGAAATCCTACGACACAAGATATTGTGTTGAAAACCATTAAAAATAAATATATAGCGTGTTTAAGCCTAGGTTACAAGCTAATTTTAAAGTTAGTCAGCGTCGCTAACAAAGGGAAGAATGGCTTTAAATAAAACGAGACTCAAAGCGTTTACTCTGCATTGATTTAACTATAAACCAAGCAATTATACCCGGATAAGAGTTTAACACCGAATTGCGCCAGGGCGGGTTAAAATTTCACTATTCTCTCCGAGGCGTAGGCTTAACCTTCTATACGAGCCGGAGACCATCATTCCATGCGGCGTACTACAAAATGGGCCAAAAAAGTAACGTTATTACAATATCTTGCATAATTTCAGGCACATTTAAAAATACTATGGGTATTTCATGAAATTCATTGCCGATCTACATGTTCATTCTAAATTTTCCAGGGCCACCGCGAAAAATTTGGATCTTGAAAATTTGTATATCGCCGCCCAGTTAAAAGGGATTACGGTGGTTGGAACCGGTGATTTCACCTACCCGGCATGGTTTTCGGAAATATGTGATAAACTGGAACCCGCGGAAGCGGGTCTTTTCAAGCTGAAAAATGAGATTGCCAAGGAATGTGATGAACAGGTTCCGGTTGCCTGCCGCGGACCGGTTCGCTTTATATTGTCCACGGAAATCAGCAACATATATAAAAAAAACGATAAAACCCGAAAAAATCATAATCTGGTCCTGGTACCGGATTTGACGGTTGCCGAAAAATTCAGCGCCAAACTGGATCGTATCGGTAACATAAAATCCGATGGACGGCCAATATTGGGACTGGATGCCCGCAACCTTCTGGAAATTTTGTTGGAAACTTCCGATCATGCATTTTTAATTCCGGCTCACATCTGGACACCCTGGTTTTCGATGTTGGGTTCAAAATCCGGATTTAATTCCATCGATGAGTGCTTTGAAGATCTGACGCCACATATATTTGCCGCTGAAACCGGGCTTTCTTCAGATCCGCCGATGAATTGGCGTGTTTCCGGTCTGGATGGTTTGACCCTTGTGTCAAACTCAGACGCTCATTCACCTATGAATCTGGGCAGAGAGGCCAACCTTCTTAATACCCGGTTATCCTATGACGGCATAAAATCAGCAATTAAAAGTGGCAACTCAGACGAATTTTTGGGTACATTCGAGTTTTATCCCCAAGAAGGTAAGTATCATCTGGATGGGCACCGCAACTGCAAAATTCGGCTCAATCCCCGGGAAACAATGGATTATGAAGGTAAATGTCCGCTGTGCGGCAAAGCGCTGACCCTGGGTGTATTAAATCGGGTGGAAGAATTGGCGGATCGCACTCAAGGATTTAAACCGCCAGCGTCTCATTCTTATCACAGCATCATTCCTTTGGCGGAAATTTTCTCTGATATCTTGCAGGTGGGGGCAAAATCGAAAAAAGTCAGAAAAACCTATCAAAAAGCCCTCACTCAATTAGGTAATGAATTTAATATTTTACATACCCTTGAAACCGATAAAATTAATAGTGCCGGAATTCCGCTGCTCGGGGAGGCCATACGGCGAATGCGGCAAAAAGAAGTTGAGATTGCACCGGGATATGACGGTGAATACGGACGTATAAAGATTTTTAATTCTCATGAACGTGAACTACTGCTGGGTCAAAAAACCCTCTTTTCCGTACCTCAACAAAACTCAGCAGCGGAAACGATTTCTTATTCTAAAGCACCCTCGCATCAACCATCATTGTCTGATCCCATTGCGCTTCCCAAGACGACGCAATTAAATTTGTTTAAAGCTCATCAAGATGGCGATTCATTCAGTCAACTCAACGATGAGCAGCGGCGTGCGGTTGAATATCCAGGCGGTGCGCTGTTGATTGTGGCCGGACCCGGTACCGGGAAAACCCGTACCTTGACCCATCGTATTGCTTATTTGATGATAAAAAAAAAAGTTTCTGCTCACCGGGTGCTGGCCGTAACGTTCACCAATAAGGCGGCCCAGGAGATGGCTGCCAGATTAAAGGGCCTGATGGGAGATTCCCGATCCTTGCCGCTTGTGGCCACCTTTCATTCGTTTTGTTACCGAATATTAACCGAGCAAAATGAAACTCCCAAAGATATCATTGATGACCACCACCGCGGCATTCTGATTGCCGAAGCTTTGGCACATGTCCGAAAACAAGGTCGTGAGATTTCATTGAAACCGAAACAGATATTAAAGCATATCATCGCAGCCAAACAACAGATCCTCGATCCTGATGAATTTGAAAAAATTAATTCTGGCAATCTACAAAAGAAAACAATTTCAGAAATATATCGAACGTATCAGGACATGTTGGCGATCCAAAACCTCTATGACTATGAGGATCTGATTTTTAATGTGGTCCGGCAGTTTGAAACCGACCAAAAAATCTGTAAAAAATATCAGAAACAATTTCAGCATGTTTTTGTGGACGAATATCAGGATTTAAATCAGGCTCAGTATCGTATTATCAGAGCGCTGGCCCCCGCTGAAAATTCCGTCAAAGACCTGTGTGTCATTGGAGATCCGGATCAGGCCATTTACGGCTTCAGGGGGTCCGATATAAGATATTTTAACCGCTTTATCAGTGATTACCCGGATACCGGTGTGATCAACCTTGTCAGAAATTACCGTTCAACCAAGACCATATTAAATGCTTCTTTTCAGATTATCAAAAATCATCGCCATCCGTCCTCCGATGAACGAACGTATTCGCAAATTGACGGCACTAAAACCATCAGCATTATGGAATTAGCGACCGACAAAGCGGAAGCACAAATCATTGCCGGGATCATCGAGCAGCAGATCGGAGGCACCGGATTTCACTCCGTCGATACCCGAAAAGAGATCGATGCCAACATCGCCACGTCTCGTAGTTATTCCGATTTTGCCATATTGTACCGCACCAACGAACAGCACCGGATTATCGAAAAGATGTTTGAACGGGCTGGCATTCCTTATCAAATTGCCAGCCGGGAAACTATCTTAAATCAAAAAGGGTTGCCGGAAATAATTTCATTGTTAAAAGCGAGTGAAGGCCGCGGCGGCTATCTGGATTATGAAAACGTCATGGAATTATTAATATCCGGCATCGGTAAGAAAGCCCTGGATTTATTTAAGGAATGGTGCTTCCGCAACCGCTTTACTCTTCCACAAGGGTTACTTAAGGCCGCTCGATTTCCCATACCCGGTTTAAAACCATCCCGGCAGCAGATGCTTAATGAATTTTCGCGACAACTTTCGCAGTACAAAGAGAATATGACCGGTTTGTCGGTGGTGGACAAATTGCTGTTTCTGGAGAAAAACACTAAATTAGTTGACATTTTAAAAAGAGATATCAAAAATAAAGAGGCATTTGCGCACCTGGTTGAAGTCGCCGTAGATTTTAGAGCGGATTTAAATGGTTTTTTAGCCGGCATCGCACTGCACACCGATACGGATATATACACGCAACAGGCTGAAAAAGTTTCGTTGATGACAATGCATGCGGCCAAAGGGCTTGAATTTCCCGTCGTATTCATTACCGGGTGTGAGGAAAACTTGATACCCTTCAATCGAAGGAACAGCCGGCAAGCGGATATCCAAGAAGAACGAAGATTGTTTTATGTGGCCATGACCCGGTCCAAGGAGAGGCTCTATTTAACCCGGGCCAAGAAGCGCAGAATATACGGCAAACTCGAAGATCGTCTTCTTTCCCCTTTTGTGGCGGACATTGAAAATCGGTTAAAACTGGACGAAACGCCCCGGTTAAAAAAGAGGAATAAAAAGGGATCTGAACAGCTGCAACTAAAATTGTTTTAACGTAATTTCTCAATAGGTACGGTGGAAATAGATAAATCAAGTTGACCAAAATCTTATTACGGAAGAATACTGGACAGTATTCCTTAAACTCATTGAGAAATTACCTTAAAATGTATAACCCCATTATAATTATTTAGAAATACTATAATAATCTTGTGTTTTTACGTAATTTGGTGTATAAATTAAATAGGTTAGACGATTTGAGGCTACGCCCTTCGGGCTTCGACCCCACACGCAGGGTTTAACGTTCCGGATTTCGAAAACTCGGACACGTGATCAGTGATCAGTGATCAGTGATCAGTAATCAGTAATCAGTGACCAGTAATCAAAAATTCACAATCGGCTGTAACTTGTGGTGCCAATGAATCGAGGTAAAATTAAAAATATTGGGATAACAATATTTTATACGCTTATCCTCCTGTTTTCAGTGGCTTTGACTGCCTATGGGGATATATACCGCTACATCGACGAAAACGGGGTCATGCACTTTACCAATACGCCGACCACATCCAATCAGAAGTTCAAACTGTTCCTCCGGGAAAAACCAAAGACAAGCCTCCGCTATTCAACGAAAAAATATGACAATATCATTGCCAATGCTTCCCAGCAATACGGCGTTGCATTTCCCCTGCTTAAAGCCATCATCAAAGCGGAGTCGGGTTTCGATCCTCGGGCGGTATCGAAAAAGGGTGCCAAGGGATTGATGCAAATAATGCCGCAGAACTTCAAACTCCTGGGAATCAAGGATCCCTTTGACCCATCGCAAAATATCCATGCCGGCGCGCGCTATTTCAAACAAATGTATGATCGTTTTGGAAAACTGGCCCTGTCCCTGGCTGCTTATAACGCCGGCCCGAAAGCAGTGGAACGCTATAAGACCGTCCCGCCTTATGAAGAGACCGAAGAGTATGTTAAACGCGTTTTAAAATTTTATCATAGTTATAAAAATCTTTAAATCCCGCCTGCCTTTTTTTACCAATGACATTACTGTTTTGACATGGATTCACCGCCCGCTTCGCTCGAGTCGCAAAGAGCGCAGAGGGACTTTTCTTTTAACTTTCTGTTGACCCCCGCTAAATAGCAGTAGGATGCGAGCAAGGGCAGAAAGTTAAAAAAACATGCCTTTCGGGCAATAGGATCACCTACTATTATCATGCCATCAAGCAGAAGTAGTTTTTTTAGTATGGTGGGGGTTGTCCTTTCTGTTTGCCGACCACTCAACGGCAAACATAAAATAAATATTCTCTGCGCACTTTGCGTCTTTGCGGTGAAACCTATGATTTCAGAAAGGAAAAATTATGCAAAATCTTATCGATAAGTATAATTTAGTTCCCCATCCGGAAGGTGGATATTATGCCGTGGTTTATGAATCCAAACAAGCGGTAACATCTCCGGTGGTGAATAAAGACAGAAAGGCGGTAACCCATATTTATTTTCTGCTGCTGAAAGGACAGGTGAGTTTATTTCATAAAGTTGCCCATGACGAGATTTGGAACTTCTATGAAGGTGATCCCGTAAAATTGATAAAATACAATGGCTCGACGGTTGAAGAAGATATCATCGGATCCGGTTGCAGCGATTATGTCTCCATTGTGGAAGGCGGTGTATATCAGGCTGCTGAATCAACAGGAGACTACAGTTTGGTTGGTTGCAGCGTTGCGCCTGGTTTTGAATTTGAAGATTTTTTACTGCTTCGTGATGATCTTGAAACGAAAGAGAAGTTCTTAGAAAAATTTCCTGGTTACCGGAAGTTTGTTTAAAATTCAGAACTACTGATATTTAGCTTCTATGGCCGCAGCTCTTTAAGGGAGAGATGCGATACCATGGGATCGAAATCCCGATCATCGTGTAGCAGTGTGAGCCCCTCGATGATGCAAAATGTGGCGATAAGGACATCAATAGTTTTACGAACAGTAACCCCTTTTTTTCGAAGACTCCGATAATTCTGTGCACTTTTCAGGGCAACATCATAACCACCGATTTGCATGAAAGGCAGAGCGTCCAGATGAGACTTTGCAGCTTTAACGTCTTTATCTGATTTGAAGCCCTGAAGCACCTCTGTGAGTATTATGTCACCGATGATAATAGGTCGGTAAGAGAGTGATTCATCGAGCAAATCGGTCTGCCAGGTGCGGTTGCCGTTAAAATAATCGATCCAAACGGATGAGTCGACCAATATCATCGATCAAGCCTCATTTTGTCGAGATCGCCATCCCACTCTAATTTACCCCGCAAGCTTTTGATCTGCACCTGTTTTTTGATCTGAATTAGCAAGCGCAAACCACTTTCGACCACAGCCTTTTTGGTTTTCAATCGGCTGAGTTTCATGGCTTCGGCCATCAGGTTGTCGTCAATAATAATGTTGGTCCGCACTTCATCTCCTTGTGTGTATCAATTTTAGAAAACATACACCTAACTTGAAGGATATGCAAACAAAATCTTGGGTAAATTTTGACAACCACGGGGCTGCCACAAATAGTTGGGTTTTGATTTTGTTCGATAATCGATTAATCATATTCGCCGCCCCGGTGAAATGGACTTCGTATTTCACAGGGCAGGCAGACTCACGCAGACATCCGCTGACAGTTTGTGTCTGGGCGACTTTCGCCCCATCTTTTGAG
>Ga0316192_10000595_pt1 | contig 26564 bp, 26 predicted proteins | sample MerIslwburrow_MG_FD_204931 | JGI IMG/M metagenome (GOLD analysis project Ga0316192, IMG submission 204931) | Coastal sediment microbial communities from Maine, United States - Merrow Island worm burrow | ecosystem: Environmental > Aquatic > Marine > Coastal > Sediment | place: USA: Maine...
ACCCATCTTTTCGGCCATAAACTGGGTCTGGCGTGTTTCTATTGACGTTTGATCATGCCCAGCAAAAAACTTACCCAACCAGGGATGGACATAGACCTTGTCATAAAAAATCTTGTGTACATTTTGCAGCGTTGCCAGACCGCCAATTGCATCAAACAAACTTTCTTTTTTTGTCATGAAAATTACTTCCGCAGAATTATTTTAAGGCTATACCTTATGCCCATTCGCCTTCGCATTTGCCAGCACCACACGCCTGTGCCAGACACGAAAACATAACAAAATTATCAATATAAAAGCATAAATACCTGGTTCTAAAATATCAGCTTTTACCAGCCATAAAAAGTGCAGCACAGCCAGCACTGCACAAACATAAACAAGTTGATGCAGTTTTAACCAGCGCGGCTTGCCCATCAGCTCCACCAGTTTATCGACTGATGTAATCGCCAACGGGATCAACAATACAAAGGCGGAAAAACCAATCGTGATATAAGGCCGTTTGATAATGTCTTTATAGATTTCCGGCCAATCAAAATACTGATCCAGAACCACGTAGGTCAGCAGATGCAGACAGACATAAAAGAAGCAGTACAGGCCCAACATACGACGAAAACGATTCAGCCATCGAGCATGAAACAGAATTGATAATGGCGACACCGTTAACGTAATCAACAAAAACCGTAATGACCAGTCACCAGTGATATGGCTAATCTCTTCGATAGGGTTGGCACCCAGGGCATCAGCATAGGCGTCATAACCCAGCAAGGCAGCTGGCAACAAACAGGCAACAAACAGCAGCGGTTTAAACAGCCACGACAAATACCACGAGAATGACATAACAGCGTCAGTAGTTACGCTTCAGGTCCATGCCACTATAAAGATGCGCCACTTCTTCGGCATAACCATTAAACATCTCGGTCTTGCGCTTTCTGAATTCACCGATACGCCGCTCACGTGACTGACTCCAGCGCGGGTGATCTACCTCAGGATTCACGTTGGCATAAAAACCATATTCTTTTGGCCCACTGAGATTCCAGGTAGTTTGCGGTTGCGTTTCCGTGAAACGAATTTTGACAATCGACTTGATGCTTTTGAAACCATACTTCCATGGCAACACCAGGCGTAACGGCGCACCATTCTGGTTTGGCAACACCTCGCCATACAGGCCAACCGCCATCAAACTTAGTGGATTCATCGCCTCATCCATACGCAAGCCTTCGACATAGGGCCATTCCAGCACACTACGATTCTGCCCTGGCATCTGCTCTGGATCATTAAGCGTAGTGAACTCAACATACTTCGCTTTTGAATTAGGCTGCATTTGTTTGATTAAATCTGCCAGAGGAAAACCAATCCACGGAACCACCATCGACCAGGCCTCAACACAGCGCAGGCGATAAATGCGTTCTTCAAACCCGTGTGGTTTGACCAGGTCTTCCAGCGCATACACACCTGGTTTGTCACACTCACCCTCTACTGTCACCGACCATGGATCAGTTTTCAGGCTGATAGCATTCGCAGCAGGATCTTTTTTCTCGGTGCCAAACTCATAAAAATTGTTATAGCTGATTACGTGCTTTTTTTCTGTCAATTCATCACGTAATGACGCACCATCTTTTTGAAATGGATTAATATTCAATGCTGCCAGGACTGTTGCAGGAAAACTTAGACCGGCCGCCGCAACTGAATATCCAGCAGCCTTTTTAATAAACAGCCGACGCTGTTCAAATAGAGACTGGGGCGTCACCTCGCACTCTTTTATCTCAGACCTTTTCCTTGTCTTTATTAGCATTACCCATCCTAAAAATATCTAACACAGAATCAATCTACAGATTTCACCTTACTGCTATCAATCTTACGCAACCAGTAACCTGTCTTTCCGGTACGCTGCTCCAGCTCTGCCAAACCTATTTTTCCTGCCGACCAATCAGAATATTTTCCGTACACAGCAATATAAAATGTCTTGCCCTTAACCACATGTCTGAACAAAGCCACATCATCCGCCAACCCCATGGAATCAACCGCCTTCTGCAAGCTATCAAGCTTGGCAAAACTCATCATTTGTATGCCATAAAATTTTTCTGCTACAACTGGCTTCGACTCAGATGGCGGTGTCAGCACTACGGGCAGCGGCTTGGCAATAACAACCGGAACTGCCACAGGTACATTTGCCATAACAACAGGTTCCGGTGCAGCCGCTTTGACTGGCACAACAGCCACTTCAATGTTCACTTTGCTGCTATCAATATTACGCAACCAGTAACCTGTCTTTCCGGTAAGCCGCTCTAGCTCCGCCAAACCAACTTTACCAGCCGACCAATCGGAGTATTTTCCATATAAGGCAATATAGGATGTCTTGCCCTTAACTACCTGGCTATACAAAACCACATCACCAGCCAAGCCCAATGAGTCAACACCCTTTTGCAACTCTTCAAGTGTAGGGACACTCATCACTTGAATAGCATAAAACTTTTCAACAACCTTCTCCAAATCTATATTTTCGACATACTCTGAGTTTTCGAGTTTTCGCACCCACAGGTCGGGGTTATCTGTGCGCACACGCAATTCCAGCTGCGTCGGTCCGGCCTCATCCCTACTGGTAAAATTACCATATGCGGCAAAGAAATATGTTTTGTCAGCTTCAGTCTTTTTGTAATAATCAACCTCACCAGCCAAACCCATTGAGGCCACCTTGGCTTTCAACTCTTCAGGGATTTTAGCGCTGGCGAGATACACAGCATAGGCACCCAACTCTGATTTGGGCCTTGCAGCCGGCTCCACTTCTGCCACAGCAACAGGCAACTTAACTGCAGTCGCACTTTCTATGCCGGCCCGATGTTTATTAAAAGCGTTTGATGACAACATCATGGCTGCCCGCTTGGCAGCAACGCTGTCCGGATAAGTCAGCATCAAACTTATACCCCGCGCCGCTGCTGCATCGATTCGTCCGTCATCGTAATCCCGCTCCATATAACGTAGTTCATAGAGCGAGATCATGCTTTCCAGGTGATAGATATACTGCTTGGCGTTATGGGCATATTCATTACCGCCACAGCACTGCAACAGGAGATTAAAACGTGCCAACGCGGCCTTGGCATAAGTGGGATCGCTGCTGGTAACGTCCATCGAGATATTTTTTCTGCCGCGCTCATAATCAACCATGCCAGCAAAGTAATGCGCATTCACAGCATTTTTATGACTGGGAAACATGGTGGTAAAGCGATTAGCAATATCGATGACCTGATCTGGCTGGCCGACTTCGTAATATCCTTCTATCACTTCAGCATATAGCTCACCGGTCTCAAGATTAAGCGGGTACTTTATCTCCATGTCGCCCAATGTTTTGGCTGCACCGGTCAAATCCTTTGCCTTCACCTGCCGCGAGCCAAGCAGGTAATAATCCATTGCTGATGACAATGATGCTGAGCTGGCTACTGAAACAGCCCCACCACCCTGTTTTACCCCACCACAACCGACCAGGGTCGCACTCAGAATCAGACATAAGCACAACTTTGGCACAGCAGAGAAATTCATTTTCATTACACATCCTTAGCTTGGATCATCGGCATCGCATTCCATTGCATCAGCAATGCAGCTCATCTCTGACTTTATCGACTAAAGCTGTGAATTCTTTTACTTTTGCTGTTTTATCTGTTTTTGCGACTGACAAAAAAATATCTGCCTGCAACACGAATGATGTAGTGATTGGCAATCTGTTTTTCCGCCCCATGGCGCGCCACCAGTGTGATTAACAACTTTTTAACTGGCGCATCAGTCGTTCGAAATTGTCGTCTATCTTCAGCTGTCAGCATGCCGAGGCGATAACCACTAATTTGATATTGTTGGAGCAAGGCCCGCCATTCACCTCTGGCTGTAGCCTGCTGCTGGGCAACAGTGCGATTTGGCGTCGGGACAAAATGATGCAAAGCGACTACTGCACCCGCATCACCGCTACGATGGGCATTTGCCATGGCCATTGCGAGTGCTTCAGGGCTGTTAGCCCCCGCAGCCCAGATGGAATTTATGGGGAGTAAGGCAAGAGTGACGAGAAGCGCTATAAATCGAATCTGAAGCATAATTATTCTTCGCTAATCGATAAAAAACCGCTCTAAGGCGGCTTTTTATATCAACTGGCCAGTTTTGGCAGATCGCCCCGATCGCCCATGGCGTATTCCATAAACAGACGTTTAACTGGTGTCAGACTATTGGTGGCGTTGAGGCCAAGGTTGCGCACCAGCTTAACCGGCCTCAGCTGTGAGCCAAACAGACGTTTAAAACCATCCATCGACAACATCATCGCCACATTCTGGCCTTTGCGCCAACGCTCGTAGCGGCGCAGGTTTTGCAGCGAACCAATATCACGACGCATGGCGTGACTGGCCAGGACGGTCTCCGCCAGTGCCGCTGCATCCAGCACTCCCAGATTGACGCCCTGCCCGGCCAACGGATGGATGGCATGGGCGGCATCACCAATCAGGGCAATGCGCTGTTTGACGTAATCCAGCGTGTGTTGCAGCCGTAGCGGAAATTGACCTCGTTCACGCACCTCAAGCACCTGACCCAGTTTGTATTCAAATGCCTCACCCAGCTGGGCCAGAAACTGGGTTTCATCCATCGCCACCAGTTCAGCAGCCTGCTCGGGCGTGGTCGACCAGACCACGCAGGAGTAATTATCGTGCATGGGCAGAAATGCCAATGGCCCATTGGGCCGAAACCGCTGCCAACAGGTATGCAGATGAGCCTGTTCGGTTTTGACGATGGCCATCACCGCATGCTGATCGTAACCCCAACCCTTGGTCTGAATGCCGGCCTGCTCACGCACCGGCGAACGGGCGCCATCCGCCCCCACCAGCAATTTAGTCTGTAGTTGGCGACCATCTTCGAGGCTGATGCAAAGCTGATCCTGCTCGTCATGCCATTGCTGCCAGCGTGCCGGCGCTATCAATTCGACATTATCGAACAGCTCGGCCCGCTGCAGCAGCGCTGCCTGAATGATGCGGTTTTCAATGATGTAACCCAGTGATGGCTCACCCGCCTCGGCCGAATCAAAGTGAATCAGGCCATCGCCACCGGCATCCCAGACGTGCATCTCGCCATAGGCCGTGACCCGCTGATCCAGCATGCCCTGCCAGGCACCAACACTATTGAACACCTTGCGACTGGCATGGGTGATCGCCGATACCCGCAGGCCAATGCTATCCGCGGCCCAATCTGTCGCCATCGGATTGGCCTCCAGCACAGCAACACGCAGGGCTGAATCCCCCAGGCTACAGGCCAGAGTCAGACCAACCATACCGCCACCAACAATGACTACATCATATTGTTCCGACATTGGATTTCACTCTTGTCTAAATATTGCGAAATAATAACACGCTCTCCAGCGCTGCCCGCCACGCCAGGCAGGCCTGTTTGTCAGACGATTAGGACTCGCAAGCGAAACTTTCCGCGCCAAGCACGACCAGGTGAACTAAGTGGAATGAATGATCTGTAACCGGTTGTAGATTGGCTCAGGCCAATTTAGGAATCATATAACCTGCACCACGAACAGTGACAATAAGCTCCTTACCGAGCTTTTTACGCAAATGATGAATATGAACCTCGGTGGAATTGCTTTCAACCAGGTCATTCCAACCATATATTTTCTCTTCTATCTGTTCACGCGACAAAATATGGCCGACGTTTTCAAGAAACAGATAGAGCATAGAAAACTCCTTGGCGGTAAGAGAAATATACTCGCCAGCCAGAGTCACCAATCGCGCTGCAGGATCAAGCTCAATGTCACCATATTTTATGGTTGGACTGGCACGACCTGAATAACGACGCAACAGAGCGCGGATACGCGCATGAAGCTCATCGAGATCAAACGGTTTGACCATATAGTCGTCGGCACCGAGATCCAGGCCGGCAACACGATCAGCAACCGTATCCCTGGCGGTAAGGATCAGAACCGGCAAAAGAAATCCGGCGGCGCGCATCTCCCGCAGCAGACTCAGGCCGTCTTTTTGCGGCAGACCAAGATCCAGAACCATCACATCAAAACTTTCGGCATCAAGCGCATGCCGCGCCTCAACACCGTTAGTGAACAAGTCTACTGAGTAACCAGCCTGCTGAAGAGCGATCCTGATGCCGTCTCCCAACAGCGGATCGTCCTCAACCAACAAGATTCGCATAACTACCTCTGTCATCATTTACTTAACCTATTAGTTATCGGTTCAGCCAAAGAAAAGCATTACATACCGATATCGGCAGCCACATCTCACCAGCCTAAAAACCAGAACAATTTCGACCTTGAAGTTTAAATATATAGACTTAAGGCAGCCTTAAGGTTGCTGGATTAACATCAAAGCTCTTCTGCCACTACCAGGTTTTAAACTTGGCAGAGGAATAAGACTGGATTAGCCAGCCTTATTAAACGGCCTTCATCAATTCTGCGCATATAACAATGGGCAGTCTGAAGATGACAGTCAATTCAAAATCACACTTAAACATTAGGAGAAATATTATGGGCGGAATGGGCGGCGGTATGGGCGGAATGGGCGGCGGCATGGGTGGTATGGGCGGTATGGGCGGTATGGGCGGCGGCGGTCGTGGTGGTCGCGGTGGTCGTGGTCGTTAAGACCAGTCCCACCTCGGTTTAACTACCGACACTTTGGTCTCTCCAACACTGGAAAGACCAAAGCTACCATCCATGTGGCGCAGTACTGCCACATGGCCGAAACGGGAGGCTTAGGCCTCCCGTTTCCAATTACACTCCTCTCTCCTCATCACTGGCTCAGCCAATATTGAGCAACCGCTGAATTCAACCTACAGCTGCCACCCCGCTTTCAGATTGCCACGCCACCGCCGATCGATATGAGGCATGACTGGCATATAAGGTTTCATGCAAACCGACACTCACTGAACCGTCGCCATTAAAATAGACCACCCGATCAGCGTTGCGTATCGAAGAATAACGATGCGCGATGACAAAGGTCGTCCGCCCCTTGCGTAACGGCTCCAGTGCGGCCACGATCTCGCTCTCAGACTGGCTATCCAGAGCCGAGGTCGCCTCATCCAGAATTAGAAATGGCGTATCTCGCAACAGCGCCTGAGCAATGGCGATACGTTGATACTGCCCACCCGATAACTCCAGGCCAGCCGAACCAATGCGGGCATCCAGACCATCATCGAGCGCACTGATAAAAAACCAGGCACCACTAGCCTGACAGGCCTGAATCATCTCGGCCTCAGTCGCCTCAGGCTGAGCCATAAGCAGATTGCTACGAATGCTATCGTTAAAAATAAACGGGTCCTGCCAAATCACTGAAAATTGCTTGCGTAGCGAGGCGATGGTCACATCACAAAGGTCGCTGCCATCAATGCTGATACGCCCCTGCTGCGGCTCATGAAAACGCAACAGCAACCGCGCCAGGGTAGACTTGCCAGCGCCGCTGGGACCAACCAGGGCAACGGTCTCACCGGCACGAATATGAAGGTCGATATTATCCAAAATCCACTCACCATCGGGATAAGCAAAACCAAGGCCTTCGATATGAATATCTCCCTGTTTCACCACCAATGGTTTGGCATCAGCCTTATCCCGGCTCTCTGATTCAAGACCAAATACGGCCAATACCCGCTCGGCCGCTCCCAGATCGCCATGCCATTGCATCGGTGCCTGGGCAAAACCGCGCACCGGCACCGACAGATAACCCAGATAGATTAGAAAACTCACCAGCGCACCGGTATCCAGCAGCCCCAGCTGAACCCTTTCTATACCCAGCACCACCACCGCAATGGCACAGAGATAGACCAGCCCCACCAGCGTTACCTCAAAGCCCTGATCCAGCCAGCGCATTTTCATGGCCCAGCGTCGCGCCGCTTCGAAGGCGGTCGAATGTTTCTCTGCCATACGTACTTCGGCCCCGACAGAACTGATGCCGCGCAGGTTACCCAAAGCCTGTTCTTCAAAGGCCAGCAGCTCACCATTTTCATGATAAAAATTTTGTGATGCCTTGCGCTTACGCTGACCGAAGAGTCGTTGATGAACAAAAAACAGCGGCACCGCCACCAACGCCGCCAATGCCAGCGTCCAATCAATCCACAACAGCATGGCGCAATAAAACACCAGGGTCAGCAGATGTGAAACCAGCAGAAAAGGCACCTCCAGCACCATATCCTGAACCATATCCACATCACTGCTAAGACGCGCCAGCAGATCGCCGCGTTGTAACTGTGCAGCACCAGGCACTGAGATATGAAGCAAATGAGTCATCAGGGCCTGGCGCAGCCTGCCGACAAAACGCAGTCCTAACCAGTTGGCCATCAATGAAGACGAGAGGTGAAAGGCCTGATTGACCACCACCAGCAACAGCAGCCATAGCAGCACCTGTTTGACCTCATCAAATTGGCCGCCCTGCAAATAATCAAATGGAATCCCGATCATCCACACCATGGCGGTATTGGTCAGCGTCAAGCCGATAATGGCAGCCACCACCAGCGCAATAAATCTGACATCAGCCTGGGCATAGACCAGGAAGCGGCGACAAACCTGCCAAAACGCCGATCTACTGATGATATTCATTCTTCCCACCTTTTCCAGCCAACACTTCTCATTGCTACAGACCTTTTTCACTACCGCCGTCGAATATCGCAGCTTATAGATACGGCCTTAAGCCAGCCTTAAGCTTGGTTGTGTAATGTTGCTTTGGGGCCATTCTACGAGTGCAAAACATGGCCTGACAGATAGACCTTTATGCACGTAATCACATACTGAGCGGTCCTGATCAGACTGAAACAAAACCATGAATCACGCAATTGTGAGCCCCATTTTTTCAGCAGCGTCTTATTACATGATAAGACTGCCTCTGTTGCTCTTGCTCAGCTTGTTACCGCTTCAATCACACGCAGAATTCAACCTCAATTTTCAAAGCAACCCCAATGTAGTCAGCAGCATCGCTAACCAGAGCTGCGGCAGCGGCGATGGTGGAATGATGGGCGGTATGGGAGGAATGGGCATGATGGGTAGCATTGGTCCCGGCTGCGGCTCCGACAGATTTCTTCAGGAAGTCATTAGCGACAATGGCACGGAGTATTACCACGTCATTCTCATAGACAACACTCAGGACTTCGCCCAGGAATACTACATGCGCACTGGCGGCTGCTGCTGGTACAGCGGCGGCGGTATGATGGGGGGTATGGGTGGCATGGGAGGAGGCGGCGACGCTCCCTATTCATCCAGCTATGGCAACATTAATGATCGGCTGGCCAATGCCTGGGAGCCACTGTCAGAGACGACAAACTCCGGCAACGGCAGCGGCAATCCAGGCCGCATCTACATGCGCCAGATCAACAATGACGGCGAGATGAATCAGGAGTACGTAAAACGGTTTGAAACGCGTAAACCTCGCATTATTCAGGACATCGATTCTGGTAGTGAGCAGCTGGCCTTTGATCTGGATATGAGCAATGGCAACTACAACAGCTTTAGCTCACCAAGCAGCTTCATCAATACCTTTAGTAGCAACCAGCCAGAAGTGCCGGCATTCGATATGAGCACCGATGCACCACAAGGCGATATCACCGCAGGCCGCTTTCGCTATAGCACCGGCCCAAATGACGGCGGCAGCAGCGGCAGCTTCACCTATGAATCCGCTGATGGCTTTGATCCCTATACTGTCGACTGGCTCTCATACTGTGTCTCATCCCAAAATCCAGACCACCGCTGTAACTTCAGTTCCGGCGGCGGTGACGGTGGCGGCATGATGGGTGGAATGGGAATGTAGTCCTATTGCGTTATAGCCGTAACGGCAAGCCCATCGCCAGACGCGGCAGTTTACCGGCCAGGCCCATGGTTTGACGACTGAGCGTGTGTTTTAACGGCGGCACCACATCCACAGTAAACAGAGCGATGTTGCGCGCCAGTGCCACTGGTGCCAGCGGATTACTGAATAGCCGCGCCAGACCATCGGTAAAACCAATCACCTTTTTATGGTCCCAGTGACGCCAGTCGGCGTAGCGCTGCATCACCTCGGCAGCACCGATATCTTCGCCATTAGTAATGGCCGCCGCCAGTACATCGGCCAGCACCGCCACGTCGCGTTGACCCAGATTAAAACCCTGGCCAGCAATGGGATGCAGGGTGTGGGCGGCATTGCCGATCAGGGCCAGGCGTGAGCGCACCTGCTGTTTGGCCCGCACCAGTTTTAGTGGATAGGCATTACGCCGACCGACCTTTTCCAGTTTGCCAAGGCGATAACCAAAGCGGGTTTGCAGGTCGGCCAGAAATTCTTCATCAGATAGACCCAGCACCCGCTCTTCATCGCCACTGGAGACGGTCCAGACCAGGCTGCAACGGTTTGGATCATCGGTTTCAGCATAGGTATTGGGCAACATCGCCACCGGGCCGGTATCGGTAAAACGTTCATAGGCCACACCCTGATGGTGACGCTCGGGGGTAACATTGGCGATCACCGCCGCCTGGCCGTAATCCCAACTGCGGGTCGGAATATCAAGCAGCTGGCGCACCACTGAGTTGCCACCATCAGCGGCAATCACCAGCTTGGCAGTCAGCTGCCGTTGCTGGCCGTCAGACTCAATACTCAGACGTGCCTCAGCCTCATTCATCTCAACATTGGTAACGGTGGCCGGGCAGATCAGCTCGACATTTTCCAGCCTGGGCAGCTCTTCTGCCAACACCGCACCCACCACACGGTTCTCGATCACATAACCGAGCGCCTCGACCTTTTCTTCGGCACTATCGATGCGGGCGGCACCAAAGTGGCCACGGTCAGAGATGTGAATCTTTTTGATTGGGCTGACCTTGTCGGCGAATTTATGCCACAGGCCCATGGCCTCGAAGATGCGCGCCGAACCGTAGGCCAGGGCAATGGCTCGATCGTCGTAACTGGGCTGGCTGTCGGACTTGAACGACACCGCCTCAACCACACCGATACGCAATGGCAGTGGGCTGAGTCCATAGGCCATGGTAGCCCCGACCATACCGCCGCCAACAATCAAGATATCGTAATCACAACTCATTGCTTGCCCTTCCTGGCTAGAGTTTTTTTACCCGCTAGTGTCTTGCCAGCCATCAGCGCCTCGATCTCGACCACATCTTTCGGTGCCCCCGAACTCAACACCTCGTGACCGTTGCGGGTAACACGAACATCATCCTCAATGCGGATGCCAATGCCCCACCACTTCTTCGCTACCCCCTTACTACCCGGGGCAATGTAGAGGCCGGGCTCTACGGTCAGCACCATGCCCGGTTCCAGCAAACGCCATTCGCCATCAAGCCTGTAGTCACCAACATCGTGCACATCCATACCCAACCAATGGCCAGTGCGGTGCATGTAAAAACGACGATAGGCCTCCTCCTTAATCAGCTTGGCTGGGGTGCCCTTGAGCAGGCCGAGTTTGATCAAGCCCTTGGTCAACACCTTTACCGCCGCCATGTGCGGATCATTCCAGTTATTACCGGGCTGAACCTTGTCGATGGCCGCATATTGGGCCGCCAGAACCAGTTCATACAAGGCCTTTTGCGCCGGGCTGAATTTGCCATTAACCGGAAAGGTGCGGGTAATATCGGCGGCGTAGTTGTCATACTCACCACCGGCATCGATGAGTAACAGATCACCACCCTGCAGCTCAGATTCGTTTTCAGTGTAGTGCAGGATGCAGCCGTTATCGCCACCACCGACTATCGACGGATAGGCGGCATGGCGGCAACCGTTCACCATAAAGTGATGCAGGATCTCGGCCTCAATCTGATATTCCATCAAACCCGGCTGGCATGCCTGCATGGCGCGGCAGTGGGCCTCGGCTGAAACCTTGGCGGCCTTTTTCATGGCCTGGATTTCGGCAGCACTCTTGATCAGGCGCATCTCGTGCAGCAGGTGATCGAGCGAAACCAGTTCACCCGGCGCATGAATACCGGCACGGGATTTTTTACGCACCCGCTTGAGCCACTCAAGCATGCTCTGATCCAGATCCGGGTGAGTGCCCATGGAATAAAACACCCGCTCGCGGTTTTCCATCAGGCCGGGCAGGATATCGTCGACATCCTCAATCGGAAAGGCATCATCGGCGCCATAGCGCTGCATCGCCCCCTCTAATCCGGTACGGCGACCATGCCAGGTTTCCATCTCGGCATCACGTTCACGGCAGAACAAGACAAACTGGCCCTGCTTGCGGCCGGGGATCAACACCACAATCGCCTCAGGTTCGGGAAAGCCGGTCAGATAATAAAAGTCATTGTCAGAGCGATAAGGATGTTCCACATCACGACTGCGGGTACGCTCAGGCGCGGCGGGGAGGATGGCAATACTGTCCTCGCCAATCATGGCGAGCAGACGCTGACGCCGTTTGGCAAATTCACTAGCCTGCATATTTCACCTCGGCCTGCATTAGTGCAATACCACGTCGTCAGATGCACCTGCTGACGGCGCGGAATTTTCATCCAGCAGCAGCAACTCATCACGGATCATCAACACACCCATGCGGACATATTCCGAGATATCAAAAAAGGCTGTTTCACCCGCCGCCGCATCATCGCCATCCTCATGACTAAGCTGGGCAATCTCGGTTAGATCCTGGGCAAACTCCTGCACCGGCTCGGAAAACATATTAAATTCCTTGATACCTCCCAGCGCCAAACCGTAAAGATAACCTTCACACCAGTTCGCCAGCGCCTCTGTACGACTTTCGAGCGACGCATCATCATCGGGCAATAACAGCTGGAAACTCAGGTCAGGGTCGGCCAGCTGTTTGACCGAATCATCAAACAGGGCCTTAAGCGCTTCTTTGTCGGCCGCATCCACTCCGTCACCGTCCAGCTCCGAACCCTCCAGCACTGCATCCACTTCAGCACTGAGCATCCGTCTGGCCCAGGTTTCACCATCCAGCTCCAGCTGACAACTGGCCATGGCACAAAGAATCCCATGACACTCAGAGGCACTAAAGGCATCGCCATAACTAGCTAATAGAGAAACCAAATCATCATAAGCAGGGGCCGGCATTATCACGCAAAAATCCTCAATCAAAATATAATCTGCCAATACTAACACCCCTCAGCCGTTGACCATAAGGCCGGCGCACTCTATATTGGCGAACTATGAGTCAAGAGCAAAAACGCAATCATGAGCAGGATCTCAAGGCCCTCGAATTTCGGGTCGATGAGCTAATTCAGCTATGTCAGCAGCTAAAGGGTGAAAACCAGGCCTTGCGTGATCATCAGGGCAACCTGATGTCTGAACGCGCCAACCTGATGAAAAAGAACGAAATGGCCCGATCGCGAATCGAAGCCATGATCATGCGCCTGAAAACCATGGAATCAGAATATGGCCAATGAGCCAAACCCAGTTACCGTTAATATTCTCGGCAAGGATTACCGTGTTGCCTGCCCACCGGAAGAACGCGATGGCCTGCTGCAAAGCGCTGCCTTTCTTGATGAAAAGATGCGCGAAATTCGTGATCGCGGTCGCACCACCGGCAGTGACAATGTTGCCATCATGGCGGCACTGAACATCACCCATGAACTGATGCAAAAACAGGGCATGAACGAACAGGTCGATAGCGGCCTGAGCGCCCGCGTAAAAAACCTGCAAAGCAAAATCGAAGCGGCTCTCTCCAGCGCCCGTCAGATCGAAATTTAGCCCCACACGCTCAATCTGCTAAGATATAGACTTGGCATCCTCTACCGTGTTCGTGAATGGCTAAGTAACCTTTGAGCCTTAAGCAAAACCCCCGGGGACGGTCTGCCAGGTTTGTGTGCATGTCCGCATGACGGAAAGCCTAATTACCTGCACATGTTCCCACTTGAACCTTTGGTTCAAGGTCTAATGCCACGAACGGCACAGGCGGAGGATGCCTTTATTTATGCAATCAGACACAACAGCTAAATCATCGTGACCACACCCGCCCAAACTCGCACACAGATACGCCAACAGATTCGCCGCAAGCGCCAACAACTCAGCGCCACCGAGCAGCAACACGCCAGTCAGGCCATTACCGACAACCTGGTCAATAGCCAACTATTTCGCAACAGCCAACGCATCGCCGGTTTTCTCAGCAACGATGGCGAACCAGACCTGACACCACTAATGCATCGCGCCTGGCAGCAAAAAAAACAGTGGCACCTGCCCATCATCGGCCTGCCCAATGTCAACCATCTCTGGTTTGCGCCGTATAAAAAAGATGATCCGCTGGTGATCAACCGATTTGGCATTGGCGAACCCGACACCTCCTTGCACGAAACCACCCGCAGCTATGGTCTCGATCTGGTATTGATGCCTTTGGTGGCGTTTGACGCTCAGGGCAACCGCCTTGGCATGGGCAAGGGCTATTATGATCGCACCCTCAAATTTCTGCGTCTGCGCAAGCACTGGCGCAAACCTCGGTTAGTAGGCATTGCCTATGAACTGCAACATATTGAACAACTGCCACAACAACCCTGGGATATTCCGCTCGACGCCATCGTCACCGAAAAATCGGTCTACAATATCCGCCAGTTAAATATCTAAATAAGGAAGCCAGCCCATGAATTATTGGCTCATGAAATCAGAACCTGACGTATTTGGCATTGATCATCTCATCTCTATGCCCAATAAGACCGAACACTGGGACGGCGTTCGCAATTACCAGGCCCGCAACATGATGCGCGATGATATGAAAAAGGGAGATCTGGTTTTTTTCTACCATTCCAACTGCAAGGTACCCGGCATCGTCGGCATTGCCGAGGTGGTCAAAGAAAGCTATCCCGACTTCACCTCATGGAACCCTGAATCAAACTACTTCGACCCAAAAAGCACAGCAGACAGTCCACGCTGGTTCATGGTCGACATAAAATTTAAACGCAAACTAAAACGCACCATCAGTCTGAATGAACTGAAAGAGATGCCCGGACTGGAAGAAATGGCTTTGGTCAGACGCGGCAACCGTCTATCAATCATGCCGGTGAGCGAACAAGAGTGGGACACCATTCTTGAGGCTGAGTAGACAAAGGAACTAATCATGAACGACAAGCACGACCTGGAACTCATTCTCCGCTCACACGTTCCCATCATCACCATCGAAACTCATGAAGAACGCCGTACGACAGAACTGCTAGCCCGCGCAGCCAGCAATCTCGGCAAGAGCTTTCACCTCTGGACCATTACCGACGGCCTGAGACCACACAAATACAGCTGCGAAACGCTCGAACTGGTCGATGCCGATTCTGATAATTTCAACAGCGAACCCGAACACGAACCGATAAAAGCACTACGTAAAATCAAGTCAGGCAACAGCCCCGGCATCTACGCCCTGCTCGATTTTCACAGTCACTTTGATGACCCGGTAATCGTACGCCTGATTAAGGAGATCGCTCAGGATCACAGCATTGATGACAAAACCCTGGTGCTAATCAGTCATGAGAATAATCTGCCGCCAGAGCTGTCCCATTTCAGTGCCCGCTTCGACCTCTCCCTGCCCGACAAAGACAAGATCAAACAACTTTTGCATGATGAAGCAAAGATCTGGGTGCTGAAAAACGGCAATAACGTCAAAGCCGACACAGAAGCTATGGAGTTACTAATCACCAACCTGGTGGGCTTGACGGTTAGTGATACCAAGCGTTTTTTGCGTGCCGCCATTCATGATGATGGTGCCATCACCCATGATGATCTGCCCGACATTCAAAAGGCCAAATACGATTTAATCGGCCAGGACGGCCTGGTTTCGTTTGAATATGACACAGCTAAATTTTCTGATGTCGGCGGTATGAAACAACTCAAACAGTGGCTGGAAAAACGCAAGGCACTGTTCATCAATCCCGAACTTAACACCACTCTTGGTGCACCAAAGGGTATTTTATTAGTGGGTGTACAGGGCGGCGGCAAAAGCCTGACAGCCAAGGCAGTAGCCGGGGTCTGGGGCGTTCCACTATTGCGGCTCGACTTCGGCGTGCTCTACAACAAGTTTTTTGGTGAAACTGAGAAGAATATCCGCAAAGCACTCAAACTGGCCGAGGCGATGTCACCTTGCGTGTTATGGATCGATGAGATCGAAAAGGGCATCGCCAGCGGCGATCACGATAGCGGCACTTCACGCCGTGTACTTGGCACACTGCTAACCTGGATGTCCGAGAACGACAAACATGTCTTCATCGTCGCCACTGCCAACGACATTCAATCGCTACCGCCAGAACTTATCCGTAAGGGCCGGCTGGATGAAATCTTTTTTGTCGACCTGCCCAGCCAGGCAACGCGCCAGGAGATTTTCAAAATTCACCTGAACAAACGCGAGCAAGATGCCAGCCTTTTTAATCTACCCATGCTCGCCGATCATTGCGATGGTTTTTCCGGTGCCGAGATCGAACAGGCAGTTGTGGGTGCCTGCTACAGCGCCATATCTGAGGCGACAAATGTCAGCATGCAACATCTGCTTGACGAGCTAAACAGAACCAAACCCTTGTCTATCGTCATGAGTGAAAAGATTAATAGTTTGCGTAATTGGGCCAGGGACAGAACCGTGGCGACTGATTAGACCAAACCTATTTAGCCAGATTGGTACTGGCATGCTGCAACAGATTGGCCTTGATCTTCAATATCTCAATCTGCCCCAACTCAACGGACTGACCCGCTTCAACAAAACCTGTCAGCATCACCACAATGGCATCGCCTTCAATACGAAACACTTCGCCCATCAACGAGACATACTCTGATTGCCCGGGCAGGTTAAATGACACGATCAGCTTGCCAGCCTCTCTGGGCATCCCGTCATCAGCAAACTCACCCTCGACCCGTAAGCGCAAGGAGCGATCCGAGAAATCTATCATGGTGCAATTAAGCAGGGCATACTCGCCTCTTTTGCTGACCTGTATCGTCGCCGGGATTTTGGTCTTAAGTCGTAGATGAGCACGTTGATCAGACAACATCAGCGTTTCAGCATCGACATCCAGTAGAGCTACCGTCTGATTGGCGTAGAAACCGTCTTTCAACATGGTACGTTTTGCGACGATGGTTTCAAGCACAGGCACCTGACCATTTGATTGCTGCCCCATCAAGGTAATCACGTTACCCATCACCAGGCCACCGACCTTAAGCAGCTCTTCACGACGAATGTAATCCAGCTTTGTCTCAGTCTGGCTAAATACCGGCAAGATAATTCTGAAGCTGGTTATTTTGTTAAACACCAGTTTCTGATCCTGATCAGAAAACTCCAACACACCACTGCTCTCATCACAACTCAGGCCGGCAGTGGAATATACAACCGCGTCATTAATGGCATAGGCAATCACCACTGAATCGAGCACGATGTTTTTCCTATATTCGGGGTAATACTGAAGTTTGGCACCAACAGGAAAGTGACGCATCAAACGGCAAATGGTACGTCCATCAAGCGCCACATCGGTCTGCCCGGGAACAGTGGCATCCTGTTTTTTTTTGAAAAAATTCAACACTTATCAAATGTCCTTGTTACTGCATTCCGGCATATTTACCACTAAAAACAATCGGCCAGTTTGCGAATAACTGTAGCGAATTCAATGAAAAACCAAGACCCAGAACCCCAGCAGATGCAACTGTTTCGGCGTCAACTCAGAAACAGCTGATAAGCCGGATTATCACTTTCCTCCTGATAGGTATAGCCCAGCTCTTCAAGAAATGCCTGAAACTGTTTTTTACCCCCCCGAGGCACCTGAACCCCGACCAGCACCCGGCCATAGGCGGCGCCGTGATTACGATAGTGGAACAGACTGATATTCCAGTCCTGCCCCATCTTGGTCAAAAACTCTAATAATGCACCGGGGCGTTCGGGGAACTCAAAACGATACAGCAGCTCATTTTCTACCCCGGCGTGACCACCAACCATGTGGCGAATATGCAGCTTGGCCATCTCATTGTCGCTCATGTCGACAACCGGATAAGCTTTATCCTGCAGGCGGGCAATCAGCTCATCCTTGCCATCATCGCCACCGCCCAGCTGCACACCGACAAAGACCTGGGCGTTCTTATCACTGGCATAACGGTAATTGAATTCAGTCACACCGCGTTTACCGATGGTATTGCAAAACCTGCGAAAGCTACCTGGCTTTTCCGGGATGGTCACCGCCAGGATTGCTTCATTCCGCTCACCCAGCTCGGCCCGCTCGGAGACATGCCGCAACCGATCAAAATTCATATTGGCGCCGCTATCAATGGCCACCAAGGTCTTATCAGTAAGCCCCTCTCGCTCAATATATTTCTTAATACCCGCCACAGCCAGGGCCCCGGCCGGCTCGGCTATGGAGCGGGTATCATCAAAGATGTCCTTAATCGCGGCGCAGATTTCATCAGTGCTCACCAGAATCACCTCATCGACACACTTGCGGGCAATGCGAAACGGCTCTTTACCAGCCTGACGCACAGCCACGCCATCGGCAAAGATGCCGACCTGATCCAGCTTGACCCGGCGCTTGTGCTTTAGCGCCTGGTACATGCAGGGCGCATCTTCCGGTTCAACACCAATCACTTTGACCTGCGGATACAAATATTTAATGAAGGCCGACACACCAGCAATCAGCCCGCCACCACCAACAGGTACAAATATCGCCTCAAGCTCCCCCGTATACTGACGTAGGATCTCTAACGCCACCGTGCCCTGTCCGGCAATCACGTCGGGATCATCATAGGGATGAACAAAGGTCAGCCCTTCTTTTTCAGCCAGCCCCACCGCATGCTGATAGGCATCATCATAAGCATCGCCGTGTAACACCGCCCTGGCACCATAGGAACGCACCGAGGCGACCTTGATTGCCGGGGTGGTCTTGGGCATCACGATCACGGCCTTAATACTGAGCTTTTGCGCCGACAGCGCCACACCCTGGGCGTGATTGCCGGCCGAGGCGGCAATAACACCCTTGGCCCTTTCTTCATCTGAAAGGCTGGCGATTTTGTTATAGGCACCACGCAGCTTGAAGGAAAACACTGGCTGCAGGTCTTCGCGCTTCAACAACACGGTATTGCCCAGCCGTTTCGACAGGCTGCGCATTTCATCCAGAGGCGTCTCAATGGCAACGTCATAGACGCGGGCTTTTAGTATTTTTTCGATATATTTCTGAGGCATGGCGCTAAATTATCAGGTTCTTCAAACTAAGCATAGCGGTGACTTATTAATAGAGTGCCGGTATCATGGGCCAACTTTGCGACTTTACGTTTATCTAAGAGGAGAAAAGCCTTCTCCCCTTTTGGAACACCCCAAGACATTGAGCCCAGCGCATGCGGACAGGGAATTTTTAATAATACAAAGAGGTGACAACATGGCCTTATCACAAGACGAAATGAAAAAGCAGGTCGCCGATGCGGCGCTGGAACATGTAGAAGCCGGCATGATCGTCGGTATCGGCACCGGATCAACCGCCAATTTCTTCATCGATGGCCTGGCCAAGATGAAGGGCAAGATTGATGGCACCGTCGCCAGTTCAGAAGCCAGCGCCAAGCGTCTGCGCGGTCATGGCATCGAAGTCATGGAGCTAAATGCGGTTGGCAACATCCCGCTATATGTTGATGGCGCTGACGAGTCAAACAAGTACCTGCACCTGATCAAGGGTGGTGGTGGCGCCCTGACCCGTGAAAAGATCGTTGCCGCAGCAGCAGAAAAGTTTGTCTGCATTGCCGATGAGTCAAAGCTGGTTGATATGCTCGGCGCCTTCCCGCTGCCAATCGAAGTCATCCCCATGGCCCGCAGCTATGTTGCCCGCCAGCTGGTCAAGCTAGGTGGTGAGCCTGTTTATCGTGACGGTTTTGTTACCGATAACGGCAATATCATTCTTGATATTCACAATCTGGAAATCATGAATCCGGTTGAACTGGAAGTAAAAATCAACAGCATCGTCGGAGTCGTCACCAACGGCCTGTTCGCCCAGCGCCCGGCGGATGTATTACTGCTTGGTACCCAGGATGGAGTCAGAACCCTGACCTGACAAAATCAAAGGGGCTGGTGATTGCCAGCCCCTTTTTTTACACTGCGATGAAAATGCAAAAGATACTGATCAGCATCGGCATTGCCCTTGTCATCCTCGGCCTGCTCTGGCCATTACTACAAAAATCCGGCCTCGGCCGCCTGCCCGGCGACATTGCTGTGGAGAAGGAAAATTTCAAGTTCTTCGTCCCCATCACCACCTCGATCATCATCAGCATCGTGCTCAGCCTGATCATCTGGCTGTTCACACGTAAATAATTACGCCCTTAACATTCCCAGTAACTGATCTTTCAGTAACAACCGCTTTTTCTTTTGCACATCCAGATATTCATCCGCGGTCGGCTCGACCCCTTCTTCTATCCTACGCACCTCGTGATCCAGTTCATGATACGTCTCAAACAGGCGGGCAAAATGGTGATCACTCATTTTCAGCTCATGAATACGCTCACGATACTCGGGTAATTCATGGATCAAATCATGTTTTTCAATAGACATCTCTTTCTTCCTTTCAATTTTAACTACTAACCCCTTTTATTGTGCGCCAGTTTTAGCCACGAATAAACCACTAGCGTGTGTAGATTCAGGCTTTTACCTCTCAGCCAAATTGACCTATGCTTTTGAAAGATTCCGCGCGTTATAAAAACAACCACAAACAGGAGATAAACAATGGCACATATCGTCATCATGGGGGCCGGCACCGGCGGTCTGCCTGCGGCCTATGAAATGCGTGCCGCTTTGAGCAAGGAGCATAAGGTCACCGTCATTCACGCGGTGGACTACTTCCAGTTTGTGCCCTCCAACCCATGGGTTGGTGTTGGTTGGCGTAGCCGCGACGACATCACCTTTCCCTTGCGCCCCTGCCTGGAACGCAAAGGCATCGACTTCATTGCCCAGCCGGTTGCCAAAATTGATACCGATAACAGCAGCCTGGAACTGGCCAACGGCGAGACCGTTACCTACGATTTTCTGCTCATAGCCACCGGCCCCAAACTGGCCTTTGAAGAGGTGGAAGGGCTAGGCCCCCAGGGTCACACCACCTCGATCTGCAGCATCGACCATGCCGAGCAGTCCCACCAACAGTACCAAAAGTTTGTCACCAACCCCGGCCCAGTGGTAATTGGTGCGGTACAGGGCGCCAGCTGCTTTGGCCCGGCCTATGAATACGCTTTCATCGTCGATACCGACCTGCGTAAACGCAAGCTACGCGACCAGGTACCCATGACCTACATCACCAGCGAACCCTACATCGGCCATCTTGGCCTCGGTGGTGTCGGTGATTCCAAGGGCATGCTGGAATCAGAACTGCGCAATCGCCACATCAAATGGATTACCAATGCCAAGATAACAAAGGTTGAAGCGGGCAAAATGTTTGTTGCCGAGCATAACGACAAGAGCGAAGTAATCAAGGAGCATGAAGTGCCATTCAACTACTCCATGATGCTGCCCGCCTTCAAGGGTGTTGATGCTGTAGCCGCAATCAAGGACATGTGCAATCCACGCGGCTTTGTCATTGTCGATGAACACCAGCGCAGCCCCAAATATACCAATATCTATTCCGCCGGGGTCTGTATCGCCATCCCGCCGGTCGAAGTCACTCCGGTGCCCACCGGCACACCCAAAACCGGTTATATGATTGAATCCATGATCACTGCGGTGGTGAAAAACATCAAACAAGAACTGGCCGGCCAGCAACCCAGCCACAAAGCCAGCTGGAACGCCATTTGCCTGGCCGACATGGGTGACACTGGCGCCGCCTTCGTCGCCCTGCCGCAAATCCCACCGCGCAACGTCAACTGGTTCAAAAAGGGCAGGTGGGTGCACCTGGCCAAGATTGCCTTTGAGAAATACTTCATCCACAAGATGAAAAGCGGCTCATCCGAGCCTGTATTTGAAAAATTCATACTCAAGACCCTTGGCATCGGCCGCCTGAAAGGCAAATAAAACCTCACCATTTTCCTGCGGCAGCTTTGCAAACAAAGAGCTGCCGCTTTTTTTCATCTCCAGCCTCACAGTCAGTTAAAATGGCAAACACAACAAACCGTAGTCATTGTTTTAGCCAACCCGCCGATAGCATTACCAAGACAACTTGCACAATCAAGCCATGCCTGCCAATTCAAGCGACAACCACATCAACTTCGACAAACCAGGTTTCAGCCCGGATGCCGCACAACAGCAGGCCATCGCCCGATTCCAGCAGCTCTATCAGGCCCTCAACAACGAACAAGCCAGGACAGGACTGATTGGCCGCCTGCTAAAACGAAAACCTGACGCCATTAACGGCCTCTACATTTGGGGCGGCGTTGGTCGCGGCAAGACCTATCTGATGGATCACTTTTTTGAAGCCCTGCCCTTTACCGAAAAGCGGCGCATGCATTTTCATCGTTTTATGCAGGAAATCCATAACGAACTCACCACCCTGCCCAAAAGCCCTGACCCACTGGTTATTATTGCCCAACGTCTGGCCGACAAAACCCGGCTGCTGTGCCTGGATGAGTTTCATGTACAGGATATTGGCGATGCCATGTTGCTGGCCGGTTTTCTAAAAACCCTTTTTGAAAACGGCGTTACCCTCGTCACCACATCCAACATCCCGGCTGATGAACTTTACAAAAACGGCCTGCAACGCGAACGCTTTCTGGCGGCTATTGAACTTATCAAACAACATACCGAAGAGCTGCATCTGGATGGCGACAAGGACTATCGTACTGAACTGCTTGAGCGCACAGGCACCTATCACCTCAGCGACAACAATACTGAAACCTTAATGAAACAACAGTTCCAATCCCTGGCCCCTGACAACATCACCATGGCGGCCACAATCCACATCAACAAACGCGACATCAATGCGGTTGCCATGAGTGACGATGTGATCTGGTTCGATTTTTCGGCCATCTGCGAAACACCACGCTCAGCCAGCGATTATCTTGAAATTGCCCGCGACTATCATACCGTCCTGATTAGCAGCACCCCCATACTCAGTGAAGCCAAGGACGATGTTGCGCAACGTTTTATCCATCTGGTTGATGCACTCTATGATCACAGCGTCAAAACAATCATCAGCGCCGATTGCAGCCCCAGCGAACTTTATTCAGGCAAACGCCATGCATTCGCCTTTCGACGCACCATCAGTCGTTTGCAGGAAATGGCCAGTGAGGTATATTTATCCAAGGCACACCGGACATAATCGATTCTCAGCCCTGACAAATCAATCAACAACGATATTAATAAAATTGTGACCCCTGCAAACACAACCCCGCCAGCCAGCGCCCTGTTAAAACAAGCCTTCAACCTGCATCAACAGGGTAAACTGCAAAAAGCCTTGAAGGCATATCAACGCGCCTTAAAGACAGAGCCAAAAAACTTTCTTGCTCTGGATAGCCTTGGCACACTGCATGGACAAATGGGAAAATTCGATGCTGCACTAAACTGCTTTACACTAGCCGCCGCAATTCAACCCAACGACTTTGCCATCCACTTTAACCGTGGCATCGCATTTAAAGAACTCAACCGTCTCAATGAGGCCCTGAACTGTTTTGCCAAAGCCATCGAGTTAAATCCAAACTTTGCCGAAGCCTACAACAGTCAGGGCGCCGCGTTTAGACAACTGGGCCGCCCTAAAGAAGCCCTGGCCTGTTTCGACAAGGCCATCGAGTTAAAACCAAACTTTGCCAACGCCTATCACAATCGTGGCGTTAGCTTGCTTGAAATGCAGCAACAACTTGAACAGGCACTTGCCGACTTCAATCAGGCAATTGCACTCAACCCCGGCTTTGCCGAGGCCTATTACAATCGCGGCATGTTATTAAATAAAATGCGACACAATGATCAGGCCATCGCCAGCTATGACCAGGCAATTGTTATAAAACCTGACTATGCAGACGCCTTTCACAATCGGGGCAGTATCCTCAGAGATCGTAAAAGATATGAGGAATCACTGAATAGTTACAACAAGGCCATAGAGATCAATTCAAACCACCCCTATGCCCATGCTGATCGTTTGCTTGCCCAGATGTATATCTGCGATTGGACGGATTTTAAGCCACGCGTAAAAAAACTAATGCAAAGCCTGGATAAAAACATTCCAGCAATACCACCGTTTCATTTACTTGCACTATCCGCCAGTGCCGAGCAGTTAAAAAAAGCCGCCACACTTTTTGCTGCAGCAAAATATCCAGCAGCACAACAAGCCCTATGGAACGGTGAACACTATTCTCATCAGCGGCTACGCATTGGTTATTTCTCAGCCGACTTTCATAATCATGCCACCGCTTATCTAATGGCAGAGCTGTTTGAGAGTCATGATCGCAACCAGTTTGAAATCTTTGCCTTCTCTTTTGGCCCGGCAACTCAGGATGAGATGCAAACCCGATTGGCAAAAAGTTTTGATCACTTCTTTGATCTATCCAAACAAAGTGATCATGAAATAGCAACAAAGGCGCGGGAACTTGAAATCGACATCGCCATCGACCTCAAGGGCTACACCCAGGATAGTCGCCCCGAAATATTTGCTCTGCGGCCGGCACCACTACAGGTCAACTACCTTGGTTTTCCAGGAACCATGGCCGCCCCCTACATCGACTACATAATCGGCGATCCCGTTGTCACCCCTGCAGCGCACTTCAACATGTACAGTGAAAAGGTTGTTCAGCTACCACACTGTTATCAGGTCAATGACTCGCAGCGCCAGATTGCCGAACAGACGCCATCGCGCCAACAGCTTGGACTACCAGAAACAGGTTTTGTGTTTTGCTGTTTCAACAATAATTTCAAAATCACACCCGACGTATTCAGCCTGTGGATGCGACTGCTATCGCAAGTTGATGACAGCGTTTTATGGTTATTTGAAGGCAGTAAAAGTGTTTGCCACAATCTGCGATTACAGGCGCAAAAACACGGCATTGATCCTGAGCGGCTTGTTTTTGCACCAAGAATGGAATTGGCCGAACACCTGGCACGACACAAACAGGCCGACCTGTTTCTCGATACGTTCTACTATAACGCCCACACCACGGCCAGCGATGCATTATGGGCCGGACTGCCAGTGCTTACCTGTCTGGGCAATACCTTTGCCAGCCGGGTTGCCGCCAGCCTGTTGCAGGCCATTGGGCTACCCGAGTTAATCACTCACAGCCATGACGAATATGAAACACTCGCTCTAGACTTGGCCAGGCATCCAGAAAAAATTGCTGCCATCAAACAAAAACTGGCAGACAACCGTTTAACACAACCGCTATTCAATACCGGGTTATTCAGACAACAGCTTGAATCGGCCTATCGCCAAATATGGCAGCGCCATCAAGAGGGTCTGGCGCCGGATCACATTTTCATCGCCGACTAGAGATAAATAGCGCTAACAACTTCGTAACTAACCTGGCGATTGTATTTATAGGCACACCTGGCCATAACGCCATGTTTAATACAGACACCTTCACCATGGCGCATTCCGCTCTGAAAGCCACCGTTGTAAACTTCACCGCCCGGAAAGCTCATTTTACCCCTGCCATGGTAACGTCCGTCCCTAAACGCACCTTCATATTTAATGCCATTGCTTAACGACAAGATGCCATCACCATTCCAATAGCCATCTTTAAATTCACCTTCATAGACATTGCCATTTTCAAAACTATATCTGCCATGGCCGTCATATTTGTCTTTTTTGAATTCGCCTTCATAGTGTCCCATGCCAGGCTCAATCAACACTCCATAACCATCTCGCATACCTTTGGCAAATTCACCTTCATAGTGACTCCCACCAGGCATGCTGGCCACACCGGCACCATGCACTGCGCCGTCGACGTACTGCCCCTTGTAGATACGACCGCCGTTTGAGTAATACTCACCATAACCATGCCGCACACCATCTTTAAATTCACCAATGTACTTGTCGCCATTCCTTCTGATCAGCACACCCTCACCATTAAACCGACCTTCACTGAAATGACCCTCATAAACAGCACCGTCGGGTAAAGTGATTTTGCCGTAACCATTCTGCATATCGGCATAACGCTGTTCCGGGTGAACAACGCATCCAGGCAAAAACAGAAGCACTATCAAAATCAGAGAGGCATAAGACATGAAATAAGCAGGAAAACTTTAAGGATTATAAATAATGTCGTGAAATCTACATCATTCCAATCAAAAAGCAAGCTCCAAGAGATACTCTAACATACTAATATTATTAGATAATATTGCAGCATTAGGTAGATACAGGACAGATTAGGAAGAGTCTAAAATGAGAACTTTTTCTATTAACAAATACACCTAACGTTTATTTATTTTTATCTAACATTAACTTAACAAAGGACTACGCTAAAACCTCAGCCACCAATGTTTGACACATGTGCTGCACGCACAGAAATAATTGCCGTCAAGCCAATACAAAATGAACCTGAAAGATTCAGAGGCAGCTGGATCCTGCTTGTGATCCCGCTGGAAAAACGAAAATTGGCCGAGCAGATGTATGCCTGGAATGCGATTAATGTTGAGCCCCACTTAAAAGAGGTCTGGGGTGAACTCTCCGTGCTTAACAGCGTTAGCTGCCCAGCGTTCTGCCGGAAACAGGCTAAGCTCTTCATTCAAACAAAGAGCTTAGCCGCGACACTAACTAACCCTGCAATGCCTCCAGGGCTTCCCAGCGCTCATAGCACTGC
>Ga0316192_10000597_pt1 | contig 26543 bp, 27 predicted proteins | sample MerIslwburrow_MG_FD_204931 | JGI IMG/M metagenome (GOLD analysis project Ga0316192, IMG submission 204931) | Coastal sediment microbial communities from Maine, United States - Merrow Island worm burrow | ecosystem: Environmental > Aquatic > Marine > Coastal > Sediment | place: USA: Maine...
CAAAATCAGCTTCATGAACGAACTGTCCAACATCGCTGAAAAACTGGGTGCCGACATTGAGAAGGTACGCATCGGCATCGGCTCCGATCCACGCATCGGCTACCAGTTTATCTACCCGGGAGCCGGTTACGGTGGCTCCTGCTTTCCAAAGGATGTCCGCGCCCTGGAAAACACTTCACTGGAAAATGACTACACGCCGGAACTGTTGCACGCTGTAGAGGCCGTTAATTTCCGCCAGAAACGCAAGCTGCCGGAAAAAATATCCGCCCATTACCAGGGCCAGCTGAAAGGTAAAACCTTCGCTCTGTGGGGGCTGGCCTTCAAACCCAATACCGACGATATGCGCGATGCCTCAAGCCGGGTGTTAATGGAAAACCTGTGGGAACAGGGCGCCTCGGTGCGTGCCTATGACCCCGAGGCCGCAAAGGAAACACGCCGCATCTATGGAGAACGGGATGACCTGATCCTGTGCGAAACGCCCGAAGCTGCGCTGCAGGGTGCAGATGCCCTGGTGGTCATTACCGAGTGGAACCAGTTCCGCAGCCCGGATTTTGAGCAGCTTCGTACGCAGCTGAAAGAGCCCGTCATATTCGATGGCCGCAACCTGTACGACCCTGATTTCCTTTCTAAAAAGGGATTCACCTACTACTCGATCGGGCGCGCACCAGTCAAACCCTGAATAGTCCTCAGCGTAGACTAAATGTGCCGGCTGAATCCTGAATGCTGAACATCCCCCATCAGCATTTCGAATGTTTCCGAGCTGACATGGACAAGCTGCTCGTGATCGCCGGCTTCGAAGTAAATATCCGATTCTTCCGCCAGACTTTCGTCGACTATGGTTTCAACGTCATAAACGCTACCAAAGGGCGGGACCGCACCGGGTTCGCAATCCTCGAACAGGGCACCAAGCTCGTATTCTGTTGCTAGCCCCAGATTCCGGTTGGTCTGGCGGTGCAGTTCACCAAGATCCAGCTTGCAACTGGCCGGTATCACAGCGAGCAGGTAACCGCGATCATCCTCCAGCACCACCGATTTGGCGAGCAGCGCACCCGGCACATGTGCGAGCTGCGCCGATTCCATGCTGGTGGAGGAATGTGGATGGCTGATGAGTTCAAAATCAGCATCCTGTTCAACCAGATAGTCTGCTAAACGATTTGCAATGGCCATAATAGCGCCCTCCTTTCCTGAGGCCTCACTGTGAGTATAGTTCAGGTTTGGGCTGTCGCTACTGAACTCCTGTCCTGCCCTGTCCGGTAAACAATCGGTCAAACGGGAAACAGCCGCTCACTGTGCCATAATGCCTGGAAAACCCCAGCATCAGCCGTAGCATGCATATTCTGATCGGTATTTTATTACTTCTTCTGCTGCTGTTCGGTCCCCAGCTCTGGGTACAGGCGGTACTGAAGCGACACAGCCGGCCCAGAGGCGATTTTCCGGGCACTGGCGGTGAATTCGCACGCCACCTGCTTGACCAGCTACAGCTGGGGACTATCCAGCTTGAAGCGAGCGATACAGGTGATCACTACGACCCTGTCGGCAAGGTGGTGCGCCTGACGCCCGACAAACTGAACGGCAAATCACTGACGGCAATAACCGTAGCCGCCCACGAAGTGGGGCACGCTCTGCAAGACAAGCTCGGTTATACACCGCTGCGCTGGCGCACCCGCCTGGCGTTACTGGCGCAGACCATACAGCAACTGGGAAACGGGCTGTTCATTCTGGCGCCGCTGGTCGCCGCTGCGACCCGCGCACCCTCATCGGCATTGCTGATGCTGACTGCCGGTGTGGCGAGTTTCGGCTCGGCAGCACTGGTTCACCTGATCACTCTGCCGGTGGAATGGGATGCCAGCTTCCGGCGTGCACTGCCACTGCTCGAGACAGGACGCTATCTGTCAGACCAGGATCAGCGCGCGGCGCGACAGATTCTCACCGCGGCTGCCTTCACCTACGTCGCCGGTTCGCTGGCGAGCTTGCTGAGCCTGTGGCGCTGGTTGCGCTGGATCCGGCGTTAACCACTTAAGCGTGTGGCGCATAATGCCGATGCAGAGCCTGAAACCAGGAAATTATCATGAACCGGACGTCGCTTTTCTCATTGCTGCCTGTACTCTTGCTTGTGCTTGGACTTACACACGCACTGCCGAGTGCGGCCAGGGATATGGATGAACAATATGCCGTGTTCGGCGTTGGTACAGAGAACTGTGCCGGCTACCTGGTTGCCCGCGACCGTAGCGGGAGCGTTGAACGCTGGTACCACCACTGGCTGGCGGGCTACCTTTCTGCGGTCAATAATGCCGGCGCCAGTACCTACAATATCCTCGGCGACAAGAGCATGGCCGACATACTCGACTGGCTTGAGGGCTATTGCGCAGCCAATCCAAACGTCAACTTTGCCAATGCGGTTGCCGATATGATTACCCTGCTTTACGAAAACCGGCAGAACATGGCGCCCGGCAAACAGGGTGGCTGGAACAAGTTCACCGAGCAGGCGCCGCCTTCACCCTGACTTCGGCAAAATCCCCCAGCACCTCGCGCACTTCCGGCAGACGGATCGGCTGCGCCGTTATCGGCGTATCAAAAGCCCCGGAACAGACCAGCGTCACCGGCTCACGCTGTTGTGACTTGAGGCGGATGTAAAACTGGTAGGCAATCGGCATGCGGCCACCACCGAAGGCCAGCCCCACAGCGGCCAGCTTGACCGGCCATTCGAGACCGACCGACGTTTCATCCAGCCACACCGAGTCCACAACCAGCACACCCGGCTTGATCTGTTGCTCGGTCGGTAACGGGTCACGCAGCAGAAAATAGCAGAACGGCGCATACTGGTCGGTGCTGCCGTAACTCATGGTCTCGCCGTGCTGCAGGTAGATGCGCGCCATACCCGATGGGATAGTAATGGTCTGCAGTACTTCGACCTCGTCGCCCGGCAGCAGTGGACTGGTATAGAACCCCTTTCTGGAACCCGGCTGCTGGCAGGCCGCCAGTAACAGGCAGATACAGAAACTCGCCAGTACCAGGCAGTTCTTACTCATCATCAACACGTCCTCCCGTCAGACAAACCCAGGTGTCGAACTCCTGTGTCAGGATTTTAGCAGGATCACTGCCCGACAGAGCATACAGGCAACCCCTCATTCAGATACTCTGGTATCTGCACGTACGCCAGGCAGGTGCCATTGGTGCATGGCCAGCCCCGCCAGTATCAGCCCGGTACCCAGCCATACCGTTGGCAGTATGGCCTCGTCATTCAACCAGTGCCCCAGCAACAGTGCCGTTACCGGTGTCACGAGTGTGATCAGGCTGACCTTGACCGCCGTCATCCGGCGCAGCAGGTAGTAGTACCAGAAAAACCCCAGCACCGAACCGAACAATGCCAGGTAAGTGATAGCAAATCGGCTTCGGTCGGGCAGGGCTTGCGGCCACACGCCGTCAAACACAAACCAGGTCAAAACAAACGCGGGCACGGCCACACTCAACCCACCACCGGTAACCGCCAGTGCCGGCAGGTCTGCAGACAGACGTTTAACCCATACCGAGCTGGCCGCATGCAGCATTGTCGACAACAATACCGCCACCACACCGATACCGACATGTGGCCCCATCTCGACACCACCGGTAAAGATGGTCGCCAGGCCGGTGACAGCCAGCAACAGGCCCAGTAATTCGCCCCGGGAAAGCCTCTGCTGGGACAACCACAGCACCGAAAACAGGCTGGTCAACAAGGGTGACAGGCCAAACAACACCGCAATCCAGCCGGAAGGCACATACTGCGCACCCCAGTACACCAGGGTCATGGCCCCGTATATGGCCACACCGGCGGCCAGGTAGGCGCCACGTGCGCGCACGTGCCAGGGCATGTCTATACCGGCGATACGGATCACCAGCAGACAGAAGATCAGACCCAGCACCATACGCGCTGTAATGGCAAACAAAAACCCGCCGCCCTCACTGCTCCATTGAATAGCGAGCGGCGTGGTCGACCAGATCAGGATGACACCTGCAAATGCTGCCGGTACCGACATCGGCTTTATCTTCTCCCCGCGCCAAATAAAAAGGCCGCAGTCCTTGCGGGCTGCGGCCTTGACAGAAACGTGCTTAAAAAATCTACCCTGTTTCCTCCAGACAGCAGCCCCTGCATGCTCGCCACAGGTGCTTGCATGCTACGCGCATAATGACTGCTCTTGGATTAAAAGGACCTGACATGCAGGTCAGTCTGCACTGCGCGCGCAGACCCTGTCAACAGGATTGTAACAACCGGCGTGCAGCACGGAGGCTAGTCCTCAGCCAGATACGCTGCCAACTGCCGGTACGCCGTCACCAGGTCATTCACGGAAAACGCCGCATTGGCCGGGCTGGGATTGGGGGTCACAAAAATTCTCGACTGCCCTATGCTGTGAGCCTGCAAACCCCACTTAATGTCAGTCGCTGCTACACTCCCATAGCGCACAAAATACCCGTACGCCAGCTTGCCGTGGAACCAGGCGCACTGTGGCTGATACTTTTCGACAAGCCTGCGCAGACATGGTGCAGCTGCGCGATAGTCGCTTGCTCTGAGATCGGCAGCACCGCGCGTTGGTCGTTTCACCAGGTCGGTGAATCCCATACGCTCCTGTTCCAGCAACCGCCCCATTGCCGCAGGACCCGGCTCGATCGATTCACTGAGCAAACCGCTGGCGTTCAATACTTTCCAGAAACGGTTACGCGGATTGGCAAAATAGAACCCTGCCGCCACCGATGGTAATGAGGGATTCAGCCCTATGGACAGCAGCCGCATTCCGGGCCGCAGAAAGTCAGGGAGCGTTTTCAACCTTCGTCGGCGGGCATTTCGTGCCCCTTGCACACCGGGCCGTAAGGACCATCGCGATGTTTGTCATGGTAGAACATTCGATAATGCAGAAAACGTCCCGGGTCGTCGAAGTGCATGAAGGGATTACCCTCGCGCTGCTCCTTCAATGTCGACGTGCTTTTCACGGCATAGTTGTGACCCGGCAGAATCACCGTGCTGTCGGGGAGGTTTTGCTCCAGGTCCTTTAGCGTACTGAACATCTGCTCGGGATCACCGCCGCGCAAATCACACCGGCCGCAACCGAATACAAACAGGGTATCGCCGGTAATCAGCTGATCGGCGATCCGGTAGCAGGCAGAGCCCGGGGTATGTCCCGGTGTATGTAACACTTCAATTTCCGTATCCCCCAACGCAATGCGATCACCCCCGTGGTGCAGCGTCGGAATATCAAGATACGAACCCCAGAATTGCGCTTCATCCTTCAACAGGTGCAGCTGTGCATCCTGCGCCTGCAGGACATCTTCTATGCCGTTGATATGATCGTGATGACTATGCGTTAACAGTATGTCAGTAATACGCACCCCGTGCCGCCTGGCAAGATCCAGCACCTGTGGCACTTCCCAGGCAGGATCGACGACCGCTGCCCGGCCACTGGTCCTGTCCTCAATCAGGTAGACAAAATTTTCCATGGGCCCCAGTTCCAGGGCGTGTATAGAAAAAGGCGCGGGCTCAGTCATTGGCATCTCCTGCATAGCAGATTCCGGGGCAATATATACTCACACCTGAGAATAACACATAGCTTTTCCTGCCCCTGCCTGTCGAGGCTGCCGGTGAAGAGTGACATGGGGTAAAGTGACGCAATGAACGCAAAAGTACTGCACGGCCATGCACAGGATGAATACTGGTTCCAGGAAGGCTGCCATATTCTGGAAGTCGCCAATCATGCCGACGATCCCGAAGTTTCCATCGCGCGCGCCAGGGTGGAACCGGGCGTCACAACCCAATGGCACTGCCTGCATCAGACCATGGAACGCTATCTGATTATTCAGGGACAGGGGCGCGCTGAAATTGGCGGACTGGCTCCAACCCGGGTCGCTGCGGGTGATGTGGTCTGTATACCCGCGGATACACGGCAACGTATTTGCAATACGGGGGAAGAGGATCTGGTGTTCTACGCTATCTGTTCGCCGCGCTTTATCCCGGATTGTTACCGGGTACTGGATGAGCCGGATAAGGGCTGAACCCGTACTTATCATGTTGATAGAGCACTAGTGCGCGTTAAAGTACGCTCGCAGCTTGCGCACAGTGGCCGGCCCGACACCGCGAATAGTGTGCAATTGACGGTTGTCGACGGTACGCAAATGATCCGCCGAACGCACACCCGCCGCAAACAGTGTTCTGGCGATGGCGACATTAACACCGGCCGCACGTACGCCGGCAAAGAATTCCTGGGTCGCCTGACGTTCTGAAACAGGGGCATCCGGCCTGCTATGTGCAGGTTCGTGGGCCTCCTCAGGTGCCACCGGTCGCAGTGGTGCGGGCGCCCTGAATCCAAGAAAGACAGCTACGAAACGCAGCCTGGCCGGCATTTCAATCTGCCTGGGCCAGGCAGCCAGCGCCTGTTTGAACACCACCTGTGCAGCAAGCAGCGCGATCATCATGGTCACGGCCTGCGCCAAAGACTGGTTCAGGACGGAAGGCACGGTCACGCCCAGGCGCTGCTGCAGCATAGAAATAAACACGAGCGTGGCAATTGACAGAAACACAAGACCAAGCATGCCGAACCCGACGGTCCAGAAATAGGGACACAGTTTTTCGAAGCGCGTGCAAATCCAGTTGCCTGCATCGTCCTTCAACTGGTCAAAAACTGTCGGATCTGCGTAAAAATCGTGTTTAAGCATGAAGCTGTTTCCCGGAACCGGACGGCCAGTGTGCTGTTTTCACACCACGATTGGTGTGACCTGGTGCACATTTCCGGGTTTTCCGGTACCCCTGGGGCATTTAACGGCCAGTGCCGAAATGAGTTGAGCCTGTACCAGCTCACATTTATGCTTCGCAGCCCATGTCCCTGCTTCGCACCCGAAATCTACGCCTGAGTTTTGGCGGCCCGGCCCTGCTGGACGGCGTCAATCTCACTATCGAACCAGCCGAGCGCATCTGCCTGGTGGGCCGCAATGGCTGCGGCAAGTCCACCTTGCTGAAGCTCCTGGAAGGCCGCATAAAACCCGACGAGGGTGATATCGAGTGCCGGCAGGGATTGAAAATCGCCTCCCTCGACCAGGAATTGCCCGGCGACTTCGCCGGCAGTGTATTTGATTGTGTTGCCCAGGGTCTGGGCACGCTGGGGGAACTGATCCGCGAGTTTCACCAGCTCAGCGCAGAACTCGCCCACCACCAGGACGCCAGCCTGCTGGAACAGCTGGAAACCACCCAGCACGAGCTGGAGGCACAGGGTGGCTGGTTACTGGAGCAGCGTGTGGAAAGCGTCGTTTCACAGCTGTCGCTGGATCCTGATGCCGACTTCGAACAACTGTCCGGCGGCGTCCAGAGACGTGTCCTGCTGGCGCGGGCACTGGTTTCCGCCCCGGACCTGTTGCTGCTGGACGAACCCACCAACCACCTGGATATTCGATCTATCGAATGGCTGGAGAATTTCCTCGTCAACTTTGACGGCACGCTGCTGTTCATCACCCATGACCGCAGCTTTCTCACCCGGCTTGCGACCCGCATTATCGATCTCGACCGCGGCGTACTGACTGACTGGCCGGGGGACTACCCGACCTACCTGAGACGCAAGCAGGAATGGCTGGACACTGAAGCCAGTCACCAGGCAGCATTTGATAAAAAGCTGGCCCAGGAAGAACGCTGGATCCGGCAGGGGATCAAGGCACGCCGTACCCGCAATGAAGGACGGGTACGCAGCCTGCAGAAAATGCGCGAACAGCGCCAGCGGCGGCGCATGGTATCCGGCAAGGCCAGCATGCGCTCACAGCAGGCCGAAACCTCCGGAAAGCTGGTGGTCGAGGCTACCGACGCCAGCTACGCTATCGATGGCCGCTTGCTGATTGACGGCCTCAACACCCAGATCCTGCGTGGAGACAAGGTCGGCATCATCGGACCCAACGGCGTTGGCAAGACCACCCTGCTGCGCCTGCTGCTCGGTGAACTGGAACCGGACCAGGGCACAATCCGCCTGGGGACCAAGCTCGATATCGCCTATTTCGATCAACGCCGTGCCCAGCTGGACGGGAGTCGTTCCGTTATCGACAACATTGCCGACGGCAGACAGTTCATCGAGGTCAACAAGCAACAGCGCCACGTCATCAGCTACCTGCAGGATTTCCTGTTTGCGCCGGACCGCTGCCAGACCCCGGTCAACGCTCTGTCCGGTGGCGAACGCAACCGCCTGCTGCTGGCCAAACTGTTCAGCAAACCCTCCAACCTGCTGGTGCTCGACGAGCCCACCAACGACCTGGACATTGATACCCTGGACCTGCTGGAAGATCTGCTGGCAGAGTATGCCGGCACCGTATTACTGGTCAGTCACGACCGCAGTTTCCTAGACCAGGTAGTCACCAGTACGCTGGTATTTGAAGGTAATGGCACCGTTAATGAATATGTTGGCGGTTACGCCGACTGGTTACGCCAGCGTGATCCAGCCAAGTTGAAACATGCGGCCACAGGCAGGAAGCCAACACCCAGGCAGGCCAGATCGGACGCTCCCCCAGCCAGACTAAGCCACAAGGACCAGCGTGAACTGGAGCGGCTGCCACGACAGATCGAAACACTGGAAGCCGGGATTGAGGATATCCACAACCGCATGTCCGATCCGGCATTCTACCAGCTGACGGGCGACGAAATTGCCAGTGCCAGGAAGCGGCTTTCCGGTATGGAAGACGAACTGCAGACCAGCTACCGACGCTGGGAGGAGCTGGAAACGTTAAAACCCGCCTGAAGGAAGCGTATAATACTGCGAATGCCGCTACCGGCTGTGGCACAATACGCTGATGCGCCTGCAAGTGAACTTGACGGCGTGTCAGATGAGGGATGCACATGAACGAACCAGAACTGACGACAGAGGAACGCGTTCTGCGCATGATGAAAAATGTGCTGACCAGCGTCGCCAAAGACACCGCCCCCCACCCCGGCTTCAAACACCCGCTTTCCGAACAGACTGTACAGAGCATTCGTGAATGCCTGATGGTAATTACATCGCGCGAACGGGAGCTGGGGGAACAATACGGCCGCAACATGAATGCCCGGCCACGTTACGTTGACGAACCCAAATCGGAAGTTGTGGTAGCACTGAATATCAAATCAATGCAGCGCGATAGCGACAAGGACAGCAAGGAATAATCAGTACGTTCAATCAATCCTCGATAAACGTCAGCGCAATTCCTTCGCTATCACGGCGCACGATCTGCGCCGACAACAGCGGGGCATCCTCTATATCCAGTGCCTGGATTTCCACCCGCTCACCAACCGGCAGATCGACGCGATCGCCGGTAAACAAAAACACCCCGCCATCAGACATATCACGCATTTCCACATCCAGGGTTCCGATGTTCGAGTGCATTAACCTTACATTGGCGCTGAACGCCGTACGTATGTGTTTTCTTTTTTCCTGCATGCTCAGAAAATCCCGGTCATTGCTGCGCTCATAAAGCTCTGCCAGTCCTCGCCAGTTTCAGCGCCAGCAAAACCAGTGGCGTACCGTGCAGAAACAGGTCGAATATATCAATGGGTTTTACAAGCGTACCATCTGCCAGCATCTTGAGCTTCTGCCACAGGTGCGGTTCCGGTGAAAAAGGCGCAAAGGCCAGGAACAGCGCCAGAGGAACAACCATGCTGTAGGGGATACGATCCAGCCATTTCATAACAGGTTCAGCTCCTGGTAATTGCTTATGGATACGGAAGTTTCCCGACGTGTCTTTTCGGGACGCGCGGTAAATACATCCTTGTACGCTCGGCGCCAGCATCCCTGCTGCCGACGGTCCCGAAAAGACATGTCGGGCAACTTTTGTACTCCTTAGTACTAGCCTTGCTGCAACAGTGCCCGCAAATCAATTACCGCCGCATTGGCACGCGCAATATAGTTGGCCATGGTGAGTGAGTAATTGGCGAATATGCCGAAGCCACTGCCATTGAGTATCACCGGACTGAACGTTGGCTGCTGCGATTCTTCCAGTTCACGTATGATCTGGCGCAGTGATATGAGGGCATTCTTTTTTTTCAGGATATCCTCGAAGTCGTGTTCGACGGCTTCCAGAATGACCCGCAAGGCCCAGGTCGCGCCACGCGCTTCGTAAAACACATTGTCGAGCTCAAGCCAGGGGGTTTTGACTACCAGAACATCCGGCGTCTCTGTAGATTTGCGTGCGTGGCTTTCACCCGCCAGGTCGGTATTGATACGAATCTGTCCAACGCTGGCGCTGAGCCGTTGCGACAGGCTGCCAAGGCGTTTACCAATGATTTCCAGATACTGACGGAGGTTGTCGGCGCGCGCGAAGAATTGCGCCTGCTGTTTATCCGGATTACTCAGGTCCTGCAGATAATCGCCCAACAACTTAAGACCTTTCCGGTATTCACTTTCGGTGGCAGGGAATATCCACGAGTCGTTACGGAAATTAAAGCGGGGGTCCGCATCGGCCAGCTCAACATGCTCGACTGACTGGGACTGTGAACGGGATATATTGTTACGCAATGCGCTCGTCGCATCACGTAACATAACGAGCGCACCGTATTCCCAGTTCGGCATATTATCCAGCCACAAACCGGGCGGCATCTTGTCGTTGGAGAGATATCCACCAGGTTTGGTTAACAGCACCTCCCCGATACGGATCAGGGTGCTTGTATAAGTAACGCCAGTCACCAGGCGATTAGTGTCACCATCGACACTCTGCAAGGCAACCTGGTGAACGTCAAAGGTTTCAGGTTCCCAGCTCCAGTACCAACCAATTACGATAGCTACAGCCAGGGCAGCGACAAGAAGCAATGCCGCAGCACCCGCCAGGCCCTTTTGCTTCAGGTTTTTCGGATGGTAAAGCATACCGAGCCGCCATAACCGGCCTTTGAGTGATTCCATCCACTTCCACCCCTTACTGCGCGCCTGATCTTTCCAGTTCATAGCGCTATGTTATCACCCGTTGCCAGCGAACCGGAATCTGTTTCACCAAGTCGCAACAGGCTGGGTAACAGTAACAGGGTGAACAGGGTACTGACTGAAAGACCGCCTACGATTACAGCCGCCAGTCCACGATATAACTCAGTACCCGCACCTGGAACGAGCAACAGCGGCAGCATGCCGAACAGACTGGTGAGAGTGCTCATCAGGATTGGCCGCAAGCGCAATTGTACCGCCTGCTGTACCGCAAGCCTGCGCTCCAGGCCGCCACGCTCCGCGCTGCGCGTTTGATAGACCAGAAGGATGGCATTATTGACCACCAGCCCCAGCAGGATCACGAAGCCGATCATGGTCAACAGGTCCAGCGGCTGAAAAGAGAACAGGTTCACCAGTTGCAGTGCAGCTACTCCACCCACGGTAGCCAACGGCAGCACCACCAGCACCAGCAGGCTGTCGATGAAGGAGCGGAACAGGGCTGTCATTAGCAGGTACAGGATCACTATCGCCAGCAGAAAACTGCCGCTCACCGCGCTGAGCGCTTCGTCCAGCTTTTCGGCAGTACCGGAGTAGCGGATACCGCCGTCCTCGGGCAAAAGACTCAACAGTTCCGGTTCGACTTCTGTGCGTAACACCTTCATCATGTGCTCCAGGGACATGCCTTCCGGGGCATGCAGCTGCAGGGTTACGGTACGACGCCGGTCGAGCCGGCGAATCTGGGCAGGACCGGCCGTGCGCTCAATGCTGACCAGCTCACCCAGCGGCAACACACCGGCTTCCGGCGTCACCACCGGCAGGGCTTCCAGTTCTTCCGGCGTACTCCAGGGTTCCGATCGTACGACAATGTCGCGCCGTCGTTCTCCGTCAAAATACTCGCCCACATACAGACCGGAGCCGAAGGCGCGCGCAACCCGCCCAAGCGTCTCCCGGTTCCAGCCCGCTTCGGCAATACGCCGTTCGTCCGGCACCAGCAGGATTTCCGGTTCGGCCATCTCCAGGCCGGGTGAGGGACTGATAGAGACACCGGGTATCGCTTCTTCAATTATGTCGAAGCCGACGCGCGCCGTTTCCAGCAAGGCCTCCAGGTGACGCGACTGAAGATCGACATCGACAGTGCCACCACCGCCCAGGCCACTGAACAGCGAATCACGGCGCGCAAAAGCGAGCGTATCCGGAAACCCGCTGACGATTTCGTTCAGTACCGGAATCAGCTCATCCACCGCATCCGCATCAACGGGCCGCACACCCATGTGGGCGCCACCGCGGTACACAACAAAAAAATAGTTTTTTACCTGAGGCTCTTTTTCACCACTCAAGTACGGCTCCATACGTTGCGCTATAACCCGCCCCATTTCCTTTTCGATGGTATTCAGGTTTACACCGGGCGCAACATTAATCGATGCCGATACGCGATTGCGGTTCCCCGTAGGCAGGTAATCTGCCTCAGGCAACAGCAGACCGCTCAGTACCAGCGGCACACTGATCAGCACCAGTATCCAGCTGCGGCGGCGCGCCGGTGTATCGGTCACCCGCATGATCCATGCGCTGGCCGACTGCCACCAGTGGGCATGTTTGTCTGTAAGCTCCAGCCCGGTCAGCCAGTGAGCGGCCGCGACAGGCACCAGGAATACGGCGATCAACAGCGAAGCAACCACAGCCGCGGCGATGGCAATGGCAAGGTCGGCAAACAGCTGTCCAATCTGGTCGTCGAGAAATACTACCGGCAGGAATACAGCCACTGTGGTGGCGGTGGATGCCAGCAAGGCACCCCACACCTGATCCACGCCAAGCAGCGCAGCCTGTTCAACCGGCTTGCCCTGTTCGCGCAGTCGGACAATATTCTCCAGCACGACAATACCGGCATCCAGCACCATGCCTACGGCAAACGCGAGTCCCGCCAACGAAATTATATTCAGGGTATGGCCGGTAATATCCAGAATGATAAAGGCAAACACCAGACACAACGGGATGGCAACTGCCACTACTGCCGTGGCGCGCAGCCTGCGCATAAACCACCAGAGTACGGCCACCGCCAACAGCACCCCTGCAACCAGATTGGCGGCGAGCATCCGGATAGACTGGTGAATGTAAATGGTCTCGTCGTAGACCTGCTCGATACTCAGACCTGCCTGCTGCAGCGGGCCTTCAATCTCACGCACTGCATCCTGAATGTCGCTCATCAGCCTCAATACGTTGACACCGGGTTCACGATAGGCATTGACGGCAATCGCACTTTCGCCCTGATTGATAACAAAACTGCTACGCTCAACCGGCTTGAGCTCAACACTGGCAATATCACGCAACAGAACCGGCCGGCCTTCACGCCAGTCCACCACCAGTTCACCGAACTGATCCAGCGGATAAGTTCCGGCAAAACGGATCGTATAGCGCCGCTTGCCAACGTCGGTCTCGCCTGCCGATATATCCTCGTTCTTACCAACACGTGCGGCTATCGCCGGTACACCGACACCCAACGCTGCCATTTTGTAGGGATCATAGGTAATGCGGACTTCTCGCCCCCGGCCACCCCGCACATCAGACAATGCAACACCCGACACACGTTCCAGGCGCGCCTGCACCAGTTCCGTGACGATACGGTAGTAACTACCTATTTTCCTGGTATCACCCGGCAATGTTTTCAGAATAAACCAGGCAACCGGGCGGTTTTTTGCACCAATCGTAGATAGCTTGGGTTCCGCCACGTTCTCCGGGTAGCTACTTACGCGATTCAGGCGATTAAGCACATCTACCAGTGCGCGCTGAAGATCCACACCTGCACTGAACCTGAGCGTGAGTCGCCCACGCCCACGCTGGGCACGTGACAACATACTGCTCATACCCGGCGTGCCACGCAGCATCCGCTCCTGTGGCTCAAGAATCTCGGACTCGATTTCCGCCGGCGCCGCGGCGCGCCAGCTGGTTGATATGGTTATTGCAGTACGCTCAACCTCCGGGGTCATCTGCACCGGCAAGCGCGTCAGACTGATAACCCCAAACAACAGGATCATCAACGCAGCGACCAGTGCTGCCACCGGGTTTCCCAATGCCAGCCGGGTTAGTATCACTGCACGCTGTCCTGGTTCTGTACCGTCACCTGCTGACCATCGCGCAGGCGCTCACCACCACGTATCACAACCCGGTCACCCGCTTTCATATCGCCTTGGACCTCAATAAATGCACCGCTGGCGATACCGGTTCTGACACTAACCTGCCGGGCAATATTGTCGTCATCGATCCGGTACAGGCTGATGGAATTACGCCGAATCACCAGCGCATCACGTGGCACGGACAGGACTTCCCTGCTCAACGCGGTGGGTACGGCAATTCGCACGCTCTCGCCCACGTTCCACTGCTGTTGCGGCAAACCGACCCGCAATTCATATAACCTTGAGCGCTGGTCACCGACCGGCACCAGGGTGCGAACCGTGCCCTGGTATGTTTGCTCACTGATTACCAGCTGCAGGGTCGACAGCGTTTTAATGAAAGGCAATGCTGATACGGACACCCAGCTCTGCACTTCCAGCAGATCCGGGTCGGTCATGGAGACTACTGCCGAACCGTCATCAGCCCACTCCCCGGCGCGCAACAAACGCTCGGTAACCACACCGGAAAAAGGTGCTTTCAGGGAGGTACGTTCAAGCTGTTGTGCTGTGCGGCGTTTACGCGCCTGGGCCGCCTTCAGTTCGCTGCGTGCAGATGCCAACTCCGACGCGGTTTTTTCCAGCTGCCTTTGTGCTGCATTATTCTGTTTCGTCAGTCGCTGCAGACGTGAAGCTTCCTGCTTCAGGAACTTCAACTGTGCCTCGATGCGGGCAATATCCGCCTTGCGCTCGGCAAGGTCCTCCTGCATCAGGGCATCATCGATACGCGCCACTGTCACACCTGCCTCGACCTCTGCCCCGACCTCCGCAACCCACAGCAGCCGCCCGGACACTTCTGCTGCCAACTTTGCCTGCTCGCGACTTATCACCGTACCGGTATACCAGTTAACCGGCGCCAGCTCGCGCATCGCTGCTTCTGCGACTGCAACAGGCTTTTCGCCGCCACGTACCTGCGTGGCAACCAGGAATACCGCCAGCACCAGTACGCTATACATTCCCGCCATGCGCAACCTGCCCGGCAGCACGTGTTTTTCCTGTAGGTATCGCAAGATCGTTCAGGCTCCCCGCCGTGGTCTCTACAGGCAGGATACCCGCTGAACCCCGACGACTCAAAAAACGTTTGATTGTTAGTGTGATAGGCTCTACAGAATCCTCGCCTGCACGGGGATGACGGGTACCGGCAAGCGAGGCACAAAGGTATTGGACCAGTCTATCCTGTTCTCTGTTTTTCTGATCTTTACCGGTGCTGCGGTACTGGCCACGGCGGCACTTTATGCGCGCCAGTCCGTTATTGTCGCCTATATTCTGCTGGGTATGGCGATCGGTCCGTCAGCGCTGGGACTGGTCAGGGATGTCACCCTGCTGCAGGATCTGGCACACGTCGGCATCGTCTTCCTGCTGTTTCTGCTCGGTCTGAATCTACACCCGCAAGACCTGTGGAACATGTTTCGCAAGGCGACCGTTGTCACGCTGATCAGCTCTGCCCTGTTTGCAGTGCTGGGCGCTGCCACAAGCTGGATATTCGGCTACAGCACTACAGAGGCCATCGTGATCGGTGCCGCGATGATGTTCTCCAGCACTATCATCGGACTCAAGCTGCTGCCGAGCACGGTACTGCATCACCAGCACACGGGCGAAATCATCATCAGCGTACTGCTACTGCAGGATCTGGTCGCCATTGTAATCATGCTGGTACTGCACAACGTAGCGAATAGCGGGGATGGCTGGCAACACGCAACCGTGATGAGCCTGGCACTACCTGGCATCCTGCTGTTCGCCTTTGGCTTTTCACGCTTCGTACTGACCAGGCTGCTGGCACGTTTCGATACAATACAGGAATATATTTTTCTGCTCGCCATTGGCTGGTGCCTGGGCATGGCTGAACTTGCCGAAGCGCTGGGCCTGTCGCCCGAAATCGGTGCATTTATCGCCGGCATCTCGGTGGCAACCGAACCAATTTCGCGCTTCATTGCAGAACGTCTGAAACCATTACGGGATTTCTTTCTTATAGTGTTCTTCTTCAGCCTCGGTGCTGCCTTTGACCTCTCTGCCATGCAGCAGGTGTTCGTCCCCGCCGCGATACTTGCCGCCATCGCATTGCTGGTCAAACCACTGGTGTTCAAGCGACTGTGGGTCTGGGAGGGCGAGAGCCCGGGGGTATCCGCGGAAATTGGCGCGCGGCTTGGACAAATCAGTGAATTTTCACTGTTGATCGCTGTACTGGCTACGCGATCAGATGTTATCAGCATGCAGGCATCCTACCTGATCCAGCTCGCTACGCTGATCACTTTTATCGTATCGTCCTATTATATTGTTCTACGTTACCCGACGCCCATTGCCATATCAGATAGGTTACGTCGCGACTAGCGCTCTATCCATGTGATATCAAACACTGTGTCGGCTAAGCAACGCACGCATTAGTAACTGCGGGTTCAGCTCCGGCATCAGGCCTTCGAACCTGACAAATCCCAGCTGAACGAACAGTCCAGGTAAGAACGAACGGAAATAATACCGACCATGCCCTCTTCGACCATTATGGCAACCGGTGTACGCTGGCGAAACTTCCGGTTGGGCTTGTGCATCCACATTTTCCCCATGCGTTTGCTGAAGGGATAGGTGGTACGCAAGGCATCTGCTATACAGATCAAGTGCTCGATACGTTGCATAATTTCCGGATCATCCGGCAAGGGCCGGCTTTCGCGCAGGCGTTTTACCTCGCGCGCGGGGACATCGCTCAAGCCAAGCAGGGTAAGCTGGTCTTTGGCGCTAATTTCCCAGTCGTCCAGCATGTTCAAAATGCCACGCGTCAATTCCAGCCGATCTTCTTCACTCATGCCAGCCATGACAGTCCCTCTGCTGTTCACCGGGCGCAAGTGTAACACGCCCTGTTTCCTGTCTTTTCCCCAGCAGCTTTGAGGATGAGGAGCCGGCTGTGCTACGCTTTCGCCGCTCATTTCTCAGGAAAACATTCATGGGGACCACCGGTCTTTTACTGCTGATTCTGCTGGGTATGCTCGTCTGGTTCTGGCAAAACACGCTTCATGACCGGGAACTTGCCCTGCTGGCGGCACGCGATATCTGCCAGCACCAGCAACTGCAATTGCTGGATGCCACGGTGACACTTCAGCGTATTGCACTGCGCCGCTCGCACCGCGGCGGCATAACACTGCAACGCACCTTCCAGTTTGCCTACAGCGCTGAAGGCCATGATCGCCAGACCGGTTTTGTCATCACCCTGGGAAACCATGTGGAACAAGTGGGCTTGTGAGTAATCAGCAGCGGCTTGCTATACTGCGGCGGTTCGTAAAACCAACATATCCCCGATAGAAACCATCATGCCATACTATATCTATAAAATTACCCCGAGCCCTACCAACCTGCTGAAGAGTCTGGAGAAACTTGAACAGCACGATACTTACAAGGATGCCAGGAACAGTGCGCGAAGCATGCGCAGCGCGATGACCGAGGGCGAAAACCATATAATCAAGGTGACGTTTGCCGAATCGGAACTGCAAGCGGAAGATCAGCTTATGCATAAACGCGAAGAACCGATCCTGCGCGAGTGGGAGAAATAGCCATTTCCCATGGTCGAGGAGGACGAATACCGTTCAACCTACCATAGCGTCAATGAACGCCGCTGTGTATTCGAAAAGGCTATTCTGAACCATAGCTGCTCCTGTACCTTTTCAATCCGCTTCTACCTAGCCGATCGTGAAGGGATTGCCTGTGACTCCGCCACTGCACACCGACGCTGCAGCCATCTCATCTCGCTGCTGCGCGAAAATGCCCGCTTTGCTCTCAAAATCACCACGCTCGAAGGCGAACTCCCGCACGCCAGGGAGATCAAGGTGCAAAGTGGCGGGTTGCTGGGCCTGCAACAGCTACTGCGCCCCGATCCGGACAAAAATAGTGTGGCCGACGTAGCCGCATTGGCAAGTCTGGGAGAAAGCACCTACGGGTCGCTGGAACAGTTCCCCTACCAGGACATCGTCAAATCCATTGCAAGTTTTGAAGGCCGCCGGCGTCCACGTTCAAAGCGCTGAATGTGCAGGGGAAACCCGTGTGCCAGGCCACTGCAGGATTGGCTCAGGCGGATGGATGGACTTTACAGGAATGGGCGGTATATTGTGTATTGTCAGGCAAGTGGACGCAGTGTCGCAGCCGCCGCCGATTCCGGCGCAGAACCAGCCGATGAAGCGGTAAACGCCAACCAGTCAAACCGGAGCCCCGACCATCAACAAACAGCTGACATCCGAAGAAATCCATTCTCTACGCCAGCAGCTGGAAGAACTGACGCTGGAACACCGGGATCTGGACGATGTAATTCATCATCTGATCCATTCCGACTACCCTGATCAGCTGCAACTCAAGCGGCTAAAAAAACGCAAACTGCGGCTCAAGGACTCCATCAATCTGGTCCAGAGCCGCCTGATCCCTGATATTGACGCCTGACTGAACTAACCTGTTAGTGAACCGTGTAGGTGGTCTTGCCGGGCCGCGACACCACCTCGATGCTGGCTCCCCTGGTCCTGGCCTGGCGGCGTACCTGCACATGGATCTGCTTTACACCCTTACCCTGACTGGTGGTATAGGCGACTGCCGGTGCAAGTGCCTGCCAGGTCGCCTCGCTGAAGTCGGCCTGCTCACTGATACGGATCTGGTTTGCATCTCCGGATACCTGTACAGAAACCAGCACCTGGCCAGAACCATCCGCCGCGGAATCCGGCTTGATAGTGATGTGCTCGATTATCAGGCCTGATGTTGCATCCTTTTCTGCCGGCGTCAGCGGCGCATCGCACTGCGGACCACCGCCACCCGAGACAACCTTGATTATCAGTATCCGGCTCTGATACAGAGGTTCCAGCAGCTGCTGCCGGCCCTGGTAACCTGACTTTGAAACCGTGGACAACATAGCCACCGGCCGCTGGCTCAGATTCTCAAAACGCACCACACCATCAGTGTCAGATCGCCTGGCACCGAACTGGTCCGGCCGGGCCGTGGTGCCCAGACAAACCGCCGCCTGGTTGACTGGATTACCGGTCTGCTTGTCCAGCACGTGGACCTCGAGCCAGCGATCCTCTGCGGAAAAAGAAACCCCGCTCGCTGAAAAAACACCAAGTAGTGCCCCAAGCAAGCAAGCTGACCAGGTACTGTTTCGTTTGTTATTCATTTTTTGCCGCCCCCTGACTTTATTCTGGCTATGTCAGTTTATAGTTCTGCCACACACAGGTACAGCCCTGTACCCATCAACGCTCGTCTTCATCTTCAAGCCCCGGAAAATCCACAGCAAATTTCTGGATCCATTCGCGTGCCGCCTGCTCTCCGTCAAGCCGCCGGCCCTCGCTGGCCAACACTTCCGCCCGGTAGTGCTCAATGTGGCAAATCTGCTCAACCATGCGCGCCCTGAACAAGTCTCCCCGCTCGATGAACGCAACACCGATCACGAAACCATCGCCGTCACGGCGGCACCAGACCACTTGCGCCCGGGCCTCGAATCCCGGCTGTACGCAGGAAATCCTGATGGAAATCAAAGTACCAGGGTCGAGCGCTCGCGCGGAGGAAAACGACAAGCCGCCAGGACTAATATCGTGCAGTTGATCCTGACTGGTACCCGTATTCTGTTCATCCGCCTGATACTCAATGGGAATATCCGACGGATGACGTATGTAACTACGCACTCCACAATCTCCGCTGCGGCATATCCCGGTTTGATGCTGTCCCTTACTCTGTTTGTCCGTTAGTGTAGCCCGTTCCCGGGGTCGGCCTCCACTCGGTGATACAGGCCCTGCGAGTGCGGGTTTGTGCGAACTGGCTCAGATTTCCGGACCTTGTATCACCCATATACCTCGTAAAATCACTGAAATCCGCCCTGCATCCTCAATAAACAGCGCCCGTTGACGTTATCTCTGGTGGGACAACGTATTGCTAACTATGGGAATTCGTAAACGAAAGTCAGTCGTAGCACCGGCCAGGCCACAGCAGCAGCCGCAACCGATCGACAGTGCGTACGTTGCAGAAATCCGGCACCGCGCCGAGGACCTGGCGCAACCTGTTGAAAAACAGGGAAGAAATGAGGCCCGAGTTCGCAGCCATCAGCGCCACCAGGCTGAGCAGCAGATGGCGAAGCTGCGCAGCGAGGCGGTACGGGCAAGACGCCTGGCCGAACAGATTGAAAACCTGTCGCAGCAAACAGCGGCATACAAACACAAACGGAAGCGCGTCATGACAGACAAGACCATTGTTGACCCCGGCCATGCGCAGCGTCTGCAACGCAGGACGGGTGACAAGCCAGCCCCGATTGCTAGCCGGCTGAATTTCAACCCGGTACACCCGTCGATGGAACTCCCGCCGGAGCAACTGATCCGCCTGCTTGGCATGGACAGCAAAAAGACCCGCAAATCCAGAAAAGCAAGCCGCGCTCCCAAACGGGCAGCAGCGGCTGTGTCGGCGACGGTTGATACACATACAGACAGCGCACCACCGCCAGCCAAAGCCCGGCAGCAAGCGGCACGCCCGACAAACCGCAGTGTTCAATATGAGCGCTGTGAAGCTCCACAGGTTTTCGATAAAGAACGTTCCAGGTTGCTGGTGCCGTCGCTACTGGTCGGCGTTGTGGCGGGTATTGCGGTATCCGGCTACCTGTTCTGGTATCAGCCTGCAGATACCGCCGTTCAAAAAGCGCCTGCGCCTGTCGTCGCAAAGCAGCGGCAGAAACCACAGCCCAAAGGCCAACTGGTGAAACGCACACCTGCCCCGGTTGCTACACCTGCAACTAAACAAAAAATGAGCGCGCAGGAAAACGCGGCATGGCGAGCCGCGGTCGAAGCGCAACAACAGCGCCTGCATACCGCAGCAGAACAACGCCTGACTGAACGCGTCTCGCAACAGCAGCAGCCCGCTCAACAGGTGGAGGCGAACACAGAACCGGTGATGAGCGACACTTCATCTCTGCCAGTAGCGGTTACCGAACCTGCTGCAGCAGAGGATGTTGCGTTAGATGCGCCGCTCCAATCCACTTCTGAAATGAATTCAGACGCGCCACCCCCCGCACCCGTTGCGGCTGCTGTCGGGATGCCCGATGTACTGGAACCACCTGCCGAAGTCATTCAGCCCAATACAGACATACTGCCCGTCACGCCCGATGAACCAAGTGCCGTTATAGCTGCACCGGTAGAAACGATAACCGAACCCGACGCTGCAGCAACTGACGAAATGCCGCACAGCGAGCCTGCCCCTCCAGCACCTGAGGCTACAGATGCCGAACCCGAAGCCCTTGCACCAACAGAGGTTGAGCCCCTGACGCCGGTTACTCCGGCTGACGAATCGCCAGCAACACCCACTGACGACGACTTATTCTGAGGGACTGGTCACCTGATCGGCTTGTAATGGTGACGGTGGTGAGTCGGTTTTTACCGACTCATAGAGAAACAGCTCGGTGTGCAAAGGCCAGCCGCTTTCATCATAGACCGTAACCGACCATTCGCCTGTCTGTTCCGGTTCAATCACATTCATGGAATATACCCGCCAGCGCTCACCCTTTACCTTGAAGGGCTTCATTGATACCACACTTCCGTGGTACGACCAGCGATGCTGCACCTCGCGGCCTTCCAGGTGGCGCAGATCGGTAAAGAAATATATCTCGTTTGACGGCGGCGACATCACCACCACCTGATCAACCGGTTCGCGATTCTCGATGCCGCTCGTAAACTGCGCGCGCGCAACCTCCCAACCCGGATCCGGCATTTCCGCAGCTGAGCCCTGCATATACAGCATAAAAAATGCGGGCAGCAGCATACCCAAGCGGTTAATCATTTCACACTCTCCTAATCAGGGCGATGTGGCTGTGCCAGATAACGCTCACTCGACATTTCCGTTAAGCGACTTGCGGTACGCCGAAACGGTTTTTCCAGCTGACCACTTCCATACAGTTGTTCCGGCGTAACAGCCGCTGTCACGATTAATTTTACCCCGTGATCATACAGCGCATCTACTAAATGAATAAAGCGCCGCGCCGCTTCGTCCAGCCCTTCATAAAACTGCGGCACCCCCTCCAGCAACAGGGTGTGGAATTCCCGAGCCAGTTCCAGGTAATCACGTGCAGAACGTGGTTGCATGCAGAGTTCATTAAAATCGAACCATACAAGATCCTCGGCCAGCGCACGTACCCTGAATTCCCGACCATGCAGCTGTATGGATGCGTGCGGCTGCTGCTCCACTGGTGCCAGCGTTTCCAGGTGCTGTTGCAGCCATTCGCGTGCCACAGTGCCTGTCGCAACCAGATAGGCGCCGCTGTGTTGTAGCAATTCGAGACGGAAGTCCTTACCGCCTTCAAGATGCTGTACCCGGGTATAGCGCTGCAACAGCTCGATCGCCGGCAGGAAGCGATCCCGCTGCAGGCCGTCCCGGTACAGTTGGCCAGGGGCAATATTGGATGTAGCAACCAGGGTAACCCGGCGTGCAAACAGCGCCTCCAGCAAGCCTGCCAGCAACATGGCATCGGCCACATCGGTGACATGGAACTCGTCCAGGCATAACACCCGGCTACGCTCCGCAAGCTGCCTGGCAACGATCTGTAACGGGTCGGGTGTTTTGGGCAGGGCATCCAGCGCCTGGTGGATCTCCAGCATGAAGCGGTGAAAGTGGACCCGGCGTTTGTCGTCAAATGGCAGGCTGTCGTAGAAACAATCCATCAGGTAGGTCTTGCCCCGACCCGGACCACCCCACAGGTACAATCCCTGCAGCGGCGGCGGTCGTCGGCCCGGAACGCGTTTCCAGAAAGGCGGCGCCGGTAACGAACCGAGTAGCGCTTCGTACAATGCCTGCAACAGTCCCACAGCCTGCTGTTGCGCCGCATCGACACAAAAGCCGTCTCGATCCAGGTCTGCCTGATAGCGTTGGTTCGGGGTCATCCCCTCACAATGGCTTTACTTCCAGGCCCAGGTCACGACACTGTTGCCCGGCGTTATGGTTGCTGATAACCACGCTACTGGCCTGCCCGGCTACGAGATAGGTCTCGCCTACACGTTGCAGATCCTGCAAGCTGACCTCCAGTACGCGCTGCCGGAAACGCTGACGCCGTTCCGGTGTACGGCCGTACAACTCGCTGTAAAACGCGTCCCTGGCTTCACCGGCCGGCGAACCGGGCTTGTCGATACTGCCGATCACACCAAGGATGGCTTCTTCGACCAGACGCCACTCGTGCTTTTCCTCCAGTAACCAGCGAATGGAGCGATCAAAATCATCCAGCGTCTCTTCCAGCCTGGGATCGCGATAGGAGAAAAAGCGAAAACTGGCGTTATCCGAATCATGCGTGGCGCCACCACCGTAGGCACCTCCCTGCTCACGAATGGCGCGGTGCAGATAACCGTTGCGGAGGAACCCGGCCAGCACCGACAGGGGTGCCGAGTCGGCGTGTTCAGGCGGCACTGTCGGATACGCCCTGGCACAGAAATTCACCTGGGTATTGGTCAGCCAGGCTTCTGTTACCTGCTGTTGTACGGGTGGCACTGCAAAGGCTGAGAACCCTGAAGCATCTCCCCCTGCTGCCTGCGACCAGGCCTGCGCCATCTCCTGCTCGACCTGTGCGCGTCGTTCAGCCTCGCCTATCAACAGGAACTGGCGTGGTGCCGAACGCATCCGCTCGTGGATATTTGCAAAGCAGTCGGCGAATTCAGTCAGCTTGTCAGCATCCGAAAAACTGTCATCCAGTGTCTTCAGGTAGCGGATACCCGCGAGTCCACGCAGGCGATGTGACAGGGACGCACCTGCACTGTGACCGGAGGAAGCGGCAAGCATAGCGAGGCTGTGCCCGTTACCGGTGACGCTCTGTTCGCGTTGCGCCCGTTGCTGGGCTATGAGCTCGCGGATGCGTTCCAGTTCGTCAAAGCGCGGGGCCTCCATGGTATCGACCAGTAACTGGCTGAGCGCCGCATGATTGCGTGTCAGCGCCTTGCCCGACAGGACCAGGAAACCGCGCAATGCCTGTACGTCTTCCACTGCGCCGCGCATGCTGCTGCTCGCATGCACACCACCTGACACGCTGGTCTGCAAGGCCTGGGTGGCGAGGTAGTCCCGGCCGCCACAACCCAGCTGGGCCAACGCGTTGCTATAATAGGGCAGCGTGTCCAGTAACGCGTCATCAAGCTGTGGCAGATCCACTACCAGTTGCTGGTAGACCAGGCCATTCGTGCCCTGGGGGTAGAAACTGACGCTGTGCCCGGCAATGGTTTCTTTTTCCCCCTCTGCGATGTTCATCTCGGCGGGAATGTCTTCCAGGCCAACCTTCGGCAGCACGCCCGGATCGTCTTCCTGCTCCTGGCGCTCAGCCAGCGCTTTGGCCAGCTGCACTATTTCCTGTTTCCCCTCATCCGATAATTGCGCCTTCATCTGCGCGAGGCGTTGGGCTTCGGCCTGATCACGGCGTGCTGACAAGCCGGTATCCGGCACCATGGTCAAACGCACCCGATGCTGATTGTCCAGCAGAAGACCGCGCACCAGGCCACGGATATAGCCGGGGTCCCGTATAAGAGTGCGCAACTCGTCGAGCACCGGGTCGAGATTCAGCAACGCTGCGGGATCGCCACGATGAATGGCGGTAGACAGACCCTCCAGAATCAGCTGCAGGCCGTAGGGGTAACCGTCACCGGAGACTTCGCGCTGGCTGAGTTCCAGCTGGTGCAAGACCGCCTCGACACGTTCTTCGGCAATACCCTCATCAGCAACTTTCTGTAACACATCCAGTACCATTGCCTCCAAAGCGTCGGCATTTTCCGGCTTACTGCCTTCCAGACCACAGACAAAGCTCATCTCGCGGTTGGATGCTTCCAGGCCACAAAGCGGCGAGGGCGCACTGCCGAGACCGGTAGTCTCCAGCGCGCGGCGCAAGGGTGAGGCGCTGTCGTCCAGCAGCACTCCTTCCATAAGCTGCGCTTCCAACTGTTGTTTCAGGTTGGTGCTCGGGCCAAGCAACCAGCCCAGCACGATATGTGTTTTTTCCGCTGACTCGTCGACCTCATCGAAAGCATAACTTTCCTGGATACGTACCGGAGCGCAGAAGCGTTGCTCGTTTGCTACACCAATATGCACATCCAGGCGCTCAAAGCGCGACAGGGCCTTTTCATGAATGCGCGCCTGGTGCTCGGCAGCCGGCATATCGCCGTAGGTCATGATGATCGCGTTGGACGGATGATAGTGGGTTTTGTAGAACTCCCTGAGTTGCTGGTAACTGAGATCAGGGATCGCCTCTGGATCACCGCCACTGTTGAAATGATAGGTTGTCGTCGGGAACAGGTATTTGCTCAGTGTGTGCCACACGGTACTCACGGCAGAACTCATGGCACCTTTCATTTCGTTGAACACCACGCCCTTGAACAGCAAATCCGATGCTGGATCGTCAGCTTTTGCAAACTCGACGCGGTGACCTTCCTGGGCAAAATCCAGTTCGTGCAGGCGCGAGAAAAAAACCGCATCCAGGTACACGTCCAACAGGTTATTGAAATCCTTTTTGTTCTGGCTGGCGAAGGGATAAGCAGTCCAGTCGCTGCTGGTGAAGGCGTTCATAAAGGTATTCAGCGATCGCCGGATCATCATGAAAAAGGGATCGCGCACCGGATAGTGCTCGCTGCCGCATAAAACCGTGTGCTCCAGAATGTGAGCGACACCGCGCGAGTCAACAGGCACAGTTCGAAGCGCAACCAGAAACACGTTCTCCGGGTTGTCGGTGGCAAGATGGTAGTGTGGCGTCCCGGTGACACGGTGCCGGTACTCCTCGACGACCAGATTCAGGGAGTCAATACGCTCGTTGCGCACCCACTCAAAGGCTTCATGACTGCCTGCCGGGGCTGGATTTGGCTGCGTATCTCCGACTACTGCACTGCTCATAATTATCCGGTTTCCTGTTACAGAACGATTCAGGCCTGATTGTAGCGCGCCGCGAACACCTTCCGCTACGATTGCCGTTAGATGCTGCCAACGGCTAGAATGCCAGCCGACCATCAGAACCATAAAACCTTATGAAAATAGTCTCTTTTAACACTAACAGCATTCGTGCCCGGCAGCATCAATTGCAAAAGCTGGTGGACGAGCAGCGACCGGACATAATCGGAATCCAGGAAACCAAGGTTCAGGATGCTGATTTTCCATTGGCCATGGTCGAAGACCTCGGCTACCACGTCGCCTACCACGGTCAAAAAGCCCACTACGGCGTAGCTACCCTGTCGCTGCAGGCACCGCAGGAAGTCCACAGGGGCTTTCCCCACGACGACGAGAATGCCCAGCGACGGCTGATATCGTCTGTTTACCCGCTCGCCGACGGTCGATCATTAACAGTCCTGAACGGCTATTTCCCGCAGGGCGAGAGCCGCGACCATCCGTCAAAATTTCCCGCCAAATGCAAATTCTACAGCGATCTGAGCAAGCATCTGCAACAGCACTATGAACCCCTGCAACCGCTGGTAGTCATGGGAGATATGAATGTTGCGCCGCTGGACCTGGATATCGGCATCGGCGCCGACAACGCCAGACGCTGGCTGAAAGGCGGCAA
>Ga0316192_10000598_pt1 | contig 26515 bp, 17 predicted proteins | sample MerIslwburrow_MG_FD_204931 | JGI IMG/M metagenome (GOLD analysis project Ga0316192, IMG submission 204931) | Coastal sediment microbial communities from Maine, United States - Merrow Island worm burrow | ecosystem: Environmental > Aquatic > Marine > Coastal > Sediment | place: USA: Maine...
CAAGGTGGTTGCTCGGCACACGGCGTGGAAGGGACCAGTCGGAAATGTCGAGATCGAGAGCACAGGGAGATGCGGGATCCACGGCGCTGATCCACCAGATCCGGTTTTCGTCCAGCCCATCCCGGAGTCGTCGAACGGTCTCGTGGGTCGCAAACTGGAGCCCGGTCACGCCATCGACAAAATGCCCCGCGACGATCTCCCCACCGAGCTCGAGGATGCGCAGAGCGCGAAAGAGAGAGCCCCACTTGAGAGAGGGGAGTTCGCGCTGGAGGAGCAGACGGAAGACGAGGCCGTACCGATCGAGAACGATCCGGGCGCGTTCGCGGTCGTCGTCATCGCCGGCGAGAATGTCGGTTGGGTCGATTGGTTCCGGGAGGGAGAACCAGGTGCCGGCGAAGGGGCGTTCGCGCCGCCATCGATCGAACCGGGCGCGCCGTCCTCGCCGTGAATGCGTTCGAGCCGGCACGGCCGCCGAGGCCTCAAAGCCTCCCGTAACGCCCTGTCGGACGGGCGCGAAGGTGTCGCCCGTGACCAGCCCACGCCACGCCAGCTCCCACAGCCGGTTGGTGAGACGGGTGGAGTCGAGACCCGAGCTGCGGATCAGGTCCTCGAGACTGAATCGTCCCGCCTGGTGGGGGAAGATCTCCGCCATCTCGTCGTCAGACGGTGGTTCCTCGGACCGAGACCGAAAGAGGTCACGCTCGCCATCGAGGGAGAAAAAGAGTCGCTTGGGACCGGCTCCGATCCACCTCAGATCGCTCTCGGTGAGGAGGGCATCGAGCCAGCCCGAGATGTAGGGTTCGAGTCTGGCCGGGAGGATTTCGGTCTCCCACAACTCGGCCGGGAGAGCCAGCCCGAAGAGTTGCTCGAGGGCCTGTTGGAGATCATCGGGGGCCGCGTCGCAGGAGCCGAGATTCTGGTGTTCGGCGAGAAGAAGCGGCAAGGCCCGGACCGGGAGTGGTTCGAGGCTCGGTCGAGCTTCGGCGCGGGCCATCCTGAGGAGTCGTTCGAGATTGATGCGATCGCAGACCTGCGGAGTTGTGGCGTCTTCAATAAGTTCATCGACGACGATGGTCTGGGATTCGCACAGCTCGCCGAGGGCGAGATCGAGTCGACCGCGGCCGATACCCAGGATACCGGCGATCCAGGCCGGATCCACGACCGAGTAGAAGCGGAGCCATTCCCCGAGGAAATCTGCCAAGGAGTTGTTTTCGGCAACCGTTTTCGGCAATGCCTCGATGCGCCGGCGGGCCTCGATGACGACATCGGTCGATCCACCGTCGATGACGGATACGATGTCGTCGTCATCAATCACGTGGTCGAGGGCCGCCTCGATTCGGGGCAGCATCTCCACCGAACAGACAAGACGCTCCTCCGAGTCCTCGGAGGCCTCGATCACGACCGCGCGGTGGGCGAGGCCTTCGAGGATCTCCGTCTCTTCGAGTTCGTGATCCCGGCGAATGGCATCGAGCACGGCACGCCACTCAGACTCCGGCATGAGCAGTCGTTCTTTGAGCCACTCGAGAAGCTCGGCGGCGTCTCGGGGTGACCAGTCCGGCGCGAGCCGTTGCAGGCGGGCTCTGAGATCGCTTGCCAGATCGAACGGCACCCGTGGTCGAAGGTGCGACGAAAGCGCCATCTCCCGCACCAGATCAGGGTTGGCCCCCGCCCTGTTTGTGGGGACATCGTCCTCGTACATCAATTCGTTGGTCTGTTTCCACGCGACCTGGGAGGTGAAGGGCGATGGTGTTTCGGTCCGCACGTGGTGCACGGCCACGCGGCCGTCGGCCACCTCGTCGAGTCGTCGACGGAGGACCTCGAGCTCGTATTCGTCCTGGAGGCAGCTGCGCCACGCCTCGAGGATGAGAGGGAAGTCGCCGTGATCGCGGACCGCCTCGAGGAGCTCCTTGGCCCGCTGTCGGTTGACCCAGAGCGGAATCCTCTTGCCCCGGCCTGCCTTGGTGAGGAGCAGGGCGCGGCCGGCAGCCTCGCGGAAGCGGGCGCCGAAGAACCCGGTTTGTTCGACGGCCCGTCGCAGGAGGTCTTCGAGTTCGCCCACCCGCACCAGCGAAAACGGGTTCTCGACCTCCACCGTTGACGGGTAGACCACCACCACGCAGTCGGCTCCGTGAACCACCTCCGGGCGCATCCCGTATCTCTTCTCCCACGCCGCCGCCAGGGCGGTGGCGAAGGGCCGGTTGACCCTACCTCCCCAAAAGTTGTGGAGGACCATTTGACGGTGGTTGCCGCGGCCCGCGGGTGGTGATGTGTGCTCGATGAGGATCCGATGGCGGTGGGGCAGGCAGCCGGTGGCGGCCCGTTGCTCCTTGAGATGGCGGATGAGCGATGCGCCGGCCGCCCTCTGTAGGTGGTGGGTGTTCTCCAGTTCGGCCACCAACCCGGTGTCGTCGAGGCGATCTTCGAGGTCTTCGAGGAGATCGGCCATTCGTTCCGAGACAAAGCTCGAACGGTCGAGCTCCTCGGCTCGCCAGAACGGAGCCATGGCCGATCTCGCGTTTGTCGGCGAAACATGGACATCGTTGTGGGTGATTCTCTCGACCCGCCAGGTCTGAACCCCGAGGGTGAAGGTGTCTCCCACCGACCGCTCCCAGACAAACTCCTCATCGAGCTCGCCGAGCAGGGCGCCACTGCCCTCGATCCGCAACTGGTAGTAGCCCCGGTCGGGGATCGTGCCTCCCGAGAGGTAGATCAGCCGCTCAACGCCGGGGCGGGGTCGGATCGTACCGTCTACGGCGTCGATGCTCACCAGGGGCCGGAGGCTGCGGATCCTGCTGCTGGCGAAACGACCTGCAAGCATCTGGAGGACCAGATCGAAGTGTTGGCGGGGGAGGTGATGGTAGGGGTCCGATGTCTTGACCGTCGCGAAGAGCTCGTCCGAGCGCCAATCCTCAGCCACGATCATCGACAGCAACACCTGGGCGAGGACGTCGAGGGCGCCGGAGATGGGTTCGATCTTCTCGATCTCCCCAGCGACGACACACCGGGCCACCACCGCCGCCTCGAGAAGATCCCGCCCGAGCAGGGGCATCAGGCGTCCCCGGCTGGTTTCGCCGACTCCGTGGCCCGATCGCCCCAGGCGCTGCATCGTTGAGGCCACCGAGGGAGGGGTCTGGACCATGACCACCTCGTCGATGGCGCCGATATCGATGCCGAGCTCGAGCGAGCTGGTAGCGACGATGGCCTTGAGCTCGCCGTCCTTGAGCCGCTGTTCGACCACGGTTCGGATCTCACGTGAGAGTGCGCCGTGGTGCGAGTAAGCGAGCCGCTCGGGGCCCGCTTCGTTGATGAAGCGGGTGATCTTCTCCACCGATCGGCGGGCGTTGCCGAAGATCAGGGTCGATCGGTTGTGAACAATGGAGGTCCGGAGCTGCCGGCCGAAGGAGGTCCAGAAGGCGTCGGGCTCGCGTTTGTCGGTCTCGGTTTCCTTGGAAGGAAGCACCACCTCCAGGCGGATGGCTTTGGGTGCATGGCTGGCGATGACCGAAACCCGCCGAGGATGGTAGGTCGGGTCGTCGGGCCTGCCTTCGGTGGTGAAACCACCCACCCACCGGGCCATTCGATCGAGGGGGCGGACCGTGGCCGAAAGGGCGATCCGCTGGATCTCTCCGCTGAGCATCGTCAAGCGTTCCACCGCGGTGATGAGGTGGACCCCGCGTTTGCCGGCGGCAACGGCGTGGACTTCGTCGAGGATGACGCAGCGCAGCCCGGTCAGCAGGCGACGTCCGCTCTTGGACGTCAGCAGGATGTTGAGGGTCTCGGGCGTGGTGATGAGGATCTCGGGCGGCGAGCGCTGCATCCGTCGGCGGGCGCTTTGCGGAGTGTCACCGGTGCGGCTCTCGACCCGGATGGCGGTCATGGGCTGCGCCACGGAGGTGAAATACTCGCCGATCTCGGCCATGGGTTCGGTGAGGTTGCGGCGGATGTCGTTTCCGAGCGCTTTCAGGGGTGAAACATAGAGAACTCGGGTTCCGCCGGCCTCCCACTCACCGGTAAGCAAGCGGTCGAGGGACCACAGAAAAGCGGCGAAAGTCTTGCCGCTGCCGGTGGGAGCGGTGAGCAGAACGTGTTCGCCGGCCGCGATCCTGGGCCACGCCTGCGCCTGGACATCGGTGGGCGCACCGAAGCGCGAACTGAACCACTCACCAACAGGGCGAGAGAAGGGTTGCAACGGTTGATCGGACTTGGCGGTCATAGAGTCGCATCATGGTATCAAGTTGATGGGAGGGGGTTGTAATTCTAAATTCTCAATTCTCTATTCTCAATGATTCCATCGCACAGCTTCGAGGAACCGCTGCGATGAAATTAAGAATTAAAAATTGAGAAATAAGAACTAATGGTTACCAGTCGGGCCAGGGTTTACGGAGCCAGGAGTGGACGATGGTGTTTCGCTCCGCCTCGATCTCGGGGTCCGCTACGGGAATGGTCTTCGCCCGTGTTTCCCATCTTCGTGTAATGCCGGCGAGGACCAGGATGACCACGGACGGGATGATGATGAAAAGAAAGTCGGTCCCGCCCAGGACCTTGAACATGATCCCGGCAGCGAAGATGACGATCGGTGCGGACAGCACCACCAGCTGAACGAGCGCTGCGTACATCTGGTGGGATACGACTTTCTTGAATCGCATCATATCGAGACGAGAGGCCAAAACGGGAGTCCGGTCAACGAAACGCCTGAGTTCGAGCCCGAACCAGAGGGAGTTCACGACCCCCGCGAATGCGAAACCGAGGATCCCAACGATGAAGAGGGTTCGTGTGTCCATACGCGAAGTATAGCGGCCCGCGACGAACCGCGCCTGTACCGGCGGTTGACGGCGCCGTACGGTCAACCACGGAGGCACAGAGGGCGGCGGGCAGACGACCGTGCCGGTGTTGGCCTTCGGCAACGATGACACTGACGGACTGGAGGCGGAATTTCAAAAAACACAAAGGACACGAAGGCCATCCATCGCAAAGAGACACAAAGCATCCCATCCTTGAGTGGGCGATACCGACGACGGAGCGGTCCGACTCTCGTGCGAAATACAACCAACCGGTCCGGCCCTGATGAGCAGGATGGAAGCCTGCTCCACAATTTCGCTGTTGTGTTGTGGGGCAGGAATCTTGCCTGCCCATCAGAATCGCTCGGGACCCATATCCGTTATTACGAAGTCAGACACCACCGAAGTGCCGCATTGCCAACTCAGAAAATGGGATGCCTTTGTGGGAGCTTCATGTACTTTGTGCCCTTTGTGTTTCAACAACAAGCCGTTGAAGGAACCCCACAGAGGAGAGCTTGGTCTAGTCGAAAAAGTCCCTCACCGCCCCCTCCGGATCCGGGTGGAGGAGCGAGCTCGGATCTTCATCGACCCACTCTTCGGGGAGCAGGCGCGCGTAGCGGGAGTCGAGAAACCTCTTGCCGACAAAGGTGATGACGCCGCGGTCGGTGTCGGAGCGGATGAGCCGCCCGGCGGCCTGAACCACCCGGGTCATCCCGGGAATGAGATAGGCGTAACCGAAGCCGTGCTCGTAGGTCTCCTGGTAGTAGGCCTTGAGGAGCTCGCGTTCCATGTTGAACTGGGGCAGACCCGGCGACACCACGACAACCTGGGACAGCATTCTCCCGGGATAGTCGACGCCTTCGGCAAAAATCCCTCCGAGAACCGCCAGCAGGAGATGCGGCTCATCGCTCTGAAGGGCTTCCAGGATCTGCCCCTGCTCGGAGTCGCTACTGCCGGAATGTTGAACGAGAATCCGGTGCCGAGGCATGTGCAACCGGTCGTGGATGGCGTTGAGAAAGACATAGCTGGGAAAGAGGGCGAGAACATTTCCCTGGGGATGGGAGAGGCGGCTGATCCACGATGCGATGCGGTCGTAGTGGGCCCGACGTCGGCGCCAGGTCGTGTCGACGTCGTCGATGGCCATCACGAGGCGGTTCTCGGCGGGGAACGGCGACGGGACATAGAGTGACGAACAACGGTGGGGGTCGAACCCCAGGAGATCGCGATAGAAATCGAAGGGCTCCAGCGTCGCCGACATGGCGATGACACCCGCGGACTCCTCGATGATCTCGCCGACGAATCGGGCCGCATCGAGGCAGAAGATCCGGAGGCTGACCGTGCCGTCCTTGTCACGGCGTGCGAGGTGTACAAACTCGGAGCCGCCGAGGGAGAGCACGCGGTGGAAGTGGGTGAGGGCGAAGAAGAGATCGAGGATCGGGTCATCGGCAATCCAAAGCTCCTGCTCCCGTTTGAAGAGAAAGTACGACAAGATGGCGCCGTCGAAGGCGATGCGGAGATCCGAGATGGTGTGGGCGTCGAAAGAGGTCTGCGCCTCGTCACCGCGCTGCTCCTCCTCGAAGGCCGCCTCGACCGTGGTCGTGACGTAGTCGGAGAGCTCTCGGACGAGGGCGGCGAGGTTCTCGAAGACCGCGTTGGAGCGGGTGGCGAGGTGCTCGAGGGTACGGTCGATCTGGTCGGAGGTGATGGTGGGGGAGTAGTACTCGCGGCTCCGGTCCACGAGGTTGTGGGCCTCGTCGATCACCAGCACCGCGTTGCGCAGGGCGCCCTCGTGGAGCACCGCCCCGAGGCCGATCACCGGGTCGAAGACGTAGTTGTAGTCGCAGACGACCAGATCGATGTGGGGCAGCAGATCGAGGCTGACCTCGAAGGGACAGACTTCGTTGTTGCGGGCGGCGTCGAAGACCTCATCCGGGTCCTGGTGGTCGCGGTCGTCGAGGAGTGACTCGATGAGTTGGGTGCGGACCAGCTTGACGCCGTACTCCTTGGCATAGGGGCAGAACTCCTCGTGGCAGATCATCTCGGTGTTGGCGCACATCTTTCCCTTGGCCCGTAGCTGGAGGCTGCGAAACAGACCGTCCTGCATGGCGCGCGCGGTGTCGACCGCGATCTTCTGCTGAAGGGTCTTGGCGGTGAGGAAGAAGAGACGATGACCCTGAGACAACGCCGCTCGAACTGCCGGGTGGAGAACAGCGGCCGTCTTGCCGCACCCGGTGGGGGCACGGATCAGAAGGTGGCGATTGGACTCGAGGGCGTCCATGACCTCGTCGCCGATGGGTTCCTGAGCGGGGCGCATTTCGTCGTGGGGAAATGGGATGAGGTCAGCAGCTCTCCGAAGTTCGGCGAGCCGATTGAGTCTTCGCTGCTCGCGGGCAACCAATCGGTGAATCTGTTGTCGAAGCCACGTTCGGACTTCGTCCGGGGACCAGGGGACATCCTCTTCCTGCTCTTCGGTGGAAACCACGTCGACCAGGATGAGACGAACGGCGGGCGGTGGCTCGTCCTCGGTGAGCATGTAGGCGTAGAGGGCGGCCTGACGGCGGAAGCGGTCGAGACGTTCTTCCACGTAGAGGTGATGGAGATCGACGGCGAAGTGGAGGGTCTTGATTTCATCCACTCGAACCGGGCGCTCTCCGTCGAAGACCACTCCGTCGGCTCGACCGACGAGTTGGACGGTCCAGCCGTCGACCTGGATTTCGAGCTCGACGGGAACCTCTGATCGATATCCCTTTTCGGTGGCCTCGAGATCGGTTTGCACCCGCCGATGGAGTTCGGATCCGATCCACAGGCGAGAAAGTCCACTGCCGCTGAGACCGATGGCGCGGGTCGAGGTCTCGCCGAGTAGGTCTCCGACGCTGGCGGTGACGGTGCGGCGGTCGAGATCGATGGAAATCGTCACGAGGGCGAATGTCGGCGGTGAACGAGATACGCCACGAGAACCCCGGCCGTTAGCGCCGCAGCGAGGAAGAAGGGAAATCCCGGCCAGCGATCGCTCAGCTGCGGCCGATAGGCGATCTCGGGTGCGAGGCTCACGCTGTGGACGATCTTGTTGAAAAGGAGCCTGCCCTCGTCCATCCGTTTCTCCCGATCCGCATAACGGAGGGTGACGAAACCTCGTTCGGTGAGAAACGCGGCGGTCAGGACCGTGACCCGTCCCTTGAATTTGAGATCGAGGCTGTGTTCGAGACGAAGGCAGTGGATCGATGAATCGAAATCGAGGTTGTCAACTGCAACACCCATGACCAACGGCCGGAGGCCTTCAGGAAAGGTCTTGTTCGTGTCGTTCTGGAACTCATCGAGTGGTTTGAGATGGAGAAAGCTGCCATATCTCTGGCGGCCGCTCTCCCGAATCTGGACAAAAATGGCGGGCAACAGTGGATCGGGTCCCGAATTGCGGGGGCGGAATCCGTGCTGGTAGATCTCCACCAGGCGGCCGGACGTGGCATCGGCGGCCCACATGGTGAGATCTTCGAGATGCACGGCGTCGATTTCCTGCCAATCGTCCGGAAGGGACATGGCGAGCATCCCGTCGTAGACCGTGACCCTGGAAAATGGGGGATCGGTGGACGCGGGGAGCGAGGCCGCGGCGAGCGCGGTGACGACGGCGATGAGAACGGTCCTCCACACCGGCCAACCCTAGCATCACCCGGCGCGTCAGCCGAGTCCGAGGTCGCAGTCTTCGATCTTCACACCGGCAGGCCCGGTGTTCGAGACCCCGCTCAGACCTGCTATCTTTAAGATAAGGAGCGGATTAACGAAGATGATGGACGACTACAGCGGGTTTGGCGGCAACACCCCGGATGGGGATGACCTGATTGAGATCGACCTCAACTTCGAGAGCATGCGGAGATTCCAGGCCGAGTTCTCTCCGAATCTCTCGAAGGACGGCCTGTTTATCGACACCGGCGAACCGCTGAGTCCGGGTTCGGTGGTGCGATTCCGTGTGATTCTTCCGGAGGAGTTCATTTTTCTGGAGGGCACGGCGGTGGTGGAGTGGGTGCGAAGTGCCGAAGCGGTGAGCGACGGCGCTCCCGGCATGGCCCTTCGTTTTGTGACCCTGTCGCCCCAGAATCAGGAACTCGTCGAGCAACTGGTACAGGACCACGTGGAGGCCGGCGGGGCGTCCTTCGATTTTGATGTCCGCCCGGGTCCCATGGATTTCCCCACCGATGCCCTCGAGGGCGCCCCGGCCCCCGCGAGCGAAACATTGGACGAGGGCTATCGGTTGACCGTTCGGCGCAGCGGGCCGAACATCCAGGCGGAGGCGTTGCAGGCGCTGAGCGATGCGGCGGCCAGGACCGATGCCGAGGATGCCGCACTCCAGGCCGATGATCGGGTCCAGACGCCGGAGGAGGCTCAGGGTTTTGCGATCCTGTCGAAAACCTCGGTTCCCCTGGTTGAAGAGGAACTGCAGAAGATCACGGGCTCAGAGATGGGACGAGCTGACGATGTCGAGCTCGCGAGCGAGGCAGGAGCCGAAGTGGAGGAAGTTACCGAAACCGAGGTTGTGAGTGACGCAGGAGCCGTGGTGGAGGAAGCTGCCGAGATCGAGGTCGTGAGTGACGAAAGAGCCGAGGCGGAGGTTGTGGGCGAACCACCGAGTCTCGACTGGTCGGACGAGATGGAGCCTCTGGCTCAACCGGAACAACAACCGTTGGATCTTGCGATCGATGGGAGTGACGCCACAAAGAAAGCCGTGATCGATCTGACTGACGACGTGGCGTCCGATGAGGAGATTTCTCTCGGCATGAGTTTTGATGCCATCATGGAACCGGCAGAGGAGACGGAGCCGGCGCTGCCACCCGAACCGGAGGATTTCCCGACACCGGCGGACTTCGATTCAGGGCCCGAGATCATCGAGGATGTGGTGAGCGGGGGTTTGGGTGGTCCGGCCTTTGATGTCAGCCTGCCCGAACCCGATGACGAACCCGACACAACCCCGGTCCTTCCCGACGAGGGACGAGACGAGGTCACGGTTCATGCCGACGACTATGACGAAGAGGAACCCGTCAGACGTCGTCGACTCTGGCCGCTGGGTCTCGCGGCGGTTCTGGTGCTCGTCGTGGCCGGCGGTTTTTTGTGGCCCCGGATCAACGAGTGGAACCAGAGTCGAAGGGCCGAAGATTCGCAGGATCCGGTGATCGCGGCCGTCGATGAGCCTGTGGAGCTCCAGAGCGTTCCCTCCGAACCACAGACCGATACGGAATCCAACGAGAGTCCGGAGCTCTCCGCCGAGCCGTCGATGGAAAATCAGGGAGCCGAGGAAGGGCCGCCGGAAGAGACCGAAACAGGTGAATCCGTCGCTGAACCAGAGGATCCTCCGGAGACGGTGATGGAGCCGGAACCGGAACCCCAGCCGACGACCCCGCCGCCCGCGATCGAACTCGCCCAGGCGGATGCCCTGACTTCCATCGAGGTCGAGTCCGGACCCCGTGGGACGGTGATTACGATCCGCGGCAACGGGAGTCTGGAGGACGGAGTCATATCCATGGAACCTCTCTCATCACCGCCCAGAGTGCTGATTAGGGTGAGGGGGATCCAGAGTCACTACCGTCCGTACACCATCGATTCGTTGACACCGGAGGTGACCAGGGTGAGGAGTGGACTCCACACAGAACGTCGGCCTCCTGAAATGTGGGTGGTGGTCGACCTGACCGGGTCAGAGGTGGCGTTGGATGGGATCGATATCCGTCGAGACGTGGCCGAAGTCATCCTCTCACGCCCCTGAATTCCGTTCCTCCTGAAGGACTGGGAGCGGTACGACGTCGGCAGGTATCTCGACCCGGGCTGCGGCTCCCCCGAAGAGGGTTACAGGACCGCGGATCACCGGCAGCTGGCGTGACCGGATCGGACGGACCCACTGTTTCACCGCCGCCCACGACGGTGCGGAGCTCGCGCTCGTGCGCTTCGATCTCGAGGATCTCGATGGAGCAAGGCGAGAGCTGATCTAGTAAAGAATTCTCAGTTCTTAATTATGAATTTTGAATTACATCGCAACCGGTCCTCGAGGCGGTACGATGGAAAATTGAGAATTTAGAATTATCAACTGAGAATCGTCTCGACCTCCTGCTGATCCATATCGAGGGTGAATTGGATGCCGCTGATGTCGGCGGCATCACGGGTCAGGCTCGCCAGGTCATCGCGCGCGATGTACTTGGTCGCGAACTTCCTCGAGCCGCACATGAGCTGACGAAGGCCCTGCGCCAGGCGCTCGTAGTAGGTGTAGAGGCCGATCGCCCCTGTGGGCAGCCTTTCGAACTCATCGTTTCCGATCAGTTGGCGTAGATCGCCGGCGGTGACGAAGATCTCATCGCGGGTTCTCCCAAAGCGCTCGACATAGACCGGCAGCTGTGACTCGTCGATGGTCTTGCCGATGGTCTTCCCGACCATGGCCGCCGCGATGGGAGACCGCGCCATCCCAACCATCTTGACGAAGGGGGCGCCGATGGCCAGGCCCTTGAAGATCTGATCCTCGAAGACAAACCCGCCGGCCAGCACCAGGGCCGGTACGGGCCGACCGGCATCAGAGAGCTGTTTGGCATACGTATAGAGGAGAGAATGGAGCTCGACGGGTGGCATGCCCCACTCGTTCATCATCTTCCACGGGCTCATTCCGGTCCCGCCGCCGGCGCCGTCGACGGTCAGCATGTCGATGCCGTATTTCGACGACCAGGCGATGGCCCGTGCGAGATCTGAAGGCCGATAGGCGCCGGTCTTGAGGAAGACGTATTTCGCGCCCGCGGCACGAAGTTCCTCCACTCGAGCCGCGAAGCCCTCCTCTTCGACCATCCCGACCCGGGAGTGACGCTCGAATTCCCGGAAGGTGCCTCGTTTGAACGAGTCGATGACCTTTTCGTCGGTCGGGTCGGGGAGCACAACATAGCCCCGCTTGTGGAGCTCTTGAGCTTTCTTGAGGTCCTTGATCTTGACCTCACCGCCGATGTTCTTGGCCCCCTGCCCCCACTTGAGTTCCACGACCTCGACGCCGAGCTCCTGAATCGCGTACTCCTGGGCGCCGAGACGGGTGTCCTCGACGTTGGCCTGGACGACAATGGCGCCGTAGCCGTCGATCTGGTGGTCCTTGTAGAGCTTGACCCGGCGTTTGAGATCGACCGTGTCGGTCACCCGGCTGTTTGAGATCGTCGCCTCCATGTCCATGCCGACGACGTTCTCGCCGATGGTGAGACCGGTCCCGGAGAGGGCGGATCCGATGGCCAGACCCTCCCAGTTGTTCTTGGCGACATCGGTGGAACCGATACCGGGAATGATCCACGGGTAGCGGAACTTCAAGCCGTCATCATGACCGACGCGAACCTCGAGGTTCACCGCCGGAAAAATTGCCTTGTCGCTGTCGGCTTCGATCCCGTGGGCACCGACAGCGGTGCCCATGATGTTGAAGTGGGAGTAGTCGACGGGGTAGACCTTCTCGCTCGCGGTGGTGATCACACCGAACGGCTGCGGATAAATCACCTCGTGGCCCCGGTAGGCCGACTTCCCGATCTCACACATGCCGATGCAACCGTCGACGCAGGTCACGCACATGCCCGATGCCGGGACGATGGAGTCTTCGGTCCGGTTTTTGGTCAGGGTGGCGGCCGTGGAATTGGTTCTGGACAGGGACATGGGTTCTCCTCCCTCAGTCTTCTTTGATTTCACAGGCAACGCAGGGCTGCATGTAACACATCATGTCGTCGAATTGCGGTTTGTCGACGCACGGTGGCGCCAGGTTTGCGCAGCCTCCGCAGATGGCCTTTTCCGGATCGGTGTAGGTGCACCGCAGCTCGCATGCGGGGCAGACGTAAATGCAACCGCCGCAGAGGCGGCAGACCTCCGAGTGGCTGTCGAACGGGGTCCCGATGGCGCGATCCTGACCACGCCCGGTGAACCCGATGGCGCCGGCCATCATCTGCTCCGAGCACATTCGTACACAGCGGCCGCACAGGATGCAGTCTTCGTTCTCCTGCCGAAATCGTTGTTGACGAACATCCATGGCCGCGGCGATGTCCTGGATCGTCTTCGACTGCGGGCAGGACGCGAGCAGGAGCTCGACGATGATCTTGCGGGCGCGAACGACTCGAGCCGATGAGGTCCGAACCTTGAGGCCCTCCTCGGCCGGAAAGGTGCACGACGTCACCAATTTCGAGATCGATCCTTCACCGATCTCGACGACGCACAGCCGACAGGCCCCGTAGGGTGTGAGTCCCTCCATGTGGCACAGGGTCGGGATTGGAAGCCCGAGGAACTCCGCAGCTTCGAGGAGGGTCGTGCCCCGGTCCACCGCGACGTCAATGCCGTTGATCTTGAGGTTGATCATTCTGTTTGTCCTCCAGCAACCCGAGCCTCAGGTTCGTCCTTTTCGCAGAACTCGAGATCGCAACGCAGACATCGGCCGGCCTCGGTGCGTGCCTCCTGCATGGAGAGGCCGACCTCGACCTCGGCGAAGTTCCGCTTGCGCCAGTCAATGGAGGCGCGGGGCGTTTCAACCCGGTGGTCAGGCGCCTCGTCCGGATTGAGCTCCGTCGCTTCGAGATAGGCCAGCGGCTCGAGGGATCTCGCCGGTTGGACGAGCTCTTCGCCTCGGATGAAAAGATCGATCATCGTCGCCGCTTTCTTCCCATCGGCGATGGCGTCGATGATGGTATTTGGGCCTGTGATCACGTCGCCGGCGGCAAAGACCTCCGGTCGGCTCGTGACCAGGGTTTTGGGATCGGCCTTGACCGTGTTCCAGTCGGTCACCTCGATCCCACCTTCGCGTGCCGGGGTGATGCAGTCCACACCGGAGTCCTCGCTGATGGCTACGATCAGAGTGTCCAGCTCGATGACGTGCTCGCTGCCTTCGATAGGCACCGGTCGGCGACGACCGCTGGAATCCGGCGCGCCCAGGCTGTTGCGGACCAACTCCAGGTGTGAAAAGAGACCGCTGGTGGTCTTGATCCGGGTGGGGCTGATCAGGGTTTCGATGGTGATGCCTTCCTCCAGGGCTGCATCGATCTCCTCTTCGAATGCCGGCATCTCGGCCCGGGTTCGGCGGTAGAGGATGGAGACGCTCTCGACATCGCGTTGTCGGAGAGCCGTCCTCGCCGCATCGATGGCGGAGTTACCGCCGCCGATGATCCCCACCCGTCCCCTGGCGAGCTGCTCGCCGCGCTGGTTGAACGCCTTGAGGAAGTCGATTGAGGGGTAGACGCCGGAGACGTCCTCGTTCTCGAGTCCGAGTGGGCGGCTCTTGTGAGCGCCGAGGGCCAGCAGGACGGCGCTGAACCCATCCTCGAGCAGGCTGTCGATGGTGAAGTCGGTGCCGAGGCCGGCGTTGCAGACAACGTCGATATTGTCATCGAGCAGGGATTGGATTTCCTTTGTGATCACCTCGCGCGGCAGGCGGTATTCGGGAATGGCGCAGTAGAGCATGCCTCCCGGCTCGGGCTCGGCCTCGAAGATCGTCACCCGATAGCCCTTGAGAGAGAGAACGTGGGCCGCGCTGAGGCCGGCGGGTCCGGCCCCGACCACGGCGACCCGTGGGGGTTCGCCGTCCGTCCACTCCTCACGGACAGGAACGTAGGCGGAAGGGTCGATTCGGTCGGTCACGAATCGTTTGAGGGCTCTGATGGCGATGGGATCGCCGCCGCTGGTCCCCGCACGACACCTCTCCTCGCATTGATGGTCGCAAGCTCGTGCGCACACCGACGGGAAGGGGTTGGCCTCGCGGATGACGCGGTAGGCGTCTTCGTACTCACCGCGGCCGATGTGGGCGACATAGCGCCACGCCTCGGTTCCCACCGGGCACGCCGACTGGCACGGCGGCCCGACCAGGTCCTTGCAGACAAACGCGTCGCACCTCTTGTCGACGATGTGTCGCTCGTATTCATGGCGGAAGTAGCGCAGGGTGCTGAGGACGGGGTTGGCAGCCGACTGCCCCAGGCCGCACATGGACGTGTCCTTGACCACGACGGCCAGCTCCTCGAGCAGATCGAGGTGGTCGAGGGTGCCCCGGCCCTCGGTGATGTCTTCCAGAAGCTCATGCATTCGCTGGGTGCCCTTGCGGCAGGTGAAACACTTGCCGCACGATTCGTCCCTGAGGAAGGCCATGAAGTACTTGGCGACATCGACCATGCAGGTGTCTTCGTCCATGACGATCATGCCGCCCGAACCCATGATCGAACCGGCCTCTTTGAGGCTGTCGAAGTCGACCGGAAGGTCGAATCGACCGGCCGGAATGCAGCCACCGGATGGGCCACCGGTCTGAACCGCCTTGATCTTGGCCTTGCCCGGAGGACCGCCGCCGATATCGTGGACCACCTCGCCGATGCTCATCCCGAGGGGAACCTCCACGAGACCGGTGTTGCGGATCTTTCCGACGAGCGAGAAGATCTTTGTCCCGGTGTTTCCGGGGGTGCCGACCTTGGCGTACTCCTGGGCTCCACGGTTGATGATGACCGGGATGTTGGCGAGGGTCTCGACGTTGTTGATGCAGGTCGGACAACCGTCGATGCCCTTGGCGATGGGATAAGGCGGTCGCTGTCTCGGCTCGCCCATGAAACCCTCCACCGATCGGATCAGGGCGGTCTCCTCACCGCAGACGAACGCACCCGCTCCGCGAACGATCTCAATGTCGAAATCGACACCGGTGGCAAGAATGTCGTCGCCGAGAAGACCGAGCTCACGCGCCTGCCTGAGCGCGATCAGGGTATGCTTGATCGCCAGCGGGTACTCGCTGCGAACATAGATGATCCCCTGGGTCGCTCCGATGGCGATTCCCGCAATCAACATTCCCTCGATGATGGCATGCGGGTTCCCCTCGAGCAGGCTCCGGTCCATGTAGGCGCCGGGATCACCCTCGTCACAGTTGCAGACGACAAATTTCTGCCCGTGTCCATCGCCGGAGGCTCGTGCGAGCTCCCATTTTCTACCGGTCGGGAAACCAGCCCCGCCTCGGCCGCGGAGACCCGATGCCTTGATCTCCTCGATGATCCAATCAGGGTCGGCCGTGGTCAGCACCTTCTCCAGGGCGGCGTAACCCGACCGTTCGACGTATTTGAATATCCGGATCGGGTCGAGCATCTGGTTGTTGCCGAGGATGGTACGGGTTTGCTTTTTGAAGAAGGGAATGTCGTTCTGGCTTTCGAACGAAGTTCCGATTTGAGGTTCTTTGTAGATCAGTTCCTGCTCGACGTAGCCGCCAAGGGCGGCCTTGATGACCCGCGGAACATCGTTCATTCGCAGGCGGGGGTACAGATGAAGCTGGGGTTCGACCAGGATGAACGGGTCCATCTCGCAGAAACCCTGACATCCCGTGATTCTCAGCTCGATCTTGTCGCTCAGGTTCTGCTCGAGAATTTGTCGTTTGATGATTCTCAGGATGTCGTTGGACCCGCTCGCCTGTCCGCCGGTACCGGCGCAGACCACCAACGTCGGAGTCTCGACCACTGGATCTTCCTCGGAGGTGACACGTTCCCGAAAGCCGATAAGTTCGTCCAGAGTGATGAGCTTTCTCATTGTCGAGTCTCCTATTCCCCGAGCCCGCTCACGTCCAGAAGATGGCTGGTACATCCTCTGCGGGAGCAAATCTGAACCATGCCGCCGCCGCGAACGATCAGGGGCACCATCGGCGCCGCACACAGCGGACAGTCGGTGGCGCCGGCGAGTTCTGCGTGGCAGGTCGGACAGAAGAAATGGGCGATCGTGCTCTTGGGGATCTCGTGCTCGGAATCAATGGTGTAGCTGCCATAGAGCGATGAGAGCCTGAGCCAACCGTGCTTGCGCCCGAATGAGATCGTCACCCGCACCGAGGGATGACCCTCGATGGGATGTTTGTGATCCATGAGGCTTCGATTGCAGCGTGCACAGAAGACCTCGATGGGAAAGACTCTTTCATCGGTTGCGACCTCGACCCGATCGAGGCCGGTCTTGGTCTTTGCCAGAATCTCGCCGATCTGCCGGGTCGTAACCTGGGGAAAGTAGTGGCCGTCCACGACAACCACGGGCCCGAGCGCACATGCACCCAGGCAGTTCACCGTCTCGAACGAGAACTCTCGATCTTCGGTGGTCTCACCCGGTTGGACTCCCAGGTGGCGCTCGAGTTCATCGGCCACTGCAGGAGCGTTGCGGACATGACAGGCGGTCCCGAGGCAGACCGAACACAGATGGCGGCCTCGTGGTTCGAGACTGAAAGTCTTGTAGAACGTGGCGACGCCATAGATGTCGACGAGCGATCGACCGGTTCGGGCGGAGACGAGTCGGAGCGCGTCCTCCGGGAGGAAGCCGTAGTTCGCCTGGATGCCTTCAAGAATCGAGATCAGACCACCGCGCTGATCGCGATGTTTGTCGATGAGGGCTGCGACAAGGTCGGCGCTCCACTCGCCCTCCTCGAATTGCTCACAGAACCGAACCGGGCCTTCCTGCTCCGCTCGCAGATCGCAGCCCGGAAGATGCATGCATGTCTGGCAGATTTCCACGCTGTCCTGGTCGGCCTGTGTTGCGATCGCAGATCCCTGTTGTTGGTCCATCGTGCCTCCCTGAGTTCAATACCGAAGGGGTCGCGCGTGGGATTGAGGAGGTCCACCCCACACGTGGTTTGTCGAAGCTGTGTCGGTTGGTCGAGTCGAGCTGAGGGACGTGAGCTGCTGGGACCGGGTCCGGTCGGCGGCAGGGCGCCTGCCGCCGAAACCGCTGCCGGCTATCGTGCGGCAGGTGTTTTTCACCTGAGGCATCGACCGATCCGACAGGGTCTTAACAACCATAACCGAGGGTTCATCATGACCTCCCGGCAGTCACGAGGACTTGGTGATCAAGCTCAGACATCATCGTGTCGTGATCTTCTCATGATCCATCGTCCATCTGACGTTAGCAGGACCGGGGGCCGAACTCAAAGGTCTTCCAGGATTGGTGCCGGACGCAGGTGATATGTGGACTTCGTCTCCGGCGTTCCGGGGGGAACGGGAGGGGACGTTGGAGCATCGACGATCTCGGCAGCACTTGGAGAAACGGCTGAATGAACCACGGAGACACGGGGACTTTGCGTTGTACTCACCCCCAATAGCGACCTTCACCGATGAGCCGAAGGCCCTGCGCGCCACGACGAACGAAACTCCCCGTGCCTCTGTACCTTCGTGTCTCTGTGGTTTGACTCCACCGCGTATTGACAACCGGAGACCGCGTCTTTTGTGAAAGAGTGTTTCGGTTTCTAGACCAGCCCCTGGTCGATCATGCTGTCGGCGACCCTGACGAAACCTGCGATGTTGGCGCCGCTGACGTAGTCGCCCGGCTGACCGTACTCGGTGGCTGCGGCGGCACAGGCATCGTGAATCCGGATCATGATTTCGTGCAGCCGCTCATCGACCTCGCTGCGGGTCCAGGCGTATTGCATGCTGTTCTGGCTCATCTCGAGGCCCGAGATCGCCACGCCTCCGGCGTTGGCCGCCTTGGCCGGACCGAAGAGCAGCTTCTTCGCTACCAGAAACTCCACCGCATCGGGGGTCGATGGCATGTTGGCGCCCTCGGAGATGCAGGTGCAGCCATTTTCGAGGAGTGCCTTCGCGTCGTCGCCATCGAGCTCCCACCGGGTGGCGCAGGGGAGGGCAACATCGCACGGTACCCTCCACACGCCCGCTCCTTCGTGGTACGTCACACCTGGAAATGCCTCGGCGAGCTCACTCACCCGACCGCGGCGCACATTCTTGAGATCCATGATCTCTTCCCAGATCTCCCGGGTCGCGCCTCCTTTGACGGTGACAAATCCCGAAGAGTCGGAGAAGGTCACGACTTTCGCACCCAGCGCGAGACACTTTTCCGCCGCATGCTGAGCCACGTTGCCCGTTCCCGAGATGGCGACGCGTTTGCCCTCGAGACCGTCGCCCCGCGTCTTGAGCATTTCCTCGGCGAAGTAGACAGCGCCGTATCCGGTGGCCTCGGGCCGAACCAGACTGCCGCCCCACTTGAGACCCTTGCCGGTCAAGACGCCTTCGAAGGTGTTGCGGAGGCGTTTGTACTGCCCGAACAGATAGCCGATCTCACGACCACCGACCCCGATGCCGCCGGAAGGCACGTCGATGTTGGACCCGATGTGGCGGCTGAGCTCGGTCATGAAACTCTGGCAGAAACGCATGACCTCGTTGTCGGACTTGCCCTTTGGTTCGAAGTCGGAGCCACCCATACCGCCGCCCATGGGGAGGGTGGTCAGCGAGTTCGAGAATACCTGCTCGAACCCAACGGACTTGAGAACACCCAGGTTGACGGTGGAGTGGAACCGGAGCCCACCTTTGTAGGGGCCGAGCGCCGAGTTGAACTCCACGCGGAATCCCTTGTTGATCTGAATCTCTCCTCGGTCATCCATCCAGGGAACGCGAAAGAGAATCACCCTCTCCGGTTCGACCATCCGTTCCAAAATACGGTGATCGAGGTACTTGGTGTGGCGCGCCAGCACCGGGATGAGAGACTCGACAACCCCGTGAACCGCCTCATGAAACTCGGCTTCGCCCGGGTTGCGGGCGATGAGGTTGCGCATGAACTGATCGGCGAACTGGTTCTCGACAGGGCGCATTTGCAACTCCTCCTGTGTGCGGACTCAGTTGCGAGACGGCTGCATCCCGATTGCATTCAGGTCCGGCGGATCACGCCATGCCCCAGGGACCCGTCAACCAGCACCTGCACCGGCGACCCGAGGCGGAGATGGCGAACACCGCCGTCGAGAGCCTCCTCGACACACGATTGCCGGCGCAGCCAATCCCAATTGACCCATCCCTGGAGGCGGTGGGAGTGGACCGCAAAAAACGCGACCCCGAAGCAGGTCAGATTGTGGAAGAAGTGCGAACCGAGTGAGGGTTCGACTTGGAGATCGGTGAAGTCGGTCTCGACGATGGCGCGAGCAGTTGAAATCTGCGGCCATTCCACCGGGATTCCAAGCCATGGGTCACGTGAACCCCAACGGCCTGGTCCGATCAGGATGCACTGGCGGTTTTCTTCGCGAAGCTTTCGATTCATGGCCTCGGTGATCCGGGCGATCTGGGGTGTCGCGGCCCGATCGATTCGCTCGGGGTCGACGACGATGAGATCGGAAATCGACTCCCTCCTGCCGTGGCCCAGAGCGACCTCGGAGACGACCACCGCATTCTCGTTGTCGTCGTTTTCGAGGGAAACCACGACATCCATGTCCTCGATCACCATGGGACGGAGCTGAACCACGTGGAAGGTCTGTTTTCGATCCGGTCGGTTGTGGATGTCGGCGACAAACTCGATTTCGACCGGACTCGCCATGCCCCCCTGACATGTTTCGAGGAGCCACTTCAGGATTTCGGGCAGGGGGATGACATGACCACGAAGGAGAGGCTTGAAGGTGATCAGCGGAATGCCACCCCCGTCGAGACCGGTGGTGATCCTGTCACCGGCCCGATCATAGGTCGACGCGATCGAGTGCGCCGCACCGTCGTGCACGGCCTGCAGGGTTTCCTCGTACAATAGGTTGACATCGGTGAGGGCGCCGGGGATGACGTCGCTTTGGTTGAGGTCGAGAGAGTAGAACCGGCGTTGGGCGTTGCGAAGGATGTCCTCGACACAGGAGAACTGTGGCAGGACATGGGGATGGTTGGGTGAGAAGCGCAGCGCCTCGAAGCCTTCGACGACGGATTTGCCCAGACCGAGGGCGATCTGGGCGACACCGTCGTCGGGATTCATGTCGCCGAAGGGATAGAAATTGTACGACGAGGCGACACCTGAGAGAGTCGGATAGAAGCGACGGCCGTGTTGGCGCCCGACCAGACGCTGGATCAACACCGCCATCTGCTCCTCTTCAACCCGATAGGGGGTGGTTTCGAGGTAGTCGCGGGCTCGGCCGAAGTACGTAGAGGCGTAGACCACCTTGATCGCTTCGAGGAGTTGCGCTAGCCGAACATCCTGGGAGGGATGGTTGTTGGGGAGCATCACCGTGGCGTAGACCCCGGCGAAGGGCTGGTAGACGTTGTCCTCGAGGATGCTGGATGAGCGAATGGCGAGGGGTTCACCAACGGCGTCGAGAAAGGAACCGAGTTCCGGGCGGAGTCCGGGTGGGAAGCCCCCATCCCGGAAGGCGTCTAGAATCTCCTGATCGCTCATGGCATCGGCGTAGTGAACCAGGCTCCGGAGATCGTTGACCTCGAGAAACTCCTTGAAAATGTCGCTGGCGACCACGACGGTCTGGGGAACCGCGATTTCGACATTGTCGAGGTTGGGCCGGGTTTGCGAGAGTATCTTGTGCATGAAGGCCAGGCCGCGCCCCTTGCCTCCGAGGGAACCGGCGCCGATTTTCGAGAAGGCCGCAAACTCGTCGTAGGTCTCCGAGTCGAACTCGGTGATGACGTGTCGTTGCATCGCCCGAAGGTAGTCGGTGAGAGTGTTGATCAGGTACTCGCGCAGCACCGATGGTGACGAAAAATCGGTGACTCTCCGCGGGCGAAGCATGGAGGCGAGCTTGAACTCGGTGCGCGCCTTGAACCACGAGGAGAAGTGGTTTCGGCCGGCATGGTAGACGAGTGACTCACCCGGCACCTCGCCCAGCATTCGAAGCATGTCGCGCATGTCTCCCGCGGTGCCGACCGGTTGGCCGCTGGGTAGGCGAAAGACGAAGTCGCCGAAACCGAATTTGTCCCTGATGTACTTCTGAAGCTCGTCATACAGGGTTGGGGACTCTTTGCTGAGAAAGTCGGCGTCGATCTCCGCCGCCCTTTCCCGAACCCCCTGATCCATGGATTGGATGAGAATCGGGACATCGTCGCCGGTTGCTCTGATGGCTTCGGCGATGCTGATTCCGGCCTCGCCGTCGACGGCGCCGTCGTGGGGGAAGCTGAGGTCGGTGATGACTCCGAGGAGATTCCCGGAGAATCGTTCAAAGAACGCCCACGCTTCCTCGTAGGTCCGGGCGAGGAGAATCTTGGGACGTGCGCGGATCCGGAGCAGGCGGTGGGAGAGGTTGAGGCCTTCGGACATCAGACGGTTCGTCTGGTAGGTCACCTGGGTGTAGATGTGCGGCAGGTAGGCGGAGTAGAACCGGACCTCGTCCTCGACGAGGATGATGGCCTGGACCCCGCCCTCGAGGATGTCGTACTCGGCGTTGAGGCGATCCTCAACCTGTTTGACCATGGCGAGGAGTGCCTGGACGTTTCCCTGCCAAAGAAACGACCAGTCAAGGGTGCCCGATTGCCGAACGTCTTCGAGCCATGGGAGCTCCCAGGCGTGGGCCACCAACAACCCGACCGGGAGCTCGGGGTGGTTGTCCTTGAGAAGCCGGACAAAGACCTCGACCTCCATGTCGGCGAGGCGCGGGGTCGTGATCACCATGTCGAAATCTCGGTCTTCGAGAATCGTGAAGGCCGAGGCGGCGTCGGCGGCGCGGGTGAATCTCGGAGCGTACCGCAGATTGAGATCGAGGTTACGGTACTCCTCGATCACGGCCTCGGCGAGCTGACCGTCCTCCTCGAGAACGAAGGAGTCATAGTGTGATGCCACGAGGAGGATCTCGAGCACCCGGTGTTTCATGAGCGCCGAGAACTGCTCGGTGCGCATGCCGTAGCGGCTCGTCAGCCCGATGGATCGTCTGTTTTCCACCATGTGAACCCGTGAGTCAACATTAGCAGACCGGCAACGGGCTGAGTCGACAGTTCACAGTCGACGGTGAACTGTCAACTGCCGACTTGCGACGTCAGTCCTTCCACTTCGTCACGAAGACATTGGTCTCACCCTCTTTGGTGTTGTTCCGGTTGGAGCAGAAGACGAAGGTCTCACCGTCGGGCGCGAACATGGGGAAGCCGTCGAACCCACCCGAATAGGTGATCTGCTCGAGATTCTCACCGTCGAGATCGACCATGAAAAGCTGAAACTCGCGGCCGCTCGGGTCGCCGTGATTGGACGAGAAGATGATCCTCTCGCCTGCCGGGTGAAAGAAGGGGGCAAACGCCGCCACACCGAGATCCGTGATCTGACGCTGGTTGCTTCCGTCGGCATCCATGACCCAGATCTCGAGTCTGGACGGCCGGATGAGGTTCTCGGCCAACAACGCCTGGTAATCGGCGATCTCTTCCGGATCTTCGGGGTGGCGGGCGCGGTAGATGATCTTGGTCCCGTCGGGGGAGTAGAAAGGTCCGCCGTCGTAGCCGATTTCATCGGTCAGCCTCACGACGTCGGTACCGTCAAGGTTCATGGAGTAGATGTCCAGATCGCCGTCACGCATGGAGGTGAAGACCACCCGATCGCCTGTCGGCGAAACCGTCGCTTCGGCGTCGTAACCGGGTGTGGTCGTGAGTTTGGAGATCTCGCTCCCATCCGGCCGCGCGAGATACAGATCGTAGTCGGGATAGAGGGGCCAGACATACCCGCGGCTGTGGTCCGGGGTCGGGGGACATGCCGTGCCGCCCTCATGGGTGGAGGCATAGACGATCCAGTCGTCTTCAGGGTAGTAGTAGGCGCAGGTCGTCCGGCCGGTTCCGGTGGAGACCAATTGCTGGTCGGAGCCATCGAGGTTCATGGTGAATATCTGGTCGCAGGCGTAGGGCTCGCGAGTCGATTGGAAGATGAGCTTGTCGCTGGCGAAAGAGAAGTAGGCTTCGGCGTTCTCGCCGCCATCGGTGAGCATCGTGAGCTCGCCGAAATGGACCTCTTGCGGATCGGGCTGGATGGTGATTCCGACCTTGGAGTTCATTGTGATTTCCAGGTCGCCGGCAGGTTCGGAGTTGACGTCGGGCCCGGCTCCGTCTTGAGCACAGCCGAGGGTCAGGGTCGAGAGAACGGCAAGAAGGGTCACGACAACGGTGTTGAGTTTCAAAGGGACCTCCAAAGTCGCGACATGGTCTCATATGCAAGACGCGCCGACAACCGCGAACGGCCAGCTATTGCGAAACTGTGACGATTCCCGGGTCCTCGGAGATTCCAGGGAGGCGAACGGGTCAAGTTGATTGAGAACGTCGTCAACAGGTTTGCCTGACGACTAAGCGAGCATGAGATTCCCGAAATCGGTGAAATGGAGTTCCAACCGCGTTCCTCCGATCACCACGCCATACGAGAGTATGAATGCCCCGATGGTCATGAGGATGATCTTGGTCGGCGGAATCCAGTCGGTTCTCATTTCAATCCTCCGACGCGTCCTCCTCAAAGAACGCTGCGCTCTTGGCCGCCAGCAAGGCCATGTCCCCGCTGGGCGGCGTACCCACCACGATCACGTGGGAGACACTCCCAGGGAAGCGCCTCCCGTACTCGATGGCGAGCACGCCAAGGATCGAGTGGCCCAGGACTGCCACGCGCCCCACCCGAAGCTCACGTCGGATGGCCTCCAGGTCGGTGGCCAGGACATCGAAGGTGAGATCGGAAGGGTCGCCGGTCGACCGCCCACCGCCTCGGAGGTCGACGTAGACCAGTCTCAGGTGCTTGGCGAGGTGTGGCAGCGTCAGCCGCCTATACGGCTCCGTGCCGATCGCACTCAGGACCAGGCAGCTCGGTCCACTGCCTTGAACGGATGGCCCATTACCAAGGCGAATCCCAGGGCGGCGGCTTTTGAAAAAAGGGTGGGGTAGAGGTCTTCACCCGCAAATGTAAGCCTTGGCTGCGCCACGGCGGACTTCAACGCTGCGAGGTCGCGGATTCTGGCGGATCCCCCAGAGGACTCGAGAATCCCATGGTGGAGGTGGATGATCTCGGACACGCCGAGGTAGCGCATTAGCCAAGCCGGTCGTCAAGCTCGCGATTCTTCTCTATCACGTATCGGGCGGCTTCCGAGAACTCGGACTCAGGCCGTTCAAGAAGGTCCTCGACAGCGAGACGCGCTAAATCCTCAGCAGTTAAACCGAGGCGCTGTGCCTGGTTTCGGAGACGCTCCTCCTGAGCGGGTGTGAGATCAAGTGGTATCGCCATCGGGTGCTCCTTGGCTCAATTGTACTCGGTGGCTTGCCTGACGATTTCGAGCTAAGCGGACAGAACCCGGTAGGGTTTGGTCCGGTTGAGCGAGGGGTTAGGCCGCGACCGCGACTTTGTGATGGAGAAACTCGGGCGCAAAATCGGCCCGTTGGGGCACGTGAGAGTATGGGCCTCGGCATCAACCTTGAAGTCTGCAAAATACTCGAGATCTTGAAGTGGTTTGAACACCGGGCCGTAGAGTTCATCCGAGAGATCGACCTCACCGTTGGTTCCGTCGTTGAATTGAATCCATACGACGAAATCTCTGACATGACGTGCATCTGTTACTCGAATCATGTCCTCTACTCCAATGGCGCGATCATCTGAAGTGGCTCGCGTCCGCTGGAACGATTCTGTTAGGCGCCGGGTTCATCCGACGGCGCTTCCATTGATCCAGGCACACCGAACAGCTCCTTTGCGGTTTCGCGCATCAGGACGATGATGGTGAACACACCGAGGACAGTGCCGAAGGGCATGAGCATGCACTCGATCCCAGCGACGACCAGGCAGTAGGTGTAGCGTGTGTGGGCTGCCAGATTTCGGCCAGCGAAAAGCACCGCAATGGCCATGGCCCACCCTGACAAGATGAACAGTCCAGCAAATACCATCAGACCAACGCCAAAAAGCTGAGCCTCACCGGGAGCATCGTCAAAGGCACCGGTGACCATGCCTAAACCGACGAAGAAGTGGATCAACGGAAAACACGCGAATAGCGCTACCAATCCAGCGACCACGTAGTGAAAGATAGAAAGCAGCTTCAGATGTTCGACGTCTTGGTTCACCTTGAATCTCCTTTCAAAGAGGTACGCGACTGTTAACGACCTAGTTGCCCACGAGCCTAACGGCACGGGAGTTAAGCTACGGCGCAAGGCTATCAGACGCACGCCGCGTGCGACTGTAGCCTGCGCACGTTAGCTTGAATGACCGGTTGGCCGGCGCCGCGCCGGACACCGGGCATACATTAACTCCCGTGCCGTTGGGGCGGCGCGAAGCGCCGCCCCAACGATCCGAATTCAGCGGACGCGGGCCGCGCTCGCGCGGGTCGCGGTCCGCTGCAATGAGCCGGTTAAGCATCGTTCTCGTCTTTCTCTGATGCAACCGCACTTTCCTGTGAACTTGGCGACTCCAGGTTCTTCTCGTCGAGGCGGTCAATGAATCTCCGAAGCTCTTCCTCAGACCATGAAGAACCGGAATCGCTTAGATAGGTCATTGCTTCGTCTAGGAGAGCTGTCGCCTTTTCGTCATCGCCATTCTCTGCTGCTAACTTTGCGAGCCGCGCTTGGTTGGCGGCCAAGTCCCGAAGGAAGGCACCCCTTTCCGACTCCTCTGAGGACTCTTCAGCCAGGTTCTCAAGCAGTGAAGCATGCTGGTTCAGATAGTACTCGGCGACTGGGTAAGGCGCATAGAGGTAGATTTGATAAGTGTATTCCGAGGACTCTGCAGCAGCAGCCAAACGCTCCATCGGCTGCCTCATTGAGTGGAGGCGTTCCAGGACCAGGAAGGACAAACAGATTCCCGCAGTGAATCCCACGAGCGATCCAACGAGTACACCGATTGTGAATTGCCGCTTCATGGCACTCACCTCCCCTTTGCCTAACGACTGGAGTTCAGCGGACCAGTTAGGTATTTATCGCACTTCAAGCTTGAAGCTAAGCACGTGTTGCATTTCAAGCTCAAGCTTGGACATTGAACTGGGATTTGCACTCTTGCCTCGACGCGTAGACAACTGCTCATTAGAAAGTCAGTTGACTGAGCGAAGACGGAAGAACGCGATACAACACAATAAAAGTATGAATACTACGGCAGATTGG
>Ga0316192_10000602_pt1 | contig 26448 bp, 24 predicted proteins | sample MerIslwburrow_MG_FD_204931 | JGI IMG/M metagenome (GOLD analysis project Ga0316192, IMG submission 204931) | Coastal sediment microbial communities from Maine, United States - Merrow Island worm burrow | ecosystem: Environmental > Aquatic > Marine > Coastal > Sediment | place: USA: Maine...
GTGGCGCTCCAGCCGTCGGACTATCGCGTAGAGCGCTCAGTGACGATCGCCGCGCCTGCGTCGACCGTATTTCCGAACGTGAATGACTTCCATAAATGGCAGGCATGGTTCCCATGGGCCAAGCTCGACCCAGACGCGAAAATCGCCTTCGCGGGTCCGGAGGCGGGCGAGGGTACGATCATGACGTTGAACGGCGACGACAAGGTCGGCGAGGGCAAGATGACCTTGGTGGAAAGCGAGCCGGACGAGGCGGTGAAGATCAAAGTTGAGTTCACGAGGCCCTTCGAGGCCGGCACCAATTCGGACTTCGGATTTTCGCCCAAAGGCGAGGAGACTGAGGTCGTCTGGGCCATGCATGGCACGCACAATTTCATGGAGAAGGCCTTGTGCCTTGTCATGGACGGTCTTGGCATGATGGGCAACGATATCGATAGGGGACTTTCCCAATTGAAGTCCGTGGTGGAGCAAGGCTAAGGCGGGCCCGGTCGCAGCTTGTTCTCATTGGTCCAGCCTGCGCCCCTAAGCTATAGTCGTGTCATCGGGCGGCTGCGAAAGCCGTCAGGTGTGGGTGTCGTCCCGTGTCTGCATGGGATGTGCCGTTGCGACGACAGGGGGGCGCGGCAGCGATCTTGAAATTGCCCGCTATTGGGAATGGCTTGGGATTTCCTGAAGGCCGATACCGTGCCGCGGTTGCCCAAACGCAGCAGCGTTGTGGCGGCTATGGCCGTCATGGGTGCCTTGACGGGGCTGATCTCCTGCCTGCCGTCGCCTTTGCCAGAATTCGATCTCGACGAGGGTGGCCTCATTCTCAATGCCGTGGGCATGCCTCTTCATGCAGGCGTTACATTTGCCGCAGGTATTGCCCTTTGCCTTTGGCTCTGGGTGACGCGCGACCTTGGCAAATGTCTCCTGGCCCTCGTTCTGATCTTTGTCGGATGGCTTGCTGCCTTAAACACGGCCAACGATCTGTATCAGGTGTTGATCGGCTCCGAAGTTTTCGGCACGGCGCTTGGGGCCAAGGCAAACCGGGAGGTGCTCGGGCTCATTGTGGGCGGTGTAATCGGCGGTGCCGTGGGGGCAGGCCTGACGGCATTTGGGACCGGCATTCCGGTCGAGTCTCTCAGGCGTTTGGAGAACTGGAGCGTGGTTGTTCTTGCCGGCGCCGTGTTTGGTCTGATGCTTTATCCTGCGGCCAGCCTCCGTCAGCCGGCCCTCCTATACTTGCCTTGGCAAACAATGGTGGCTGTCTCCATCGCCTTTGCTCTGACGGGGCGGAAGACTTGAGCCGTCCCCGCATGTGCGCGACGGGCTGAGATGCAGACCGTTCTATCCGGGCTCACCTTCATCGCACGCCGATTCTTTCAGGCCGTGTTGGTCATGCTGGCGATCCTTGTCATCGCCTTTGCCGTGCGGACCAGTCTTGGCGATCCCTTGCGGGAGATCATGGGGCAAGCCGTTCCCGAAGCCGAGCGGGCCGAACTGCGCAAGGAACTTGGCTTGAATGCACCTTGGCCGGTCCAGTTCGCACGCTATCTGGGCGGCGCGGCGCGCGGCGATCTGGGGACATCGCTCATCTACAAGAAGCCGACTGTCGCGGTGGTCTTGGCCAAGTTCCCCGCGAGCTTCGAACTCGTGCTCGGTGCCAGCCTAATCGTGCTCGTTCTATGCCTGCCTGCCGGTGTCTATTGCGCCGTCCGGCCGCGAAGTCTCGGGGCCCGGTTGATTCTGGGTTTGAGCGTGCTTGGCATCTCGGTGCCCGTCTTTCTCACCGGCATCCTTCTCATCACTGTTTTTTCCGTTTGGCTGGGCTGGTTGCCGGCCTTTGGACGGGGCGAGACTGTGGCGCTCGGGCCCTGGACGACCGGTCTTCTCACCGGTGATGGGCTGGCCCACCTCCTGCTGCCCGCGCTGACGCTCTCAACGATCATGCTGCCGCTTTTCATCAGGCTCGTGCGAAGTGCCATGCTGGATGAGCTCGGGCATGACTATGTGCGGACCGCGCGCGCTAAAGGGGCCTCGCATTTGCGCGTGTGGATCGTTCATGCGCTACGCAACGCGCTTCTACCGCTCGTGGCCGTCGGGGGGCTCCAGGCGGGTACACTTGTCGCCTATACACTTCTCACCGAGACCGTTTTTCAGTGGCCCGGCATGGGTTTTTTGTTTCTTGAAGCGGTCACACGCGCCGATGTTCCGCTGATCACCACATATCTTGTTTTGGTTGGTCTCCTGTTCGTTTTGCTCAATACGCTCGTGGACATTGTGAGCCTGATGCTCGACCCGCGCGTCAGCCTTGAGGGCGCGCGATGAGTAGAGCCGCAACGAGCACACGCACGATGGCGAGCTTCGCCCTGGGCCGTCCGGGCGCTGTGTTCGCACTTGTCGTGCTCGGCTTCATCGCGTTGGCCGCCGTTCTTGCTCCTCTGATCGCCCCGCAAGACCCCTTCGATCTGGCGGGTCTCGACATCCTCGATTCCGAACTGCCACCCATCTGGCAAGACGGAAGCGAGCCTCGCTTCGCCCTGGGTACGGACGCCCAAGGGCGCGATCTCTTTAGCGCGGTCCTCTATGGCGCCCGCATCTCGCTTTTGATCGGTCTTCTCGCCGTCGTCATCCAGGCGGCGATCGGCGTGTCGTTAGGCCTTCTCGCCGGTTATTACGGCGGAACCCTCGACAGTCTGGTCACGCGCCTGGCCGATATCCAGCTTTCCCTCTCGACCCTGATGATGGCCATTGTCGTCATGGCTTTGGTGCGCGCAGGCCTTGGCGGCGCGGCGCTCAGCCAGTTCGCTGTCCCTCTGCTCGTCGTGGTGATTGGGCTTTCAGAGTGGCCCATCTTCGCCCGGACCGCGCGTGCAGCTGTTCTGGTGGAGGCGCCAAAGGATTATGTCCGGGCGGCCCGCGCAGTCGGCGACAGCGATTCGACCATTATTCGCCGTCACATTCTGCCAAACGTCCTCTCGCCGCTGGTCATCGTGGCGACCACCCAGGTCGCGGGCGCCATCATGGCCGAGGCTGCGCTGTCCTTTCTTGGCCTCGGCATGCCGGTCACGAAGCCGTCCCTCGGTACGCTGATCCGCTCTGGCTATGATCTCATGTTCGCTGGCACATGGTGGGTCACAGTCTTGCCCGGTGTTGTGCTGATCTCGGTGTTGATCTCAATTAATGTGCTGGGGGACACGTTGCGCGACTGGCTCGATCCCAGGACAAGGGGGCGCTAGATCGGCTCAAAAGTCTTCGCAAACGGCCAAATTCTTCGAAACTCACGCCCTGTTGATAATTTGGGCCGCTGCCACCCATAAGATATATAGTGCGCCAGCCTGGATGGCCGCGCGTGCGCGGCCTGTGTTGGCGGCCTTTTGTCGGAATGTCCGTGTTTCGCCGGAATACTCTGGTCGGGGCGCTGTGGAGGAGACGTCATGGAGACCCCGAGCCCGGTCAATCCGGATCTCGTCTATTCTTTGCGCCGGGTGACCGAGGGGGCAGCGTGTGCCGCCTTCAACTGGATCGGTCGCGGCGATTCAGACGATGGAGGGCGGGCAGCCCTCGATGCCATGCGCAGTGCGCTTTCCGAGATAGACCTTGATGCCGTTGTGGTGATCGGCGAAGCGACCGCAGGCGAAGCCCCGCAGCCCCAGCGGGGCGAGCATCTCGGGCGGCCTGGCGCGGCATTCAAGGCGGATATCGCAGTGGATCCCGTTGAAGGGACAAGCTATCTCGTGCGGGGCCTAACCAACGCCTTGGCGGTTCTGGCTGTCGCCCCTCGCGGCGCCATGATGAACCCCGGCCCCGCCTTCTATATGGAGAAATTCGTGGCCGCAGCCCCTGCGCGTGGCAAAATCGATCCCTCTTGGCCCACGGCGCAGAAGCTGCAGGAGTTGGCGAAGGTCCTCGACAAGGACATTTGCGACCTCAATGTCTTCGTGCTGGAGAAGCCTCGCCATCGAGACCTCGTGAACGAGATTCTGGCGGCGGGCGCACGCGTGGCCATGTATCCGGCGGGCGACGTCGCCGGTGCTCTCATGGCCGCCGTTCCTGGCTCATCGATCGATGCGCTGATGGGGACGGGCGGTACACCCGAAGGCGTGATGTCGGCTTGCGCGGTGCGCGCGATCGGCGGCGAATTTCTGGCGCGTCTCGATCCCCAGCTCCAAACGGAGACCAAGGCGGTTCATGACGCCGGTATCGACACGTCGCGCTGGTTTGAGCGAGACGAACTGATCACATCCGACGACGTGTTCTTTTGTGCGACGGGCATCACGACCGGCCTTATGCTCGAAGGCGTTGAACGTACGAAATCGCACTACAAAGTGCAGACCATGATGATAACCGGGGCGACGGGCGAGCGGCAGATCCTAACGAGCTATTTGCCGAAAGATCGTCTTGCGAGCGTGGCAGCTCGCGATGTCGCCTAAAAAGCCAATAGGGTAGAGGCGCCTGGGAGCAAATATGCCCAAGCGGGTAGATCATCCGATCATCATCGGTATCGTGGGTGACTCGGCATCTGGAAAGACAACGCTGTCGGCGGGTGTCGCGCAGATTTTGGGCGAGGAACATTGCTCGGTCTTCTGCACGGATGATTATCATTGCTATTCGCGCCAGGAACGCACCGATGCGGGCATGTCCGCGCTCGATCCGCGCGCGAACTATGTTGATATTCTAGAGCAGCATTTGCGCCTGCTTCGGAAAGGCGAGCCGGTCTTGAAACCGGTCTATTGTCATCAGCAGGGAACTCTCGGGCGTCCCCACTATTTCAAGCCCACCGAGTTTGTGATCGTGGAAGGGCTTCTGGGCTACAGCACGCGCGCCATGCGCGATTGCTACGACGTGAAGATTTATCTCGATCCGGAGGACGATCTGCGGATCAAATGGAAGATCCACCGCGATACAACCAAGCGAAATTACCGGCTGCAGGATGTGGTTGCCTCACTTGAGCGGCGCAAGAAAGACAGTCCGAATTTCATCCATCCGCAACGCACCTTCGCCGATATCGTGATTCGCTTTCAGTCGCCTCGGGATGTGAAAGGCCCCGATACGCAGCTCGATGTGCGCCACCTGCTGCGCCCAACCCTGCCTCATCCAGACTTTTCCCCGCTGTTCGACGGCAATGGCAACGCAGGCCTCCACCTGGAACTTGCGCGCGATAGGGATGGAAAACCTGTCGACGTACTTGAGATCAACGGCAATATCTCCGACAAGAGAGCCGAGCGGATCGAGGATCTGCTTTGGAATCTCATCCCGGAGGCGGGCCATCTGCGCGATCAAGTCGGTCGCATCGATATCGCCAACGGTGCCAATGGCGCGAGTAAGAGCCACCCGCTGGCGTTAACCCAGCTTCTTGTTGGCTATCACGCGGTCAAGGCGGCCATGGGCATCCGCGCCTACTAGCTAGGCGACCGAGAACAACAAGAGGCTTGGGCGATTGATGCAGGATCGGGTATTGGCGGACGCGACACATAAGGACATGGCGAATGCGATCCGCGCACTTGCCATGGATGCAGTGCAAAAGGCCAATTCGGGGCATCCCGGAATGCCCATGGGCATGGCCGATGTCGCAACAGTGCTGTTCACGCGCTTTCTGAATTTCGATGCCTCCCACCCGGACTGGCCGGACCGGGACCGGTTCGTGCTGTCAGCGGGTCACGGCTCGATGCTGATCTATGCGCTGCTCTATCTCACTGGTTATCCAGACATGGATCTCAGTGAGATCGAGCGGTTTCGCCAGTTAGGGTCCCGGACAGCAGGTCATCCGGAATATGGCCACGCGCCCGGTATTGAGACCACGACAGGCCCGCTCGGTCAGGGCATCGGCAATGCTGTCGGCATGGCGCTGGCCGAACGCCTCCTGAATCAGCGCTATGGCGATGACATCGTCAGCCACTTCACCTATTGCCTGGCGAGCGATGGCTGTCTGATGGAAGGGATCAGTCAGGAGGCAATCTCTCTGGCCGGGCATCTGAAGCTTGGCCGTCTGATTGTGCTCTTCGACGACAATCAGATTTCGATCGATGGTCCAACCGACCTTGCCGTCACCGACGACCAGCTTGCGCGCTTTGGGGCATCGGGCTGGCATACGGCCGCCGTGGATGGCCATGATCCGGAGGCCATCGCGCTTGCCATTGAGAATGCGCGCAATGTCACCGGCCAGCCCTCCATGATCGCCTGCCGCACGCTGATCGGCTATGGCGCGCCAAACAAAGAGGGCACCTCATCCACCCATGGCGCCCCCCTTGGCGAGGAAGAGATTGCAGGAGCCCGTCAGAAACTCGGCTGGGATTATCCACCGTTCGTGGTGCCGGAAGAGGTTCTTTCCAAGTGGCGCGAAGCGGGTGCGCGGAACAGAGCCGCCTTCGATCAGTGGACCGATGCTGCAAGCAGGCTGGATGCACCAGCGCGGGCACATCTTGTCGATCCGGTTGACGAGGCGGTTGCTGCGGCGATTTCCGAGGCTGTCGCAGGCATCAAGGCTGACTTTGCTGCGGAGGCGGCAAAGCTCGCCACGCGCCAATCCTCGCAGAAAGTACTGGAGCGGCTGGTCCCCGTCGTGCCTGGCTTGATGGGCGGCTCAGCCGACCTCACCGGGTCCGTGGGCACGCTGACGAAGCTGCACAGTGCTGTAAAGCCCGGAGACTTCGCGGGCAATTACATCCATTATGGTGTGCGCGAGCATGCCATGGGCGCGGCCATGAACGGCCTCACGCTCCATGGCGGGATTGTTCCTTATGCCGGGACCTTCCTCGTGTTCTCCGACTACTGCCGTCCATCGATCCGGCTATCGGCCCTGATGGAACAGCGGGTCGTCTATGTGATGACCCACGATTCGATCGGCCTTGGCGAGGATGGGCCGACCCATCAGCCGGTGGAGCAGCTGGCCGCGCTTCGGGCCATTCCCAATCTCAACGTGATGCGGCCTGCGGACTCGGTCGAGTGTGCCGAGTGCTGGGATATTGCCCTGAAGTCCAAGAGCACGCCGACAATCATGACGCTGACCCGGCAAGGATTGCCGCTCTTAAGAACCGCACCGACCGGCGAGAATCTCTCCGCAAAGGGCGCCTATGTGCTGGTCGAGCCAGAGGGTGCCCGGGACGTGACACTGCTCGCCACAGGCTCGGAAGTCTCGTTGGCGGTGGAGGCCGCAAAAATGTTGGCCGGGGAGGGTATCAAGGCCGCGGTCGTGACCATGCCATGCTGGGAGCTGTTCGAGGCGCAAGGCGAGGACTATCGCCAGGCCGTCTTGGGTTCTGGCCCGCGTGTGGCCGTGGAGGCGGCCATTGAGTTCGGCTGGCAGAAATGGCTGGGCACTCAAGGCATTTTTGTCGGGATGCACGGATTTGGTGCTTCCGCCCCGGCCCAAGAGCTTTATAAGCACTTTGGAATCACGTCCGAGGCCGTCGCGGCTGCGGCGCGTGAGCTAACCGTCTGACGAACAATCCAAGTAAGAGGTAGGGAGGATATGGCTACACCACGCGTCGCCATCAACGGCTTTGGCCGCATCGGCCGGCTTACGTATCGAGCATTTATGGAGGCTGGCCGCGACGACCTTGAGTTCGTCGCGATCAACGATCTCGGCTCCGCCGATATGAATGCGCTTCTGCTCGAGTTCGACACCGTGCATGGACAGTTCCCTGGCGAGATTTCCGTCGATGGGAATGGCCTGCGGGTGAACGGGAAAGACGTTGCCGTTCTGTCCGAGCCCGATCCCGAGAAGCTCCCTTGGAGCGAGCTGGGTGTGGATATTGTTATGGAGTGCACCGGCCGGTTCACCAAGAAAGAGAGCGCGGCGCAGCATCTGAATGCGGGTGCCAAACGCGTCTTGGTTTCCGCTCCGTGTTCGGGCGCCGACCTGACAGTGGTCTACGGCGTCAATGACAACAAGCTCACGGACGCTGATCTCGTCGTCTCCAACGCGTCCTGCACGACCAATTGTCTGGCGCCCGTTGCTGAGGTGCTGCACAAGACCGTCGGCATCGAGCGCGGCTACATGACCACGATCCATGCCTATACGGGCGACCAGCGCACGGTGGATACACTCCACAAGGATCCGCGCCGGGCGCGCGCCAGTGCCGCAAATCTGATCCCGACCTCGACAGGGGCGGCCAAGGCCGTCGGGCTCGTGCTGCCTGAGCTCCAGGGCAAGCTCGATGGGGCCTCCATCCGCGTGCCGGTACCCAATGTCAGTCTTATCGATCTGACGTTCCAGGCCGCGCGCGCAACGACGGTCGAGGAGATCAACGATGCGCTTGTTGAGGCTGCGTCCAAGGCCCCGCTTTTGGGTATCATGGGCATCAACGACAAGCCGCTGGTCTCATCGGACTTCAACCACAACAGTCTGAGCTCGGTCTTCGATGTGACCGGAACCCAGGTGATCGACGGCACGTTCTGCCGCGTCGTGTCCTGGTACGACAATGAGTGGGGTTTTTCGAACCGGATGAGCGACACCGCCGTTGCGATGGGCAAGCTGAAGTGAGCTCGGCCAAGGGCATGGGCGATATCGACCTTACCACCATCAAGACCATCGATGGGCTTGATGTGAGCGGCAAGCGCGTCCTAGTCCGTGCGGATCTCAACGTCCCCGTGGAGGCGGGGGCCGTCGCCGATGCCACGCGCATCGAGCGCGTGCTGCCGACGATCACCGCGCTTCGGGATGGTGGGGCAAAGATCATTCTGATGTCCCATTTCGGACGCCCGAAAGGCGAACGCACGCCGGAGACTTCGCTCAAGCCTGTGGCGGTCAAGCTCGAAGAAATGCTGGGCACCAAGGTCGTGTTTTTGGACGACTGTATCGGTCCGCAAGTCGAGGCGGGCGTTGCATCTCTTGGGGATGGAGACGTTGGGCTTCTTGAAAACCTCCGCTACCACAAGGGCGAGACGGCCAACGACGCTGCGTTTGCAAAACAGCTCGCCGCGCTGGGCGACATCTATGTGGATGATGCCTTCTCCTGCGCCCACCGGGCGCACGCATCAGTCGAGGCGATTGCGCATCTGATGCCGGCCTATGCGGGCAGAGCAATGATTGCGGAAATCAATGCGCTGAAGGCGGCTCTTGAGGATCCGAAGCGGCCTGTGATGGCCGTTGTCGGTGGGGCGAAAGTCTCCACCAAAATCGAAGTGCTGACCAATCTTGCCAAGCGCATGGACATGATCGTCGTTGGCGGCGCCATGGCCAATACGTTCCTTTACGCCGACGGGATCGACGTTGGGAATTCGCTGTGCGAGCCCGGCTTCGTATCGACCGTGAAGGAGATCACGGAGATGGCAAAGACCTCTGGCTGCGAGATCGTGCTGCCCGTCGATGTCGTTGTCGCCGATGCGTTGGCCGAGAATGTTGAGTCGCGCGTGTGTGGCGCCACCGAGATTCCCTCGGGCATGCTGGCCTTAGATCAGGGTCCTAGAAGCGTCGAAATGTTGAAAGAGAAGCTCGGCAAGACCGAAACCCTTCTTTGGAACGGGCCCCTTGGGGCTTTCGAGATCGCACCTTTTGGCGAGGCGACGACGGCTCTAGCGCGGGAGGCTGCCCAGCGCTCGAAGATGGGCGCGCTCATCTCCGTCGCTGGCGGTGGCGATACGGTTCGTGCGCTCAATATGGCGGGTGCCGCGGACGACTTTACCTATATCTCGACCGCGGGCGGTGCCTTTCTCGAATGGCTGGCGGGAAAACAATTGCCTGGTGTGGCGGTCTTGGCTAAGGGCCAGGCGGAGCAGACGGCGGTGGCGTAAGCGCGGCCGCCAGAGAAAAGCGCGGATACGACGGCGCTATTTGAGGAAAACATGCCCAACGACATCATTATCGCGCCCTCGATCCTTTCCGCAGACTTCGCCAAGCTCGGCGAGGAAGTCGAGGCGATCGATCGGGATGGCTGCGACTGGGTTCATCTCGATGTGATGGACGGTCACTTTGTGCCGAACATCACCTTCGGTCCCGATGTGGTCAAAGCGCTCAGACCACATTCGGACAAGGTCTTCGATACACATTTGATGATCGCGCCGTGCGACCCCTATATCGAGGCATTCGCCAAAGCAGGCTCGGACATTGTTACCGTACACGCCGAAGTGGGCCCCCATCTTGACCGCTCGCTGCAGCACATCAGAAGTTTCGGCAAAAAGGCGGGGGTCAGCCTGACGCCCTCGACGCCCGAAACAGCCATCGAATATGTGCTCGACAGGGTTGACCTCATCCTGGTGATGACTGTGAACCCAGGTTTCGGCGGGCAGACCTTCATTCCGGAGCAGCTTGCGAAAGTGCGTGCGATCCGAAAAATGATCGGCGACCGGCCTATCCACCTGGAAGTTGATGGCGGGGTGAATGTCGACACTGCGGGGCTCGTCGTGGAGGCAGGTGCCGATGCGCTCGTGGCTGGGTCCGCCGTGTTCAAAGACGGCGCCTATTTAAAAAACATTGCCGCGATCCGCAAAGCGGCCAGGGCCGCGCTCTGATGGACCGCTCGCGGTCCTTTCCACCTCCAGCGTGCCGCGCAATCGTCTTCGATCTCGATGGCACGCTTGCCGATACCGCCTCCGACATCACAGCCGCACTCAATCTCACACTGTCAGAGTTAGACTTGCCGCCCCATTCCGAGGACATCGTCCGCGGCATGGTGGGAAATGGTCTCGCAAAGCTCCTGGACCGGGCACTCGCACGGCACGACTCCATCCTCGAAGAAGAGAAGCAAGACGCAGCGCTTGAGCGCTTGTTTTCTCACTACGCGGCGAATCCGTGCGAGCGCTCTACGCTCTATCCCGGTGTGCAGGAAACCTTGAGCGCCCTGCACAACGCGGGGCTCGCGTGCGGTGTCTTCACCAACAAGCACGAAGCCATCGGGTTTGATGTTCTGGAAGGCCTGGGCATTGCCGCTTTGGTCAGGACCCTTTGCGGGGCAAACGATCGATTTCTATGAAAGCCTGACCCTGCGGGCCTTCTGCATGTTGTGGAAACACTTGGCGTCCGGCCTGAAACCACGGTCATGGTGAGCGATAGCGAAACGGATGTGAAGATTGCGCGAGCCGGTGCGCTTCAAGGCATCGTTCTCGTAAACCACGGCCATTCGGCCCGGCCGGTGGCGACACTCGGGGCGGATGCAGTGATCAAGCATCTTCACGAATTGGTTGAGGGCCTTGCGCTCACCCGGGAAGCGCAATAGCAAAGTCCCCATGGACATTACCTATTACGGGGCTCTGCTAGCAGGCTTTCTCAGCTTTCTCAGCCCGTGTGTGCTGCCGCTGGTTCCGCCGTATCTTTGCTTTCTAGGTGGGACGACATTTGACCAGCTCACCGGCGAGGAGGAGACCCCGACCCATGTCTACCACACGGTGGTCATGTCCTCCGTTGCCTTTGTCCTCGGCTTCACCACGGTCTTTGTCCTTCTGGGTGCGACGGCGACGGTCTTGGGCCAGCTCGTGGTCGAGAATCTGCCGATCCTCGCCAAGATCGCCGGTGTCGTGATTATCATCGCCGGGCTGCACTTCCTGGGCGTGATTCATATTCCGATTTTGCATCGCGAGGCGCGCTATCACGCCGATACGCGCCCTGCGGGTCTCGTTGGTGCTTATGTCATCGGGCTCGCCTTCGCCTTTGGTTGGACCCCGTGTATCGGCCCGGTGCTTGGCGCGATTCTCGCGGTTGCCGCGGGTGGTGACACGGTCAGCAAAGGGGTGAGCCTGCTCCTGGTCTATTCGCTTGGACTTGGCATCCCTTTCATTCTGGCAGCAGTGGCCATCAAGCCATTTATGAAGGTGCTGCAGCGCTTCAAAGGCTATTTGGGCACAGTTGAAAAAATCATGGGCGGGCTCCTCGTCGTGACCGGCATTCTCTTCCTGACCAACTCGATGACATTGATCGCATCTTGGATCCTGCAAACCTTTCCCTCTCTTGCCACGATCGGCTGACGTCGGCCCTAGTTGCGTCCCGCGCCGCTGCGCTTGCCCAAATGTACACTTGCCCAAATGCACGCTTGCCCTTGGCGATCTGCTGCCCATAGTGGTTCGCCATGAGCACAGAGAAGACTGCTGTCGCACTCACCGTTGCCGGCTCGGACTCATCGGGCGGTGCTGGGATCCAAGCTGACATCAAGACGTTTTCAGCGCTCGGTGTGTATGGCGCCAGTGCTATCACGGCGCTGACGGCGCAGAACACGCGCGGCGTCGAGGGTATCATGCCGGTCCCGCCGGAGTTTGTGTTGGCCCAAATGCGGGCGGTCGCAAGCGATCTGGATGTTGGCGCCATTAAGATCGGAATGCTGGCCACCAGCGACATTATTGAGGCCGTCGCCACCGGGCTCGATGCGTTTCCAGGCACCCTTGTGGTGCTCGACCCTGTCATGGTGGCGACCAGTGGCGATCTCCTGCTCGATGAGGACGCGGCCGATTTGCTGCGCGAGAGGCTCGTGCCGCGCGCCACCATCCTCACCCCGAATCTGGCTGAAGGCGCCGTGCTGCTCGATGAGCCGGAAGAGAGCCGCGAACAGATGCTCGAGGGCCGGGCGATACGGTTACGGGACCTCGGTGCGGGCGCCGTACTCCTCACGGGCGGCGAGTCCATGGCCGAGACGGCGCTCGACATTTTTGCCGACGAGGCTGGTGTTCAGCGGATCGAAGCCCCGCGCCACGAAACCAAGAATACGCACGGCACGGGCTGCACGCTTTCTGCGGCCATTGCCGCCGAATTGGCTAAAGGGGAGTGCTTGGACAAGGCAGTGAAGATCGCAAAGATGTACGTAACAGCCGCCATTATCGCCGCGGATGAGATTGCGGTTGGCCAGGGCAGGGGCCCGGTTCATCACTTCCATAGCCTGTGGCCGAGGCGGGAGCAGACCTAGTTCTGGCGCCTATTGCTCGGCAACGATCGTCGAGTGCTGTTCGCCAAGTCCCGCCACGCGCAGCACGAGATCATCACCCGGCTTCAAAAACACGCGCGGGTTCCGCGCCATGCCCACCCCTGGCGGGGTGCCTGTCACGACGACATCGCCCGGAACGAGGGTCATATACTTGCTCATATAGCTGATGAGCTTGGCCACGCCGAAGATCATGGTGGACGTGTTGCCCGTCTGCATCCGCTCCCCATTCAGGTCCATGGTGAGATCCAGGTTTTGCGGATCGGGAATTTCGTCTGTCGTGACGAGCCAGGGGCCAAGCGGACCGAACGTGTCGTAGCTCTTGGCCTTGACCCATTCGCCAGGTCCGCCTTTTTGCAGGCTGCGCTCGGAGACATCGTTGCCGATGCAGTATCCCGCCACGTGGTCGAGCGCGGTCTCGATAGGCACGTTCTTCGCCGCGCTTCCGATCACAAAGCCCAATTCCACTTCGTAATCCATGCGCTTGAACGTGGCGGGTGCCAGAATAGGATCGTTCGGGCCCGTGATACACGAGGTCGCCTTTACAAATACGATGGGGACTTCGGGGATCGGCATGCCGGTTTCTTCGGCATGGTCGCGGTAATTGAGACCGATGCCGAAGAATTTCGGCACGGCACCAATAGGAGCGCCGAGTCTCGGATTACCATCAGCAAAAGGCAGCGACTGCGGATCGATCTTCGCCAAGCGCGCCAAGCTGTCAGGGCCGAGGACATCTCCGGCAATATCGTCAATCGTGCTGGACAGATCGCGGATCTTGCCGTCAGCGTCGAGAAGTCCGGGCTTCTCCTGCCCGATGCTGCCAAAACGTACGAGTTTCATCGTCTCCCCCGGCCGGTGTTTGCCGCATGATGCATAAGGCAGCTTCTGGTGCAACGGCGGTCACGAGAAATTCTCGAATGCGAAGGAGCCTGTCACAGCTGATTTGTGCCGTGAGAGATTCGTCACAAACGTCGCATGTGGAAGCTCGGTTGCGTCGGCGTGGCGCGTTTGCCACAGCTTCGGGCAAAGATTTGCTGGGAGAGCGTGGTGCGACGGGACAAAAGGCTGTCCAAAAAGCGCCCGAAAGGGTGGAAAGCGCGCGGCTTGATAGGTCATAAACCATTGATAATCAATATAAATAACTGATACCGAGATAGTAGGCTTAGCGTCTTTTGCATTTTCGCCACACCTGGAAGACGAAGTGCATTTCCAGCGTTCCGCTTTGTTGAACCTGCCCGGTGCGCTGCGGTAACTTTCTATCAGAACACGGGGGACGGGCTGGGGGGCCTTCTTCTCCGTAAGAAGCAACAGCGGGAAAGCCCGCGTAGACGCGACGAATTCGAGCGACGGCTCGGGAAAGAAATGGGGGGGCGGGTCGAAGCCTCACAAAGGCCTAGCCTTTATGAATTTCGACTCGTTCGCAGGGAAGACCGGCCCGGCTCGTCCGGGCCGGTTCTTTTTTGCCTGCTGTTCTTGCGCTCATCGCCGGATATTCTCTTCACCTAGAGCCCGAGCCTTGCCAGCGTGTCCTTCACCGCGCCAAGGTACCTGCCGCCAAACAGCCGAACGTGCACGAGGACCGGGTACAGATTGTAGATGTCCCGGCGCATCTCATGAAACCCGGGCTCCAGCGGCAAAATACTCTCATAGACCTCGAAGAATGCCCGCCCAAACGTGCCAAACATCGTGGCGAAGGCGAGTTCGATTTCGCGGTGCCCGCAATAGACGCCCGGGTCGACGAGGCCGGCAATCCGATCGCTTTTGACGAGCACATTCCCAGTCCAGAGATCGCCATGGAGAAGGCTCGGGAAGGGTGGCTCCGCCAAAAAATCCTCGAGGACGTCCGCAAGCCGCTCAAGGCGTCCATAGAGCGGTGCGGGGAGCTGACCCTCGTCGCGCGCGGCGCGGGCCATATAGAGAAGCCTCTGTTCCCGGAAGAACGACACCCAGAGCGTGGATTCTGGGTTGGGCTGATGCAGAGGCCCGATCAGTGTATCGCGCGCATAGCCAAAGTACGATCGCGGTGTTGCATGCAGGGCCGCGATCAGTTGGGCCGCGTCCCGTTCCACATCTGGCGTGATGGGCCCCCCGTCATTGTCGATGAAATCCATGACCAAGAGGTCGGGCTCGCAGACATGGACGTGCGGGACTGGAAGTTCCGTACACCGCGCCAGCTCGCCCAACATATAGCCTTCGATGGCAAGGCTCGGGCCGGCGTCCTCCCCGTGTTTCTTTGCGTTGACCTTGGCCTTGACGGCTAAGCGGCGCCCGTCTTTGAGGGTCACCACGGCTCCGGTCAGGCCGAAACCCACCGAAAGCGGCTCACTGGACTGGATTTCTGTATCAAGAACCGCTTGGAGGCATTCCCGAAGATCGTAATTGTGCATAGGTTTTCAGCCGTTCACAACGCGTCGTGAATGTCACAACACTGATACAAAATCAGCTTAATTCGCGCCTTATCTTGCTGGATACTCCGACCGATTATGAGCCGCAGATGAACGCCGAGCCAAGGCGTTACCGGGCGCTCTTTATTTCTGACATCCAACTTGGGAGCAAGGCATGTCAGGCGGAGGCCTTTTTGGAATTTTTGCGCTACCACAGCACCCCACGCATTTATCTGGTGGGCGACATTGTTGATCTCTGGCGCATTCGGCGCGGAATCTACTGGCCTCAGCCCCACAACGATGTCTTGCAGAAACTCCTCCGCCAGGTCCGCAATGGGACCGAGCTGATCTACATCCCCGGCAATCACGATGAAGTCATGCGCGAATATTGCGGCTCGCATTTTGGCGGGATGGCTATTGAGCGTCAGACCATCCATGAGGGCGCCGATGGACGGCGCTATCTCATCATGCATGGTGATGAGTTCGATATGGTCGTGTGCTAGGCCAAGTGGCTCGCGTTCCTCGGCGATTGGAGCTATGAATTGGCCCTGTGGTTTAATACCCACCTCAATGTCGCGCGCCGCTGGTTCGGCATGCCGTACTGGTCGCTTTCGGCGTATCTCAAGCACAAGGTCAAGCGGGCGGTGAACTATATAGGCGAGTTCGAACACGGGCTTGCGCAAGAGGCGCGCCGAAACGGCGTTCAGGGCGTTGTTTGTGGGCAGATCCACCACGCCGCCATGCGGCAGGTTGAGGACGTGATTTATATTAATACCGGTGACTGGGTCGAAAGCTGCACGGCTGTGGTGGAGACCGAAGAAGGGGTTTTCAAAATCGTTCGCTGGAATCCTCTCACGGGCGTGAGTCAGCCCGAGACCTCCTCAAAGGAGTTTGAGGCGGCCGCCTGATGCGCATTCTTGTCGTGACGGATGCCTGGTACCCCCAGGTGAATGGGGTTGTCCGCAGTTATGAGCGGCTTGCCAATGAGGCTCCGGGCTTGGGGGCGGAGATTAGCTTCCTTGTTCCGTCGCAGTACCGCACGCTGCCTTGTCCGACCTATCCAGAAATACGGCTCGCGCTTGCGACGCCAGGGATGGTCAGCCGTTATATCGACGGGGTGGATGCCGACTTCATCCACATCGCGACCGAAGGGCCGCTTGGCATGCTGGCGCGGCAGTATAGCCACAAACGGAAGTACCCCTTCACCACCAGCTATCACACGCGTTTTCCCGAATATGTTTCGGCGCGGCTGCCGGTTCCAGAGTCCTGGTGCTACGCCTTTCAGAGACGGTTTCACAATAGCGGTGCGGGTATGTTCGTCGCGGCACCGTCGGTGGAAGAAGATCTGAAGGTGAAGGGCTTCAAACGCACGATGCCTTGGACTCGCGGCGTGGACATCGAGCAGTTCAGACCTCGCAGCATTCGTCTCTTCGGCGAAGGGCCTGTGTTCCTCTATGTCGGTCGCGTTTCAGTCGAGAAAAACATCGAGGCTTTTCTCAAATTGGATCTGCCTGGCCGTAAGGTCGTCGTCGGTGGCGGGCCGCAGGCTGCTGCGCTTGAGCGCGCGTATCCCGATGTGCTTTTCACTGGCCCGAAAGAGGGCGAGGAGCTCGCCGAGGCATATGCTTCGGGGGACGTGTTCGTGTTTCCGAGTCTCACCGATACGTTCGGCCTTGTGTTATTGGAGGCGTTGGCCTGCGGGGTCCCAGTGGCGGCTTTTCCGGTTCATGGACCGAAAGACGTTCTCACCGATCCCAATTCAGGCGTGCTCGACACCGATCTAAGAGCTGGCGCACTTAAAGCGCTCGACCTCAGCCGCGATGCTGCCCGCGCCCATGCGCTCAATTTCAGTTGGGAAAATTCGGCGCAGCAGTTCCTCGACAACGTCCTGGTCGCGCACAATCTCGGGCTGCCCGAGCGCCGCCGGCTGGTGCCCCGCCTTCGGTCGCTGTGGTCATCGAAAAAGCTAACAGCCCCGTAGGCGGCCTAGCTGAAACACAACGCGCAAAAGAATGCGGCCCGGTTGGGGGGAACCGGGCCGCTGCATTTTCATGCGTCAGTTTGGGGGACGCTTTGGGGGACAATGCGTCCTCTCATAAGTGGTTAGTAGGCAAAATACTTTCAAGGGGACGGCCAAAAATTTTTTGTCTTATGCTCTAACTGCCTGATAGATAACCGAAAAACTAGCCAAACAGCGTTGCACGCTGAAGCGCGTGAAGGTTCTCTAGGGTCAAAGGCTCAGGCAGCTCAAACCCTTTGGTCTTTGGCGCCGCTGGCTCGTCGCGGCTCTGCGATTCTGAGACGGCGGCATCTGTTTCGGCAGAGGCTCTGTCCAGCGTATCCGACACATCCAGCAACTTTGCAGCGTTCAGAAGGCTAGAGCCTTCGTAGGCGTCCCAATGCTCGACCATTGCGGTGATGCGGTGCTCGATATGCTGAAGTAGGTTCATTGCTTGTGCGGTCTGCTGCCCGGCCATTTCCTGGCGGGCACAGGCGGTGTAGATGTCTACCGCACTCTCGTCGAGCCTGTCGCAAAACGCGGCCGCCACGCCCGTCTCACGCAGCGTCCAGGAGACGTTCTGTAGCTCTTCCAACGCCGACAGCACATCCGATGTGGCGCGGGTCGATGCATCCACGATCTGATCGAGCGCAGATGACGGATTGTCGGCAGAGCCGGTCGTGGAGCCGAGATCGCCGAGGTCGCGCCGCGTGTCGGCGATGGCCTCGCTTAGCGCCACGAGGTCGGCGAGAATGCCCACGGATGGGCATCGGCGTTCCGGTTCGATCACCGCGCTCTCAAGTTGGGCAATGGCATTGAGCAGCAACTGAATCTCAGGTGCCGGGTGTTGACGCGCATAGTTGTCGAGGAACTGGCGCCCGAGCGTAGAACTCCGCAAGGTTTCCTCAAGGGCGTTGAAGTCGATAGCCGAGCCCGGTTGGGGCTCTTGTTTGCTTGAATGCGTCTTGCTTCGAGGCATGGAGGGTGCGGCGCTCTTTGCGCGTTTCGGCATGACGATGACAAGCCTATCTGATTCGGAGTAATGCCCGAACGTAACAACCGCGGAATAGGGACCGGTTAACGTCCATGGCGAGCCAAAAGCCGAGCCAAGATAAGAGCCCCAGGGCAAACCAAGAGGAGAGCCACGCTAAAGGTCAGTCTCTGGCTTGGCGGCTTGGTCTCGTCTATGCGGCGCTCTTCCTCATCATCGGCTGTTACCTGCCATATCTTCCTGTTTGGCTTGAGTGGCGCGCACTGAGTGCCGATCAGATCGCGATCCTCCTCGCAACGCCGCTCTTCGGGCGCATTCTGATCGCGCCAACCGTCAGTTTCACGGCGGATCGTCTGGGCGACCGTCGACTAATTCTCATCCTATCGGCTTGGGGCTCGCTCGCCTCCTTCGGCGCGCTCATGCTGTCCGACGGGTTCTGGCCGATGCTCTTTGCGATGGTTTTGGTCGCTATCGCTTCGACCACGCTGATGCCGTTGACAGAGACCGTCGCGATCAGTGCCATCCGCCGGACAAGGCTCGACTATGGGCGCGTGCGGCTGTGGGGCTCGCTGAGCTTCATTGGGGCGAGCCTCGGCGTTGGCGTCGTCATCCAGTATTGGGGCGCGGGCCTGGTCTTGCCGTTCCTCATGCTGGCGGCCTCACTGATGGTGCTGGGCGCCTATCTCATCCCCCGAGACCTTGGGACAACACAAGGGCGCGGGCACGCGCCGGCAAAGGCGCCCGTTCAGCGGCTGAGAGTTCGGGATGGGCTTGCGCTCGTGCGCTCGCCGCTCTTTCTGATTTTTCTGCTGGCGGCGAGTCTCATTCACGGCAGCCATGCGCTGCTCTATGCCTTCGGCTCTCTGCATTGGCGGGCACAGGGCTTCTCAGGCGGCACGATCGGCGCGTTGTGGTCCATCGGTGTGATTGTCGAAATCGCGTTGTTTGCCGTGTCCGGGCGCGTCATTGCGCGGATTGGATCCGCGCGGCTGTTCGTCTTTGCAGGCTTTGCCACGACGCTACGCTGGAGCTTCATGGCGTTCGACCCCCCGCTCTGGGCGACGGCCGTGCTGCAAAGCTTACACGCCATGAGTTTTGGTGCTGCGCATCTCGCCGCCATCCATTTTCTGACGCATGCCGTGCCCGAGGATAGGTCTGCGACCGCTCAAGGTCTCTATTCAGCAGTGGTGGCAGGTCTTGTCATGGGAACAGCGACCCTTGTCTGCGGCCCACTCTATGAGAGCCTGGGCGGTGAGGCCTATGCCGTCATGGCTGGCGTGGCGGCGATTGGGACAATCGCCGCAATCCTGTTGCGCCAGCATTGGAACGGCGGGCTCGTCGCCGCCGTCGCGCCTGCAAGGCCTTACCCCCAAAGCGCGGGCGAGGGGGGAAAGACCATGCCGCCCTCATAGGTCAGAGCATGATCTCGATCGGCGGCAAGCAGCAGCGGTCCATCGAGGTCCACCCAGTCCGCAGTTTGCGCCAGAAGCAAGGCAGGGGCCATAGCAAGGGACGTCGCAACCATACAGCCTGCCATGATCTTGAGGCCGCGCAATCGGGCCTGCTCCGACATGGCAAGTGCTTCGGTCAGACCGCCCGTCTTGTCCAGCTTGATGTTGACCGCGTCATAGAGTTTCGCAATCCAGTCGAGCGAGGCGGTGTCATGGGCAGATTCGTCGGCACAGATCGGAACCGGATGTGCAATGTCCGCAAGCATGTCGTCCTCGCCAGCGGGCAGCGGTTGCTCCACCAACTCGACACCGTTTTGCGCGGCCATGGCTAGAAGACGCACGGTTTGGTCTGGGCACCAAGCTTCGTTGGCATCCACAATCAGGCGCGCATCAGGGACTGCTCTGCGCACGGCGTTCAGGCGTTCGCTGTCACCTTGCCCACCGAGTTTAAGTTTCAGAAGAGGATGGTCCACCGCTTCTTTCGCTTGCGCGGCCATCGTCTCAGGCGCCCCAAGCGAAATCGTGAAAGCTGTTGGCACGGCCTTCAGCTCTGGTAGTCCAGCCAGCTCAAAGGCCCGCCGTTTGGTGCGCTTGGCTTCGAGGTCCCAAAGGGCGCAGTCGAGGGCATTGCGTGCGGCGCCGGCGGGTAGATGCGCTGCGAGCCGGACGGGATCCAAACCGTCTTCAAGACAGCTCCTGACGTGATCGATGGCGGCAATGACGCCCTCGATGCTTTCGCCGTATCGAGCATAGGGGACGCATTCGCCTCGTCCCGTATGTGGCCCGCAGCGAAGTTCGGTCACCACAACCGCCGCCTCGGTCTTGGAACCGCGCGCAATGGCAAAATGGCCGCGAATGGGCCAATTCTCAGCGGCAACCACGAGGGTCAGTGCCTCGCTGTTACTTCCGCCGTTCGCAGGTGCGGGCCCCATCGTCGCTTTATTTCTCCGGTGAATTCCGCCACAACGGTGTCATCTCGTTCGGCGCTTCGCGCCACAAAGAAGCTTAGAATATGAGCCAAGCCAAGCTCTTGCATGCTTAAACGCGATAACCAGTTCGTCTTGCAGACCGAAACGAAGGCTCCCGGCTTTCGTGTGGAGCTGCGTGGGACCACCTTTCGGCTGGTTGCGACCGGTGCGTGGACTGTCGCCGAAGCGACGGTTCTCGACGAGGAGCTCAGTCGGTTAAAGGTTCCCATACCGCCGACGCCTGACTTTACCGGCGAGATGGATATCTCCGGTATTGCGGAGATCGACACCGCTGGTGCTTGGCTTTTGCAGCGCACGGCCTCGGCCTGGCAGCGCGGCGGATTGCGGACCCGTTACGCAGGTGCGACCGAGAGCTTCCGTATTCTGATCGAAGAGGTGCATCGAAAGGGGCAGGCCAAGAGACCGGAAGTCGAGAAAGTCGACCCGATCCAGCAACTGGTCGACAGCACCAAAAACGCCGTTTCCAGTGTTTGGCGCGATGCTGTGGAGCTCACGTCTTTTCTGGGAGAAGTTGCAGCCGCGACCGTGCGCCAGATCCGGGAGCCCTGGCGCTTTCGTACCATTTCGTTCTTCCACCATCTCGACCACGCGGGCTTGCGTGCGCTCCCAATCATCGCGTTGATCTGTTTCCTTATCGGTGCGGTGGTCATGCAGCAGGGCGTGGTGCAACTCACCTATTTCGGGGCGGAACCATTCGCGGTGAACATGGTCGCCATTCTGGCGCTGCGCGAGGTGGGCGTCTTGCTGACGGCGATCATGGTGGCAGGCCGGTCAGGTTCGGCCTTCACCGCGGAGATCGGCTCGATGAAAATGCGCGAAGAGATTGACGCCATGCGGACACTCGGCATCGATCCCATGGATACGCTGGTGATGCCGCGCGTCGCGGCCCTTGTTGTCGCGCTTCCGCTTCTCACCTTCATGGGGGACATCGCTGCATTGGCCGGCGGTGGCCTCATGGCATATCTCATGCTCGGGATCGATCCGCTCAACTATGTCGATAAGCTGCACGAGATCATCAGCCTCAATCACTTTATGGCAGGCATGGTCAAGACGCCCTTCGCCGCTATCATCATTGCCCTTGTGGGCTGCCTTGAGGGCCTGCGTGTTGAAGGCAGTGCAGAGTCCCTTGGCACGCACGTGACCTCTGCCGTGGTCAAGGCGATTTTCCTTGTCATCTGCATCGATGGCATCTTTGCCATGTTCTTGGCGGGGGTTGGCGTGTGATCTTCGAGAACGAACGAGAAGTGGTGATCCGCGTGCGCGAACTCGCCAAGAGCTTCGGGAGCCATCAGATATGGGAGTCCCTTAGCCTCGATGTTCATCGTGGCGAAATTCTCGCGATTGTTGGTGGCTCGGGCCAAGGCAAATCGGTCTTGATGCGCGTGATCACGGGGCTCGTCACGCCAGACAGTGGCGTTGTCACGTTGTTTGGGCAAGACGCGGCAGCGCTTACGCCGGCGGCGCGGCTTGAGATCGAGAAGCGGTGGGGCATTCTTTTCCAAGACGGCGCCCTGTTCTCCTCGCTCACCGTGCTGCAGAACATCCAGGTTCCAATGCGCGAGCATCTGGAACTCCCGCAGTCGATGATGGACGATCTGGCTTTCCTCAAACTCACGATGGTGGGCTTGCCGCCCAATGCTGCGCACAAGCATCCGTCCGAACTTTCAGGCGGCATGCGGAAGCGCGCTGGGCTTGCCCGCGCGTTGGCGCTCGATCCCGAGATCGTCTTTCTGGACGAGCCAACCGCGGGCCTCGACCCGATCGGCGCGACGGAGTTCGACCACCTTATTCACAAGCTACAGCAAACACTTGGGCTTACGGTCTATATGGTGACACATGACCTTGATACGATCTTCACGGTATGTGACAGGGTAGCTGTGCTGGCCGACAAGAAAATCGTACGGACAGGATCGCCTGCCGAGCTTCAGAACAAGCCCGATCATCCGTGGATTGAAGAGTATTTTTGCGGAGAACGCGCCCGCGCCGCGAGCCCCAGCGAAGAACGCCTGGTGATCGGCTGAAGGGGCGCATGCTTCCTTTCGAAGGGTCTTAGAGAGGGTCCAATGGAAACAAGAGCCAACTATTTGATGATCGGCGGTTTCATTCTGGGCGCACTCGCGTTTGTCTTCATCTTCGTGTTTTGGATCACGAATATCGCCGGTGGCGGCAAGCGTTATCAGATTGTGTTTGATAGCACCGTGGCCGGACTGACGACGGGCTCGCGCGTTGGCTTCAACGGCATCAAAGTCGGTGAGGTGCAGTCCTTTGCGCTCGACCCTGTGGATGCGCGCAGAGTGCGGGTCGTGATCAGCGTGCGCGACGACACCCCGATCCGCGAAGACTCGCAGGCCACGATCAAATCGCTTGGCCTTGCCGGCGGCAGCGGTGTTGAGATTTCGCCTGGCAAGCCGGACTCGCCACGGTTGGTCGCAACGGACGAGAATCCTATTCCGATGATCGAGGCACAATCTGTTGCTGGCGGAGGCATCTTTGAGGCGGCCCCGGCGGCGCTGAATACGGCCAATGCGTTCATCAAGCGACTGGACAAACTCGTAGCGGCCAATGAGAAGGCTGTGAGCAGCACGATCCAGAATGTCGAAGCGTTCACGACCATGTTGGACGGCAAGAACGAAGAGATCGATCAGGCGATCAGCGATCTGCGAACAGGGGCTGCGGACTTCAAGGAATTGAGTGCGAAGCTCGAAAAGAGCGTTGATGATTTGTCGGCTCAGGCGAAACAAAGCATGCAGGACTTCAGTGCGGCGATGCGGCAGGCGCGCCGCACGGCTGCGACAATGAACAGGGTGCTTGAGAAGTTCGAAGCCAATCCAACGAGCTTCCTACTTGGACGACAGGGCGCCGGAGCGCGCAGGTAAGCTGGCAGACAAGTTGGCGGTGTGACTTCGCGTGCAGCGCCGACCCATCGCAAAAGAACGCCCCCGCTAAAGAAAACCCCCTCGCTCCGATGTGGAGGAGGGGGCTTGTCGTCTGCGAAGCCTGTTGGTTTGTCTTACTGCAGGCGGCCGCTCGCATGGGCGAGCAAGAGATAAACGCGGCCGGTTTCTGACGTCAGATAGTTCTGCAGCATATTTCCGGCCGGATCGGACTGCTCTGCTTCAGCGAGCAGCCGCTCGAAATCGGCCACATAGCGGTCCACCGTGTTGCGGAATTCGCCATCGCGGTCGTAGCGGTTCGAGATTTCGTCGAACGTAGCCTGACCTTCATAGGTGTAGATGTGGCGACCGAGCACACCGCGCTCACCGGCCCGCATGCGGTACCAGACTTCCGTGGCAGTGCGGATATCGATAGAGCGTCCAAGCTCGTCGATCCGAAGCTGACCCGCACCCGTTGAGGCATAACCGCCCCCGCTACTGGTTTGCGCCGTTTCAGCGGATGCCCAACCAGACGGTCCCGGCCCAGCCGCCAATTCGGGCGACATGCCGCCACCAGCCTGGTCGAGGGCTGTGGACTCTTGAGTGGCCGCGACCTGCCGGCCCCGCGCGTCAAAGCGTGGCATTGGCGGCAGGCCATAATCGTCAGCGGGACGCGTCTCTTCCACGCGTGGCGGTAAGGTCTGCGGGACAGGTTGCGATGCGGGCTGCTGATAGGGTTCGCCACTGGCGCTCAAAGGGGAAGCCCCGACCGGGTCCGTACCCAAAGGCGAGGAGCCGAGAGGGGGCGTTCCAAGAGGAGCCGGCCCAAGGGCCGCTGAACCCATCGATGCTGCCGTCATGGGGGCAGGGGTTGTCGCCGGTGCCAAAGACGCCGCCTGCGTGGCTGCTGCTTGCGCCGCCGCTTGCTTCGCTGCTTGAGCGGCTGCTTGCTCTGCGGCTTGAGCCGCCGCTTGCTTTGCTGCTTGAGCGGCTGCTTGCTCTGCGGCTTGAGCCGCCGCTTGCTTTGCTGCTTGAGCGGCTGCTTGCTCTGCGGCTTGAGCCGCCGCCTGCTTTGCTGCTTGAGCGGCTGCTTGCTCTGCGGCTTGAGCCGCCGCTTGCTTTGCGGCTTGAGCGGCCGCTTGCTTTGCTGCTTGCTGTGCGGCTTGAGCGGCTGCTTGTGTTGCCGCCGTCGTTGCGGCTTGTGACGCCGCTTGCGAGGCAGCTCGCGTTGCCGCCTGTGTCAGGTTTGGCGTCATGGCCTCGATCTCGCGAAGCTGATCGTTGAGGGCTTTGCGGATCGCGGTCGTTGCATTAGCTGCCTGCTGGGGCATCGAATCCAAGCGCGTCTGCATATCCTGGCGCAGCGTGTCGAGGTCGGTCGCGGTCTTCTGGGCCGCCTCACGCATGCCGCTCGAGGTGTTGTCGAACTGTCCGCGCATCTGCTCGAGCTGGCGGCCAATCTGCGTGATGACAGTCTCGAAGCCGCCTTTCAGGTCGTTGACGGCGAGTGCCGTGTGCGCCTGAGCCTCCTCGCGTAGCTTCTCGATTTGCCCAAGTGCTTGCTGCGCCTGGCCGGTCGTGTCGCGTCCGAGGGCGGTTGTCACCTGCTTGGCGCGTTCCTCAGCTTGGTTCAAGGCACCTTCCATGAGACCTGAGTAGTTCCGCATCATGCCATCCAGCTCCTGCGCCTTGGTGTTCACCGTGTGGAGCAGGGAGATGATGGCCTGGTGGCGGCCCTCCAGGATCGAGTCGATCTTCGCATTAGAGGAGTCGAGCGCCTTGGCGGCAGTCAGAATGGCCTGGCCTTGGTTTTCGAAACGCTGAGTCAGACCGTGGATCTGATCCAGAAGCCCGCGTGACACTTCGCGCAATGTGCCGGTCTGGCTGGTCAGGATGTTCACAGCCTCGGTGGACTGCGCACCGACCTGCTCGGCCGTCTGTTGCATCATCTGCGAGTTGTTGGCGAGGACCTCGTTGAGCTGCATCGTCTGATTGCTGAACGTCTGTCCGACCATGCGGGTGTGCTCGCCCAGCATCTTGTCGGTCTCGGCAGTGTTATGCCCGAACGTGGTTTCAATGACCTTCAGGCGCTCAGCGAGTGCGTTGATCACGTAGTGGGCGCGTTCGCTCATGACCTTGTCGAACGACTGGGTTTGCTCCGTGATTGAAGCTTCCAGACCCTTTGCTCTATCGAGCAAGGTCTGCGTGAAGGCATCGGCCTGGCCCGCCACCATCTTGGTGAAGGTGTCGGTACGCTCCGCGAGCGTCTTGTCGAGGGCGATTGCGCCCTGATTGACCGCGGAGGTGAATTGCGCCGTGCGATCAGCAAGAGCCTTGTCTACAACTGCCGTGCGGCTGTCGACCGCAGTTGCGAGTGCGCTGGTGCGCTCCTGAAGCGTGGTGTCGAATGCGACCGCTCCTTGAGCCACGACGCTCGTCAAGGTCTCGGTTCGTTCGGCGATCGTGTCGCCCAGCTTGGCGGTGCCCTGGCTGACCGTCTCTGTCAGGGCCTCGGTCCGGTCCGCCAGCGTCTTGTCTAGAATGACCGCGCTTTCCGCGACCACGTTGGTCAGGGCGTCTGTCTTATCCAGAAGCGTTTTCTCCAACGTTACGGCGCTCTCTGCGACAACAATTGTGAACGCTTCAGTCCGGTCGTGCAGCGCCTTGTCCAGCGAAACGGCGCTCTCGGAAATTACATTGTTGAGCGTGTCCGTCTTATCTGTCAGCGTCTTGTCCAGGATCACGGCACTTTCAGCGGCCACATTGGTGAACGCGTCCGTCTTCTCCGACAACACCTTATCGATGGTCAAGGCACTTTCAGCGGCCACATTGGTGAACGCGTCCGTCTTCTCCGAGAACATCTTGTCGATCGTCACGGCACTTTCAGCGGCCACATTGGTGAACGCGTCCGTCTTCTCCGAGAACATCTTGTCGATC